>Ga0315339_1003361_pt1 | contig 11311 bp, 9 predicted proteins | sample ASW17metaG_FD_204514 | JGI IMG/M metagenome (GOLD analysis project Ga0315339, IMG submission 204514) | Ammonia-oxidizing marine archaeal communities from Pacific Ocean, United States - ASW #17 | ecosystem: Environmental > Aquatic > Marine > Oceanic | place: USA: California | collected 2016-12-05
TGTCTACAAGACCTGATAGCCTATTAACCTCAGAAGATAGGCCACTAGCCCACCAGATAGCACCTACAGATTGAGCGATAAGGAAGAGTGCTAATGTTATTATTCTTGAGTCTACGTTCATTATGTTTTCGGAGCCTCATTCTCCGTACCCACTGGGTGGTCGGGAGGCCGTATATAGCCTTGCCTATCCTCACCGCTGAAGGCAATGCAGGTCTGTTCGTCCGTAATCATCAACACGCCAGCCAAGCCAGTAGCTGGGTTCTCAATGATTGCGACACGTCTACTCTGATCTTGGCTCGCGCTGAACGTCATTGATATGTGGACACCGTAATCATTAATTAATGCGCCCATGAGAGCAGCAAAATGATGCTTCTCTACTGTCGCTGGCAAACACATAGCTGGGAATGGGATCATTTGTTTCACCATTCCTTCTGGTGGCCCCGCTAGTGTAGACGATGTTACGAGTAGTGTGAGTATAGTTAGTAAAAGCCTCACGTTACTGCACTCCTGGAATCAATCCACGCGCAAGCCTCCCCGCACCTATCAATCCGTAACCTACCGCTCTACCTGTTGCTCCAACATAAGGCATGTCTTTAGCTTCTCCCATTTGTGGAGCTAAGCCCACAGCCATTCTGAATATCTCCATTAACTGTCTTTGATCCGCTGGTGATACTGTCTTCTCAGCCAATGCTTTCTGTATAAGACGTTCTGCCTTTACCCTCTGCGATCCTGTCTTGGTAAGCATGTCAACTACAGCATCATTAACAGCTTGGTTTCGTAGCAGCTGAGCCTTGCCCAGGGTTCTATCCAACTGCCTTGCAGCAGCAAAGGGAGCGGAGAAAAAGAACTCAGCCATTCTTCTGCCAACCTTACCTACGGCTTCCGCTGCACTAGGCGGTAGATCTTCTTTGGGATCATACGCTCTTCCAAAACTATCCCAGGAAAGGCCGTACTTCTCTGCATTCCTAACGGCATCTCTCCATCGGGTGAACCCAGCTTTATCATCCTTCATCAGAACTTCAACGCTGTCTATCAGGGATTGAGAGGGTCTTCCTTTAGCTTCCCGTACTTGCCTGGATATATCGTCCCATAAAGTCTCTCGTAGGATCTTCTGCTGATCTGCAGATCGTGGCTTTCCACGGGGAAATCCTTTCTGGACGTTACCATCAAACTCCAGCTTTAGACTAAGCTCTTCTGGCTTTAATGCGAGTAGGGTTGATGGCTTTTCAGCAGCTGCATCCTCAAGACGAAGTTTCTCTTCATGTCTACGCCCTGCTTGCACTAACGCATCAGACTTGGAAACGACATTACCCTTGAATGAAAGTGCTAATCTAGTGAGTCCAGCTGACTGCTTCTCAGATGCTGTTTCCAACACGGTACCAAACGCTTTGTTTATCTCGTTAGCCTGTCTCACAGTAAAGTTAGGTCCTGCAGGATCAATTGCTCTGTATAGTTTAGTTGGTACTCCTGGCTCTCCTGTCAATGAATCTCTAGCTCCCTCAACTTCAGTTACCTTAACCTTCCACCCCTTCTTCTCATAGAGTGGAACATCAACCTCATCAATATTTCTATAGCCCCCAAGAAGTTCTTTCTTTGTATTAGGGTAGTCCCCAACCACTCCAGGCTCATCGCCTCTATCCGTTTTCGCAATCTGCAATACCTTATCAAAACTTGGCGATTTCATCAGATCGCTATGGATTTGTGACTCCGTGTTAATGGGTATTCTATCGGGCCTTCTCTCTGCGCCAGTATAAGCAGTATCCGCTTTTAGGGTAGCCTCGTCTACAAGATCACGGGCTGTCTCACCCCTTACATCAACCTCTCTTCCTAACTCTGCCTCTATTCCTGCTTTGTCCGCTCTCTGTTGCATTCTTAGTCTTGCAGCAGCGGACGCTACTGATTCACCGCCAGCTGTTGTTGCAGCATGTGCCAGCAGAGGCCTAAACGTCCCCTCGTCAGCTAACATTGTAGCATCGTCTATTAAACCTCTTCTTGGGGTAGTTCCTTCACCAGCGGCTAACATAGCATCCCGTATATCGGCTTCAACTATTGCTCTAGATCCAGCTACATAGTCATCTGGCTGAGCATAGTCCATCTCTAAGTCAGGACGGTCCGGTTGTCTGCCACGGAACCTATCCCTTATACCGCTTACCGCTCGTACAACACTAGGAGTAGCCTGAAAACCAACACCAAATAACGCTCCCCATGGAAGAGCAGATGCCGCTCTGGACACCCTACCCCCTTCATCAAACACGCTTCCTTGCTCCAGAGGTAAGCCACCTTCACCAGACCAGTACCCATAGTCTGCGGCAGAAGCGCCTCCAAGCGCAGCAGCAGTAGTAAATCTTTTGAGTGTATCTAACCCGGCGTACTTGCCTGTAGTCTGTCTCACAAGCGGATTACGACTGCCAGACAACCGGGAAGTAAACTCAGAGAGACCCTGTGCTGGCCTACTAACGAGATCGTACTGTGAGGCCTCTTTTGCATCTGCCGGTCGAAGATTACGAGCCCTTGATACTAAAGGAGCCTTAGATGCGATATTTGATATATTTTGTGCTGCCTTCATATACCCAGCACCAGTAGCGCCACCGACCACACCTTCCTGTATGGCTGATGAAACAGGGTATCTAGCACGCATAGCCTTCAGCATGTCCGTAAAAGCTGACTGCTCTGCTTGATAAGCTGCTGCTGGGGATTCTCCTCCGGCCTTAGTATACGCTTCTGCAGCCGTATCTCCTCCAGGCCACAGCGCACCAAGTGCTTTTAAGCTGGCTACTGGGCTAGTCGCTATGGCTTTACCAGCTGCTAAAGCGCCAGCTATCTCATCAGCTTTACCCATAAGAGCAACGTCCTGCGCCTGGAAAAAAGCGCCTTGTAGTTGCTGTTTCGTTGTCAGGGGCAGAAACTTGAACATCTTTTCACGCTGTTCGTTGGCATTGGCTGGTACTACTTGACCATCCACTACCTTATGAGATAACTTGTAGTAGTCATCGTCACTAAGGGTGAAGGAGTACGGAGTACCCTGGAATCTTATGGTTACTCTCTTAGTCACTATTTACTCCCCCTAACCTTTCGTATAGCTTCCTGGAGATCCTTTATCACGGGGTCTTCTGGACCAAGAGACACTCTAAGCGTTCGTAGAAGGAGTTTAAGATTGTCCTCCCACTGAAGAACAGGTACGTTAGACAGGTCAAAAGAACCTGTTTTAGACACCGGCATTTCACTGGGATCCCGCGAGATCTTTGTTACTTCTCCTGTACGATCATTCGTAACATCTATAACAGTTATTACACCACTCGCTACATCTTTAGCGCTCACCCCTGAAGGCTCTGTTTTTGTATGCTCTCCTCCTTTACGGACCGGTTTATTAGGAATATCAATAAGCTCTATGGTTCCATCCTTCCATTCATTGTACCAAGGAGCAATCTTATCCTTTAACACCGGGTTAATAGGCTGCCTTTTTTTACCATATGTACCGGTTTCAGGATCTGCCCAAGCGTTTAGAACTGCATCGGCCTTTCTTAATCTCCTTCTCCTCATGCCAACCATAATCTCTTCCATAATAGAAGCGATTATACCTCTTTGAATCGGAGTTAAAGTGTCTCCCCTCTTCCAGGTAGCTGATATTTTCCTCATTCTGTCTGTAAAACCAGCGTGCCTTTCAACAGTCTCTACTTCGCCTTCCGTTACTATAGAATCGTCCATAGTACGCATAAACTTGAGCAGAGCAGCATGGTCAAACTCGCCACCGTAGATAGCTCCCATTTCAAGGGAGTGCTTTACTGAGTAGTAGTTGTCCTCTATTTTTGCCTGACCCTTATAAAATTCATGGGTCATAATCTCTTTCTGTAGCTCTAGTTGCTTGAGTTCACTCCCCTTCTTAGTAAGAATCTGTTGTCCAATAAGGTTCGGGTGAGTTTCTACCGTTACACCAGCGCCTTTGCCCTGATAAATCATATAGTCGGCATCTATAGCAGTGTACGCACGGGGAGCTGTTTGGTTATACCCCGCTTTAATAGCTAAAGCCTCATCTTCCCGTGTTTCTACCAGTCTAGGCGTACCGTCTTCATGCACCCATGGCTGCCCATGAGAGTTGTATCTAGGACCAATGTCCAACCCTTCAATATCCCTCTTTCGATCAACCTCAGACATACCCTGCTTTGTTTGTTCCAGGTCAGCCCGTCTTTTCAAATTAACCAAAGTTCTATCCTGGTCTGCAGCGTGGGCTTTCTTGAACTCTGCTAGCTTAGTGTCAAGCGCATCCCAGTCCTCTTTACTGTACTGGATACCTTCTCTGACAAAGGCTGTCTCTACAGCTGTCCTTAGACTAACTGGAGGCTGTCCTGAAACCTCCACTGAAGAAGCAAAAACACCTGAGTTATTCCTGTAGTCATCGTATATTTCATTGAGTATACGGGTAGCCCTATTAGCCTGATTGAATGTCATCTGCTGATGGAGTAACTTGCCTGTTTCCAGGATTATCTTCTGCTGTTTCAGGTTCTCAGTGAAGAGTCCTGATTGAAGTTTCTCTACGTCCAAACCGTGCTTTTGTGCTGTTCTACGTTCAGTCAGAACGCTTCGAGCATACTCTTCTATTGCTACTTTCGCCTCAGAAGTGAACTCTCCACTTCCCTCTATATTCTGCATCAAAGTACTCACCCATCTATTCACAGACTTCTCTTGCTCTCCAGGATACAAGCCCAGATCTCCGGGACCTACTACATCGCTCTGCCGTATGATTTCCTGGAGTTGTGGAAGTAGGATATCCATCTGATCTTTAGACAGTTTCTTTCTGAGCTTATCCCCATGCTCCAGTACCTTTGCCTTGTAGCTAAGCTCTGCCATGGGCAGTTGGTAGATAGCCTCTATAGTCTTTTTACGGTCACCTAGCGGGTCAAAGCTGATAATATTTTGCAACCCTGCTTCATACGCTTGGATCATATTCTCAGGAGAATCAGCTACTACTTTTTCACCCTCGCCCTCAACCACCATACCTAATACACGAGTAACAAGATCACTATGGGCATTCACTTGCCCATGTGCAGCCAAAAGGGCGTCCTTACTACCAACAGCATTGGGATCAATCTTTTTTATCGCAGCCTCATCACTACGACCCTTATGCACTTGCTTAGCCCGTATAACACTCTTACCTGTTTGGGGATGCTTGTCCATGTACCAGATCGTATAGGCCTGCCCCGGCGCAGTAAATTTATCCATCATACCCCAGAAGTCAGACATTACATCTTTGTCATACCATTCTATACCGCTGGTAGTATCGTTGATCTGCTTATTCTTCAGCCACGCTCTGCCTTCTTCCACACCAGTAAGACCAGCAGCGTGGAACTGAGCTATAGCATCCTTTCTCATAGCAGCATTCGTGTCCGTCTTCATGGTGGTAAACACATCTTTCTTGAAGAATTTTCCCTGCGTTGCTAACATATCTGGGTGACGCTCAGGGCCTACACGGTACTCGGTTTCCCCTGTTTTCTCATTAACTCCGTAGCGAGTTACCTCTTCTCCATAGTAATAGTTCTTTGCCATCTCCTTAGCTTTAGAGAACCATTCCATACCAGCCCCTACGGCATCCAGCACATTGGCTAGTTGCTCGTCGTTCCTGGGTTTGTACCTACGTATTGAATCGCTTATGTACTTACTCTGATTCTTTGTCTCCATCTGCTGTTGAGTTAGCTCAGGCTTTATCTGGTTTACCTGACTCTGTAAGCCTCTAGACCAATCGCTGACCTCCATACCGGACATACGGAATAGCTGGTAGGTACGGCGCAGCTTATCTGCCTCTGCCTGGAGCGCAGCCCGTTGCCTAGCCTGCTCTTTCCCATAGTTGGGCACTCTACTACGCTCATACACGTTCTCTAGATCACTAAGATCCGTCTCACCGTAGCCATAGCGTTTGTAATGACCTGGATAATGTGGCATTAATACACCCTCTTTTTCTTCAATTGTTCAAGAAGATTGGCTCTAGCCATAAGCTGTTCCATAGAGCCAAAAGTACCTGGGGTAGATGGTCCTGGGGATACGTTACCCCCCGGTAGGTTTATACTTAGAGGAGCCCCATACTCGCTCGCAACAATCTCTTGTCTAGCAGGTCTAGGCCCACCATCTTTCAAATGAGTTGGTATTTTATGATCCCTTTCTTTACCCACCCCCATGACAGCTTCCTGGAATTGAGATACTTTAGCCTCATTGGTTTCGTACGCAAGTACATCCTTATCGTATAAGGCCTTGTCCCAAATGCCACCAGCATTATATTTGGGATCGTCTACGTCAGGCCTTTTACGTTTCTGGAATGGATTGAACTCTCCAGAGAACATACCGCTAAAGGGGTTCTTGAATCCAAACAGAGTTCCTTCCGTAGCAGCCATTAAGTCGCTCCTAAGATCTTACCGTAATTAACAGCCTTGTACCCGAGAACTTCAATCACTGCCTCAGGCAGTGCCTTCTCTACTTCCTGAGCTATGAAGCCGATAACCTTGACAGGACTCCAGATGTAGTTGAACTCGTACAGGTTCAAGCCCTTAAAGGAGCCTACCTTGTTTACGTTTTCTTTGAGTCTCTCGTCTGAGAACATAGATGCTATACCAGCTATCTGGCCCATCTGGCTAAGAGCGCTAGGCCCTGGTTGTGTCATCCTGGAAGATCCCCCATAGTCCCCTGATACAGTGCCCATGTAGTTAGCAAGGGCCTGATAAGGAGCCATCTGCTGGTAATTATACTTAGCAACATCAGCATCCATACCGGCTTGTGTCAGTGCTCTTCGCTGTTCTCCGACATCTCCCATAGCTTGGGACATTCCCAGTGGTGCACCCATTATAGTCGGATACTGTTGCATGAATTGGGGAACCCTCTCCTGAGCAGCGGTATACGCACCGCCGTACAATCCAGCTAGGTTCTGAGCTAGGTTTTTACTTGCAGCTCCTGCAATGTTAGCCTGCGCGATATCACCTCTTGAACCACCCCCTGGTTGATACTCGACCATTTGTTGTCTGACCGCTGGCATATTCTTTGCAATCTCTGATGCGTATTGCTGACCATATACATCAGCCATGGGTTGGAACTGGGAATAATCTACCTGCCCACCCATACCGCCAATCATAGCCTTCTCAGCAGCTGCTTGCTGGGCAGCAGGGCGAGGCCCCATAGCGTAATTCATCGTTGATTGTTGGGCCAACTGCTGTTCCGGTGAGAATCCAGCTACAGTAGGACCGCCGTAGTAATCTGGACCCATGCCCTGTTGCATGTCATACAGTGAACGGGCTTGCTCCATCCCACCTATAAGGTATGGTTGCTGCCCCCATGACTTATCACCCTTGAACTCAGGGTCGCCGACATAGCCACCCCAAGGGCCACTTGTCTGCGTTGTTACTTGTGATCCACCGCTCATAATTTATTCCTCTTTAAGCTACCAAGCCACCATCTCTGGTTGCTTCAATATCTGCTTCAATATCTGCCTCGCTTTCCCCCTGACCATTTGCACCTTCCGCACCATAGCTGGTATCAATGCCATTAACGTAACCAAGCTGTGAATTAAGGGTGGTTGTCAACCTTGTAATGGGGTTACTTGCTAATAAGTCCATAAAGGATTTCCCCAAGGCGCTTTGTGGCGCGTTAAATGTATCTCGATTGTAAGCCTCTCGCGCACCACCCCCCTCAGAACCAACCCACATATCATTAGAATCATACATCCCAGGATGATGAGTGCGCCCATTGGCTAAATCATTAGCTTTATCTGATCCGGGTATTACTCCATTAGTGGTGGTTGTTGTATTTGTATTCGGATTACCCCAGATGTTAGGATTGATTACCCCCGGTCCCGTACCCGGCCCGTAACCCGTACCATAAGTTTTATTATGGACTAAGTACCCATCAGCAAAGTATGTTTCGTGACCATCAACGTGGAAATTGTAGACAGGAGTATCTTCTGGTATCTCTGTAGATGTAATAGATTCGACCGTCACAATACCCTTACCATTTCTGTATAAGGTATCACCCTCAGTAACTTCAGAGATTTTCTTCCAACCATCCTGAGTCATAAAGGGATGCGCTTCTGTTACAAATGGTTCTTTATCATTAAACCCGTATAGTTTCTGACCACCCGCTTTAGATGGGTAAATCTTTGTTACTACCCCATCTCCCTTATCAGTTTTTACCTCATCACCCACACTGATTTCGGAAACATTCTTCTCAGAACCATCTACAAGTTCAACTCGAACTCCGTCAACAAAGCAACTAGAATATACGGTATATGGGCCACCCCCTTGCGGTGCGCCAGTTGCCCAAGGCTGATAGTGCATACCACCACCCTCTGCTAACCCAAAAGCAGTCGGCATGAATCTTGTCCAATCCTGATACCCAAAACTGGGAACTGTGGGGTTTGGTGGACCATCTAATAGCCCACGGCTAGTTATAGGATTACCATGAAAATCAAAGCCGCCAGGATAGTTGTCACGCCAGTTGGGATCATAACCTGGAACATTTGGCTGATCGGGATTATATTTAAGGAGATTTGCTGTACCAAGAGCAAATTGCTCTGGGATTGCAGGTGCTGGTTGTAAGCGAGGGTCTAGGAATGGAGCATCGGAACGTGTTCGTAACCCGCTTTCATAGTCAGCAGCATTCAGGTATCCGGCTTCACGCGCTCGCCTATTTGCATTAATTTCCTGATCGACAGCACTTGTAAATCCTGCCGCTTGGGAGCGTTTATTAGCATCTATTTCCTGAGCGACAGCACTGTCAAATCCAGCCGCTTGCGCCCGGATATCTGCATCCCTTTCATAAGCAGCAGCATCTGAAAATCCAGCTGCTTGCGCTCCCACATTTGCGTGAGACTCTTTGTGAGCCGCACTTTCATAGCCTTCTGCTTGCGCTCTTGCATTTGCATCGCGCTCCCTTTGTATAGCCGCTAGATATTCTTGTTGTGTCGCCATTATTGCATCCTATGTTTTAAGTCTTTAGTGTAAACAATATAATTAGACTCCCAATCGGGTAGGAGTTTCTTCCAACCCTTTCTACCCCATAACTCCATGCCGGAGCATCCTGTTCTTATCGCGAAAGATTCTACCATATCATTGAATTCATAGAGTCTTTTGAAATCAGAGCCAGCAATTGAAATAACCCGCAGCACCTGTTTTTGTGGATATGGTACGATCTGAGTAACCATAGCTGAGTGCATCTTCTGATCCTCTGTCGCTATCCATAGCTGCATGTCGCCATGCGTAAGTGGTTCAAGGAAGTCATCTGTCTCCAACTCCCCCTCGCTATGCTCTTTTACTTTCTCAAGCAAAGGCGCTACCTCTTCCCAGATATATGGGATGTCTTCGGGTTGTACAATATGAGCCTTCACAGTTTATTCCAACTTGAACCGTACCAGTAGATCCCCTCACCTGACCCCGGATTCCAATCCGATCCATCTGCGAATCTGATATCTCCGGTCCTTGGTCTTGCCGGTGCTTCATGTGTTCTTTCCAGCCTGAATGTTGCTTGGTTTAACAGGATATCACCCAGCCTTTTTAATTCGGTAACAAGGTATAACCCCAGACTTTCGGGATCAGCCGGTAATGGGCCGGGTTCATAATGGGTTACAGACCTTTCTACTCTATCTACATGAGTAGGCATTAGTTCATCTTGGAGCCTCTATTCCCTGCGTTCTTAACGTCAAGAGAATAGCCGTCCAATCTCCATGTTTGATCTCCGGTGGATTCAAATTTCACACCAATATATTTTCCTGTAACTCTGACTGGAACCTTTGATTGTGAGTCAGGATTAAAGGTATACGGGCCTTCCCACGTAATACTTTCCTCTGTTGACATCTGTGCGCCTACATAGACGTTCACAGTATTAGCATCATTAGATGACATCTTGGGCCAGACAGATAGAACCTTCTTTACCATTGTTGCATTAGGCTGTCCTGACTCATCTACAGTTATACCGGTTCTTTCAATGTAGGATGTCATGTTAGTTCCATCCTTCGTGTTTCCGGTTTCATGCCGATACATTTTAGTGTCAGTTGCAGATGCCATCACCAGAGATTTACCAGCCGTATTGGAAAAGGCTGATGCACCCGCTGTATTCCAGTTCAGTGAGTTATTCGCCCATGTACTCGTATCAGCAGACCAAGATGCAGAGGATAAGGGGTCACCTTCAATACCGTATCCGATCATTGATGTTTCTGGAAGATCACGCTCTGTAAATGTTTGATTTGCCCAGTTCCAGACCAAGGCTTTATCGCACTGTGCGTTTGTTAAATTACCAGACGATACATAGCAAGCCCACATCTCAGTATTTCCATAGTCTGCAACTACAAATGCCTTTTCATGCTCATCGCCATTCATATTGCCGAACAAATAATCCCTCATCTTATGAGGAAGGATAGATTCAATCTTCATCCCATCGTTAATGTAGATGTCACCATTACCGAAAACGAAATGCCTATCCCCAAACTCCGCTACACAGTTTGTAGACAGTGCGCCAATCGTCGGGGATAATTGACGAAAAGCAAAGATAAAAGGAGTGCCAACATAGGACATCTGGTAGACGGAATCCTCTTTGTAGATCATAAATTTGTCTGTCAGGGGAAGACCATCTAGTATGGCTCCTTTTGAATCAGCAAGTTCATACTCACCTGCATCAACCGTTGCAGAGGTTTCATCCCATGAGGATGGAACAGTTTGTATAGCCGCTTCTGTTGACCACTTCACTAAATTGGAATACTTAGTACCGGATTTTGATACGTTAAGGGAAATCAGAAAGGAGCGAAATGCTTTTATAGATTTACATTCAGTAGAGGCTGGCCAGTTAGTCAAATCTGCCATCCTAGTGCCTACAGCGGGTACACCAGAACTTAATGCCCAGAATTGTGGGTCATCAACACCGTTGGTCATAATGAGAACACCAGCTAAGACGGTGGATATCCAGCCTCCTCTAGCTGTAGCACTGTAATCACCGGATGATCGAGTTATATCAGTCCATGATGAACCGTTATGAACATAAATCTTAGCCAGCCCACCAATTACCCAGTAAGACGCAGACCCCGCTACTAGGTTAGTAATGTAATAAGGTGCAACAGGACAGGAGGCCATAACCTCCTTATAGCCGGGGGTTTTCTGAATAGCCCCATGCTCTGCTCTGATGTTGTTACCATCCGTCCAGACGTTATTAGGAAGTTGCCAAGCGTTTATATCCTTGACAATCCCAATCTGCCCTACTTGGTCAATAGGGATTAAAGCCATTAGGGTTTAGTCGGCCAGCTTACATCGAATGGATCGGCATTATTTGAAGGAACATCCCTTAATGCCTG
>Ga0315339_1003362_pt1 | contig 11306 bp, 12 predicted proteins | sample ASW17metaG_FD_204514 | JGI IMG/M metagenome (GOLD analysis project Ga0315339, IMG submission 204514) | Ammonia-oxidizing marine archaeal communities from Pacific Ocean, United States - ASW #17 | ecosystem: Environmental > Aquatic > Marine > Oceanic | place: USA: California | collected 2016-12-05
TATTCCTTTGACCTTGGCCCAGGCAGTCATGTTGGCCAGAGTCAGTTCTTTGCTGCAGGTGTAGGCGTAGCGCGAGTGTAGGTCTAGGTCGGCGGCGAACGACATGCCGCAGTCTAGCATGCGGGTTCAGAGGCGTGAGACGTCCATAACTTGACCGTTGGCAGGCGCGGTTCTATCCTTTACGGGGCGAAATGCCCGAAAAGCAGATAAATATACGATAAACGGATAGGTGAACCCGCAATGACCACCAGTGCCAAAACAGCAGCCGACCTAAAACCCATGAGTGACCGGGTTGTGGTCCGCCCCAGCGAGCAAGAATCGGTTACCAAAGGCGGGATATTCCTGCCCGACACCGCACAAGAGCGCCCTCAGCACGGTGAGGTGGTGGCAGTAGGGCCGGGACGGGTGCTGCACAATGGCGTACGCATCGAGATGGAAGTTAAAGCCGGCGATAAGGTGATCTACTCCAAGTACGCCGGGACCGAAGTTGCAGTCCAGGACGAAGAGCTTTTGGTCTTGGGCGCCAACGATATCCTAGCCATAATCTCCTAGGCCCATTGGGTTTGGGAGCTGACACAAACAGCTGAGCAGATCGGCCAGGGATACTTTTTCCCCGTCCGAATTTTAAGGAGTAAACAATGCCTGCCAAAGATATTATTCGCGACGAAGAGGCCCAACATGCCCTGCTTCATGGGATCGACACCGTCGCCAACGCCGTAAAATTGACCCTTGGTCCCAAGGGCCGAAACGTGGTGCTGGAGAAGAAATGGGGCGCGCCCGTAATCACCAACGACGGCGTGACCATCGCCAAAGAGATTGAACTGCCTGAGGCCTTTGAGAACATGGGCGCTCAAATGATGAAAGAAGCAGCTGCCAAGACCAATGAGGTCGCCGGCGACGGCACCACCACCGCCACCATCCTGGCTCAGGTGATCGTCCAGGAAGGCATCAAGAACGTGGTAGCCGGGGCGGACCCCATGGCCATCAAGCGCGGTATCGACAAGAGCGTGGCCGCAGTGGTGGCCCAACTAGGCAAGAATTCCAACACCATCGAAGGCCGAGACCAGATGGCCAGCGTGGCTTCGGTCTCCGCCAATAACGAAGAGATCGGCAACATGCTGGCCGATGTACTACACAAGGTTGGCGCCCAGGGAGTCGTGACCGTCGAAGAGAGCAAAGGCATCGAGTCTGAGACCGAGTACGTCGATGGCATGACCTTCGACCGCGGATACATCAGCCCCTACTTCGTCACCAACCCCGAGCGGATGGAAGCGGTCATCGAGAGCCCCTACATCCTCATCACCGACAAGAAGATCTCCGCCGCCACCGAGTTGGTCCCCATTTTGGAGCAGGTCCTCCAGGTCAGCAAGAGCCTGGTAATCATCGGCGAGGACATCGACAGCGAGGCCCTGGCCGTACTGGTAGTCAACCGCCTACGCGGCACCTTCAGCTGCCTGGCCTTAAAAGCCCCTGGCTTCGGCGACCGCCGCAAGGCCATGTTGGAAGACATTGCCGTGCTAACCGGTGGCCAGGTGATCTCCGAAGAGACCGGCCGCCGCCTGGACCAGATGACCCTCGAAGACCTCGGTCAAGCCCGGCGCGTCGAGTCCACCAAGGACCGCACCACCATAATCGACGGCAACGGCACGTCGAATGACATCAAAGGGCGCACCGAGCAGATTAAGGTCCAGATCGAAGAGACCACCTCCGAGTACGACAAAGAAAAGCTGCAAGAACGCCTGGCCAAGCTATCCGGTGGAGTCGCAGTTGTGAAGGTGGGTGCGCCCACCGAGCCCGAGCTGAAAGAGCGCAAAGCCAGGGTTGAAGACGCATTGTCTGCCACCAGGGCCGCCATTGAAGAAGGCGTGGTTCCTGGCGGCGGCGTCGCCTACATCCGGGCCATGCCCGCCCTAGACAACCTGACCCTGCCCGACAACGAAAACGTGGGCAAGACCATCTTGAAGAAGGCACTTGAAGCGCCGATCCGAATCATCGCCACCAACTCGGGAAACGATGCTGCTGTGGTACTGGAAGAGGTCCGCAACAACTCCGACGCCAACTTCGGGTTTGACGCCAAGAACAACGACTACGGCGATTTGATAGCCAAGGGGATCATCGACCCGACCAAGGTCTCCCGCGCCGCCCTGGAAAACGCCGGCAGCGTGGCCTCAATGATCCTGACCTCGCAGGCCTTGATCACCGAGCAAGACCACGAGGAACCCGACGACCACGGCCACCACCACTAGGCCGTACAACCACCGAGCAACAAAAAAGTGTCCGTCCTTCAACAGAAAGACGGACACTTTTTTATTTTTTACGGCCCTCTTCTCTTTCCACGGAAGGATGGGAGAGGGAATCATTTATTTTAGAGTAGCAATCAAGACTCAGATTACGCTCGTCCTAAGCCTGTCGAATGAAGGATGGAAGGCAGTCGGGTATCAGCGCAGTGGGCTCCAACTTCCATTGGAATCACGGCAGCGGCTACGCGTAACGCAACAGGACTTCAGCCAGTTCTTTGGGGCGCTGGGCCATCACCTGATGGCAGGACTCGATCTCGACGGTCTCAACACCCTCGAACCGCGCGGCTACCTGTGACTGGGAGTCGGGCGGGAACATCTTGTCTTGGGTGAGCATGACATAGGTCATCGGGCAGGGCAGATCCGAAGTCTCCATTGGAAGCTTGGATTTCAAAACCTTGGCCGGAATCGGGCCAAAGTATCCGACAAGCTGCACCACGTCTATGGTGGGCATGCCGTTGCACAGATACCCGTTGATCGCCGGGCCGGGCAGTTTCAACTCCTGCCGGGAGAGCGAACTTAGCATGGATAAGACCTTGAACGCAGTACGGGTTTTTGCCGGGCAGGCGCTGAGCAGTGGGCGTTGGGGCGCGGGTACTATCCCGGCCACCAACACCACCCGTTTGGGAGGGGTTTCCATCTCGCTGGCGGCTTGGACCACCAGGCTGCCGGCAAACCCGTGACCGACCAGCACCAAGTCTTTCAATTGCTCGCGCTCCACGGCCCGCATTATGGCCTGGACACACTCTTCCAGCCGCACGGCTGACGTATCTCCGCCGGCGTCTGCTCCGTGACCGGGCAAATCCAGAGGGTGAACACGGTTGACCCGGCGGCGTTTATGCAACGTTGGCGGGTGATCCTCCGGGGCGGTCAGATGGCCCCAAACCGGGCCCCAACTCCATGCGCCCTGTCCCGCGCCGTGCACCAGTAGATAATCGGTCATCCAGATATCCTTAAAATAACTTAGCTTAGCTGGCGACTGCGGAACGCAGCACATCCAACAGTGAGGCATCCTCTTCGGGCAATACCGTCCGTGGGTCCAGCAAGACCCGGTTCCCTTCGATGCGAGCGATCACCGGCGTGCTGCCTTCGCGGAGACGCCGCATGACCTCTTCCGCGCCAAGCCCCTGACAATCCAGAGAAAGCACCCAGGAAGGAAGGGTCTCACCGGGCAGGCTCCCGCCGCCAACGGCGGAACGGCTCTTTTCGATGGTTGACTGACATTCCAGGCCCGACTGCCACGATTTTGCCCTTTTCTTCAGAGCTGCTTCCGGGGTGGAGATCATACGCCAGACCGGTATCTGTTTCTCAGCCTCGCCCTTCAGGTAGTGGACCAGTGTTGCGGTGAGGCTGGCCAGGCTCAGTTTATCGATGCGCACCGCCCGGGCCAACGGGTGCCGGCTCAAAACGTCCACCAAGTCTTTCTTGCCGACGATTATTCCAGCCTGAGGCCCGCCCAACAGCTTATCTCCTGAAAAGAACACCAGACCGGAGCCGTCTTTGATGCTTTCTTGAGGGGTTGGTTCATGGGCCATGCCGTAGTTCTCAGTCAACATGAGACTACCGCTGCCAACGTCATGGAGCACTGCGACGCCTCGTCTGGCGCCCACCTCGACCAGGTCGGTGGTCGCCACGGATGCGGTGAAACCCGCCACTCGAAAGTTGCTGGCGTGAACCTTCAAGAAAGCGGCCGTGTTCCCGGTCACGGCATCGTCGTAATCACGCACATAGGTCCGGTTGGTGGTGCCGACATCGACCAAGGTGCTGCCGCTTTGGCGCAGCACGTCGGGCACCCGGAAACCGCCTCCGATCTCCACAGCCTCGGACCGTGAGACCACAACTTCCTTCCCCGAGGCCAAAGCTGATAGTCCAAGGAGCATGGCCGAGGCATTATTGTTCACTGCCAGGGCTGCTTCAGCCCCGGTGATCTGGCGTAATAGTGATTGCACCTGGGCTTGCCGGGAGCCGCGGCGTCCGGTGCTCAGATCCAACTCAAGGTTGGAGTACCCCTGCGCTGCCTGCGTGGCGGCTTCTATGGCAGCTCGACTGAGAGGTGCGCGCCCCAGGTTGGTGTGGATCACCACCCCGGTGGCATTAATCACCTGGCGCGGTTCGGCCCGCATGGTGTCGTCGATCTGCTGGCAGACCGACCTGGCGACCTGCTCCGCGTCGGGTGAGTCGCCGCCCTGGCTGATCTGGTCCCGTGCTGATTCCAATGCCTCGCGGACCAGGTCCACTATCCAGTCACGGTCGAAGGACTGTGCAGCCGCGGCCACATCCTTTTTGGCGAGAACACTATCGACGCTGGGGAGATTACGAAATTGCATCTGGTAGTCCGATGTCCGAATGCCCGGGTATACGGGCGTAAACCAGGGTTTATTCTAGCATGAGAGGCCATAATCTCAGCGTCAGCCTGCGCCGGGTTAGGCCGGTTGACCTGGCATTCGTCCGACCGCTGGGATAAAATGAATCGAGATTGTTCGCTAATCACGTATCTGATTTGGTAACGTCTAGATAATGAAACCAAAGATCGCCGCAATACTCGTCATCGGTCTGCTGACCGTGTCCATCGTGGGCACCGGTATAGCTGCCGTTAGCCAGGCCATGACTGAACAGCCCGGTTCCTCCAGTGTTGCTCTGGGCAGTTACTCCAACCAGATCGGCGACACCAACGATGGCAATAGCGGGATCTCCGGCGCCTTCTTCCGCGTCTGCCCTTTCCACTGACCTCTAAATCCAATCCAGGCCACGTAGAAATTCCAGTTCAGGCCGGATATTTTTTTGCCCGTAGGATTTTGAGGAATGTAATAATCTCTTTCCCTGGCATATGACCAGCGCCATAAAGCAAGAGCGCTGGAAGCCCTTGAAGTTACTAGAGCAGATGAACAATTGTTGCCAGGACAAAGCCTGCGAACTGGATTCTCTTCGGGAGAGCCAGTCCAGGGTTCTTTGGTTGGTGCTAGGGATTAACAGCGGAATGTTCGCGCTGGAGGTGACCCTGGGGTTTTTGGCCGGTTCCACAGCCCTGCTAGCTGATTCCCTAGACATGCTGGGAGATTCACTGGTCTACGGATTCAGCCTCTTTGTGGTAGCCCGCAGCGCCCGGTGGAGGGCCGGCGCCGCCCTACTCAAAGGAATTATCATGGCCGGTTTCGCCCTGGTGGTGCTGTCACAGGCTGGTTATCACTTCATCTCATCAGAGGTTCCTGATTTCCGGTTGATGGGAATTGTCGGTGTCCTGGCTCTAGTGGCCAATGCCACCTGTTTGCTGCTTCTGACACGGCGCAGGAGCGACGACCTGAATATGCGCTCAACTTGGATCTGCTCTCGTAACGATATCATCGCCAATGTGGGAATCCTGGTGGCTGCAGCTCTTGTTCTGGCCACCGGTTCCATGTGGCCAGACTTGGTCGTGGGCTTGATGACCGCAGCGATCTTCATGAGGTCGGCTATCCATGTGGTCAGGATGGCTGTGAGCGAGCTTGGCGGCCCGCCTGCAGAGGACCTCAAGTGGCAGGTCCAGCCCGTGACGTTGGTCTTAAGACCGTGCACGGCGGGCACCTGCCCGGCCGCCTCTTGTCTCTGTCAGGCCTAGGAACCAGGCGAAGATATCCCGCTTGCAGTTGACCTTGGGCCGCTTTGCGCCGTATGTTCTTGTTGCCTAATATTTAGGGCAAGATTTTTAGGAACACTCGGAGATATCATTCATGCAACCAGGCCTACCCCCGGAACTAGACGCCCTCAAGAACACCATCCGGCAGATTGTCAAAGACGAATGCTACCCACTAGAGGCGGAGTTCCTGGCCAGCCCCTCCCAAGACGGGGTAGACGAGCCCGGCGCGCCGAGAGGCATCGCCGAAGCCTTGTCCGGCCTGCTGGGCGTGATTCCCGAAGCGGCCTGGGATCGCCTGAATAAAATATCCAAAGACACTGGCATCTACACGTCGTTCGTCCCCGAGGAGTACGGCGGTGGCGGCATGGGAGCACTGGGGCACGTTGTACTCGACGAAGAGGTCCACAAGAGCATCGTCCAGCTGCCCACCTCGCCGGTGCCCTTGATGATGGTCGGCTCGGCCACCCCGGAACAGGAACAGGAATACCTGATCCCATCGGTGGATGGCACGCTGCATTACGCCTTTGGCCAGACCGAGCCAAACGCCGGATCCGACCCCGGCGGAATGATGCAGACCAGTGCTATGTTGGACGGCGACGACTGGGTGATCAGCGGCACCAAGACTTTTATATCCGGGGCCGCGTCCGCCGACTACATCCTGCTACAAGCGGTGACTGACCCGGAGAAGCGTCAACGGGGCGGCATCACCATGTTCATCATCGACAACCCCATGCCGGGCCTGAGTTTCGACCCCATCCGGCTCTGGGTTAACCCTGGCAAGTCTCAACAGTGGACGGTCAATTTGGACAATGTCCGCGTGCCACAGACCAAGGTACTGGGCGAGGTTGGCCAAGGGTTCTCGCTGGGACAAAAATGGCTGGTGCACCACGACCGGATGCTCCGGGGGTCCATGGCCACCGGAATCCTAAGCAGGGCGTTGGAGATGGCCGTCGACTGGGCCAAAGAGCGTGTCACCTACGGACGGCCCATCGCCGACCGGCAGGCCATCCAATACATGCTGACCGACGTCTACACCGACATCATGACCCTCAGGTCCATCACCAGAGAGACCGCCGCCAGGGCCGACGCTGGGGAAGATGTGCGCGTGGAAGCCTCCATGATTAAATACTGCGCCGGGGAATGGGGCTGGCGGAGCATCGACAAGATCATGCAGGTGTTCGGCGGCACGGGCGAGACCCTGGATCTGCCCATCGCCCACTGGTATCACATCCTGCGCCACGCCCGAATCGGCGGCGGCACTTCAGAGATACACAAATTCGTCATGGCCCGCGGCCTGCTTGACGGCAGGGTGAACTTCCAGGGTTAGCCCGGGCCAGATAAGGGGACGGGCGGCCAATCAGGCTTAAATCAGCTCGGCAAACACGGACGTTCTGAAGCAGCCACACGGTAGAATTTTCTGGCAAGGCGCGCTCGTATCGCCAGACAGAATTCTCACCGCCGCCGCTGGCCTGCCGAACATCCATGGCCCAGATTACCCACATCTCGCCCCATGCCAACCTTTTAGTCAACGACCAGACGGGACAGGCGGCCTGTTTCAATTGCGTGATCGAGGCCCATCAGACCCAGGCCTACAACCTCGCCGGACGCATGCTCAGCGACGGGGCGTTGGCCGAAGATGCGGTGCAGGAAAGTTTCATCTCGGCCTACCGGGCATTCAACCGTTTCCGGGGCGAGAACCTCACCGCCTGGGTGCTCAGGCCAGTCTCCAACACCTGCCGCGACATGCTGCGGTCGCGTAAGTCCCGGCCCGCCGTTTCCCTGGACCCCGTTCCATCCAGCGACGGTGAAGAACCCCAAGGCCTTAGCGCCGCAGACCTTCCTTCCACCGAAGCATCCCCGAAAGACCGCGCTGAGCAGTCGGAACTTGCGGCCACCATCCAAGGCTGTCTGGACGACCTTCAAGAAGAACGGCGCTTGGCTGTTTTGCTGGTTGACGTGCACGGTCTCAGCTACGAAGAAGCGTCAGAAAGCATGGGCTGCTCGTTGGGCACCGTGAAATCGCAGGTCAGCCGGGGCCGGGGCGGCCTGCAGGATTGCCTGCGCGAGACCGGGGAACTTTTACCCTCCCGTTTCCGTCAAGAAGTGTCAACGAGCTATGTGGATATTTAGATCAACACATAAGCATATAACCCAGGACACGCTCAGCGAGTACCTGGACGGACGGCTACAGGGAAGGGCCTTAGAACAGGTCGAACTGCAGTTGACGGACTGTGACGCCTGCCGCCAGGAGCCGGAGGGATTGCAGGCTCTCGTGGCCATGATGCAGCAGTTGCCCATGGAGACCCCACGCCCCAGCTTCATCATGGACGCTCCGCCTTTGATGGTCCGGCATCCTAGTCCCGGCTTTGCGCTGCGCGCGCCCAACTGGGTCTATGCCGGCGCTGCCTCGGTTGCCGCCCTGGCCTTTGCGGTGACGATTTCCATGGACGCCACTGGCGGTCTAACGTCCAACCCACTGCGCCAGAACGCCGCTACAGTGACCTCGGCTCCCATGGCCGAATCAGCCCCGGCCGATGGAGCAACCGGAGCACGGTCCGAGGCCAGGCCCATGGCGGCGGCTACAGAATCTGAGGTCGCAGCCACCTTCGGTACCGGTGGTTCGGCGGAGAGCAGCTTGGAGAGCACGTCCGCAACCGACAACAGCGAAGGTGAATCCGCGCCGCAGCAATTTGCCGCCGCGGCCCCTGTTGCGGCGGGCGAAGACCCGGATGTCCAGACCCAAGCCGGCGGTGGCATCCCAGACCCGGGAGAAACTACCACTACGTTGGCGCCTCCAGCTCCGGAGATCGCCCTCGCATCCGAAGCAACCTCGGCCCCGTTGGTGGCAGCTGCCCTTGCGTCTCAAGACGGCGAGGCGGCCATCGCCAAGTCAGGTGACACGGACACGGAACCCGAGCCGGCGGCCGCAACTTCGGATGATGGCTCAGCCAAGGGTCCACCAGGCCCAGGCGGTGTGCCGGTATCTGAACCAGCGATGCCGGAGCTGTTCGACGATGTTGTAATCAGCGGCACATCTGTGTAGTGGCGGGTGCTAGAGGTGGCTGCCGGAATCTTGGCCGCCCTGTCCCTGGCCGCCCTGGCGCTCCGCTGGCGCACAGGCCGACAGGACTAGACCAAAGTACCGGCCCATCACTCTGATTCGTGTCCGGGTCCGGCTCAGGGAACTTTTTCGACCCTGCCTCCGTCTTAAGCCATGTAAGTAACGCCGTTGGGCGAAATATCAGGAGAGATGAACATCATGGTCCAAGCAGTATTAAAGAGTAAGAAAATGTTGGTGCTACTGGGCGCTGCAATGGTCCTGCTACTGGCAGTGGCCTGCAGATCAGACGCCACGGAGGATAGGTCGGCTGGCCTATTGTCCGCACTCGGCGGATCCGAAGCAGCCGCCCAGCTACTCCTTTCGGGCTCCGGCACGAGCACTGGCATCTGGGTCAACGGCACCGGCAAAGCTACCGCAGATCCCGATCTCGGAGTGATCAGCCTGGGCGTTGAAGCCCTGGCCGACTCCGCCTCCGAAGCCCGAGGAATGGCCGCCGGCGCCATCGATGCGACCATCTCGGCCCTCAGATCCAATAACGTCGCAGACCGGGACATGCAGACGAGCCATTTCAACATCAGTCCCCGTTACAACACCCAGGAGATCACCCGATGCAGCAGCGCGTCCGGGGACGCCGGCGACATCAAGGACGCAGAAGCAGTGGCATCTCTGGGAATGCCCGCTCCCGGCTCTCCCGAAGTCATCGAGATGATAGTCGTTCAAGAAGAGAAAGGCAGCGAGTGTCGGGTGGAATTCGAGCGGGTGCTCGTCGGATACCAGGTGACCAACACCCTCACACTGAAGGTCCGCAATATCGATAGCATGGGCACAATCATCGACGTAGTCACCGATGCGGCAGGCAACTTGATCCGCATCAACCAGGTCAGCTTCACCATCGAAGACACCAAGCCCCTTCAAGACGAAGCCAGAGAAGACGCCATCGCCGACCTGCTGCGGAAAGCCGAAGCCATGGCTACTCTAGCGGGAGTGGAACTCGGAAAATTGGTCCACCTGACCGAGACCGGTGGAGCATTCCCACAGTCCTTCGCCAGGATCGAGTCAGCGGCCTTCGGGTTCGCCGACCAGTCCACCAGCATTCAAGCCGGCGAATTGGATGTGAATGTGAGCGTGCAAGGAGTCTTCGCCATCGCCCCTTAAAGCGAAACCGACCAGCGCAAACCAACGGCAAAAGGCGGGGTGTAAAAAGACCCCGCCCTTTTTCCTGTCCGACTCCACGCCAAACGGGTCCATTCTCACTTGCGGGGCAATTCCAGGATTGTTAGAATCCTGCTGGCTGAAGCCTCAGGGGCAGCGGTTATTCAATACGCGTTACGCGTTTTTGTTGAGAGAGATATGGTCTTAAGCGACCGGTCCATCAAGGAAGAACTTGCCAAGGGGAACATCGTGATCTCGCCGCTGGACCCGGACGATATCCAACCGGCCAGTGTCGACCTTCATCTGGACCGAAACATCCTGGTTTTCGCCAACTCTAAGCGTCCGTATATCGACGTCAAAGAGAGCCTGGATGACCTGACCCAGATGGTCGAGATCCAAGAAGACAGCCCCTTCATACTCCATCCTGGCGAGTTCGTTCTGGGCAGCACTCTGGAAAACATCGAACTGCCCGATAACCTGGTGGCCCGCCTGGAAGGCAAGAGCAGCTTAGGCCGTATCGGCTTGGTGATCCACTCCACCGCCGGCTTTGTCGACCCAGGTTGGAAAGGCCATTTGACTCTCGAATTAAGCAACCTGGCAAGGCTCCCTATAACCTTGTACCGCGGTATGAAGATCGGACAGATCTCCTACCTGCGTCTCACCACTCCAGCCGACCGGCTCTATGGCTCCGAGTCCCTGGGCAGCAAATACCAGGGGCAGACCGTCCCCACTGCCAGCCGGTTCAGCCAGGACTTTGCCCAGTCGGAGCCCGCGGAATCTAACTCCAACCAGGCGTCATAGCCACGGCCATGAGCTACATGCAAAGGGCCGTTGGATTGGCCCAAGCGGCCGTCGGGTCAACCAGCCCCAACCCCTCCGTGGGCGCAGTGTTGGTCAAAGACGGAGTGGAGATAGGCGTCGGCGCAACCCAGCCCCCGGGCCAAGACCACGCTGAGATCGTCGCCTTGAAACAGGCGTCAGACCAGGCCCGTGGCGCAACCCTCTACACCACCCTGGAACCCTGCTGCACCTGGGGCCGTACCCCGCCCTGCACCCAAGCGATAATCGCAGCCGGGATAACCGAAGTCCATTTCGCGATCATTGACCCCAATCCCAACGTATCTGGCAAGGGCCGCGATGAGCTGGTCGAAGCAGGCATCACGGTGGTCGAAGAAGAGGCTGA
>Ga0315339_1003363_pt1 | contig 11304 bp, 12 predicted proteins | sample ASW17metaG_FD_204514 | JGI IMG/M metagenome (GOLD analysis project Ga0315339, IMG submission 204514) | Ammonia-oxidizing marine archaeal communities from Pacific Ocean, United States - ASW #17 | ecosystem: Environmental > Aquatic > Marine > Oceanic | place: USA: California | collected 2016-12-05
TCATCCTCAGACCCAAGTGCGCTTCACGCCCATGGGCATCGGTGTCGGGTTTTAAATTGTCCCGGAGTCTGAGGCTCACATTTGCCTGTTCCATAAAAAACAATTGTCATCCCGGCCAAGCGAAGCGCGAGCCGGGACCCATAATCCGCCACCCCATGGGTCCAGGATCAAATCGTGATGGCAATTGTGTTTGGAGTAAAATGGGTGCGACGCCGGCAAACACCAATCTCAAAATTGCTGTCCCAACGCTGCACATTGGTCTGCAATTGGCGGTTTGCCTCCTTTCCAGACGCACAATAAAATTTAAAACGGATAGTAGCGGCGAAGGCCGACCATGACGAGGAGGGGGAGAGGCCTGGGTCGACTTGAATGCGTCCCGCTCCAGAGGCTAGTCGATATCGAACGTGATGCCCTGGGAGAGCGGTAAATTACGCGAATAGTTGATGGTGTTGGTGCCCCAGCGCATATAGATTTTCCACGAATCCGATCCCGATTCCCTGCCGCCTCCGGTATCCTTTTCACCCCTGAAAGTACCGCCAAATTTGGCGGCGCCCAGCAATAAAATGCGATTCACGACCAACCCCCTTACTTTGTACCGAAATATGCGCTCCCCGACCGGCGTTTCATGGTCTGACCGCCATCGATGCGCATTCCTATGATACAGGCGGCAACATGTTAGGGACACCCAAGCCTTAATAGCATATTGAAGAACCGGCAGGGCTAATATGAAGGGTCGTTGGTATGGCGGGGTATGATCCGGGCCGTGCGCCAAGTACAGATCCGGAATTCGCGGCATGATCGGAAAAATTTTATCATTTTATCCCCTGAATCAGGCATCTTTAACTGGCGACCGGACTGAACCTGACGCTTAGGAACTCATTGTCCACGATGATTTTTTGCGAATAGGGCCGATGCGATGACGATAGGGAAAAATATTGCGGCGTTTGCCGCGCTTGGCGGCTTTACGATTATCGCGGGCGGTTTTCTTGTCAAAATTGGCCTCAGGGTCATCGGAATTTCATAGCCGTCTTTTCTCGATCTGGACACACACCGCGGCAACGCCTTGCACCCGAATGCCGAAGGCTGTTTCCGGGACGAGGGCCAATCCTACGTCCACATCAATTCTCAGGGGCTAAACGACCGCGAACACTAAATCGAAAAACCGCCCGGCACGTTTCGCATCGCCGTATTTGGGGATTCCTATGCCGAGGCTTTTCAGGTACCGCGCGAAAAGGCGTTCTGGTCGGCCCTTGAAAAGCAATTGTCGAGTTGTCCCGCTTTCAGAGGCACCAATGTAGAGGTCATAAATTTTGGCATCAGCGGGCACGGCACCGCGCAGGAATATCTGCGCCCTCACACAGCATGGCTGGCAATCCAGCCCCGATCTGGTGATGGTGGCGGTCTACACCGCCAACGACGTCCGTAATAATTCGCGCCCCTGGAAATTCGGACTATCGCCCCTATTTCGTCTTCAAAGGCGACCAGATGGTCCTCGATAACCGGTTCCGGGAACTCCCCGATTACGCCCCGGACCGGATCGTCTGGGTAAGAAAGTGAAATGACATCATCAGTGCATCGCGCACTGTTCAACTGCTGCGAAAGTCGTACAACACACTAAAATACCGGGCGCCGGGCGTGGTCGCATCAACCGGATCCGAGGTAGGTCTGAATTACGACGTCTATCAGCCGTCCAAAAATCGTGACTGGAAGGACGCGTGGCGGGTAACCGAAGAAGTGCTGCGCCTGATGCATTGGTATACCAAGGTGCAAGGCGCTGAGCTCTGGCTCACCACCCTGACAAGCAGCATCCAGGTTCACCCCGACATGACGCTGCGCCAGCAGGTCATGAACCAGCTGGGCGTCCGGCACCTGAAATACTCTGACAGACGCCTGAGACTATTTGCCCTGCGCGAGGGCATCGGCAATATCAGCCTGGTTGACCCGCTGCAAAAACATTTGGGCCACAAGAAGGAGCTCTTGCATGGCTTCAACGGCAAAGGGAAAGGTCACTGGAACGCGACCGGTCACCGGCTGGGCGGGAAATCATGGCGCAACGGATTTGCGCCAGCCGCGACAAGCTGGCCCGCAACTCCTCATCGGCCGACCGCTAATTACGCGGTCTCTGCGGCTGGAACTTTATTATCTCCAGCAATTTCGACCAATAAATTGACGAGCCCATATCCATCGGGATCGGCGAGAGCGACGGCGCGCGCATTGGCGAGGGCATCGATCGCCCGGGCCGCATCGATCGCACCGGACAGTGCTGGCAGGATAATCGCCGTTCTGATACGTTCAAAGTTTTCCGCGCCACGCTTGTAGGTCTCGCCATAGCCTTTCACCAGCCGCGCGCATTCCGCGATTTCGAGGGCAAGACCAAGATCTCGGCCACAGGCCGATTTTATGTCGTCCAGCCAGACCGCTATCTCCTGCTGCGCCACGGCATAGCCGTAACTCCGCGGCCGCCATCGCCGCAGCCCGGCAAGCAGGCGGAGGCGCGAAAATCCAAATATGGTCGTACTGCGGAGCTTTAATCCCACATGGGCCCGGTCGCGCCAGCCACGGCGATCGAATAACGCCAATAAGGGCCTGGCGAGAGCGGGGGGCAGGATAGCGCAGAGCTCATCGATCCCGGGCTTGAAATAATCAAGCACCGCGACCGGTTCATGGGGTTTGGCCTTAATTTCGTCGCGAATTCGCTGATAGCGGTCTGCAGCGCATTTCAGCTGCGCCACGCGAATCACGTCTTCGTAGGACATCCGAAGGGCCAGATGGCGGCCAACTTCGCGGGTCAACACGCCATCGCCGCCGGCGGCCCGCACCGCGGCAAGCTGGTCTAGATAGGAGTTTGCATAGGCCGCGTTCTGATAACCCACAAGCCGCCGCACGCCTTCAACTAATATTTCCTGGGCCGAGCCGGGGAACTCACTTGCCACACGCGCTTCTAGTAGTTCAGGCGCTTGCGCCGCCGGACGTTTTATCGGCGGCTCAACCTCCATACGGGCTGAATCAGGCGTGAATTCATAGGACAGGCCGACCTCGAATCCCCTGAGATTGGACTCTATGGCAATACCGCCGGCGCGGATAGCTTCTTCGAAAGAAGTCCGCGGGATCGGCAACAGACCGGATGCCGACAGCACGCCCATTAACACAGCATTGAGACTGACGCCGGCTTCCTGCGACACCTGTTTCAAATTGGCCAACAGGGCCCGCTTTGCCCGCCGCCCAATAATTTCATGCAGCGTATCGGTAGCATAGCGGCCGTCACCCATTTCGGATTTTTCGCCGGTGGCATAGACCCGATGGGTCGACGCGATCAGCACTGTTCGGTCGGGGGTGATAAAGCCATTGGAAATGGCGCGGCCGGCTTCGATGAATTCGCTGGCGATCATGATATCCACGTCACCGACACCGGGATAAATGGCCAGCACCGGCCGCATGTCGCCAAGTTTCGCGATGGGTATGGGAAACACTTCCAGATAATAGGTTGTGGCGCCGGTGCGCTGCGCGACACCGGGGATCGACGTGCTCTGTACCGGATAGCCGGCTTGTTTTGCGGCCGCCACGATCCAGCCGGCCAGCACGCCGCCGCCTTCGCCGCCGATCGCGGAAACCAGTACGGTCGTTGGCCGCTCGTCACCTCCCGGAATCATGGGGCGGCGACTTTCCCTATACCCGATGCGAGCCTGCCGATCACGAAGCGTCGCACTTTTTCCAGTGCCCGGTCATACCAAGCCGGATTCTGCACAATACGCGCTTCATAAAACGACGGGCACAAGACCGCCGCATGGGCGACTTCGCCGCAGACGCCGCACCCGACGCAATCATTATTCACCTGCGCCACCGGATCGGTGCGCAGCGGATCGGGCGACGGTTTGATGGTCAGCGACGGACAACCCGACAACCTGATGCAGGAATGATCGCCGGTACAGACATCGTCATCGACGCCGAACCGGGTCCGCACCACTCGCTCACCATCCTGCAGCTGCTTCGCGATCCGGGGCCGGATGCGCCGCTGGCGCGCAAGCTGACATTCGCCATCGGCGATGATCACCTTGAGACCGCCCTGCGCCGTGGTCATGGCCTCGCGCAATACCTTTATCATGGTGGCGATGGAATAGCTGCGGACCGTGCGCAGCCATCCCACGCCGAGCCCCTTCATGGCCTTTTCAATGGACATATTGCGCGGCCTGCCGTGACGGTCGCGGGCGCTGGACGGCAATAACTGCCAGCCGGTCGCCGAGGTATAGCCGTTCTGGATAACCATCAGAACGGCATCGTTGCCGTTGGCCTGGGCCGACGCGACACCGCTCGTCATGCCGTTATGCCAGAACCCGCCATCGCCCATGATACTGAGCACTCGTTTGCCAAAATTCGGCCGCAGGCCGGCCGAGCTTGCCAGCCCCAGCCCGTACCCCATGACCGTATTGCCGATCTTGAAGGGCGGCAACGCGGCGAAGGTATGACAACCGATATCGGCGCTGACATGGGCCGGACCCAGCTCCTTTTCCAGAATCTTTATGGCGCTGAAGATCGGCCGTTCGGGGCAGCCGGTACAGAAACTCGGCTGACGCAACGGATAGTCGTCGCCCAGTGAGGCCCTGGCATCGTCCTTTTCGTCAATCAGCGTCGCCATACGGGCAAGCGCCGGTCCAATTTGCAGTGATTCCGGACCCTGCTGTTCGAGAAACCCTATCAAACCCCGGATCATGACTTCGGACGTATATTCGCCAGCCATGGGAAGCACATTCTTGCCAAGGATTTTGGTGTTTAAATCCGCCTTGCGAAGGATGGCGTGCAGGGCCTGTTCGATATAGTCGGGCTGGCCTTCCTCGATGACCAGCACCGCATCCCTGCCAGCGCAGAACCGGACCAGCTCATCAGGCACCAGCGGATAGGTCACGTTGAGCACTAATAAGGGCAAGCGCGCCTCGCCGTAGATATCGGCCAGACCAAACTGGTGCAGCGCGCGCAGCAGCGTGTTGTATATGCCACCCTGAACGATGATGCCGATTTCCGGGACATCGCCATCGAACTGTTCGTTCAGCTTATTGTCCGCGACGTATTTGATGGCGGCCGGAAAACGGTGCTCAATCTTGTGTTTTTCCTGGCCATAGGTCGCCGGCGGCAGGCTTACCTTGGCGGGATCGAAATCAGAAACCTGAATCGGGTCATTGCACGAATAGAGCGGATGGGTATTGGCGCTGGTTTCGAATTGGCCATGCACATGGCAGGTGCGGATGCGCAGCTCCAGCATCACCGGCATGTTGGATGCCTCAGATAATCTAAAAGCGTGCTCCACCGACTTCACGATGGTCGGCAGCTCCGGCCGCGGATCAAGCAGACACATGGCCGATTTCATCGCAAACGCATGGGTGCGCTCCTGGATGATGCTGGAGCCTTCGCCGTAATCCTCGCCGACGATAATGAGCGCCCCCCCCATCACACCGGCGGACGCCAGGTTGGACAACCCGTCCGAGGCGACATTGGTGCCGACGACCGACTTCCAGGTCACCGCGCCGCGCAGCGGATAATTGACCGAGGCCGACAGCATGGCCGCTGCCGCGGCCTCGTTGGCGCAGACTTCAAAATGAACACCCAGTTCATCAAGAACGGACTCAGCGTCGGACAAAACGTCCATAAGATGAGAAACCGGCGCGCCCTGATAACCACCGACGTAGGACACGCCGGATTGCAGCAGCGCCTTGGTGACGGCAAGAATTCCCTCGCCATGAAACACTTCACCATCGCCGAGCCTCAGAAGCTCGACCTCTTTTTTGAACGATCGTTCCATTCATCCCACCAGCTGCCGTTCCGCCCGGTAAGACTGTAACAGCCACCCCCGCCGGGTCAATGCGCTACCCCCTTTCGGGCCGCTGGCTAACTGCGCTATTTTGCGCGATGACGTACCATGGGAATTCTAAATGCCACAGGAGCGAGGCATGAACATTGGCCCTATTGACGCGCTGTTCGACGCCGAGGTGACAGGCATGGATTTGTGCCGGTTACTCCGCGATGACACGCGGACCACAATCAACGCTGCCTTTGTCGAGAACGGCGTGCTGGGTTTCCGTGACCAGAATTTTCAGGTCCGGATCAGTTCCTCGCCGCCACCTCTAATTTGGGGGCCCCCATGCCGCCGGTGGTTGCCACTTACCGCTTGGCGGGTTACGACGCGATTGAGTAATTGACCAAAAGCGTCGTCGACAAACGCACCGGCGAAAATACGCCGCTTTACCGGGCCGACTCGTGGTGCACCGATCATTCCAATCTGGAATGCCCACCCAAGGCAACGATGCTTTATGCGATCGAGTTACCACCGAGCGGCGGCGGCAATACGGAATTCACCAATATGATGATGCCCTATGATGCTTTGGACGAGCCCCTGAAGGCAAATTTGCGTGGGCGGCGCGCGTTCCAGGCCTATCTGTCTCGTCGCGCCCCGCACAAATTGCTGGCACAATCCGAGGCGGAGAAATAAGGCAGTGAGGGCGTCTGGCAACCCATGGTCCGCCAACATCCCGAAACCGGCCGGGCGGCGCTTTACCTCAACCCCATGCGCTGCGATGCCGTTGAGGGCATGGGCGAGGCCGAAGGCGTCGCGCTGCTTGATGTCCTATATCGCCATTACGACCGCCCTGAACTTCAGTACAGCCATCGCTGGTCAAAGGGCTATATATTGATATGGGACAACAGGTCGTGTCTGCATCAGGCGACCCCGGTCAGGATGCCAAGCGAACGGCGCTATATGCAACGAATCATGCTCAAAGGCGACCGGCCCGTCATGACAGCCTAGTTATAGAGAGATCTTACTCGTGCTAACCGGTCATATTCTGCACCAAAGCGCCCGGCGCCATCCCGGCAAAATAGCACTCATTTGCGATGACCGGCACATCGCCTATGGCGATTTGGCCGCTGATGCGAACCGGTTCGCGCACGCCATAGCTTCACGCGGCATTGGCCCGCCCGATACCATCGCCATAATGAGCCGGAACATACCGGAATATGTGGTGGTGCATTTCGGCTGCGCGCAGACCGGCGCCATCCTGGTCAATTTGATGCCCGCCTATGCGGCCGATGAGCTGGCCGTAATTCTGAGCACTACCGAAGCACGGCTGATCGTTGTAGAAGCCGCGTTCCAGGAAAAAATCACCGGGATCATCGAGCGGCTGCCGAACCTGTCGCACATTGTCGTGATCGGCGAACCCCCATCCGCTAAAACCGAAGGCTATATTATTTTCGATGACTTCATCGACGGCCAGCCCGCAACGCCGCTTGGGCTATCGCTGTTGGAAACCGATCCGTTCGCCATGACGTTTACCGGCGGCACCACAGGCCTGCCGAAGGGTGCCGTCGTCAGCCATCGGTCTCGCTTCGTCAGCGCCTACACCACAGCGATCGAGCACGAGGTAAGTGAAAGCGATGTGGTGGGTCTTCTTACCCCGCTTTACCACACGATGGGCTCGCTTGTGTGGCTGTCAACCGGCCTGCTGGTCGGGGCGACCTGTGTCATGTTGACAAGCTGGGACCCGGACGCGTTTGTCAGCCAGACGAAGCAGCACGGCATAAGCTGTGTCCTGATGGTGCCGGTACAGCTTCGCCAATTACTGGGCGATGATATTTTCGATGCGGCGAAGCTTGCCAGCCTGCGCAAGATTGCCTGCGGCGGCGCCATCACCTCCGTCGATCTGGTGTTGGAGGTAAATCGGAAACTGCCCGACGCGCTGTTCACCAACCATTATGGCCAGTCGGAAACCGGGCCGCTCTGCGTTTACAAAAATTACCACCCCCGCGGCAAGGCCGGGACAATTGGCCGTCCCGCGCTGGGTGTCGATTTCGCCCTGCTCGATCCTGAGGGAAACCCGATCGCTTCAGGCAAAACCGGCGAAATTGTGGTGCGGGGCCCGTTCCTGATGGAGGGCTATTATAATAATCCAGAAGAAACCGCTTCCTATTTCAAGAAGGGCGATGGCTGGGGCTGGACCGGCGACCTCGCCACCATCGACAAGGATGGCTTTGTCACGCTGGTCGGCCGGTCAAAGGACATGATCGTATCGGGCGGAATCAATATATACCCGCGCGAAATCGAAATCGTGCTTGAGAGCCACGCCGCGGTGATCGACTGTACCGTCTTCGGTATTCCCGACGACAAATGGGGCGAAGCGCTTTGCGCTCTCGTCGTCACGAGCAACGACGCTCATGTGGCAGAACGGGAACTCCTGTCTCACTGCACGGATCATTTGGCCCGCTTCAAGCGGCCCAAGATCATCCGGTTCGTCGACACCATCCCCAAAACACCGTCGGGCAAGGTTCAAAAACCACGCCTTCGCGCAGCATTCCTGAAGGAAAACGAGGTCTCCTGACGGCTTTTTTAAAAGCCTCCACCGCCCTATAAAAATCTGACCCAGGTGGATTTCGGCAACATAGCACGGCTAATCAATTGCGAGCTGCCTTTCTCAGATCGGATCGGATAAAGCGACTTCGCCACCTCGAAGAAGGCGTCGGGCGCGCCAGAAAATCCAAAATGCATCAGGAAAACGAGCCGTGGCGCAATTTGGCCGATCACCGCGAGGGCCTGCGGATGGCTGATGGTCATGCCGCCATCGACCGGCACGAACAACATATCGATACGCCCAAGCTTGCGTAGCTGCTCCCTGGTCAAAAAATGGTGAAGGGGACCGAGATGAGCAATACACAAGCCGGAAATCTCAAATACGAAGATTGAATATCCGTTACTCCTGGGGTCGCCATATTCGCCGATATTGATCGGCAGGTTGAAGACCCGGAAGTCCTAGAAACAAACGTCGTGAGCGGCAAACCCGGCCCCGGTATTCTTGCTCCATCCCCGCAGCTTGAAACGAATCTCCGGGTTGGGATTGTCGGTGTAATGGAAATCATGCGAATTATACATCGTGACAATATCCGGCGCCTGAGCAGGTACGTGAATACCGTTGTAATCGGTCACCGCGCTGGTACCCCCGGTGTTTCAATCAGAAAACTGCTATGGCCGATATTAGGTGACGCTAACCTGTTTGGCGGGAACCCCACAATTATTGGCCGTCGCGGCGGCAAAATGCAGCAGCGGCGACTGTTCGACCATGCTGAGCAGACACGCGGCCAGGCGCTTTTAACCGCTAGCCCGACACTTATTCCGGCTATCAAGGAAGACAGGCAAGACATAAATTTCCGCACCGTCCGCCGCGCCACATTTTTATTTAATTGCATATTTGCCCGCCCCGTTTGTTGGACACCGACAATATCGTTACTGAAATCGATCAGGATTACCAGCATCCGTGCGACATCCCAAACGCCTCCCTCAATAAAATGTGACGCATCGTGATTTCCGCAAGTGGTCGCGCAGGCGTACCGTCGATGTCCATGGGGATTGACGATATCAAGGCGGCTCGTTCCCGTTAGAGAAATACCGCTCGCGGCGAAAAAAACTCATGATCGTCGCGAATTCACCATCGCGCCCGATGACGGACACACCTACATCGAACAGACCAGTGATGGGGCGTTTCAATGTTCTGCTCTTCGATGATGATGACGAATTGCGCAACGAGCTGGTCAGCCAGCTTGCACTTCATAGAGACTTTGAAACCACGGAAGCAAGTAATGGCGCCGCTGGGCTCGAAGCAGTCAGTGGGCGGCATTTCGACATCGTCCTACTCGATATCGGTCTGCCAGATACGGATGGGCGAAATATCTGCCGACTGATCCGCCGCAAGGGAATTCATGTGCCGGTTATCATGCTGTCCGGCATAGTGAGCGATGCGGACGTGATTCTAGGGTTGGATTCAGGCGCCAACGACTATGTCATCAACCCGATCAAGATGGGCGTTCTTCTTGCCCGGATTAGGGCTCATTTGCGTCAGCACGAAGCAAGTGAGGATGCATCGTTTTTCCACGGTCCCTATACATTCAGACCGTCCACGCGTTGCCGATAAACAAGGAAACCAGCAAAGCAGGCAGCCTGAGCGATAAGGAATGCGCCATCCTCAAATTTCTCTTCCGTACGGGTGAAACACCGGTCGGGTGCGACACGCCTTATAGAGAAGTCTGGGACCATGCGGTGCCGCTCAGTGGATATCGTGTTGTTCGTTAAAGCTGAAAAGAACTCAATTTATGGTCACAAATTGTCACAAAAACTTGAGGCGGATTGAGTAGCGGTTAGAACCCGCGGACCGATAGGGTAGGGCCGCGTAATCAGAAATCCGCGGATCATATTGCTACCTTACGCAGAGCGCGGCCAAATTTCTTTGGAGGACAGAATGAGACCCATGAATTCCCGACTGCCCACCTCTACGGTGATCCCGCTCACCCTGGCGGCCGGCGGCGCTATTGTTATGACACCCGAGGCGCCTGAGGCTCGTTTTGACCATCACGCCGCTGCCAATCCCAGCGCCGCGAAACATGGCTGCAATCCCTGTGGTGCAAAACGGGCCTGCAGGGGATCGAAGAACGTCAAATTCTGCATCAAATGCCGTGGCGCAGGAGCAAGATGCGATGTTCTTCCTGCCTGCCGAATTCCGTACCAGCTAGATCGGCATAGCCGTCACAATAAAGAAGAGCCGGTCCAAGGACCGGCCCTTCTTCTGACTGGCGTCCGACCTGACTTATTTATATCCCAGCATTTTCTTCGTTTCATTCACAACGTCATCCGGAGCATTAATGATGCCATCGACAACATTCTGGACAAACTGCCCGGTCTCCGGGCCAAGCAACATATTTTGATCCGCCGCTTCTTTTTTGAAGGCCTTGCTATTGACAGTCTTGTCAAACGCGCCACGCAACATGGCAACGCGCGCCTTGGGTGTTCCAGGCGGTGTGGAAAAGGCGCGGCCGACGGCAGCATAACCAGCGATAAAACTCATGATACGTTTTAGCTCAGGCGTTTTTGCCAGCTCAATAATAGTCGGCACGCCTGGGATATCGGGATGCCGTTGCGGCGCGGTCAGCGCTACTGGCTTGACCCATTTCTTATCGATCCAGTCACCGAGCCGAGCCTTCCAGCTGTTCCAGGCGCCGGGTTGGTAATTGCATTCTCCCTGCTGCATGGCAAGGTTCTGCCTGCGTGAACCCTGGTACCCTGTCAAAATTTTGATTTTAAGGCCTGATGCGGCAGCAAGCGCCTTGGCGTTCATGTAGCCTTGCGCCGCCTTACCTGCCGTACAGGCAATGATCGTCCCTGGGGAACTCCCTTTCAGTGTTTCAAGGTCACGTGATGGCAAAGATTTAAAGAACATGTGGGCAGCATCCATACTGACCAGACGACCGATATAGTTGAGCTTGGATGCATTGTAGCGA
>Ga0315339_1003365_pt1 | contig 11297 bp, 10 predicted proteins | sample ASW17metaG_FD_204514 | JGI IMG/M metagenome (GOLD analysis project Ga0315339, IMG submission 204514) | Ammonia-oxidizing marine archaeal communities from Pacific Ocean, United States - ASW #17 | ecosystem: Environmental > Aquatic > Marine > Oceanic | place: USA: California | collected 2016-12-05
GCCCGGAAACTGGGGTATCAACTGGTGGCCGCTTGAGTGTTTAGAAAACAATGGGTTGCATTTTGTTTGATGAGAGCGGGTTCACCCGTGAATGCTGTGACGGCGGCACAATTGAACGCCTGGTAGAAACTGGCCGACAGGCCCGGGCCTTTCGCGGGTAAACCCGCTCCTACAGGGCTGCATCAGGCTACTGCTGGTCGTTGTAGTGGAACTTGGGCATTTCCCAGTGGAAGCGTATCGCCAACAGGCGCACCAGGAAGCCGCCAAACAGAGTCAGCAACATCGCCTGCTCCGCCGGCACCTTGAAATACACGCATCCCAGATAGAACCAGGCCGCCGCAAATGACACACTGGCATACAGCTCGCGGCGGAACACCAGCGGGATGTCGTTGCAGAAGATATCCCGCAGGATCCCGCCAAACACCCCAGTGATCACCCCGCTGATCGACGCCACCAGCATGCCCTGCCCCATCTCCAGCGCCGTCATGCAACCTATCAGGGTAAACGCCACCAGCCCCAGGGCATCAAGCACCAGGAACAGCGAGCGAAGGCGGCGCATCATTGGCGCAATGAAAATGGTCAGCAGCGCCGCAAAACTGGTCAGCACCAGGTACTCAGGGTGCTTCACCCAGGTCAGCGGGTAGTGCCCGAGCAGCACATCACGCACCGAGCCACCCCCAAGCGCAGTGACGCAGGCGATCAGCACCACGCCAAACCAGTCCATGCCGCGACGCCCGGCAGACAGCGCGCCAGTCATGGCTTCGGCGGTAATGGCGATAAGGTAGAGCATCAACAACATGGTGCGGGTCCGTGCGGGAAAGGCGCGCAGTCTAACCAGTTGCCCAAGGCACCAAAAGGGGGCGCAGAAACAATATCTGCGCCGTTTCGACTCACAGCTTGATGAAGTGCTCGCGATAGTGACGCAGTTCGGCGATCGATTCGCGGATATCGTCCAGCGCCAGGTGGGTATTGCCCTTCTTGAAGCTGTCACGCACGTCCGGCGCCCAGCGCGCGGCCAGCTCCTTGAGGGTGGAGACATCCAGGTTGCGGTAGTGGAAGTAGTTTTCCAGGTTGCGCATGTGGCGATAGAGGAAACGACGATCCTGGCAGATGCTGTTGCCGCAGATCGGCGACTTGCCTTTAGGCACCCACTGCTCGAGGAAGGCGATGGTCTGTGCCTCGGCTTCGGCCATGCTGACCTTGCTCTCGCGCACGCGCTGGGTCAGCCCCGAAGCGCCATGGGTGCGGGTGTTCCACTCGTCCATGCGCGCCAGCACTTCGTCACTGTGGTGGATGGCGATCACCGGGCCTTCGGCCAAGGTATTGAGCTCGCTGTCGGTGACGATGGTGGCCATTTCGATGATGACGTCGCTGTCCGGATCCAGGCCGGTCATTTCCAGGTCGATCCAGATCAGGTTCTGTGGGTTTTGCATGCAGGGGCTCCTCATATAGGCGGTCATATTAGCCTAGTGGCCAAGGCACGCCCATTCACGGCACAAAGGTGAGCAGAATAGTCCAGCGGCTGGCGTGCTAAACTGCCTGCCGTTTTCAATGCCCCACGCCGGGCCTCTCTTACGGTACCTTCATGGCCAAACGCCAGCTCAATCGCCGCCAAAACTGGCGGATCGAAAAAATCCAGGGCGAGCGCGCCGCTCGCGCGGCCAAACGCGAACAGCATGCACTGCAGGAACTGGAAGGTGGCGACCTGGGGCCGGAGCAACTGGGCCTGGTGATCGCGCACTTCGGCGTGCAGGTAGAAGTTGAAGCTCAGGATGGCGAAACCGCAGGCCAGGTGTTCCGCTGCCATTTGCGCGCAAACCTGCCAGCACTGGTCACCGGCGACCGTGTCGTGTGGCGTGCGGGTAACCAGGGCATCGGCGTAATCGTGGCGCAGATGCCGCGCAGCACCGAGCTGTGCCGGCCGAACAACCATGGTCAACTCAAGCCGGTGGCAGCCAACGTCGACCTGATCGTGATCGTGTTCGCCCCGGCGCCGGAGCCGCACCCGAACCTGATCGACCGCTATCTGGTAGCGGCCGAGCACGCCGGCCTGCGCCCGCTGCTGCTGCTGAACAAAGCCGACCTGATCAACGACGAGAACGGCCCCGGCCTGCATGCGCTGCTGGAGGTCTACCGCGAACTGGGCTACCCGCTGCTGGAAGTTTCGGCACACCACGGCGATGGCATGCAGCGCCTGCAGCAACAACTCGACGGCCATATCAGCGTGTTCGTCGGCCAGTCGGGGGTGGGCAAGTCGTCGCTGGTCAACAGCCTGCTGCCAGACGCTGGCACCCGCGTCGGCGACTTGTCGGAATGGTCAGGCCAGGGTACCCACACCACCACCACGGCGCGGCTTTACCACTTCCCCAACGGCGGGGACCTGATCGACTCGCCGGGTATCCGCGAGTTCGGCCTTGGCCATGTCAGCCGCGACGACGTGGAGGATGGCTTCATCGAGTTCCGCGACCTGTTCGGCACCTGCCGCTTCCGCGACTGCAAGCATGACCGCGAACCGGGCTGCGCCCTGCTCAAGGCACTGGAAGAGGGGCGCATCAAGCCGCAGCGCATGAACAGCTACCGCTCGATCATCGCCAGCCTGGCAGAAGACAGCTACTGAAACGCTCGAAATGAAAGTTGCCGCGCCCCCTTGTAGGAGCGGGTTTACCCGCGAATACGGTGGCGACTGCAACGGGGAACGGCGGGTGGAAATTGGCCAGCAGGTCCGGCCCTTTCGCGGGTGAACCCGCTCCTACGACGGCCTGCGCCCAATCACCGATGCGTATGTAGGAGCGGCTTTAGCCGCGAACACCGGCAACGCCGGTGCCATTCACCGCACTGGCGGCTTCGCGGGTAAACCCGCTCCTACAGTGATCGCGCCAGCGTTCAGGTGGTGGGTAGCACAGTTGCCCACCCACAAAAGCCGCTTACTGATCCTTGGCTTCATCCATCTTCAGCGTGCCATCTTCAAAGATGTTCAGCTTCTGGCGCAGCTCGCGCGGTTGCATCGGTGCCTGTTCAGTTGCCCCTGGGTCAGCCGGTGCCGAAGCCCCTGGCGCAACACCACTGGCTGGCGCTGCAGGTGCCGTTGGCGCAGCTGGCGGTGTTTCCGGCGCACCCTGCTCACCTTCGATATTGCGCTGGGCTTTCTTGGTCAGCACGATGATGTCGATACGGCGGTTGACCGGGTTGAACGGGTCCTTGCGGTCGAACAGTGACGACGAGGCGTACCCCACCACCCGTGCCACCTGGCCGTCCGGGTAACCACCCGCCACCAAGGCACGCCGCGCGGCGTTGGCGCGGTTGGCCGACAGCTCCCAGTTACCGTATTCGCCAGTGCCAGCATACGGCTTGGCATCGGTATGGCCGCTGATGCTGATCTTGTTCGGCACCGCCTTGATGGTGTCGGCCATGGCCAGCAGGATATCTTCGAAGTAAGGCTGCAGGCGCGCGCTACCGATGTCGAACATCGGTCGGTTCTCAGCATCCATGATCTGGATGCGCAGGCCGTCCTGGGTGATCTCGAACAGGATCTGGTCCTTGAACTTCTGCAGCTGCGGGTTCTCTTCCACCTTGTTCTGCAGTTCCTGCAGCAACAGCTCCAGACGCTCGCGCTCGACCTGCTCGGCCATGGTCTCGACCTGGTCCTTGTTCAGCTGAGTGGGGGACTGCTGCGTCGGCTCGGTCTTCACTTCCGGATTGATCGTTTTGTCCGGCGCCATCTCCGGGGAACCCCCCAGGTCGATGACATAAGGCGTGCCACTCTCGGAGAAACCAATAGGGTCCTGGAAGTAGCCGGCAATGGCGATCTTCTGCTCAGGCGTGGCCGTGGACAACAGCCACAGCACCAGGAAGAACGCCATCATCGCCGTGGCGAAGTCGGCAAAGGCGATTTTCCAGGCGCCACCATGGTGGCCGCCGCCAAAGCGCTTGACGCGCTTGACGATGATGGGCTGATTGTTCTCCATGACTCAGCGACCGCGAACCGCTTGTTCCAGTTCGGCGAAGCTTGGGCGGTGCTTGGGGTAAAGCACCTTGCGCCCGAACTCGACCGCCAGCGAAGGTGGCATGCCCGACGCCGAGGCCACCAGCGAAGCCTTGATCGATTCGTAGAGGTTCAGCTCTTCCTTGGCATCGTGCTCAAGGCACTTGGCCAAAGGGCCGAAGAACCCGTAAGCCGCCAGAATACCGAAGAAGGTACCCACCAGCGCCGCACCTACGTGCATGCCGATAGCCGCCTGATCGCCATCGCCCAGCGAGGCCATGGTCACCACGATACCCAGTACCGCCGCAACGATACCGAACCCGGGCATACCGTCGGCGATGCCGGTCACCGCGTGGGACGGGTGCTCCAGCTCTTCCTTCATGCTCAGCAGTTCCATGTCGAACAGGCCCTCGAGTTCGTGCGGGGCCATGTTGCCGGTGGACATGATGCGCAGGTAATCGCAGACGAAGGCGGTCATGCGCTCATCGGCCAGTACCGTCGGGTACTTGGCGAAGATCGGGCTGGCTGCGGCGTCCTCGATGTCGGCCTCGATGGCCATCATGCCTTCGCGACGGCTCTTGTTGAGGATTTCGTAAACGAGGCCCAGCACCTCCAGGTAGAAGGCATGGCTGAAGCGCGAGCCGAACATCTTCATCGACTTCTTGATGACGTGCATGGTCATGTGGCCAGGGTTGGCCTGCAGGAATGCACCAAAGGCCGCACCGCCGATGATCAGTACTTCGAACGGCTGGATCAGCGCTGCGATCTTGCCGTGGGAGAGCACGTAGCCGCCGAGCACGCTCGCGAATACGACGATGATGCCGATAATTTTAGCCATAGGTTCAAAGCACTTGCTGTCGTGGTCAGGGGAAGAGACGGGAGCTTTAAAACTCTTCTTCTACTTATCGGCAGAACTGCGCCAGACTATAGCCACTCAATGCGAAAAGCCAGTTCGGACTGATGTCAAAATGCCAATTGAAACCAAGGTGCCCACTCAGGCCCCGCGTACGCTAGAGGCCTGGGTAAAGCTGCTCGAGAGTGTTCGCATCCCCGTGCCGAAGCACAGCTACGACCGGGTCATGGCTGCCATCCACGATAGCCGTCGCTCGCTGCGCGATATCGCCGAACTGATGCAGGATAGCCCGGCACTGGTGCTGTCAGTGATGCGCGAAGCCAATCACCCCACCAATGCCAGCCTTGCCGAACCCGCCGAAAGCCTGGAGGTCGCTCTCAACCGCCTGGGCCTGGAGCGCAGCGAGCAGCTTCTCAAACGCCTGCCGGCGCTGCCCGTGGAGGAAATTCCGCCGGTACTGTGCCAGTTCCAGATGATCAGCCAGCATGCGGCACAGCAGGCCAGCGGCCTGTTCGCCAGCCGCCTGGCACGGCTGTGGCAAGAGATTCACTGGGGCAGCCTGCTGTTCCTGTCGCCACTCTGGCCACTGGCACTGGCCTACCCCAAGCTGCTCGACACTTGGGAGCTGCGGGTTATCCACAAAGGTGAAGACGCCGCCCACGTCGAGGAAGAACTGTTTGGCGTGCGCATCATGGCGCTGTGCCAGACCATGGCCGAGTATTGGCGCCTGCCCCAATGGGTCACCCAGGGTTATCGCCTGCTACTGGAAGAGCGCGAACAACTGGCCCAGGTGCTGAATATCGCCCGCGACGAAGACCTGCTCAGCCAGCAACACCGCCTGGACGCCGAGCCCGGCCTGCGGCGCTGGTTCAACCAGCCGGCCAATACCGTACTGCTGGCCAACAACCTGGCCCTGGCGGCACAGGTCGGCTGGGACAACCCGCACCTGCTGCGCTGGCAACTGCTGACCGCGCTGTACCTGCAAACCTCGCTGGAAGATGTGCAGCAGCAGGTGCACCAGCAGGCTGCCGCCAGCGCCCGCCGCCACGCTCGGCATGCCCTGTTCCACCCGGCCGAGGCCTTGATCTGGCCGTGGCACCAACGCCGCCCTCACCCGGACATGCTGGCCCCGCCACCGCCCAGCAGCGACGACCTGGCACGCTGGCGCACGCTGTGCCAGCACCTGCTGGCCCAACCCAGCCCGTTCACCAACACCGTGCACCTGGCCACGCAGGCCCGTGAGGCCCTGCTGGCCTGCGGCATGCAACGCATCATGCTGCTTAGCCTGGACAAGGCCAGTGACTACCTGCGCGTGCAGCAAATTGCCGGCCTGCCCAAGGAGGCCGGGGCTCTGGCCCTGCAGGTATCGCAGAACAAGCTGCTGCAAAAGCTGCTGAGTCAGGCCGGGCAGTTGCGCATCACACCGGAAAACCACAGCCAGTTCTCGGCGCTGTTGCCCGCCCCGCTACGCACCTTGTTCCGCAGCGAACATGTACTGCTTCGCTCGCTGGCTGCGAACGACCAGGTGCTGATGCTGTTGGTGGCCGACCAGGGCTGCCGGCCTTTGGCGGATATCAGCGTGCAAGCCTTCGGCAAGACCGCACAATGCATCGAGCGGGCCTTGTCGGTGTTTACCAACCGCAAGGGTTGAGCCTTGCGCTACAATCGCCCCTCTTTCCACACTGGAGACCGTGGATGACCGACTTTTCCGGCCTGCCCCTGGTGATCGAAGCTGCAGACCTGCTGCCACGCCTGGATTCGCCGCAGCTGATCCTGGTCGACCTGAGCAGCGCCAACCGCTATGTCAGCGGGCATATCCCCGGCGCGCGCTTTGTCGAAGGCAAGCGCACCCAGCTCGGCCAGCCCCCGGCGCCCGGCCTGCTGCCAGCCCTGGGCGAGCTCGAAAAACTGTTCAGCGAACTCGGCCACCGCGCCGATGCCGTGTATGTGGTGTACGACGATGAAGGCGGCGGCTGGGCCGGGCGCTTCATCTGGCTGCTCGATGTCATCGGCCACGAGCGCTACCACTACCTCAATGGCGGTATCCAGGCCTGGCCGGCAGACAAGCTGTCCACCGCAGTGCCTGCGATTGGCAGCGCCCCGGTGCACCTGCACATAGACAGCGCACCCACTGCCACCCGCGAGTACCTGCAAAGCCGCCTGGGCGCCGATGACCTGGTCATCTGGGACGCACGCGGCCCGCAGGAATTCAGCGGCGAAAAAGTGCTGGCAGCCAAAGGCGGCCACATCCCCGGCGCGATCAACTTCGAGTGGACCGCCGGCATGGATTTCAACGACCACCTGCGCATCCGCCAGGACATCGCTGAAGTCCTCAAGCAACTGGGCATCACCCCTGACAAGGAGGTGATCACCCACTGCCAGACCCACCGCCGCTCCGGTTTCACTTACCTGGTGGCCAAGTCCCTCGGTTACCCACGAGTCAAGGCCTACGCCGGCTCGTGGGGCGAATGGGGCAACCACCCGGACACGCCTGTAGAAGTCTAAGGAACCTGCATGAAATCCCGTCTGTTCATCATCAGCCAGTACCTGCTGCCGCACCACCTGCTGTCGCGGCTGGCCGGCTGCATCGCCGAGTGCCGCGTGCGCTGGTTCAAGAACGCCTTCACCGCATGGTTCGCCAAGCGCTACCAGGTGAACATGAGCGAGGCGCTGGTCGAAGACCTGAGCGCTTACGAGCACTTCAATGCGTTCTTCACCCGCGCCTTGAAACCTGGTGCCCGTCCGCTGGACGAAACCCCGGGCGCCATCCTGTGCCCGGCCGACGGTGCGGTCAGCCAGCTTGGCCCGATCGAGCACGGTCGTATCTTCCAGGCCAAAGGCCACGGTTTCAGCGCGCAAGAGCTGCTGGGCGGTGATCCGGCCATGGCCGCGCCGTTCATGGGCGGTGAGTTTGCCACCATCTACCTGTCGCCCAAGGACTACCACCGCGTGCACATGCCGCTGGCCGGCACCCTGCGCGAAATGGTCTATGTGCCGGGCCGCCTGTTCTCGGTCAACCAGACCACCGCAGAGAATGTCCCCGAGCTGTTCGCTCGCAACGAGCGCGTGGTCTGCCTGTTCGATACAGAGCGTGGGCCAATGGCTGTGGTACTGGTCGGCGCGATGATCGTCGCCTCGATCGAAACGGTATGGGCCGGGCTGGTCACGCCGCCCAAACGTGAGCTGAAGACCTTCCGCTACGACGAAGCCAGCCGCACGCCGATCCACCTGGAGAAAGGTGCCGAACTAGGCCGCTTCAAGCTGGGTTCGACCGCCATCGTGCTGTTCGGGCCGGAGCAGGTGAAGTGGGCTGAGAGCCTGGGTGCGGGTTCTGCAGTGCGCATGGGGCAGCAGCTGGCGGCGCCTGTGCAGGCTTGATTCGAGCCATATGAAAAAGGCCCTGCATAGGCAGGGCCTTTTTCGTTGGGCCGCCATGCGGCCCCGGATTCACGGATCAGCCGCGGGCGTCGCGATCACGCAGGCCCAGCAGATACAGCACCCCGTCCAGCCCCAAGGTGGAAATCGCCTGCTTGGCCGACTGGCGCACCAGCGGCTTGGCACGAAACGCCACGCCCAAACCGGCCAGCGACAGCATCGGCAGGTCATTGGCACCATCGCCCACGGCGATGGTCTGCTCCAGTTGCAAGCCTTCGTCACTGGCCAGCTTCTTCAACAAATCGGCCTTGCGCTGGGCATCGACAATCGGCTCAACAGCCACGCCCGTCACCTTGCCATCGACCACTTCAAGTTCGTTGGCGAACACATAGTCGATACCCAGGCGCGCCTGCACCTGACGAGCGAAATAGGTAAAGCCACCGGACAGAATCGCGGTCTTGTATCCCAGGCGCTTGAGCTCGGCAAACAGGTTCTCGGCACCCTCGGTCAGGCGCAGCGATGCCCCGATCTCGTCCAGTACCCCCACATCCAGGCCCTTGAGCAGCGCCATGCGCTCTTTGAAGCTGGCGCGGAAGTCCAGTTCACCGCGCATGGCGCGCTCGGTGATCGCCGCCACCTGCTCACCCACACCCGCCGCCTTGGCCAGTTCGTCGATGACTTCGGCCTCGATCAGCGTGGAGTCCATGTCGAACACCGCCAGGCGGCGGTTACGGCGGAACAGATCGTCCTTCTGGAAGGCGATGTCGACGCTCAGCTCTTCAGCCAGGGCAAAGAAGTCGGCACGCAGGGCCTGGGCATCGCTCGGTACACCGCGCACGGAGATCTCGACGGCTGCCTTACCCTTGTCGGTTTCGGCATCCAGTGCCACCCGGGCCGACAGGCGCTCGATACGCTCGATGGTCAGGCCGTACTGGCTGATCACCGCACTCACCCGCTGCAGTTGCTCGGGAGTAATCTTACGGCTGAGCAGGGTAACGATGTGGCGCGCTTCGCCATGCCCATCAGCCCAATGCTGGTAGTCCGCCTCGGAAATCGGCGTGTAACGGGCCTGCAGGTTCAGTTCGTGGGCTTTAGCCTGCACGCTTTGCAACAGCGCGGTAGCCACTTCGTTGTCCGGGATGTCGACCAGGATGCCAAACGACAAGGTGCCGTGCATGACCGCCAGGCCGATGTCGAGGATACTCACACCGCCCTGTAGCAGGACGCCGGTGATAGCCGCAGTGAGACCGGGACGGTCCTCACCGGTGATGTTGATCAGGACGATTTCGCGCACAACCTGGCTCCGACTTCGATGAAAAATGCGCATTCTACCGATTTTCCATGACCATCGGGCGCCAACGATACTTTGCCGACAAAACCCGGCTCGCTATACTCCCCCCACTTTCATGCCATTAAGAGCCGAGCTCTGTGAACCGGCCCACGCCAGTCAAACCAGACAATTTCTTCCTGATGATCTATCGCGCCCTGAGTCAACGTCGCGTGCCGCTGGCACTGCGCATCGCCTGCACCAACATTTTCCTGGTGGCGCTGGCGCTGGTGATCTACGCCTGCGTGATGGGCCTGCAGTTCAAGCAGGCCATGCATGAGCAGGCCGATGCCTTGGGCCAGAGCCTGACCACCCAGACGGCCACATCGGCCACCGAGCTGCTGGTGTCCAATGACATCCTCAGCCTCAACGTGCTATTGGGCAACCTGGTTAAAAACCCGCTGGTGGCCCATGCCGCAATCTACAGCGTGGATAACCGCATCCTCGCCGAAGCGGGCCAGCGCCCGCGCAACAGCCTGCTGGGCGAGGCCGAAGGCCTGTACCAGACCAAAATCACGTTCCAGGACGTGACGGCCGGGCAGCTGCGCATCAGCCTGGACATGAGCCAGTTCCAGCAACCGATGCTGATCAGCCTGCAGAGCATGGGCATTCTGGCCGCTATCCTGCTGGCCCTGGCCTTGGCCCTCAGCTTGCGTCAGGGCCGCTTCATCACCCTGCCACTGCTGCAGCTGCGGGTGTGGCTGCGCGACCCGCAGCCCTATACCCCGGCCACCGACCGCCAGGACGAAATTGGCGACATCGCCCGCCAGCTGCATGCACGCCTGGCCCCGCCTCCGCCCCCGGAGCCGGAGCCTGAGGAAGAAGACGACGAGCAGTTCGACGACCTGCCCGCCGCTGCCCCGGCACCCAAGGCCGTACCGCGCGCCAAACCTGCCCTGGAAGACGAGGATGACGACGAGGCCTTCGCCGGCCTGCTGGACGACGACACTGCACCCAAGGCCGCCGCAGAGGTCGAGTCCGACGAGCCGCAGTACAGCGCCGTACTTGCCGTGCAGCTGGGCTCGCAGGAGCAACTGCGTCGCCTGCCACGCACACGCCTGGCCGAGCTGACCGAGCGCTACCGCGATTGCCTGGAGCACGCAGCCTCGCTCTACGACGGTGAAACCCACACGCTGAACGACGGCAGCACCTTGGTGCTGTTCCACAGCCGCGAGTGTGGCGAGGACTACCTGACCAACGCCATTTGCTGTGGCGAACTGTTGCGCGCCCTGGGCCACGCCCTGCAGATCGAGGTAGCCGACAGCGGCATTACCCTGCAACTGCAGCTAGGCCTGGTCTTGGGCAACGACCTGCATGGGCTGGAACTGGTTGACCTGTTGATGGCCGAGAAGGTCCAGGATGCCCTGGCACTGTCGCAGCACAGCCGTAACCTGTTGCTGGTAGAGCGGCAGATCAACGATGACGCCCTCATTCGCCAGCGTGCGCGTATTCGCCCGATCGCCAGCCCCGAAGGCGCCTGCTGTGTGGAGCGACTGATGGAGCCCTACCCGTCAATGCTGGAACGGCAACTGGCACGCATGCATGAGCACCGCGCCTGACAGGCATACGCTGCATCTACAGCGCATGTCTTGAGCCAGGCTCGTTTCCTTGCGATCACGTGCCTGGCGCAAGATCCAGCCAATAGCGCCCCCGGTAGGAGCGGGTTTACCCGCGAATACGGTGGCGGCGGCAACGGTGAACGGCGGGGGGAAATTGGCCAGCAGGGCCGGCCCATTCGCGGGTGAACCCGCTCCTACGAC
>Ga0315339_1003367_pt1 | contig 11292 bp, 7 predicted proteins | sample ASW17metaG_FD_204514 | JGI IMG/M metagenome (GOLD analysis project Ga0315339, IMG submission 204514) | Ammonia-oxidizing marine archaeal communities from Pacific Ocean, United States - ASW #17 | ecosystem: Environmental > Aquatic > Marine > Oceanic | place: USA: California | collected 2016-12-05
CGCCTCTCCCATACGCAGTTGTGTGATCGCGTCTCCTTGCTCAGCCGCCTGCCTCCACCATCGGACGGCGGCCGAGGGGTCGACGTCGACTCCGCTCCCTGTGGCATGGGCGTTGCCCAGATTGTGCTGAGCGAGCACGTGTCCCACATCGGCAGCCGCTCGGTATCGGGCGACGGCTTCTTCCGCGTCGGGCTCCACGCCGAGCCCCTCGGCATAGGCTGTACCCATCAGAAAAACCGCCTCGTCCAGCCCGAGGTCGGCGAGTCCTCGGATGTCCTCGATGACCGACGCCGCGATTTCACCGGCTCTCGCCTCGTCCCGTTCGAAGCCCATGCGACCTCGCGAATGCACGCGAGCCAGCCACATGAGCGAGAGAGGAGAATCGGTCTCCTCGACCACGGTTAGCAGCAAGGCGTGTGCGCGGGCGTCATCGACGCGCCCGGCCACCCCCGTGTAGAGGTCGATGGCCTGCAGCAGACGGAGATCCGGTTCACCAACGTCCCGGCTCGAGTCCCGATCGGCACACCCAGCCCCGAGGACTGCCAGTCCAACGACGAGCAGCCGCGCTAGACCTCCGGAACGGGACTGGGTGTCGTGGGAGTAGCTCATGCTGCCAGGGTGCGCAGCACGTCCACGCTAGTCAAACGAACCGTGGTGGAAACCGGGCGCGGCGGCCACCTTGCATGCCTATGAACCCATGCCCAGCGCTCCCCGCTCTGCTTTTGGCCGCCGCTGCGGCCACGGCGAACGCCCAGACCCCCTCCGCGATTCGCTCGCTCGACGCGTCGCGCGCGGAGTCTCCGATTCGGGTGGACGGATTGCTTACCGAAGGGTCATGGGCAGCGGCCCAGTGGACCCAAGACTTCGGCGACATCCGTGGGGAAGCGTGGCCGACCCCCGCTTGGCGAACCCGCGCCAAGCTGCTTTGGGACGACGAGTACCTGTACGTCGGCGCGGCGCTGGAGGAGCCTCACCTCTGGGGCACGCTGACGGAGCGCGACGGGATCATCTATCGGGATCACGACTTCGAGGTCTTCCTCGATCCGGACGGCGACGGGCTGGAATACTTCGAGTTGGAGATCAACGCGCTCGGAACCGAGTTCGACCTCTTCCTGGACAAGCCGTATTCAGCCGGGGGGAAGGCGCACATTCAGTGGGATATGCCGGGACTGATCACCGCGGTGCGCCTCGACGGGACCCTCAACGACCCGTCGGATGTGGACCGAGGCTGGAGCGTGGAGATCGCGATTCCCTGGACTGACCTGCGGCCGCCAGGCGCCCCGCCGGGGCGCGCCCCGCACGTCGGGGATGGGTGGCGGGTGAATTTTTCCCGGGTCCAATGGCCGCTCGAGGTGGTAGGCGACGGTTACGAAAAGGCGGCGGTCCCCACCGACGAGCGGCAGCACCCCGAAGACAACTGGGTGTGGTCACCGCAGGGTGTCATCAACATGCACGTGCCGGAGATGTGGGGCGTGGTGCGATTCGTCGGGGGGCGTGAATGAGAAGGAGGGACTTTCTCAAGGCGTCCGCCGGTGCGGTGGCGCTCGGTGCTCTGCCCGCGTGCGCGTCCTCGGAGGATGCAGCCACCAACGAACTCGTGCCTCCCGAGTTCAGCGCTTGGACTTGGGTGCACGGCGGCAGGGACTATGACGCCGCGGAGTGGCAGCGCCGATTCGCCCGGGTACGCGAGGCGGGCATTACGGCCGTACTGGTTTCGGGCGGCGAGATCGACCTGGTGGCCGACGCGGCGCACGCCGAGGATCTCGAATTCCATCGTTGGTTCTGGACCCTGAACCGGAACGGCGACACATGGGTCAGCGAGAACCACCCCGAGTGGTTCACGGTGAGCCGGAATCTCGAGTCGTCGCTCGAGCACCCACCCTATGTCGGTTACTACCGGTGGGTCTGTCCGTCCCGCGATCCGGTGCGGGAATACCTGCGGGGGCGCATCGACGAGCTCGCAGCAAATCCGAAGGTGGACGGTGTGCATCTCGACTATGTGCGCCACTGCGACGTCATCCTGCCGCGCGGACTGTGGGACACGTACGACCTCGTACAGGACGTCGAGATGGCGGAGTTCGACTTCTGCTATTGCGACGTATGCCGCGAACAGTTCGCTGCCGAGTACGGACGCGACCCGCTCGATGACGCCGATCCGCCGAGCGACGCCGAATGGCGCCGGTTCCGCTGGGATAGCGTCACCGGAGCTGTACGCGTGCTTTCGGACGCCGTGCACTGGCACGGCAAACCCATTACTGCGGCGGTCTTCCCCACGCCCGACATCGCGCGCTCGCTCGTTCGGCAGTCGTGGGACGAGTGGCCGCTCGACCGATTCTTCCCGATGCTCTACCACGATTTCTATTTGGAAGACATCCCCTGGATCGGGGAGGGGGTACGGGACGGTGTTGGCGCGCTCGAGGGAAGCGGGCGCGATCTCAACGCCGGACTGTATCTGCCCGACCTGGACCCGGCTGATCTGGCGCGAGCCGTCGGGACGGTGCGCGATGCCGGGGCGTCTGGCGTGTCGTTTTTCGAGATGGAAGGTCTTACGGAGCAGCACCTGGTATCGCTGCAAGGGGTGTTGAAGTGAGGATCCGAGCCGTGGGGCCTCTACTGACGTCAGGGATCCTGGCCGTCTCCGTGTTCGCTTGCGCCGGAGACTCGCCGCCCGAGCCCGACACCGACTTCGATCTGATCCTCGAGGGCGGCTCGGTCGTCGACGGTACGGGAGCCGCTCGGTACGTGGCGGACGTGGGCGTGCGGGACGGATACATCACCGAGGTCGGTGGTCTCGCGGCTCGGTCGGCCATCGAGCGGGTCGACGTGGCGGGCCATGTCGTCTCGCCAGGCTTCATCGATCCTCACACGCACTCTCGGGGCACGATCTTCGAGATCCCGACCGCGGACAACTTCGTGCTTCAGGGTGTCACGACCCTCACCGAGGGCAACGACGGCGGCTCGCCGCTCGAGCTCGCGGCGTTCTACGACTCGCTGACGTCGACGGGCGGGACCGCGCCGAACTTCGCGATGTTCATCGGTCACGGAACGATTCGCACGCGGGTGGTCGGCACGGAGGACCGGGCGCCCACCGACGATGAACTCGACCGCATGAAGCAGTACGTGGCCCAGGGCATGACCGACGGCGCGCTCGGGATCTCCACAGGGCTCTTCTACCTGCCCGGAAGCTTTGCGGAGACCGAAGAAGTCATCGAACTGTCTCGTGTCGCCGCGGCCGCGGGCGGCATCTACATATCGCACATGCGCAACGAGGACGTGGACGTGCTCACGTCGGTGCGGGAGACGATCCGCATCGGGCGGGAGGCCGGCATTCCCGTGCAGATGACGCACCACAAGGTCGGCGGGCATCGCAACTTTGGTCAGAGCGACCTGTCGATCGAGCTCATGCGTGATGCGCGGGCTGATGGAGTCGACATCACGTTCGACCAATACCCGTACACGGCCTCCTCCACGGGACTGTCCAGCATGATTCCGCGGTGGGCGCAGGAGGGAGGCGGGCTCGAACGACGGCTGGCGGACCCCGAAACGCGTGCTCGGATCCAGGACGACATCAAGGCGTTCGTCGAGATGCGCTTTGCGGACGATCCGTCGAAGATTCAGATCGTCTCGTGCCGAATCGGGGAGCACGCGGCGGCCGCTTTCCCGGAAGACCTGGCCGGATGGACGCTCGCCGACCTTCTGGTATCACGCGATGTCGCCGCTACGCCCGACGCGATCGCGGATCTCGTCGTCGAGTTGGACCAGGCCGGTGCCTGCGGTGGCATATACCACGCCTTTGACGAGGGCGACGTCGAGCGCTTCATGCAGTCCGAGTACGGGATGATCGGCTCGGACGGACGCCTCTCGCACTTCGGAGAAGCCAGCCCACATCCGCGCGGTTACGGCACCTTCCCGCGGGTGCTCGGCGTGTACGTGCGTGAACGGGGTGTGATCGGCCTGGAGGAGGCCGTTCGCCGCATGACGTCCGCCACCGCGGAGCGCCTCGGCTTCCAGGGTCGGGGGAGGATCGAGGTGGGCGCCATCGCGGACCTGACCGTCTTCGACCCGGAGACCGTGCTGGACCGAGCGACGTTCGCCGAACCGCACCAGTATCCGGTGGGGATCCCACACGTGTTCGTGCGCGGAATCGCCGTCGTCCGGGACGGCGAGGTTACCGGTGCGCGACCGGGTGCGATTCTGCGGGGTCCGGGCTACACGCCGGGCGGCTGAATCGCACAAGGGAGACCATCATCGGGTTCGTGATTCAACTGCGACGGGCTCTATTCGTTGCCCTCGCCTCCGCGTTTTCCGCGGCATGCGGCCCTGGTCCGGTCCCTGATGCGGATGTGGCCGAATACGTCGGGCGGAACACCTGTTCGACCTGCCATGTCGAGCAGGCCGAGGCATGGACCGGATCACACCACGACCTCGCGATGCAGGAGCCTACCGAGGCCACGGTCCTCGGCGACTTCGACAACGCAAGCTTCGAGCACCTTGGAGTTGTTTCTAAGTTCTCCAACCGGGACGGCACCTTCTTCGTCGAGACGGAGAGTCCGACGGGCGCGCTCGAAGCATACGAAGTCGCCTATACGTTCGGCGTCGAGCCGCTGCAGCAGTATCTGGTAGAGTTCCCGGGCGGTCGCTATCAGGCGCTCGGGATCGCCTGGGACAGTCGTCCCGTCGGAGACGGGGGGCAGCGATGGTTCCATCTGTACCCCGATGAGCGCATCACTCCCACCGATGCGCTGCACTGGACGCGGCGCGAACAAACTTGGAACTACCAGTGCGCGGAATGTCATTCGACGAATCTGCGCAAGAACTTCGACCCTTCATCGAGCAGCTACGCGACGACGTGGTCCGAGATCGACGTGTCTTGCGAGGCCTGTCACGGTCCGGGCGCGGAGCACGTCACGCTCGCCGAGAGCGTAGCCACGGGCCGCGGCGACACTCCAGACTCGTGGGCCATCGCACTCGCGGGCGACGACCGCGGGCAATGGATGCGTGCCGCCGATCAGAGAATTGCTCAAAGAACCGAGACCCTGGCGTCGGCGGACCAGGTGGAAACCTGCGCCCACTGTCATTCACGTCGTTCGACGATCGCGGAGGGGCGGAGCGCGGGCACTCCATTCTTGGACTCCGACCGACCGGCCCTCATGCGTGAGGGCGTCTACCACCCCGATGGTCAGATCCTGGGCGAGGTCTACGTCTACGGGTCGTTCATTCAGAGCAAAATGTACCGAGCCGGGGTGACCTGCACCGACTGCCATGATCCGCACACGCTCGGGCTGCGGGCGCGAGGGAACGCGGTCTGTAGCCAGTGCCACGCGTCTGATGTGTTCGACACGCCCGAGCATGACTACCACCTGGCGGAGGCCACGCGACCGGCGTGTGTCGATTGCCACATGCCGGAGCGCACGTACATGGGCGTGGACCCAAGGCGGGACCATAGCCTCCGCGTGCCCCGTCCCGATCTGACTCTGGTGACGGGGGCGCCCAACGCGTGCACCTCCTGTCACCGGGACCGGCCGGCGAGTTGGGCGGCCGACGCCGTGGAGGCCTGGTACGGACCGCGCGCAGATTCCGTCCCCCATTTCTCTCGAGCGTTCCTCGCTGCTTGGGAGGGTAGGGCCATCGCGGGTGCCATGCTGGAGCGTGTGGCCCACGACCGCGGCGAGTCGGGGTTCGTGCGCGCCTCGGCGTTGTCTGCGCTGGAGCCGTACATGGGTGCGCCGGGCCGCCTCGCGACCGTCGAGCGCGGGATTGAAGACGCGGACCCGCTCGTGCGGCTAGGGGCCCTCGAGGCACTCGCTTCGTCTCCGCCCGAAGTGCGGCTCCAGTTGGCGTACAGACTCCTGGGCGACTCGACGCGCGTGGTTCGAATCGAAGCCGCACGCCTACTCGCCTCGGTGCCGCCGGTACGACTGCCCGGTGGAGCGCAGAACACGCGCCTCGCCGAAGGACTCGCCGCGTACGTCGCCGCCCAGATGGTAAACGCCGATCACCCGAGTGCTCACCTCAACCTGGCCCAACTGTGGGCGCAGCGGGGTGACGCCGCGCGCTCCGAAGCGGCCGGCCGGGAGGCGCTGTCGTTGGATTCGACGTCCGTGCCGGCCTACACGAACCTGGCCGATCTGCTACGCGCTCAGGGTCGCGATTCCGACGTGGAAGTCGTGCTGAGCGAAGGCCTGCGTCGCGTCCCCGATGACCCGGCTTTGCTTCATGCGATGGGTCTGTTGCGCGTGCGGCAGGGTCGTGTCACCGAGGCGCTTCCGATGCTGCAGCGTGCGGCCGCGGGGGCGCCCGAAGTCGCCCGGTTCTCCTATGTCCTGGGGGTCGCTTTCAATACGACCGGTGACGAGCGGGCGATCGGTGTGTTGGAATCCGCTCTGGAGTTGCACCCGACCGACGTCGACATCCTCCAGGCGCTGGCAGTCTTCCATCGAGACAGCGGGAGAACCGCGCTGGCGCTCCCCTACGCGGAGCGCCTCGTCGAGCTGCGCCCTTCCGATCCCGGAGTGCAGGCATTAATGGCGCAGCTACTAGCGATGGGCCGGTGAGCCTCAGGGCGAGCTGAAGCGCGAACCTGCCTGTCCCTTGCACGACGACGCGCCCTACCCTGTGGAATGAATCGTTCGAAAGCTGCTTTGTGCGCTGCCCTCATTGGGATTCCGTGGCTCGTCCAGGGCTGTGGCGCCGGTCAAGATCAGCCGCAACCCATGAACTTCCTGTTCATAACCGCGGATGATCTCGAGTGGACCTCGGTGGTCTCGCCGTCTTTGGCGGCCGCCACGGCGATCAGGGCATCCGGGTGCAGGTGGTCGATGTGCGCAAAGGGCAGGAGGCCGTACAGGGGCGTGTCGATAGAGGGTGCGCGGCTGTCCAGGTCGTAAAGGCAATGGTATAGCAGAGCGACCATATCGTCCTCGTGGTCGATGCCTCGATACGCTTGTTTTAGGCTCTGAATCCGATGTAGTTCGTGATGCGCAAGTCGGCGCCCAGGAGATCGGATCGATAGAGAAACAGAGCGACCTGATCCTCCCCGAGCGCCGTCGCATGTTCATGATCCCACAGGTAATCGACATGCCCCAAAGCCTGCATATTCGTTGCTGCCATTTTGGAGACGTTGAGTTCCGCAGCGTCACTTTAGTGCAATGTCTGCTCCGAGGCATGAACGCACGAGCGAATGGCACGAGTGGTGCATATGTTGGGGTCCTTGCTCGAAGCCTGGTACCATCCCTGAGGAGAGTTGAATGAAGGGCCCCTCCACCGGCGGGACCACCGCTCGCTCCGCATCCCGTACGATCACGCGCCGCGAGGCGCTCGAACGGGCTGCTCGACTTGGGGCCGGAGCGTATGTGCTCGGGTCACTTCCGCTCCTGGCCCGATGCGCGCCGGAGCTGGGGCAGGAGCGCCCGAACATCGTCTTCGTTTTCTCCGATGACCACGCAACGCAGGCCATCTCGGCCTATGGCTCGCGCATCAACCAGACTCCGAACATCGACCGGATCGCCAATGAAGGCGCGATCTTCCTGAACAGCTTCTGCACGAACTCGATCTGTGCTCCCAGCCGCGCGGTGGTGCTCACCGGGAAGCACAGCCACATCAACGGCAAGATCGACAACAGCGCGCGGGACCCGTTCGACATGTCGCAGCCGACATTCAACAAGATGTTGCGGGCCGCCGGGTACGAGACGGCGATGATCGGGAAATGGCACCTGCGCTCCGAGCCGGAGGGCTTCGATTTTTGGAAGGTGCTCCCGGGTCAGGGGCACTACTACAACCCGGATTTCAGAACCCCCGCGGGTGACGAGCAGATCGAGGGGTACGTAACGGACATCGTCACGGATCTTTCGTTGGATTGGCTGCGGAACGGCCGCGACGGAGAAAAGCCCTTCCTGCTCATGTGCCAGCACAAGGCGCCGCATCGGAACTGGATGCCCGGCCCCGATCACTTGATGACGTACGAAGGCATCGACATTCCAGAGCCCCCGACGCTCCTGGACGACTACAGCGGTCGCGCCTTCCCTGCCGGCGATCAGGAGATGTCGATCCGCGATCACATGATGCCCGCCTACGATCTCAAGATCAAACCGGAAAATCTCGAAGTGCAGGGGGACATCGGTCTGGTGGGGACCTACGGCCGGATGACCGACGCGCAGAAGGCCGACTGGGACGCGGCCTACGATCCGCGAAACGCAGCCTTCTATGCCGCGAACCCCCAAGGCGACGATCTCGTTCGCTGGTATTACCAGCGCTACATCAAGGACTACCTGCGGTGCATCGCAGGAATCGACGACAGCATCGGGCGTGTGCTCGATTACCTGGACGAGTCCGGACTGGCCGAGAATACGCTGGTCATTTACAGCTCCGACCAGGGCTTCTACCTGGGTGAGCATGGCTGGTACGACAAGCGCTGGATGTACGAGGAGTCGCTGGAAATGCCGTTCGTGGCGCGCTGGCCGGGAAGAATCCCTGCGGGTACGCGCGTGCCACAAATGATCCAGAACATCGACTACGCGCCGACGTTTCTGGAGTTGGCGGGCGAAACCGTGCCGGGCGACATCCAGGGGAATTCCCTGCTGGGCCTAATGGCGGGCGAGACCCCGAGCGACTGGCGCGACTCGATCTACTACCACTACTACGAGTATCCTTCGCCGCACAGGGTCGCGCCGCACTACGGTGTCCGTACCGACCGACACAAGTTGATCTACTACTACGAGACCGAAGAGTGGGAGTTGTTCGATCTCGTAGACGATCCGCAGGAGATGCGAAGCGTGTACGACGCGCCGGAGCGTGCGGACTTGGTCGCCACGCTCAAGGCGGAGTTGAGGCGACTCCGGGAACACTACGGCGACGACACGGGCGTGGAGTTCACAGGCGGATGAGACACGTCGCGACGAATGCGGTGTTTCTCTCGCGTATCCGCGATGCGTAGACGCGATTTCTTGAGCGGTTCGGTGGCCGCAGGTGTGGGAGCGATCGTCACCTCGGCGGCCGGCAACCCCCTGCTCGCCAGCGAGCGATCGGCATCTGAAGGTGAGTCGGACGACGCGCTGATCTCCCCATTTGATTTGCGATGCGAGTCCCTCCACAACCCACTCGGGATCGATGCTCCTCGTCCCCGCCTGAGTTGGAAGCTCGACGCTGAGGGTGACGCGAGAAATCAGTCTCAGGCTGCGTACCGGATCCGGGTCGCCACGACCGTGGCTCAGCTCTCGGGGGAGAACGTAGACCTGTGGGACAGTGGTCGAGTGTCATCGAATCGGCAGTTGCACATCGAGTACGACGGGAGGTTGCTCGGGAGCGGTGAACGATGCTACTGGCAAGTGGAGGTATGGGACGGCGCGGGACAGAAGTCGGCTTCGAGTCCGACCGTCTGGTGGGAAATGGGATTACTGTCGCCTTCAGACTGGACAGGAAGCTGGATCTCCGACGGGAAGGACCTTCCCGTGAACGAGGAAGCGTTCTACGAGGACGACCCGGCGCCCCTCTTACGTAGGACCTTCCACGTCGAAAAGCCCGTCCAGTGTGCCCGCTTGTACGTGGCTGCCTTGGGTTACCACGACTTCCGTCTGAATGGCCGTTCGGTTTCGGACCATGCTCTCGACCCGGCGTGGACGAGTGCCGAGGCGCGGATTCTATACACCTGCCACGATCTCACAGAGCGGCTGAGAGAGGGCGAAAACGTCATCGGTGCCATGCTTGGAAACGGTTGGTACAATCCGCTTCCTTTGCGTATGTGGGGCCGGATCAATATCCGCGAGCACCTTATGGTCGGGCGCCCTAAGCTTCTGGCCCAACTCGTCATCGAGTACCGAGACGGCACTTCGCAGACTCTGGTGAGCGACGAAACGTGGCGGGTCGCCGACGGTCCCATGCTCAGGAACAGCGTCTATCTCGGCGAGAAGTACGATGCGAGGTTGGAGAAGTCCGGATGGGACGCGCCCGGTTTCGACGACTCCGGTTGGGAGCGCGCGTCTGAAGCCGACTCGGAGGCGGGTGAACTGCGCACGTCACCTCTTCCCCCCATCCGCGTGACGACGAGGCTGTCCCCCGTCAGTGTGACCGAGGTCGAGGAAGGCGTCTTCATTTTCGACTTTGGTCAGAATTTCGCCGGGTGGGCCCGCCTTCACGTGCGAGGGCCGCGGGGTACAACCGTCGGCATGCGCATGGGCGAACTCCTCCATGCCGATGGCAATCTGAATCCGATGACATCGGTCGCCGGCCAGATCAAGGGACTCGCATCCGACGGTTCACCACGAGGCGGGCCTGGATCACCACAAATTGCCTGGCAGGCCAATTCCTATACGCTCCGGGGCGGCGATCCCGAGCAATACACACCCCGCTTCACCTATCACGGATTCCGGTATGTGGAGGTCACGGGGTTCCCAGGGGAACCCGATCTGACCTCTCTGGAGGGTCTCCGGCTCAATACGGATGTCGAATCAGCGGGTTCGTTCAGCTGCTCGAACGAGCGCTTCAACGATATTCAGAACATGGTCCGGTGGACCTTCCTCAGTAACCTCTTCAGCGTCCAGTCCGACTGCCCGGCTCGGGAAAAATTCCAGTATGGGGGGGACATCGTCGCCTCGAGCGAAATGGCCATCTACAACTTCGACATGGCCACTTTCTATGCGAAGACGGTATCCGACCATCGGGACGCCCGGCGTGGAGACGGGTGGTTCACCGAGACTGCACCGTTTGTGGGGATCGCGGCCGCGAGCTTCGCTGACGGAGCCGGCCCCATTGGGTGGGGTCTCGCTCACCCGTTGCTGCTCTCTCAACTGTACCAATACTACGGTGACCAGCGAATCGTCGAAGAGCATTTCGATGCAGCCAGGATCTGGGTAGACCTCCTGGAGGAAGCTTCGGACGGCTATGTCATCGACCGGTGTATCGGAGACCACGAAAGTCTCGATCCCAAGCCCATCGAGTTGATAGCCACGGCCCAATTCCACCAGGCGGCGTCTTTGGTGGCTGGCTTCGCGAGACTGCTCGGGAGATCGGACGACGTGGATCGCTACCAGAGACTCGCTCTACGCATCGAGGCAGCCTTCGTCGAGCGATTCCTCGAACCAGGTACGGGGCGGTTCGGAATCGCCACTCAGGCCGCGCAGGCCACCGCCCTGTATTTGGGGCTCTCACCCGACAACGAGTCCGACGGCACCATCGATCGAATGGTCGAAGCCGTTGTCGTGGACCACGGCGGACATGTGGCGACCGGAATCTTCGGCACCAAATATCTGTTGAACGCGCTCTCCACGGCGGGCCATTCCGAGGTTGCCTACCGCCTGG
>Ga0315339_1003368_pt1 | contig 11289 bp, 8 predicted proteins | sample ASW17metaG_FD_204514 | JGI IMG/M metagenome (GOLD analysis project Ga0315339, IMG submission 204514) | Ammonia-oxidizing marine archaeal communities from Pacific Ocean, United States - ASW #17 | ecosystem: Environmental > Aquatic > Marine > Oceanic | place: USA: California | collected 2016-12-05
CCGTTGCCAGCGATCAAATACCTCGGCCAGCTCTGCTGCCGTGTACCCTCGCCTCCTCTCCTTCTGTTTCCTCTGCATCCACTTCTCCTCTCGGTGAAGTGTTGCATCGACCCATTGAGACCACCTTTTCCCTCGCAGCAAAAGCACAAGCTGGATGACCGGTGCCGCCGGAAAGGCCGGTCAACGGAATTCCCTCAACCTCCAACTTTGACTGGGGCCCGTTGCTGGACTCCGATGCCGAGATGGGAGATATGAAGGTCGCCGAATAGGCGTCGGGCGAGCCATCGGGGAAACAGGACGACCCGTTCTTCCTTGCCTGCGGGATCTGGAAGCCCCACCTTCCCTGGTACGTGCCGGAGAAGTATTTTGACATGTACCCGCTGGACCAGATCACGTTGCCCACCATCAAAGAGGACGACCTCGATGACGTCCCACGGATGGGCGTGAAGATGGCGAACCCACAACGCGACCACCGGAATGTGATCGAGCACGACCAGTGGCGGCAGGCCGTCCAGGGCTACCTCGCTTCCATCAGTTTCGCCGACGCCACCCTCGGCAAGGTGCTCGAAGCATTCGACGCCAGCACTCACAAGGACAACACCACCGTTATCCTCTGGAGCGACCACGGCTGGCATCTCGGCGAGAAGCTCCATTGGCGCAAGTTCGCTCTGTGGGAAGAGGCCACCCACAACGTCATGATGATCAACTCGCCGGGGCTGACCAAACCCAGGTCGCGATGTGATCAAGCGGTGGAATTGATGGACATCCACCCCACGCTGGTAGATATCTGCGGCCTCGCACCACGTAACGAACTGGAGGGGACCAGCCTCAGGTCACTTCTCGAAAACCCCGCGCTCGAACGCGAATGTCCGGCGCTCACCAGCCAGGGTTTAGGCAACCACGCGATCCGGAACGAGAAGTGGCGCTACATCCGCTACCGCGACGGTACCGAGGAACTCTACGACCACGAAAACGACCCGCTCGAATGGACTAACCTGGCTGGCGAGCCGCAGCACGACGGGAAGAAGATCGAACTCGCCCGCTGGCTGCCGAAGACCGACGCGCCGGAATCTCCTCCGGTGCAATAACGCCATCAGTCCACGATTGACTGATACACGACCACTTTGAATTTCGTATTGCCTGCGTATTTGCCGTTAATGTTGATGCAGATCTGGAGCAGATGTGCCAGGAGGCGTACCTGCTCGTACGGATTCTTCGCGATCTTCGGTTCTTTGATGCAGCACGATCCGCACTTAAGAACTTAGCGGTGCTCTCGAAATCTATGGATTCTTCGGAATAGTACGCAAGCTGAGTCATGACCTTGAGACTGGGAGTACAGCCTTCCGAGCTGTCGCTGTCTGCTAATCACGGCGCAGATCACTTGGCCGAGATCCGCTGCGACCACCCCGAATCACACCCCTGCCCCAACCCCAGCCATACAGAAACCCCTACCAAACCCCATAGCCCCCGTGGCCGCCGCAATCACCAGCGCCTCACTCCAACGCACGTTATCGAAAGTGCCGAACAACTCCTGCCAGCCCGAGCCTGCTCCCGCCTCAGCACTTCCGATCAACGGTAGCGTGTTTCATACCATGATCGGATCATCAAGATTGACGGCTGGGCAGGGCAACAGCGCGTTCGCGTTCAGGCGGAGGTTCTCCGCCAGCATCAAGTGGTTGCCCATACCGCGGAGATCCCGTCAAGGGGGCGGTAGTGCGAGATGGAGCAGCCGATCATCACTCCGCCTCCGCCACTTTCCGCTTCAGCTCCTCGGTCCAGATCAGCACGACATTGATCTGGCTGGCTGGCGGCCACCACCTTTCTGCAAGGACCAACACAAAGCGTTGCCCATCCGGGCTAAGGTCCCCAGTACAGACGGTAATCGTCGGCCGCGCGTCCCAGGCTGGCCGAAGCCAGCGCAGCGCCTCCCAGCCGGAGGAGTTCGCGGCGATTCATCAAATTCGTGAGTTCGGACATGTAGGTTCCCTCAGGGTAGACGCCGACCGCGCTCCAGGTAGCGAGGGGCCATGAACTGCACGGCGGTGCCGTTGTCGCCGTACGGGTCGTCAAAACGGGCCATCAATTCATACAGGCGGGCGCGCATGTCGTCCACGTGGGCGGACTGCCGGGGATCGTTCACGATGTTGGTCAGCTCGCCGGGGTCCTCCTCCAGGTCGTAGCACTCGTCGAAGTCAAATGAATTGAAGAGGTACTTGCGTCTCTCGGTGATCACCATGCGCTGGATCATGAGAAAACCCTGCCCGTACCAAGGGCACAATATTATGTCGCGCCAGCCGTCGCCGCGAGGCTCATCGAAGAGTGGCTGCAGCGATACACCGTGCGGGTGCGGCAGAGGGCGCATTCCGGCGATGTCGAGAAACGTGTGTCCGAGATCGTGGCACTGCGCCAGGCGGCGACACTCGGAACCGGCCGCGATCCGCCCGGCCAGCGCACCACCATCGGAGTCCGGTAGATCTCCTCGTAGGGTGCGAAACACGGCAACCACATGCGATGCGCGCCCCAGGGAGCGCCGTGGTCCGCGGTGAATACAACCAGCGTGTTGTCGGCCTGGCCGCTCTCCTCGAGTGCGTCAAGTACGCGCCCCACCTGCTCGTCCATCTGCTCGAACGAAGCGTCGTAGAACGCCCGACCCTCCTGATAGTCGCGCTCCGTCATCGGCCCGTAGGAATCCGCTTCTCGGATCTGCAGGTTCGGCTTGCCATAAAACGAGTCGTGAAAGTTGGCCCGCACCGGAACCTCGCCAGCGTCGTAGCCGTTCGCGATACTTTCGCAGCGGCCAGGCGCGAAACGCCTCCGGGAAGTGTACCTCGACATGCCAAGGCCCCCCCCCCCGAGAAACGGCGGATCATGTCGACGCCCGCACCGGCCACGTCGAATAGCTCCGTCTCTTCCACTTCACCTTCGGAGTAGCCCCACAACCCAAACGGCTCCGAGCCGGGCCACTTCACCATGCGAACGGATTGACGGCGGCGCCGGCGATCGAGAGGCGCCCAGCCATCACGGATCAGCTTCTCACGGGCGCGGCCCTTGTACCGGTTCGGAGCCCCAATCTCATGGAAGCCGAAGTCCGTCGGAATCCGCACCGTCGACGTGTGCCACTTGCCGCAGTAGCCGAGCCGATAGCCGCCCTCTCGCAAGATACTCGGATAGGTGACGACGTCGGGAAACGGATCATTGGATACAGCGCTGGCCTGGTCAGGGTGATTGTAGGTCCCGAACTTCCAGTTGAATGCGCCGGTCAGCAGCGCCTTGCGCGCCGGAGAGCACACGGCGGCGTTCGTGTGCGCACGATGGAAGAGCATCCCTTCGGACGCGAGGCGATTAATGCGCGGCGTCCGGCACAGTGAACGGCCGGCAATCGTGTCAGCCTGCTGGTTGTCGCCGCAGATCAGCAGGATGTTCGGTTTCCCTCGCGCCTGACCCTTGGCGGCGGCACCGAGAGGCGCGAGTCCGGTTGCGCGAACGAAATCTCAACGATTCATCTGACTTGGGTCTCGGCCAGCTTTCGAATTCGCGGGTCTGTCACCTTCAGGATACCGAGGCTGTTGTCGTTCTGTGCGGTGACGTAGATGTAGCCGTCGCGGTAGACAAGATCATGGCCGTTGTCATAGTGCGGCGTTCCGCTGACATGTTGGTCGTAGCGGCGGGTGGGGAACAGCCGCCCACCGCGGTACTGCGCAACGGAAACCGGTCGCGAAGGGTCGGTGACGTCAATTGCCTCCACGCACTCGCCGCCGCTCACCAGCAGCAACGAGCCGTAGATGGCCATACCGTTGGCACCAATATCGCAGACCGGCATGTTGGCGAGTTGACGAGGCCGGGCAGGATCGGAGAAGTCGATGATGCCGACGCGGTCCGGCTGTGACGCGCCGACGCCGGCATAGCGACCGCCCCACACCACGACCCGGTTGGCCCCTTGCAGGTCGCCCGCGTTGTCGCTGTTTGAGACCCGGCCCACAATGGTCCACTTCGCGGCTGGTAGCAGCTTGTGAACGCCGGGTTCGGCAATTCGGTAAATGATTATGCTCGCCGGCTCGTGCCGCTTGATGTCGACGACGATGGCGTGGTGGCCCCACACCGCGATATCGTGCGGAGACTTCGGGCCGCCGGTTTCGGACGAATGGAGGACCTCGACGTACTTCGGGTCCTTTGGATTGGTGATGTCAAACACACCGATGTAGCCGGACTTGTTCGCCGTCAAGAGATGGTTGTTGAAGCGCACCATGCCGTTGATGCGATCAATCCGTGGTCGGTCCGAGATCTTCTTGAGCACCCTCGGATTAGCAGGGTCGCTGATGTCGATGGACAGCAGGTCGGACGTCCCGAGGAGCAGCACATCGCCCATCGGCAGGACCGTTTCAGCCTCCTCGTATTCGACAGGGTCGACGAGTGAAGAAACGAGCTTGGGAGCGGCGGGATCGCTGATGTCGATGATGGCCAGCGATCCACCCTTCCCTGGAACGAAGGCGAGATCGCCCTGCAGTTCGACATCGTGCGCACGGTTCAGCGCACGGTCGTCGTGGAGCACCCCCACCAGCTCAAGCGCCCCTGGCGGTCGGACCACTTCAGGTAAGGCGGCTGGCTCGCCATAGACAGTTGTCGCGCCGAGCAGGCTAATGAGAATCCAGCCTACCGCGCAGAATTGGTGCATTCTTCTCCTCCTTCATTATCCGGCCGCAGTTTCACTCCGAACTGTATTGCTCGAGCGCTCCCATCCACCCTCGGTAAGCCGAACCTGCGGCGGCGGCTCCAAGCGGAGCGAGCCCGGTTGCTCGGACGAAATCCCGACGATTCATCTGACTTGGGTCTCGGCCAGCTTTCGAATTCGCGGGTCTGTCACCTTCAGGATACCGAGGCTGTTGTCGTTCTGTGCGGTGACGTAGATGTAGCCGTCGCGGTAGACAAGATCATGGCCGTTGTCATAGTGCGGCGTTCCGCTGACATGTTGGTCGTAGCGGCGGGTGGGGAACAGCCGCCCACCGCGGTACTGCGCAACGGAAACCGGTCGCGAAGGGTCGGTGACGTCAATTGCCTCCACGCACTCGCCGCCGCTCACCAGCAGCATGGAGCCGTAAATGGCCATGCCTGTCGCGTCGATGTCGCAGACCGGCATGTTGGCTAGCTGCCGTGGCCGCGTGGGATTGGAGACGTCGATGATGCCGACACGGTCCGGCTCGAATGCGCCGATGCCAGCATACCGCCCGCCCCACGTCACTACCCGATTGGCCCCTTGCAGGTCGCCCTCGTTGTCACTGTTGGAGACTGTGCCCACAATGGTCCACTTCGCGGCTGGCAGCGGCTTGCTTGCGCCCGATTCGGCGATTCGGTATATAAAGACGCTGGACGGCTTGTGCTGCAGGGTGTCGACGATGATGGCGTGGTTGCCCCAGACCGCGATATCGTGCGGCTGCTTCGGACCGCCGGTTTCGGCCGAATGGAGGGCCTCGACGTACTTCGGGCCCTTCGGATTGCTGATGTCGAACACACCGATGTAGCCTGACTTGTTTGCGGTCAACAGATGGTTGGAGAATCGCGCCATGCCGTTGATGCGGTCGATTCGCGGGCGGTCCGCGATCTTCTTGAGCACCCGCGGGTCTGCCGGGTCGCTGATGTCGATGGCGAGAAAGTCGCGGGTCCCGAGCAGCAGCACATCGCCCATCGGCAGGACCGTTTCGGCGTCCTCGTATTCGACGGAATCGACCAGGGAAGAAATCAGCTTGGGAGCGGTGGGATCGCTGATGTCGATGATCGCCAGCGATCCACCCTTGCCGGGAACGAAGGCGAGGTCGCCCTGCAACTCCACATCGTGCGCACGGTTCAGCGCACGGTCGTCGCGGAGCAACCCCACCAGTTCGAGCGCCCCCGGTGGCCGGACCACCTCAGTGGAGGCGGACGGCTGGCCGAAGATAAGTGTCGTAGGGAGCAGGCTGACGAGAACGAGAAAGGCGCGACAATTCATCCTACAGCCTGCGGCCTTGCGGCAGGTAACGCTGCGCGAGAAAACGGGGGTTGCCTGGAGCGGTCGCGTTCTCCCCGAACGGGTCGCGAAAACGGTTCATTAACTCATAGAGACGTGCTCGCATGTCGTCCGTCTCGGGCTGCCGCGATTTGTCGTAGGCGATATTCACCAGCTCGTGAGGATCCTCCTGCAGGTCGTAGCACTCGTCGTAGTCGTAGCCGTTGAAGACATACTTGTAGCGTTCAGTAACGACAATCCGATGGATCAGCGGGAAATTTTGACCGTACCAGGGAGCGAAGACCATGTCGCGCCAATCGCTGCGGCTCGGATCTTCAAACAGCGGCTTGAGAGACACTCCGTGGGCATGCGGCAAAGGTTCTAGTTCAAGCAGGTCCACCAGCGTGTGGCCGATGTCATGGAGTTGGGCCAAGCAGTCCGTGCGCCCGCCGGGCTCGATCCGGCCCGGCCAACGCATCGCCATCGGGATGCGATAGAGCTCCTCGTAGGGCGCAAAGTTTGGCTTCCACATGTGATGTGCGCCGTGGGGGGCGCCGTGGTCCGCCGTAAAAATAACAAGCGTATTCTCCGACTGACCGCTGCGGTCGAGGGCGTCGAGCACACGGCCGACTTGTGCGTCCAGTTGTTCGAACGAGGCGTAGTAGTGGGCAAGGCCTTCCCGGTAGTCCGCCTCGTTCATGTCTCCATAGGTTTCGGCGTCGCGCTTCTGGAGCCCCGGCTTTCCCTCGAAGGTGTCGTGGAAGTTCGGCGACACCGGCAGCTCGTCGGGGTCGTAGCGCTCGAGATACTTGCGCAACGGCCATCCGCGCGGCCCCTCTGGGAAGTGAACCTCGACCATCCAGGGTTGCGCGCCGGCGCTGAAGCGCTCGATCATGTCGATGCCGGCCGCCGCCACCTCGCCGTAGAGGGTCCGGTCCTCGCTTTCGCATTCCGAGTAGCCCCACAATCCGAACGGCTCGCTGCCCGGCCACGAGATCGTCTTCGTCGGCACACGGGTTTCGCTTTCGCCGGGCCTGGCAAGGCCGAGCCTCTCGGGGGTGTCGGCGACATCGCCGCGGTAGCGGTCAGGCGCGCCGATCTCGTCGTAGCCGAAGTCCAGAGGCGTCCGCTTGGTTGACGTGTGCCACTTTCCGTTGTAGCCCAAACGATAACCGGCTGCGCTGAGACGCTGCGCATAGGTGACGATGTCGGGGAACGGGTCGTTCGAGATGGCGGAGGAGTTGTCAGGCTGATTGTAGGTGCCGAACTCCCAGTTGAACGCCCCCGTCAACAGGGCGTTGCGGGCGGGGCTGCAAACGGCCGCCGAAGTATAGGACCGGTTGAAGAGCAGGCCCTCGTCCGCCAAGCGATTGATATTCGGCGTGTGGCACGCCGAGCGATCGGCAATCGTCGTTGATTGCATGTTGTCGCCGAGAATCAGTAGGATGTTCGGCCGATTGGCCGCACCAGCCGCCGGAGAGGACTGGGCCCGAGAGACGGACGCCGCCGTCGAAGCGAGGCTTGCCGCGGCGAGAAACTGTCTGCGATCAATGAAACCCACGGGGAAATAGGTGTGGGAGGCCGGAAGGGTCCCGGCCTCCCAAGGGGTTCGTCCTAGAAAAGGAACTTCAGGGCAAACTGAATCACGCGGGCGCCGCGGGCGCCGGTGATACGCCCCATACGGCTCCCGGCGTTTAATGCGCCATTGGGGTTGCTGAGATTGACGTTGTTGAAAGCGTTGAAGAACTCGCTGCGTAACTGCAAGCGCATGCCTTCGCGTCCGGGGATGCTGAAGTTCTTGAACAGGGCTAGGTTGGCTTGAAACGTGCCGGGACCGATCAGAGAGTTGCGGCCGACCGCACCGAAGGTCCCCTCGGCGGGGTACGCGAACGCAGTCCGATTGAACCAAGCTTCGACCTGCTCCCCTCGAGAACGGTCGCCTGAGAGCTGATGATTGCCGGTCACATTCGGACGTTGGTTCCGCGTGCCGATCAGGGCGTTGTCTTTACCGGTAATCACGTCGAACGGGTTGCCCGTGCGGGCCGTGATCAGGCCGTTGAACTGCCAGCCGCCGACTATAGTCCGGAGTGCGGCAGACTGGTCAGACAGTCGCGGCAGGTCCCAGATCCACGACGCCGAGTAGGTGTGTTTGGCAAAGAACTCTGAGAGTCCGAACTGCGAACGGATGTTAAACGGGTTCGGCGGCGATCGGTTGATGCTGGTGGTGATGCCCGAATCCATGTCGATCGAACGGGCCCACGTGTAGGCCATCTGGAATGAGAAGCCTTTGCTGAAGCGCTTGTTGGCCTCGACCTGCAGAGCGTTGTAGTTGGAGTTGGCCTGAGAGGAAATCATCCGGTTGTTGCCGAAGCCTTGGTAAATTCGCCTGGCGTTGATGTTCTTCAGCGTCGCCCCCTCCCCATAAGGGGCGGGGTTGCCCGCTACCACCAGAAAGCCCTTGCGGGACAGCCTGCCCACATAGCCGGCCTGAACCATGAGATCCGGGACAATCTCCCGCTGCACGCTCAAACCGAACTGCTGTACGTATGGTGAGCGCATCGTTGGTTCAAGGAAGGAGAGCTGCTGGCGCCCGACGAATTCGGGGTCGTCCGTGTTGATCGTGAGTGGGATTTCCGGTTGGCCGCGCAGCGGATCGGTGAGACTATGCGGGGTGTTAAAGGTAAACGTATACCGATAAGGCTGGCCATCGTTCTGGATCATGTCCGCATTGAGAGTCTCATAAAAGATCCCGTAGGAACCGCGCACCGAGGTGCGCCCGTCGCCGAACAGATCCCATGCAAAGCCGAAGCGAGGAGCGAAGTCGTTCTTGTCCATCGCCACGGTGCCCCGCGGAATGCCGTTGTCGCCGGGAAAGACGATGCCTTCCGGTGCGTTGGGAATGACCTGCGATTGCTGCCCAGGGCGGAAGGTTTGCCACCAATCGTTCTCGTGGAACCAGGGAACACGCCCCTCGTATCGCAGCCCGAGGTTCAGCGTCAGGCGCGGGAGGACGCGCCAGTCGTCCTGGATGAAGAAGTAGTGGGCGTACTGGATACCTCCCTGTTCGGACATTGGAGTGCGCAGGTCCAGGCGGGCGGCCCGGCCGAGCAGGAAGTCGGCGGCCGGGTCGCCACTGAGTTGGCCCGTGAGCCGAAACGCACCGTTCAGCTTGGAGCTTGCTCGGTTGAGATACCTCAGGCGCATGAAGTCATAACCAGCCTTGATGCTGTGGTCTCCCTTGATCCAGAAAACACTGTCGGCGATCTGGAACGACTCGTTCACCAGCGGCAGGACCGGCCCGCCGGTGCCCCCCAGCTTAACCCGGCCGGAGATGTTAAAATGGGGTGGATACACCGGCCCGAAGGAGGGCCATTCTGCGCCGAGATCGGCGAGGTTAAACTTAGACTCGGTCGAAGTGGTTAAGTAACTGCGATAGGCGCTGACGCGAAACTCATTCATCAGGTTCGACCGTATCGTGTACGTGTCGCCGACCGTGACCGAGTTGAAGTCCACATTCGTGTCGCGGGTGTAGTAGCTGGGAATCTGGCCCTGACCTGCCGTGGCAAAAGAGGAGCTGAAGTAGTAGCGCACGTGGGTGGTGTGGTTGCCGCTGTGATGGTCGACTCGCGCCAAGAACTGATCGCTGTCGTTCGGCGTCGGGAAGGTCTCTAGATACCGGCCATTCGGGGCGTTGGGCAGCGGCATTAGGCCCTTGCTCAAGACGTTGTTCGCTACCGTGTCGAAGCGGCTGGCAGGAATCTGGTTATTCGGGATGACATCCCCTGTATCGGGATCCACGATTGATTCTCCGAGGTGCGAGAAATCGCCCCTGCGCTCGGCCTCGGTGAGGGGGAAAGCGCTCGCGGATAGCGCGTCCGGCCGGATTCTCAGTCCCTCGTAGGAGCCGAAGAAGAACAGTCGGTTCCTGATGATCGGCCCTCCAACGGCCGCACCGAACTGGTTCTGAATCAGCTTCGGGATCTCGGACCCGGCAAAGAAGTTGCGGGCGTTGAGCGAGTCGTTGCGAAGAAACCCCCACAGGGAGCCATGGTAGTCGTTTGTCCCGGAACGAGTGACCATATTGAAGATCGCGCCGGCGTTGCGCCCATACTCAGCACTGAAGGCATTCGTCAGAACCTTGACTTCCTGTAGCGCGTCAGGCGGAGGATTGTACATGCCCGTGTTCCGAAACAGCGCGCTGTTGTGCGCGCCGTCGAGCAGAAATAGGTTCTGATTGGTGCGAGCGCCCGATACCGAGAGGGTGGAGCCGCTGCGGTCACCGGTGTGAGTCTGCGGGGCTTTCACGTTGGAGACGCCGGGCAGCAGAACTGCCAGGTTCACGATGTTGCGGCCGTTGATCGGAAGTTCAACAACCCGGCGGTCGTCGATTAGCGTGCCTACCTGGGACGAACGGCTGTCAACTTGCGGCCCTTCAGCCGTCACGGTAATCTCCTCGGTGACACTGCCGATTTCGAGTTTGGCGTCAACCCGCACGTTCTCACTCGCGGTCAGCGTGATATCGTCACGAACGAAGGACTTGAAGCCGTCTCCCTCCACGCGGACGCTGTAGCCGCCAATCGGCAGCAACGGCAGTACGAAGTCGCCCTGAATATTGGTTTCCGCAGTTCGGGACAGGCCGCGCTCGACCAGAGTCGCCTCCACCGCGACGCCCGGTATCGCCGCTCCACTTGGATCCGTCACCGTGCCATGGATGGTGCCACTGCCCTGCCCTAGAAGACTGGTGGCAGAGACCAGTGACAGCGCCAAAACGATTCCCCAACTGATTCGTAATGGTTTATTAATGTGGTGCTCCTCATTTACAGTTTAGCCGTTTTTGGATCGCTGAACAAGTTACTTAACGCTGTTGGTGTGGTGTGGCCCCAGACCATCGCAATGGCGGAGTTTACGAGCAACGAAGCCCTTCACGGAATCTCGCCGCTAGAGATTCGAGAGCAGTTGGCGCGTGTGCTCAGCAGTGTTCACTTTGTAAAGGCTCACCGACAGAGCCGCTTCCTGCGATATCTGGTGGAGCATTCCCTGGAGGAACAGTCAGACCTCCGGGAGCAGACGCTGGGCGTCGAAGTGTTTGAGAGGGGAGGCTCCTTTGCCCCAGCCATCGACCCCATTATCCGGGTGGCCGCGAATCGACTCCGTTCGAGGCTCCGCCACTACTACCGAACCGAAGGCAAGCAATACGGCGGGCTACGGATCAATCAAGCCAAACGTCGTAAGGATCTCGAGCGAGAGAACTCGCGGCTGAAGAGACTGGTCGCGGAGTTGCATCTCGACAAGGCGATTCTGCAGGAGGGACT
>Ga0315339_1003371_pt1 | contig 11286 bp, 9 predicted proteins | sample ASW17metaG_FD_204514 | JGI IMG/M metagenome (GOLD analysis project Ga0315339, IMG submission 204514) | Ammonia-oxidizing marine archaeal communities from Pacific Ocean, United States - ASW #17 | ecosystem: Environmental > Aquatic > Marine > Oceanic | place: USA: California | collected 2016-12-05
GCGATGCAGCAGCAGGGCCTCGGCGATCTGGTTGCCGATGGTGTGCAGGGGCGACAGGGAGGTCATGGGTTCTTGAAAAATGATCGAGATGCGACCGCCGCGGACGGCGCGCATTTCCTTGGAATTCGATGGCAATTTTGTCAGATCCACGAATGAACCGGGTTTGTCGGGATCAAGGAACAGTACTTCGCCGGCGGCGATCTTGGCGGTGGTGGGCAGGATACGCATGATGGTCTGGCTGACCACCGACTTGCCGGAACCGGACTCGCCCACCAAGGCAACGGTCTTACCTTGCGGTACGGTGAAGGACACGCCGTCGACCGCCTTGATCAATCCTTCGGCGGCCTCGAATTCCACGGCCAGGTCACGTACCCGCAGAACATTGGTCATGACGGCAACACCGGATCAACGGGGTGATCAGGCGGATGATCAGGCGGGCGGGCCGCTGGATCACCATCGCCGATGCCGAGAGAGGCGAGATTGGTGGCGGAGGTGGGATCAATGCTCAAGCCGCGTTCCTGGGCGGAATCATGGGCCTGATGCACAATTTCCTCGAAGTCGGATAATATGGAATCTATGCGGATCGGGCCACGGCTATCGCTGCCGTCCCGGCAACGAAGAAGCAATTGCATCCAACCGCCCTTGCCATCGCGCCGGGTGGAATAATAGCGCAGGCGAAAGTCGCGCATGTCCGACCACCGTATCCTCCGGTCATAAATTGCCCCCAACGGTCCCTCCTGACGCGCGCCGATGTCATCAATGGTTATCACAGTCGCCTGACGCAGCATTGTTCGCAAACCATAAATGCCAAACAACAATATCAAGGCGACCATTATATAAGTTACAAGAGGTAACAGGTCCGTTAACAAAATCAGTCCCAATGGCGCAAAAACGCCCGATCCGGCTCGAATATAGTCGGAAACGAGCTCTTTGACCGGGTATCTGTGTTCGCTCATTCCGGCACCCTAAAGACGTCATCTATGGTTAACCAGTGAGCGTTGTCACTTTTCTTTGTGTGGGCGAACAATTCCGCCAAAAAAAACCAAGATTCCTCGTCCATGATGGCATGATGGCTCAATATCCCCGTGATCTCGCCGTGATCCGCCCTTCCCTTTCGCCGGGCCGCCAGGTGATTTATCAGCAGTTCCAAGGCTTGTGTCCTGCCGATAAAGTTCCGGCCGCCGCGCCAATTGATCAGATCCAGATGGCAATTGTTCTCCACCATGTTTTGCGCCGGCGGACGGTCTCCTCGCCGGCCGTATCGGGACAAGCCCTTGAAGTGGGCGGAGGACAGCTGATCCGCCAAGGTTGGGTCAATGCGGTTCCAGGGCGGCACGAAAATAGGCAAGGCCAAATTCGGAAACCGCGCCAACAGGGTTTCGCGGCCAACGGCGGTATCACCCAGCATGTCGGGAACGGGGCGGTGGGCACCGAATTCGGCTTTCTTTTCGCCCGCCGGGGCGTAGTTACGATGGTGGTGACCATGCACCAGCATTTTCAGTTGCGGCACCGCCGACAGGGCGGCGCCCAGATCGTCCCGCGCCCGGCCGGGGATCACCGCCAGGCCCACGGGGATGCGATGGGTTCCGGACAAGGCGGCCAAGCGTTCCAGGCGAGGCCCGGGGGCGGTGGCATCGTCATCCCGCCACCAAAATGTCGCCGTCCGTCCGGCATCCATCCAGCGCGCCAACTCCGTCTTTAGCCCGGCCCAGTCCGCCATCATTTACCAATCCAGCGCCCGGGCCCAGGCGGCGATCCGCCGGGCGCCGTCCTCGGCGCCGTCGGTACGGAAGGCGTCCGCCCCCACACCAACTCCGACATCGGGTTCCTTGGCCAACGCCTGGTCCATGGCTGCGATCAAGCTCTCTGGCGTCAACGACCCCTCTGGCAGGACCGTGATGAGGCCGCGTTCCGCCAACAATTCGGCCCGCAGGGTCTGCTCCGTTTCCAGGCCGCCGGCATAGGGCACGATAACGGCGCGGCAGCCCGCGTGCATGCCTTCCATCAATGTATTGTAGCCGCCTTGGGAGATCGACAGGGCGCAGTTCATCAACAGAGTGGGGAAGTCCCCCCGGGCACGCTCCACCTTGATCCCGCCCACGCTCCTGGCCAGCGCCTCGAGGGCCAGAAATTCATCCCGCGCCACCTTGACGCCGACTAAAACGCGCCAAGTTTTATCGGCCAGGGCGCTGTTGGTCTTGGCGGCGATGGCGGCGCGCAGCAAATCATAGCCCACCGCCCCGCCGCCGGCCGAAACCAGAACCTCGTCCCAACCCGGACTGCCCGGTCCCCCGCTCCGGCCGGTGCGGTCCACCACATAGCCCGTGTAGTGTAGTTTTTCACCGATCTGGGCAGCATGGGGAAAGGTCCGCTCGAACGGGATCAGATCGGGATCGCCATGTACCAGGACATGATCAAAATAATGCTCGATCCGATCCAGCATTTCCACCAGGCGTTCCGGCTTCGGCGGGGCGACCAGGATATCGCGGACCGAACAGGCGATGACGGGCCGGTGCCGGGCCGCCGACGCGGCGTCCAGCAGGGGCAGCAATTCAAACCGCATTTGCCGCCGGCCAAAGGGGAAAAGCTCCAACAAAATAACCTGTGGCTGGAGATCCGCCCAAACCGCCAGCAAGGCATCGCGGCGGCGCCCGCGCCAGGCATCGTCGATGGGGTGATCGTTCTCGTCCACCAGCTTCTTGAAATACAAGTCCACCGCCCGGACCGGCGGCAGTTGCACCAGATCGGCGCCGCCCAGATCCAGGTTGGGAATGCCGTGGCCCCCGGAAACATATGTCACCGCCAGGCCCGCATCCGCCATGGCGCGGGTCAAAGAGGCGCCGCGGCGCTGATGTCCGATGCCCAGCAGATGCTGGACATAGAACAGAACCCGCTTGGCGTCCGTCATGGCCCGCAACCCTGCTTGTCGCCCCGCTCGTCCCCTAGTTCGTGGCCTGGTCTTGATATCAGCGGCACGTTCATGCGCACGGGCCTCAGGCCGCCCGCCGCATCGACCTCGAACAAGTGGGCTTGTTCCCAGCGCAGCTTCACCGGCGGGCGGCCCATCATGTCCCAGTCATGAGCAGCGGCGAACAGGCCCCGGATCACGGACTTATGCGCCACGGCGATGTGGCGGCCGCCTTGCCGTCCCAGTTCTGCCAGGAAGGGCCGCAACCGGTGCTGCACCATGCGGGGGCTTTCCCCGCCGGGGGGCAGAAAATCCAGGCCACGGCCTTCATTGGCCGCCATGTCCGTATCCGGGTCGGCGCGGAGTTCTACCAAGGTGCGGCCTTCATAGGCACCAAAATCCATTTCGATCAGGCGCTTTTCGATATGAATATCCTGATCGCCGCCGCTGATAATGGCGGCGGTTTGCCGCGCCCGCAGCAGGGGACTGACATGCCATTGCGCACCAACTAGTTCTTCGGGCGGTCCCAATCCGGTTAAATCCCCACGGCCCTGGTCGGTCAGGGGGATGTCGGCCCGTCCGGTCAGGCGCCCCGCGCTATTCCAGGCCGTGCGCCCGTGGCGGATCATGCCCAACAGGGCCATCAGAGCGCCGCTCCCAGAACCGCTGCCGCCGAGGCCACGGTACGCTCCCGCGTGATGAAGTCCCGCGCCGCCGACGCCAAGCGGCTGCGGAGTTGATCGTCATCAAGCAGCCGTGCAACGGCCGCGGAAAAGGCGCCATCGTCGCCCGGCGCCGTCAACAAACCCGTTTCGCCGTTCCGCACCACATCCGGCACCCCTCTTTCATGGCCCGCCACAACCGGCAGACCTGCTGCCTGGGCTTCAATATAGGCCATGCCATAGGCCTCGCCCACGCCGGGCCAGACATAAATATCACAGGCGTGGTAAATCTCCGGCAGCGCCGATGGCGCCGCCGCGCCCAATAGGGCTAACTTGTCCGCAATCGGCGCCAAGGCGGCCTCGACCCCGTCCCGTGCGGCGCCGTCGCCCACCACCAAAAGCTGCCAGTCGCTCCGTCCCAGACGATCCAGCGCCGCGCCCAAGCGCTGATAGGATTGCAGTTTGTCCCCGGGCCGCATCATGGCCACACACAACAACCAGCGCCGCTCCGGGTCCAGGCCGTGGCGGGCGGCAAGCATGGCGCGGTCCCGCCGGCCAGCTAAAATGGCCGCCGCATCCAGAAAGGGCGGCAGGAAAACCAGTTCGTGGTCGTCCGGGACCAAGGGCGTGACGCAGGCCATGTCCAGACGGGTCAGGCAATACAACCAGTTCGCCGCGCTGATCGCCCGGGCGGCCGCCTGGTGCCCCAGGTCCCACGGTCCGCCGGCTTGTTTTGGCGCGAAGGATGCCTCCGCCACCAGATAGGGGATTGCAAGCGCCGCCGAAACTTTTGCGCCCAGCCAGTCCGGCGCCTTGTGATACAGATGATAGGTGAACCAGGCCGTGGGCCGGTCTTGCGGGCGTTGCGCCTGGTATTGGGCAATCAGGCGATCGGCCAGGGCCGTGCCCGTCGCCCGCAAGGACAATTGCCGCGTCGGATCGCCCTGTCCGTCATAGGATCGAAAATCGGAGGCCACCGCAACTTCCGCCCCGGCCGCTTCCAAGGCCTGGATCAGCAGCCGGGCCATGCGCCGGTCTCCCGATGGCGTTGGGTGGTCCGGCGCCTTCAAGGGCGCATAAAAAGCAATGCGCCGGTTCACTGTCAGGCTCCCCCGACGACCTTGTCGCCGGCTTTGCCGGCGGCGGCATGGCTCTCGGTTTCGGGCAGGCCGAAGCGCCTGGCCAGGCGTTCGATCCAGTAATCGTGCGAGAAACCATCCCGCACCCGGTCTTGGCCAGCCTGTCCCAACAGCCGCCGCCGCGCCGGGTCGGTGGCCAGCTCGGCCAGGGCCCGGGCCAGGGCGTTGCAGTCTTGCGGCGGTACCAAAATGCCCGTGTCGCCATGACTGATCAGCTCGGGGATGGCGGAAACCTCCGTGGCGATGCAGGCCAGGCCCTGGCTCTGTGCCTCCATCAACACGTTGGGCAGGCCGTCGCGGTCCCCGTCCGCGGCGATCCGGCTGGCCAGCACGAAAATATCTGCCGTGCGGGCGGCTTGCAACACCGCCGTTTGGGGTTGGGCGCCATGCCAGACAATGCGGCCATCGACCCCGAGGTCCCGCGCCTGTTGCGCCAACGCCTCCGACAACACGCCGCCGCCGATATGATCCATGCGCCAATGCAGGCTTTCGGGCAGGGCCGCCAGGGCGGCGATCAGATCGTCATAGCCTTTCTTGGCCACGGCCCGGCCGACGGACAGGAAGCGCACTGGGTCCGATGGGTCCGCGCCGTCGCGATGGGCCCCCGCTTGGCTGTCCCGGGGCGGACCGGAAAACTGCTCCAGGTCGATGCCGTGATAGACCAGTCCGACCGTGTTCTGGCCGTTTGCCATCGGCGCCCGTTCGGCAAGATAGCCGTGGGCGGCCCGGCTGCAGGTGACCAGCCAGTCGACCTCCGCCAGCTTCTCCTCTATCTCCCACCCTTCGGTGGTCCAGATGTCCTTGGCGTGGGCCGAACAGCTCCACGTCCGATGGGTCATATGAGCGGCATAGCGGGCGACGGAGGCCGGGGTGTGCAGGAAATGAGCATGCAAATGCCTGACATCATCGTCCAGTTCCGCCGCCAGCACCATGGCTTGGCCGAACCGGCGAGCCCGATTTGGCGTCGGGTCCCGGCGCAGGTCATCCAGCCACAGGCGCCGGGCTTGGTCAAATCCGGGCAAACGCCGGACTTTCGCCCAGGCGCCCCACACCCGCATGGGCTCCTGATACAAATATTCCGGCAGGTAATTGACCGCCGCCCGGATGCGTTTGTGCACCGGGTGAAGGGCGTGGTCGGTGGGATGGCGCAAAGAAATAATGCGAATATCCAGGCCGCGTTGTTCCAAGGCCCGGATTTCCTGGGCAATGAATGTCTCCGATAGGCGTGGATAGCCTTTCAGGATGAAGGCAACCGGGCGTGGGATGCGTTCAAGCGTCATGGACAAACTACGCGGACGGGCGGGTTAATCGCCGGACGAGGCCTTGGCGCGCCGCCCCGCCGCCGCATTGCCCCTGCTCTGCTCGACAGACTGGGCCGCCGCCGCGGCCGGATCAGTCAGCCAGGGCGCGACCAGTCTGTTGACGTTGTCCAACCCTTCCAGCAGGCCGGGCACAATGACGTCCCGGGGCCGATTTTGGTAGGGCAACTCGCGCAGGGCCTTGCCCATGACATCCGCGTCCCGCTTGCCGTTGTCTTCCAGCATGCGCACCAGGCCAAGTTCCTGGGCCCGGCTGGCGCGAATATATTGTTCCATGCGGGGCCGGGTACGGGGAATAATCAGGGCCCGCTTGTTAAAGCTGAGGATCTCGCAAAAAGTGTTGTAGCCGCCCATGGCCACGACGCCGATGGCATTGTCCTCCAACTCCTCCAGCTTGGCATCGAACGTGATGGCCTGAACCCAATTCAACTTGTTGGCCCGGTCGATGAATTCCGCCTGGGTTTCCGGCTGCATGAAGGGCCCCAGGACAATCAGAGCAGGATACAGCATGCGGATGTCCGCCTCATAGGCGCGCAGCACCCAATCGATCAGCCCTTCGCCATCGCCGCCACCTCCCGTGGTGACCAGCACATAGGGTTCCGAGACGATTTCCGGCAGTGGCCGGGTCGATGGCTCGGTCGGCGTGCGCCGGGGCAAATAGCCGGTATATGTCATGCGGCGACGCACCTGCCGCGGCACCTGCAATCCTTCCAGGGGGTCGCAGATCTGCGGCAGCCCATAGACCCAAATCTCGTCATACAGATCACGCAGGGCCGGCATGGCATTCTTCCGCTCCCATTCCGGCACCAGTATGGCGGGATCATCCATGATGTCGCGCAAACCTAGCACCAAACGAGTGCCGCGCCGCTTCAGCATGCGCAGGGTATCCTCGATCTCGCCGCGCAGGCCCAGGGGTTCCTTGTCGACGATGACCATATCGGGGGCAAAAATATCAGCCGTATGCTTGATGATCGCGGCCCGCATGTGGATGGTCTGTTCGAAATCGATGCCCAGGTTCAATGAAGTGTATTCACCATTGCGCAGTTTGATAACGCCGGGAATGCGAACAAAATCCACCCTGGAGCGAAAATCAAAACTGCCGATGATCGGCGAGCCCGACAATATCAACACCGAAAGGTCTGGATATTCACGCACAAGGGCATGGGCGATGGTGCTGCATCGCCGCAAATGGCCCAGGCCCATGGTGTCGTGGCTATAGATCAGGACACGGGAACCCCGCATGCCCTCAAGCGTGCCTTTTGGCATGCCACCTATCTCCCCTACGGCGTAACTGCCATCGAAAACCGGGCGACTATGCCATGACGAAGTACGAACAAAAAGCAACTTTTTGATTTGACAGGCATTTTCCTGCTATTTGTAAAATCGTTGGATTCGCTTTTCGGTACAGGTTAACGGAACGCATACTCTATGCTAGTTTATGCTACCGGGTGTCGATAAGCAAACGAGGCATATCTGGAGGCAGTCTGGAGAGCGGGCGCGGCGGATGGAAAAAACAATCTTTAGCTATGTTTGGCGATTTTCCCGCCAACAACAGATCACCATGACCGTGATGTCGGCGTTTTCGCTGCCGTTTCTGTATCTGTTTTATGAAGTTCCGAAAACCATCATCAACGAGGCCATCCAGGGTATCGGTGTCGAATTTCCCCTGAGTTTGAGCGAAAAACTGACGTTTTCCATTCTAGGTTTGGATATCCCCCTATTGGGGCCATTCGATGTGGTGATCGGCCAAACGCCTTATCTTCTCCTTTTGTGTTTGCTGTTCCTGGCCCTGGTGGGCGTCAACCAAGGCTTTAAATTCGTTATCAATATCTACAAGGGCCTGACCGGCGAACGCATGCTGCGCCGATTGCGTTTTGAATTGTATTCCCGGGTACTGCGTTTCCCCCTGCCCACCTTTAAGAAAATGAGTCAGGGCGAAATTATTCCCATGATCACGGCCGAGGTGGAACCTCTGGGTGGTTTTATCGGTAATGCATTTTCCCTGCCGGCCTTCCAGGGCGGTTATCTGGTGACCATTCTAACATTTTTGTTCATACAGGACTGGCGCATGGCGACGGCGGCGGTGGCCCTCTATCCCCTGCAATTGTGGCTGATCCCGAAATTGCAGATGCGGGTCAATCTGTTGGGCAAGGAGCGGGTGGCCCGGGTCCGCCGGCTGTCGGATAAAATCGGCGAGACCGTGCAAGGCGTTCAGGAAACCCATGCCCACGACACGTCCAACTTCGCGCTGGCGGATTTCTCCAACCAATTGTTCTGGATCTATGGGGTGCGGGAACGGATCTACCGGCAGAAGTTCGTCATCAAGTTTCTCAACAATTCCATCCAGCAGCTGGGGCCGTTTTGTTTTTATGCCATCGGCGGCTATTTTGTCATCCAGGGCCATCTGGAAATCGGCACCCTGGTCGCCGCCATTGCCGCCCACAAGGACTTGGCCGCACCGTGGAAGGAATTGCTGACTTATTATCAGATGCAGGCCGACGCCACCATCAAGTACGATACAGTGGTCTCTCAGTTCGGCCCCGCCGGCATGCGCGGGCCGGAATACCAGTTGTTGGAGCCCGATGGCCTGGGCCCCTTGCAGGGCGAATTGGCGGCCACAAACCTGACCCTGACCGACGACCAGGACGTGGCCGTGGTGGACGGCGTCTCCCTGCGCCTGCCCCTCGACAAGCGATACGCCATCGTCGGTGCGGGCGGCAGCGGCAAGGACGAATTGACCCTGTTGCTGGCACGCCTGCTGGACCCCAGCAACGGCAACCTCAACCTGGGCGGCGGCGATGCCGCTACCCTGGCGGAGGCGGTAACCGGGCGCCGTATCTCCCATGTCAGCGCCTCGGCCTTTGTCTTCACGGGCACCATCGCGGATAATCTGTTCCTCGGCCTGAAGCATCGACCCGTGGGGGCGGTGGCCTATACGGGCGAGGCGGCGGAACAGCGCGCCACTTATGTGGACGAGGCGCAGCGTTCGGGCAATGTCGAGTTTGATGTTGATGCCGACTGGATCGACTACGCCGCCGCCGGGGTCGATGACCCGGCCGGTTTGCGCCTGGCCGGTCTGGCGGCCCTGAAAAGCATCGACATGGGCGAAGAGGTCTACCAGTTCGGCCTGCGCGGCACGATCAATCCCGGCGAACGGGTGGATCTGGCCGCCGATATCCTGCGGGCCCGAACCGGCCTGCGGGAACATATGGCGGCCGACCCCGCACTATTGGACCTGGTCGAAGGGTTTGAGGCGGAGGCCTACAATATGAATGCCTCGATCGGCGAAAACCTGATGTTCGGCAATCCAGTGGGCGATGCCTTCGATGTGGAGCATTTGGCCGAACACGAATACGTCCTGGATGTGCTGGAACAGGTCGGCCTGACGGATCAGTTTCTTTCGGTCGGCTACCAGGTTGCCTCCACCATGGTGGAACTGTTTGCCGATCTGCCGCCAGACCATGAATTGTTCCAGCAATTCAGCTTTATCTCCGCCGATGAACTGCCCGAAATCCAGGCCTTGCTACAGCGCAGCGACCGGGCCAATTTGGCCGCCCTGCCGGGAGAGGACCGCACCCAGCTGATGTCCCTGCCATTTAAGTTAATCCCGGCCCGGCACCGTTTGGGTCTGGTCGACGAAGAATTGCAGAAAAAGGTGCTCGAAGCGCGCCGGTATTTCGCCGAACATCTGCCCGCCGACCTGGAACATTCCGTGGAATTCTTTGACGCGGAAAAATACAACGCCGCCGCCAATATTCAGGACAATATTCTGTTCGGCAAGGTGGCCTACGGCCAGGCCCAGGCGGGCGAGCGGGTCGGCGCCCTGATCGGGGAAGTGGTGGATGAATTGAACCTGCACGATACCGTGGCCGAGGTGGGCCTGAATTTCACGGTCGGCATCGCCGGCTCCCGCCTGTCCACGGCGCAACGGCAGAAACTTGCCCTGGCCCGTGCCCTGTTGAAACGGCCGGATGTCCTGATCCTGTCGGAAGCCACGACTTCGTTGGACTCCGCCACGCAAGGCCGGATAATGGGCTCTTTGCTGGCTGATTTCGAAGGGCGCTGTCTGATCTGGTCCGTACAGCGGGCCAGCATGGCGGAGAATTTCGATGAAGTTCTGATCATGCGCCAGGGCCGGCTGATGGAACGGGGCAGCTTTGATGCATTGAGGAAAAGCAATGAACACCTCAAGGAACTGCTGGAGTCGGAGTAGGATGGGGCGGAATAGGTTATTGGGCGGAGATGGACGATGAGTCTGAATGAAGAAGTTGAACTGCTGCGCAAAATTCCTCTGTTCGCCAACATAGAACCGTCCAAGCTGAAGCTGTTGGCTTTTACCTCTGAACGGCTGACCTTTCAGGACGGCCAGGACCTGTGCGTACAGGGTGACATAGGCGATGCCGCTTTCGTGGTGGTGGATGGTACCGCTGATGTCATCATTAACCTGCCCGATAGCAGCAAGCTGACCGTGGATCAAATCGGCCGCAACGCCTTCGTGGGCGAGATCGCCATTCTGTGCGAGGTGCCCCGCACGGCCACCATAACCGCCACCTCGAAGTTGGAAACCCTGCGCATTTCCAAGGATCTGTTTTTCCGCCTGGTCAACGAATTTCCCACCATGGCGGTGGAGATCATGCGCTATCAGGCCCGCCGCCAGGATGCCACCAACCAGTTGCTTACCGCCGCCAACAACCGACTGCGCGAGCTCGAGAACGGCGCCGCCTGAAGAATTTATCTGCTGATAATGATGATGATGCGTATTGCTCCCTTGCACGGTGGTTGGCCATGAGCCGCCTGGATAGCGCCATTCGCCGTTTGCAGGCCCAGCGCGCCTGCCTTGATTGGGCGGTGGCCGAGATTGCCGCCCGGCCGGGCCCGGTGCTGGAATTGGGTCTGGGGAATGGTCGCACCTATGACCATTTGCGCGACCGCCTGCCGGGTTGGGAGATTTTTGTCTTTGAGCGCCAGGTCGCCGCCCACCCCGATTGCATCCCCGAAGACAGATATCTATTCGAGGGCGATATTCGCGACAGCCTGCCCAGCGCCCTGGCCCCGCTGCGCGGACGGGCGGTCATGGCGCATTGCGACATCGGCACAGGTGATACGGCCCTGACGGCGGTGCTGTCGGCTTTTATCGGCCCGGCGCTGGCGCCGCTGTTGGCGCCCGGCGCCGTGGTCGTCGCCGATCAGGCCCTGACCATCCGCGGCTGTCGACCGGTGCCATTGCCCGACGGCGTAAACCCCGGCCGCTATCACAT
>Ga0315339_1003372_pt1 | contig 11277 bp, 11 predicted proteins | sample ASW17metaG_FD_204514 | JGI IMG/M metagenome (GOLD analysis project Ga0315339, IMG submission 204514) | Ammonia-oxidizing marine archaeal communities from Pacific Ocean, United States - ASW #17 | ecosystem: Environmental > Aquatic > Marine > Oceanic | place: USA: California | collected 2016-12-05
GGCTGAGCGGCAGGCCATCGCCGCTGAAGCCGCAGGGGACAGAGATTGTCGGGTTGCCCGATGCGTTGAACGGCCCGGTAAATTTCAACATTTTGCCCGCCTCATCGACGATTTCTTCGAGGCTTTCGGTTGGCGCAACCGGTGGTGCCGGTACCGGCCATGACGGGCAGGCAATCACGTCCACATCCTCGAAGAGCCGCGCGAGTTCCCCCGCAAAAGTCTGCCCGGCGGCGCGGACGCGGGCATAGCCGGTGGCCGGGCACTTCAGCCCATCCTCCAGCAGCGCCCGCAGGCCGTCGCCGTATTCATCGGCGCGGGCGGGGAACCATTCGCTGTGGGCAAGGGCCGCTTCAACGGCGACCCACGTGTTGAAGTCGCGTAACAGGTCGGCCACCGGCGGCAGGGCAACGGTGCGCACGTCGGCGCCAAGGCGGCGCAGCACGTCCACGGCCGCCATGACGGCCTCGCGGACAATAGGGTCCACGTGATCGCTGCAATAGGCTTCGTCGACGCCAACGCGAACCCCCGCCGGGAAGGTCTCGATACCCGGTGAGGCGGGTTCCGCCGGGCCGGTGAGGCAGGCGGGATCGCGCGGGTCGGGTCCGGCAATGGCGTCCAGCATCAGGGCCGCGTCGCGGACGCGCCGTGCCATCGGTCCGACGTGATCGAGCGAGCTGGCAAGCGGGAAGATGCCGTGCCGCGAAACGCGCCCGAAGGTCGCCTTCAGACCGACGACGCCGCAGCACGCCGCGGGGAAGCGGATCGAGCCGCCGGTGTCGCTGCCAAGGGCGGCATAGCACAGCCCCGCAGCAACGGCGACGCCGGAACCGGACGACGAGAGCCCCGTCACGTGCCCTGGTGACCAAGGATTGACCGGCGGGCTCACGCTTGGGTGGTGGGTCACAAACGCCCCTTCCGTCATCTTGAGCTTACCGAGAAGAACGGCGCCCGCCGCGTCGAGGCGCGCGGCCACGGTCGAATCCCCGGCCGGCGTCCAATCCGCCAGGATGGAGGTGCCGGCGCTGGTCGGCATAGCGGCGGTATTACACAAATCCTTCAGGGCTATGGGGACGCCGTGCAGCGGACTTCGGCGCCGGCCTTTCGCCAATTCGTCCTCGGCCTTGCGGGCTTGGCTCATCGCGCGCTCTGGCGCGACGGTGACAAACGCGGCGAGGCGGCATTCCAACTGCTCGATCCGGTCGAGCATCTGGTGGGTCGCCTCCATCGGCGACAGCTCGCCCGAATCGTAGGCGGCGCCGAGTTGGCTGATGGTAAGGAACGGAACTTGGTGCACGGGCGTTACCTTGCCGCGCCCGGCCACCATTGTCACGCGCGCGGCGTCCCATGATATCCTTGCGTATGATCCGATGTAACGCGCTGGGCCTAGAGACCGGCCTCGCAATCGCCGCCGCAAACGGCCCGGCGGCCGCTGATTTCGAGGACGGCGTGCGGGCCCTCCAGCGGCGCGACATCAAAGCGGCGATTAGGGAATGGCAGCCCCTCGCAGAGGCGGGCGAGGCGCGCGCTCAGTTCGCCATCGGCGCTCTCTATCGTGACGGAAACGGCTTGCCCCGGGATGAGGAGCGCGTCGTCGAATGGTATGGGCGCGACGCCGAGCAAGGCTTCGCGCCGGCCCAATGCAACTTGGGTGTCATGCGCCAAAAAGGCGAAAGCGTTGCTCGCGACTATGCGGCGGCGGCAGAATGGTATCGTTGGGCGGCGGACAGGACCACGCGCGGGCCCAGTTCAATTTGGGCGCCATGTACAATCTCGGCGTTGGCGTTGAACTCGACCTGCCGCGGGCGCACCAGTGGATGACACTGGCCGCGGCCCAGGGCGACCGAAACGCATTCGACTACCGGACCCGGCTCGAAGGGTGCGTGACCGAAGGTGAGATTGCCGAGGCGAAGCGCCTGATGCGCGAGTTCCTCGCCGTCGAACGGGAGCTGTAGCTAGTCTTCCAATTTGTCGATGACAGAAAGGTCGATGGAGACGGCGAGGGAGCTGAGAAGCCGCCCGACCGACGCCAGGATCCGGTATTGCGAAGTCAGGAGGTCGATGCGTCCGTTGAGCAGCGCGGCGCGGGCCCCGAACGCTTCGTTCTCCACATCCAGGAGATCGAGAAGCGAGCGTTCGCCCAACTGGAACTGCTCGTAATAGGCCGCCAGCGCGGACTCTGTCGCTTCAACCTGATCCAGCAAGAGGGGTACGCGGTCGCGGGCAATTTCGTACGCGACGAAACTGAGCCGCGTATTCTGCTCGATCAGCCGGCGCGCTTCGTATTCGCGGTTGCGTGCTTCCGAGCGCAGGGCCTTGGCCGAACGCAGCCGGGCCGTATCACCGCCGCCGCGAAACAGGTTGTAGTCGATGATGACCAGCGCCGTGAAATCGTTGCTGGGGCCTTTGGAGCCGCCGGCGTTTTCACCGCGGCTGCCGCGTAATTCAAGCGACACGCGCGGCAGGAACGACGCGCGCGCCGCGCCGATGTCGTTTTCGCGCGCCAGGATCGTCCGCCGCGACGCCTGTACCGAGGGGCTCGTGTGTACCAGATCGAGCACAGCGTCTTCGGCACTGGGCGGCAGGAAGTCAGTGGGAGAAATCGGAAATTCGAGGGTCTCTGGTGCCGAGCCGACAGATTCCAGGTAGTTCGCTTCCGCCGAGCGCAGGCCGCCCTGAAACTGCGCCACGGTCGCTTCGGCCAAAGCGGTGCGCGCCGTCGCCTGATCCAAATCGGCGGTGCTGGCGCCACCGGCGTCAACTTTGAACAAGATGCGGTCGGCGATGTCCTGGTGCTGCAAGACATTGTCGCGCGCCAGGTCGAGAAGGGCGCGGCTGCGAATAACGTCGAGATAGGACGATACGGCGCGTAGGCCAATCGCCTCGCCGGAGTCGAGCAACTGGAACCCGGCGGCGTCGAACGTCGCCCGGGCCGCGTTGGTGCCATTGCGGGTCAGCCGGCCGTCGAACAGAGATTGCGTGATCGTCAGGCTCGAATCCAACCGGTAATAGAAGTCACTCTGTGGGCTGGTGGGCGAGCGCGTCGCGCGGGCCCGGGTGGTCCCGTTCGTGGTCCGCGCTGGTCCCTCGGCGACGCGCGCGTCGATGGTCGGAAAAAACCCCGCCCGGGCCTGAGAGACACCGGCGTCGGCCGCGGTCATCAGGTTTCTGGCCGCCGCAATAGTCGGGTGGGTGTGAATGGCGATGGAGACCGCTTCTTCCAGGCTCAACGCCGCGGCCGGCGCCGCCAAGCCGATGCCGCAGGCAAGCGCTGCGGCGCTCGCGCACCCAATGCTCCAATTTTTCAGAGCCACCAAAGACCCCCGGACGGAAAGCGATGAACTCGACTCAGATTACCTTCGAAAAGCAATATTAGCGAAGAATAAACCCCGCGTCATCATGCGGCGAGCGCGGATGACTGCGCTATATATCATAATTCGCGCCACTTGAGGCACGAAGTACCGACCGTGCCAGGGTCCCCGGGTCATGCGCTTGACGTATACCCATATGCAGTGAACGTGATTTGCCCCGCCTCCGACTGGGCGGGTAGAATTGGCAATCTAAGGATTCGCGAGTCTGCCCTTCAAGTCCACCCCTTTCGCCTTTGCGCGGAAGCGCCCGACGAGGCGCTTGCTAACCCGGTTTTGAGGGATTGGCGTCCCGGCCGGGCGAGGCCGACTCGGGCCGAAGGAAAACAAGTGAGGCAAACCTAGCGTATGCGTTGGCATCCGGCGGCTCTGATTGCGTTCCTGACAGGTCTTATCGCCTCCGGGCATATCTCGACGAACATCTACACGCCGTCGATGTCGTCGATGGTGGATTACTTCGCCACCGACGCCGGGCGCGTTCAGATGACTCTGATGTCATTTCTCTTCGCGTTTGCCACTGGCCAGCTTGTCTACGGGGCCCTGTCCGACCGCTATGGCCGGCGCGTGGTCGTGCTGATTGGCCTCGCCATTTTCGCCGCCGCCACAGTCCTCAGTATTTTCGCGCAGACGATCGAAACCTTGATCGCCGCGCGCGTCCTCCAGGGGTTTGGCGCGGCCTCGGGCTCTGTGATCGGCCGCGCCATCATTCGCGACCTGTTCGGCCGCGAACAAACCGCTAAGGTCATGGCTTATGTGGCAATGGCGATGGGCCTCGCGCCGGCCTTCGCGCCGATCATCGGCGGCTACCTCGAAGAGGTCTACGACTGGCGCGGCTCGTTCATAGTCATCGCGATTTTTGCCGTCGTCATGCTTGTGTTGACTTGGCGCTTGCTCGAGGAAACCAACAAATATACGGCGCAGAACTCGGTCGGCGCCTTGGTGCCTGGGATCATGCGGGGCTATGCCAAGTTGCTCCGGTCGCGGGAGTATCTGGGATACGTCATCACCGGGTCGTTCGTGTTTGGCGGCATCTTTTCGTTCATGGCCGGGGCACCGTTTGTCGTCATAGATATTCTTGGGCGCTCGCCGCTGGAATTCGGCGTGCTTTCAGTCGCGGCGGTGGTCGGATACATGGCTGGCTCGTTCTTCACCAGCCGCACGACCGAACGTCTCGGGATCGAGCGACTGATGATCGTGGGGATCGTGATCATGTTCGTGGGCGCAGTCTTTTTTCTCGGCTTCCCGCTGGCCGGGGTGCTCAACGAATGGACGATCTTTGTGCCGCTCACCATCATGGCGTTCGGCATGGCGCAGTTGATTCCGGCGACGCTCGCCGGTGCGGTCAGTGTCTACCCGCAAATCGCCGGCGCCGGTGCCGCCCTTTATGGGTTTCTCCAGATGACGGCGGCGGGCCTCGGTATCTTGATCTCCTCCCAGTTCTTCGACGGTACCGAAATGCCGATGGTGTGGGTGGTCACGGGCGGAACCTTTGCTGCGACACTATCCTTGCTGGTCACGCTCTGGGACCGCCGGCGCACCGCCGCCGCAGGGACACTGGCCTAAGCCTCGCCATTCCGCTGATTCGTCCCCACCCCTCGGCGCAGCGATGAAGCCGCGCGTCGTCCCCCTGGTAGCCCTGATGGCGGGTCTGGTCGCCGTCGCCTTCGTATCGATCGGCATCTATACGCCGTCGATGCCGGCGATCGAGACGTATTTCGACGTTTCCCCGGCGGAAGTGCAGATCACCTTTAGCGCCTACATTATCGCATTCGCGGCCGGGCAACTTCTGTACGGTCCGGTGTCGGATCGCTACGGACGCAAGCCGGCCCTCTACCTTGGCCTCGTCATCTACACCTTGGGCAGCGCCCTGTGCCTGGTGGCGCCGAATATCGAAACGCTGATCCTGGGGCGCGGCGTGCAGGCATTCGGTGGCTGCGCCGGTCCTGTCGTTATTCGCGCCATCCTGCGCGATCTGTTCAGCCGCGACGAGGGCGCACGGTTGTTCTCCTTCATCGGCTTGGCGATGGGCCTGGCGCCGGCCTTCGCGCCCGTGATCGGCGGTCTTCTTCAAGTGACGTTTGGTTGGCAATCGATTTTCGTTCTGCTGACCGTGGCAGGCGGTGTGATGTTCGTTTTGGTCGTCCTTTTCCTGCCGGAATCAAACCGTAATCCTATTCGCTCGGCGCCCTTGCTCGCCGGATTCGTGTCGGACTACCCGCGCATTATGCGATCCATCCCCTTCATCGGCTACACGATCAACATCGGTGCCGGGATGTCGGCCTTGTTCGTGTACATTGCCGGCGCCCCGTTCGTGCTGATCACCATGCTAGGCGTGCCGCCCGACCGGTTCGGCTGGATCGTTATCATCCCGACGCTGTTCAATCTCCTTGGCGCCGCGGTGGCGTCCCAATTGACGCTGCGCCTGGGCGGCGAACGCATGATTTATCTCGGAACCGGGTTCATTGCCGTCGCCGGCACCGTCTTGCTTTCGGCCGCTTTTCTTTTCCAGCCCAGTGTGGCGGCTATCGTCGGTCCGATCTGTTTTGGCTCGTTCGGATTGTCGCTGCTCTTTCCCAGCTCGGCGCAGGGCGCGGTCTCGCTCTTTCCCGAACGTGCAGGCGCCGCGTCGTCCCTCAACGGGTTCCTACAGATGCTGATTGTTGCGGCAGCAACGATCGCCGTTGGCCTGATGGGCGACGGCAGCCAGTTTCCGCTGGTCTACGGCGTTGCCGCGAGCGCATTGTTGTGCGTCCTGTCGTTGTTTCTGATCGTGCCGTTTGTGCGGCGGGTGGCCTAGACGCAAGCGGGCTAACGTGCGGTGCGGTGGCCGCGCAACTAGATATTTGTGAGATCGTAACTGGTGCTACGCCCGCCGCCCGGGTTCTTTTTCAGGACGCCGCACTTCATCAGATCGAGGATATCCCGGTGCGCGGTATCGTGCGAACACTTGGCAAGCTTTGCCCATTTGGATGAGGTGAGCTTACCCTCGAAGCCGTCAAGCATCCGGTTCATCACTTTGATTTGCCGCTCGTTCATAGCCGCCGCACCATGTCTTTCCCAAAAGCGCGCAGATTCGCTGCTCGGCTACCGTCCGAATCCAAGCGTCCGGCGCATGTCGTCCGCCGAAACGCCTCTGGCGCGCAAGTCGCGCAGGGTTTCTCCTACCGCCCGCTTGGCCAAGCGCTGTCCGGTGTCATCGGCGATCAGCCGGTGGTGCCGATAAGCGGGTGTGGGCAAGCCGAGGAGAGCTTGCAACAGGCGGTGGACGTGGGTTGCGTCGAAAAGATCGCGGCCGCGGGTCACCAGGGTCACGCCCTGGATGGCATCGTCGACGGTCACCGCAAGATGATAACTCGTGGCGACATCCTTCCGCGCGAGGACGACGTCGCCAAACGGCTTCGGGTCGCACGTCACACTGCCTTGCCCCGCCTCGTCGAACGTGAGATCACCGCCCACAGCGGCCAGAGCCTCATCCATTCTTAAGCGCAGCGCGTAGCCCTCTCCGGCAGCCAACCGCTGCTCCGTTTCGCCGCGGCTGAGTCCGCGGCAGGTCCCCGGGTAGACGGGCCCGGCAGATCCGTGCGGGGCCGCGGGGCTACTCGCGATCTCGGCGGCGATCTGCTTGCGCGTGCAGAAGCAGGGATAGACAAGCCCGCCGGCGCGAAGCCGGCCAAGGGCGTGGCTGTAGTCGCCCATGTGGTCCGACTGGCGGCGCACCGGGGTCTGCCAGCTCAGGCCGAGCCAGGCCAGGTCTTCGGCGATAGCCGCCTCGAACTCCGGCCGGCAGCGGCCCACGTCGATGTCCTCGATACGCAGAAGGAACACGCCGTGCGCCTCGTCCGCCCGCGCCGCCGCGAACAAAGCGGCGAAGGCATGGCCCAGGTGGAGGTCGCCACTGGGGCTCGGCGCAAAACGTGTGACGACGGAGGCGTTGGTGGGCATGGCCCCTAGTGTAGCGGACGCGGCTCGCGTATGAATCTGCGCGGCAAGGCTTGGAGGGAAAATTATGAAGACGGACGATGTTATGCTCGACGGGCCTCGGTTGTTGCCGGCCTCGGGCCAACCCCCGTCCTCACTGGTCGTTCTGTTGCATGGTCTGGGTGCCGACGGCAACGATCTATTCGCCCTCGCACCGCAGTTGGCAAAGAGCCTTCCGGGCGCAGCTTTCGTTGCACCAAATGCGCCCGACCCGTCCGACACGGCCCCCACCGGTCGGCAATGGTTCAGTTTTCAAGATGACGGCTGGAAGGCCGCGGGCGAAGGGGTGAAACGAGGTGCCGCGATCCTGGATGCCTTCCTTGACGCCGAGCTCGCGCACGCCGGTCTCGATGAATCGCGCCTGGCGTTGGTCGGATTTTCGCAAGGCGCCATGATGGCGCAGCATGTCGGATTGCGCCGTGCCAAAGCGTGCGCCGGGATTGCCGCGTTTTCGGGCGTGTTTCTCCGCGGCAAGCTCCAGCCGGACGAACTGACCACCGAAACGCCCGTCCTTCTCGTCCATGGCGATGCTGACGATGTGGTTCCGGTGGCGGCGCATTACGATGCCGTGTCGCGATTGTTGACCGCCGGGCTGTCGGTGCAGTCGCATATCCGTCCCGGTCTTGGTCACGGCATCGACGAGCCGGGCCTGACCTATTGCCAGGAATTCTTGGCCAAAAATATCGCCGAAACGTAGAAGGCGGCCCGCGCCACCACGCAATCGTCGCTTGACACCCGGCGTTCACGCGGGATTGTTTAGGGCGCTGATCTGTTTGAAGTTTTGGGAATTGGGACGCTTCCTTTGACGCTGCCGCTCGACAATTGCCCTGCGCTTGTTTTGAACGCGGACTATCGTCCGCTCAGTTACTTCCCGCTGTCGCTGTGGGTGTGGCAGGATTCCGTGAAGGCCGTGTTTTTGGAGCGGGTTAACATCGTCTCCGAATACGACCGAAAAGTGCACTCCCCCGGCTTTGAGATGCGCGTGCCCAGCGTGGTAGCGCTCAAGCGCTATGTCGCGCCGGCGCGGCGGCCGGCGTTCACCCGGTTCAACGTCTTCCTGCGCGATCATTTCACATGCGTCTATTGCGGCGATGGCAATGACCTGACTTTCGATCACCTGGTCCCGCGCTCCCGCGGTGGCCGGACGACATGGGAAAATGTCGTGACCGCCTGTTCAGGCTGCAATCTCAAGAAAGGCGGCCGCCTTGTAAGCGAGTGCGGGATGCGCCCGGCGCTCGATCCGTATGTGCCGACGGTCAGCCTTCTTCAGCAGAACGGCCGCGGGTTTCCGCCCAACTACCTGCACGAAAGCTGGGGCGACTTTTTGTACTGGGATACTGAGCTCGAGCCCTAAAGTTTTTGCCGCTCACGGCAGCGGACCGATTGGTCCGCGCCTGCGCGGGCGCGCCGGACAACCGGCGGGCCGCCTTGCGGCCTTGAGCGATTCCAGGTGGTATCGCGCTAAATCCGCTCCGTCAGCCAAATTGCGATCCGGGTGCCGGTTTTGATGGCGCCGTGCAGAACCACATAACCTGGCACCTGCTCGGCGCCGGCATCGCGGGCGATGTCCTGGTGCTCGATCTCGTCGGCGCGGGCGGCGAGAATGGTTTCGCGCAGGGAGGCTTCGTCGTTGCCGAGCGACGCCGCTTGGTTCGCATAGTGCTCGTCAATCGCCTCCTCGACCGCAACCGTACACGCCATGGCGGCGCGCGCGCCCATTAGTGCCGTGCCGGCGCCCAGCGCAAATCCCGCCACGTGCCACAGGGGCGACAGCAGGGTCGGTCGCACGCGGCGTTCGATCATCAAAGCGTTGAACGTGGCGAGGTGCTCGCGCTCCTGGTCCCCCATATGGCGAATGGATTCGGCGGCGCTTGTATGGCCGAGAACGGCGAGTTGACCTTCGTAAATACGGCTGGCGCCCGCCTCGCCCGCCTGATCGACGCGGATGATGCGCTCGAGGATCTGTTGCCGTGTTGGATCGCCCGGCAAGCGGCCCTCGCCGGTCATCTCCGGTGAGGCCGGCGTCTCGGGCGTTGCCTCGTTCATGGCCGGAGGTTAGACCGTCTCGCGCTGCGGCGCCATGGATACGACAAGGAACAACGATCCTGCGGTGAGACCGGCGGACACAATCGCATTGTACCCGGCCATCGAAATCCCGAACAACGACCACGCGGTTTCGTCGCACCGCGCGACCGGCGTTCGCAAAAGTGCTGCACGCAATTCTTCGACCGTCTTGAATTCGCCAAGCTGGCTCGTGCATGCGCCAGCCGACCACCAGTGCTGCTCCACACCAACGTGATAGACGGCAACGCCGGCACCGGCAGCAAACGCCACCGCGCACAGGGCCAGCAGACCCTGGCAAAGGCGCGTCATCGCGGTACCGGCCAGCGCCCACGAGCCGGCGGCGGCGGCGGCGCTCAGGCCGATCGTGACCCAGTAGGGGATGCGTTGCGTGAGGCATAGCGGACACGGCACAAGGCCGCCCCAGTACTGCGACGCGAGTGCCGTTCCCAAGACGAGGAGGCTGGCCGCGAGGACGATCGCGGCCGCGAAGGTCGGGGTCAGGCGGGCTCCGATCGCCATAGCGTCAGATCAGCACGCGCAGCACCACGAAGCCGCCGGCCAAAAGCACCACGAAGGCAATAGCGACGAGTTGCAGGTTGTTTTCGATGAAGCGGCGGATGGGATCGCCGATCCACCACAACAGCGCGGCTTCGACGCCGAAGCGCAGGCCGCGCGAGGCCACCGCGCCCAAAAGGAATGTTGGGAAGGCGAGACCAAACGCGCCGCTGGCGATGGTAAAGACCTTGTAGGGCAGCGGCGTCAGCCCCGCGGCGAAGACGAACCATAGGCCGTAGGTGTCATACCACTGGGTAAAGACCGTGAATTTCTCGCCGTAGCCATAGAAGGCGACCAGTGGCCGGCCCACCACCTCGAACAGAAAAAACCCGATGGCGTAGCCAAGCGCCCCACCCGCCACCGAGGCCACGGTGCACACGGTGGCGATGAGCCAGGCGCGCGTCCTGTTCGCCACGACCATGGGCACCAGCAGAACATCCGGCGGGATGGGGAAGAACGAGCTTTCGGCGAATGAGACAAGCGCCAAAGCCGGCAGCGCGTGGCGGTGCCGGGCAAGGCCCATGGTCCAGTTGTACAGGCGGGTAAGCAGGGCAGGCCCTCCACATGCGGATTGCGATTCGCGGGCTATAACAGCCGCGCCCGACACTGGCAAATCAGCTGCTATCTGCGCTTTGGCCCAGGCCGGCGCCGGTTGACCGTGCGGGCCCGGCGACTAAGATGCGCGCGCCTTTCTATGCGCCCCTGTGGCGGAATTGGTAGACGCGGCAGATTCAAAATCTGTTGTCCGCAAGGACGTGGGAGTTCGAGTCTCCCTGGGGGCACCATTATTTTCAATGGGTTACGCTCGATGAGCAGAATCTCTCGTGTACTGACCGGTGCTGGGTAAGCACCGAGATGGGTTTCGCCACAGTTGGCGGCCGGCTGCTGAGGATCCTGAAACGTACGCCCCTGACAAGGCGCTAGCGCCGTTCGGGAAGCCATTGACCGGGCACAGGGGGGACTTGGGCGACGCCCCCGGTGGGGTCAGCGTATGGGACCCGTATCGGCAGACGGATTTCAGCGCAGAAAATCACTCAATTTTTTCGCCGCCATTATTTTACAGATATGTTATGTACAATAATGGCTGGATCTCGCTAACATTTCGTGGAGTGAAATGATCCCAAAACGAATCAGACCGCGTTGCGCCGCCAAGAGCCGTGTTGGACGGCGCTGCCGTGCGCCAGCGGGGTGGGATAAATCGCTCGACCGGCCTAGGAACGGACGGTGCCGGATGCACGGCGGCCTGAGAAACGGGCCGCGGACAGTAGAAGGAAGGCGGCGTGCGTTGGCGAATCTTAGGAAGTTTCGCCGACAA
>Ga0315339_1003373_pt1 | contig 11273 bp, 8 predicted proteins | sample ASW17metaG_FD_204514 | JGI IMG/M metagenome (GOLD analysis project Ga0315339, IMG submission 204514) | Ammonia-oxidizing marine archaeal communities from Pacific Ocean, United States - ASW #17 | ecosystem: Environmental > Aquatic > Marine > Oceanic | place: USA: California | collected 2016-12-05
GGGAGCGAGCGATCTCCTCGAGCTCGGAACATTGCCGGGAGTTCAATCGAACCAGGCTACCTTCAAAGGGCATATAGAGAAGACGTCTTCCCTATATGCAAGGTTACTTTGAGACAGTCCACTAGTGGTTCCCAGTTTGGCCAATGGAATCAAGCTGAGACACTACTTGGCGACGCCTTGACCCTGGCCCGGGTCCCAAATGGTGGCGCCGATGAATCGTTCGGCGTTCGCCGCGTTGTTGTAGTAGTAGACGGTTACGAGTTTGCCGTCGGGGCGTTGGACGGTGCGCGGGTAGCCGAGATCCCAGTTGCCGCCGTCTTTGCGCAGGATGATGTCGTCGGTCCAGATCTCGCCGTTGTCACTGCTGAGCTTGGCGCGAATGCCGTAAGGTTGGGCGCGGAACCCGTAGGCGAGGGCGAGGCGACCGTCTTTGAGCTTTGTGAGGCTGGGTGGATTGCCGCGGCCGGTATCGGGCACGGGGATGTTCTTGAACGTCCACCAGCGGCCGTTGTCGTCGGAGCGCCAGGCTTCGATCCAATGACGCCGCCGGAACACGGTGAGGATGCTGTTCTCCGCGAGCCGCACGGAAGCGGGCATGATGGCATAGTCCTGACCCGGCGGTTGCGGCCCGATGTAGGCCAGCAGCTGCCAAGTCTTGCCGCCGTCGTGCGTGCGGATACAGGCCGGGCGGCCCTCGCGGGCGTTGGGCTTCGATATCGTGACGAAGGCGGTGAGGTCGTGCTTGCCGTTGACGAGATAGTCGGTACGCGCGGCGAGACCGGCTTCACCGAAGTCGGGGAAGTGGAATGGGCCGCTCCAGGACTTGCCCCGGTCGTACGAGTAGTAGAAGCGCGACGGCCCGTTCTGATGGCTCGCCATGCGGATGGTCATTGCGAAGTCGGGGTGTGTGAAGTCGATGCCGCCGGGGCAATCGACCGCCAGCTTGCCACCCGGTTCGGTAGCGATGCCGGCGACGATGGTTCCCGGGGGGGGGAGTAGGCTGGCCGGCTTTTCGATGGACCAGGTTTCGCCGCCGTCAAGGCTGCGCGCGAGGAGGTGTTCGGCGGGCCGAGTTCGACTGATGGCGTGGTTATTCTCGCTGTACTGGTAGTGGCCGGACTCGAAGCCGACAACGATTTCGTTGCCCCACGACCAGATGCCGTGGTTGGCGGGCCATCCGCCGAAACGTCCGTCTTTTTGATAGACGACGATGTTCTTCACCGGGCGGGCGTGATGTTCGGCGTCGGCGTTGCCGGCCAAGGCCAGGGTCATGGCGACAAAGGCTGGCAGCGTTTTGGAAACCATGTTTAAAATAGGCCGACAGGTGCGGCTGCGCTTCATCCTACCAATCCGCACCAGCCCTCGCCGGGATTAGAAACGTAGGGGCACGGCATGTCGTGCCTCAGTCCCGAAGGGGCGCCGGATAGTAGCCCAGGGCGCAGCCCTGGGTAAGCGTACGTCAATACAGTAAGCCCCGCAGGGGCGCAGGAAACTTGCTGCCTGCATTTCTTCCCACGTGGCGACACGAGGTGCGTGGGGGCGTCAGGACGAGGCGCGAGACGCTTGGCGCGCGGAGGTGTACTTGACGTACATTAAGCACGGCAAGCAAACGCAATGCAGTCATGGTGGCCCCATCGCGTGTTTCGATCGCCAGGTGGGAAGAAATGCAGGCTACAGTCACCCTCAACCCCCCCTAACCACGGAGTTCATTTGAGCAACAACACAACACGCCGAGGATTTATAAAGAAAACCGCCATGGCCGGGTCAGCACCCGCGTTGCTGGGGACGCGTGCGGCGGATGCTCCGCCGAACGTCGTTTTCATCTTCTGTGACCAGATGCGCGGCGACGCGATGAGTTGCCTTGGGCATCCGAATGCGCGGACGCCGAACCTCGACCGCATGGCGCGCGAAGGCGTGCTGTTTGAGAACTGCTTCGTGAACGGGCCGGTGTGTGTGCCCTCGCGCAAGTCGGTGTTTTCGGGGCGCTATCCGCACGAGCACGGTTCGCTGACGAACCAGGGGCGACCGTTTCTTTCGTGGCCGGGGACGATGTGCGAGCACTTCGAACAGCGCGGCTACAAAACCGGCTGGGTGGGCAAGAACCATACGTATGAGAAGGCGGAGATGGAGAAGCTCGACTACGCCAGCATCCGCGACCGCGAGCCGTTTCGGGCTTACAACGGGACGGTGCCTCCGCACTGGCATACCGATGTGTACTGGCCGGAGGAAGATTGCTATCCGCAAGTGAGCTCTGACCATGCGATCGATTTCATCCGCAAGTCGAAAGATGATCCGTTTTTCCTGCATGTCAGCTATTTCGATCCGCACCCGCCGTACATGGCGCCGGCGGACTTTACGAGCCGATATCTGTCGGCGAACATGCATCTGCCGGACCACGTTCCCGCGGGCGCACTGAGTAAGCGGCTGGAAGAGTTTGCGCACGCCATGGGTCAAGACCGCATGACGCGAGCCGACTTGACCGAAACGATGCGCTACTACTACGCGCAGATCGAGTGGGGCGTCGACAAGCAGGTCGGGCGGCTGCTGCACACGTTGGAACAGGAAGGCCTTGCCGAGAACACAATTGTGCTGTTTAGCTCGGACCACGGCGACTTCATGGGGACCCACGGGATGGTGCGCAAGGGGATGTTTCTGTATGACTCGCTGCTGCACGTCCCGATGATCTGGTGGGCGCCGGGGCGGATTCCCAAAGGGCAACGGACGGACGCGCTGGCGCAGGGGATCGATTTCTTCCCGACGCTGACGGACATGAGCGGGGGCACGGTCCCCTCGGATTTGCCGGGGCGGTCGCTCAAGCCGTTTGTTCAGGGTGAGCGAGACGCGGACGACCACGTGATCTACACGTCGGCCGGGTTTGACGATTTAGATGATGAGCAACTGAATCTGACACTGACACCGAGGGATACGAAGGCGGTCCCGCGGCACACGCAGGTGCTTAGGAAACACTTTGTGCCGAAGTACCGCTTCAAGATGATTCGGAGCCGGGAGTGGAAGTTGATTCTAAACGAAGGCCACGAGCCCGAACTCTACAAGATGGATGGGGGCCAGGTGGAAAAGGGCAACGTCGCCGGTCAAGCCGGAGCGAGCACACCTCGCCGAGCTCTAGAAAACCAATTGAACGGTTGGTGGCCGTGGTAGCTCGGCGCGACCTAGCACCAGCACTCAGTTTTTCGTAGGCTGTAACCTGATGACAAACACGACGAACGTATTTGGGATCAGGGCGGGAGTCCAAGAGGGCTACCCCGATGTACTGACGCCGAAAGCTCTCGAAGTGCTCGCTGAGTTAGCTCCACTTGATGCCGACCGCAAGGCTCTCATGCGAGCCCGGCTGGAGCGTCGCCGCGGGCGCGCCGAGCGTGGCGAACGCATCCGGTTTCTGGACCCGGAGTCCACGATCGCCCGGACGAACATCAAGGTTGCTGACGCTCGCGCCGGGCGGTTTACCGGTTCCGCGATCCCAGAAGACCTGAAGTGCCAGTGGGTGCAAGGGACCGGTCCGGGCGCCAAACCACGCGCGGCGTTGGAGAACAGCATACGCAACGTTGCGTATGCGCTGCTGAGCGGCGCTGACGGTTGGATGTTCGACGGCGAAGACGCGCTTGGTCAGATCGGGACAATGTCTCTCGACAACCAGCGCAACCTTCGGCTGGCCTTCTCGAAGGACGAGGTCTTCCTCAAATCGGCCGAAACCGTCGCAGGGCAGATGAACGCCTGGTCGGAGGGCTTCTTTGGGCGTAAGATCGTGCCCGACTGGCGGAAGCAGCTCGATTTCACGGCAAAGATCTTTCGAGCACGCGGCCTCCACCTATCAGACCGCCACATCCGCAACGCCGATGGTAGCAGTTTCTCGGCTTCGATCGTAGACGCCGCGTTGTACGTCACCGCGAACCACGAATCGCTGGCAAAGCAGGGTGCGAGCATCGTCCTCTATCTGCCCAAGATCCAAACGGCTGAAGAAGCCGCGCTATGGCACGACATCCTCGGCGGAGTTGAGTCATGCCTGGGCCTCGCGAGCGGGGCGATCAAGACGTATGTTCTGGTCGAGCAGATTGAGGCCTCGTTCCAGCTAATGGAAATCCGCGCGGCGCTGGGCAATCGCTTTGTCGGATTCAACACCGGGCGCTGGGACTACATCAACAGCGTTGCTGATGCGATGGCCTGGGATCGGGAGTTTATCCATCCGAACATTGATGCCGTCGTGATGACCTACGGCTACATGCGGAACTACGAGGACCGCGTGCGGCGGGCGACGAACATTCCCGACAACAAGGGGCAGTTCGCTCTGTGGCAAGGCGGCATGGAGCCGAACATTCCCGTGGGGTCGGAAGCGGGCGTCTCAGCAAGCATGAAGAAAGCGACGCTGGGCGCTGAACGGGAACAGGGGGAAGGGGCCAGCGGCAAGTGGGTGGCGCACTGGAAGATGGTGCATATCATTCGTCCGGTTTGGGAGAAGACGGGTGAGCAGAATCAGGCCGGCCGTTCGTTCCCGGCACTCACATACACGGATGCCGATGCGGATGGTTTGACTCTGCTTGAGCCCGCTCCCCGGACGATTCGCGGGGCGAGAGACTTGATCAGTGTGGCTGTTCAATACGGCAATGCTTTCGAGCAGGGATTTCAGGCGGCTGCGCTCAAGCCGGCGGATTTCTTCGGTAACGACGACGTTCTCTACCTGATGGAGGACATGGCGACCGGCGAAATCCGGCTGAGCATTCTATGGGAGTGGCTGCACAAGACGGCTGTTCTCACGGCGGCGGACGAGGAAACGGGCGCGAAGGAAGGTGATCCGTTTACGGAAGAGATGTTCTCGCGATTGCTTTCCGAGGAATACGCAAAGCTACAGCAGGCTGGGAACCTGGATGTCCACGACGACTCGAAGGGCACGACGTTGCCTGTCGCAAAAGTGGTTGTGGATGCTTATGTGCGGTTCGCCCAGAAGGCGCCTTGGATGGTTGATCTGCTCAACGTGAATATCGGTGTTGAGGAGGAACAGATGGCACAGCAGCGGACGAGTGACTTCTTGGACCTCTTTGCCACCGAGGGTGTGCGGATTACGAAGAACCTCGATTTCGGTGGCTAGAAAGCCGCGCGGAGATCAATCCAGACGTTGAGGGCGTTCTGGTAGGTCAGGAAGGCGGCCATTAGCACGACGAATGTCAGCGCGGCGTTGGTAACCCAGCCGTTGGCGTGCTCGCCCATGAGCTTCTTGTCGTTGGTCAGCCGCATCAGAACGACTACAAAGACGGGGAGTAGCACGACGAGTAGCGCTGAAGCCAGCAAGACGAGCCAGATGGGCTTCCAGTCGGTGACGAGTCCGTACAGGGATGTGACACAGATCACGGATACGAACGCGCGGAACGAATGTTTGCTCCCGGGTTGACCGGGTGCTTCCGGCCGACCGGTGGCGTCGTCCGAAGGGCGAATGAAGTTGCGGTAGATGTCGCCGAGCACGAGCCCGGAGCCGGTGGTCGAGCCGACGTAGGAGCTGTACACGACCGCCCACAGTCCTAACCCAAGAATGATCCGTCCCGCCTCGCCCATTGCTTGGGAGAACAGCGGTACGAGGTCTTGGGGGCTTCGATCGTTACTCCCATCGGCTTGAGGGTACCGGCCGCGGCCACCTGGATCACGATCTGTAAGCTGACCATCCCCAGCAGGCTCAGCAGTAGGTCCGCCCGTTGCTTTGGCAAGTGAGAGCTGTCGCGCCACCCCTTCTCATGGACGAAGGCGGCGTACTTGAAATTCCCTGTCGAACTGGCTCCTGAGCCCGCTAAGGCCATCACGAGCCACGTCGAGCTGTAGAGTCCATGACCGGCGGGGATAGAGGGAATCAACAGGCCTTGGAGAAGGGTGGAGGGATCGGGCTGTGACCACACCGCTACCGTGCCCAGGCACCCGGCCAATAGAAACAGCAGGGGCCAGCACCACTTTTCGACCCCATGGTATCGGCCCCAGTACATGAGGCCGAAGCCGCTGCTCCAGCACAGCAAGGACCATGTCGTCTCGGCCCACGGACCGGGTAGTGGCATTACCATCTGCAGGGCGCTGCCCATCAGAAGCGTCATGTAGAGGACGGAGAAATGCTGCCGCAGGAATGAGGCGGCGAAGATCAGCCAAACGACCCAGCGGCCACAACGCCCGTAGCCAACGAAGATACTCTCGCCGGTCACGAGTACATAGCGTGCTGACGCTTCCAGGATGAAATAGCGGGCCGCGACGATGATCGGGAGCGTCCATAGCAAGCTGTAGCCGTAGGTGGCCCCGGTAACCGAGTTTGAAACGAAATCGGACGGGCCGATGGCCGCCAAGGCGAAGACCAGCCCCGGTCCCCATGACCAGACCCATCGGCGTCTCGGTTTGGAAGGGGCCGGCTCGGGTGATGTCGTCGTTTCGGTATTCACTACAGTCTCTTGATTGCGTGTGGGGCCCTATTCTACCGGGGAAGGACTTTCAATGCCGGAATCTTGCCTTCCGACGTGGTGAAGGGATGGGCGCGCACGAGACGCAGCGTCCCCCCCTGTGCCCAATGTGCGGCCATCATGTGGTTACCCCGCGAGCCCGAGCCGAGTCTTTCCAGTACGGTTTTCACGATGGCCTTCTCGTCCACCTCTCCGACCCGTGGGCTCACGACCAGATCGAGGCGAGTCACCGCGCCGTCTTCCACTTCGGCGAGTTGGTAGTCGGTCGGCTGCCCGCCATAGGCGGAGGGTAACGCCTCTTCGATCAGCGCGATTACGTCGCTGCCAAGGAAGTGCATGCCGCCGGTGGTGAGCTTCTCGTAGTTGCGGATACGGTGCAGGTGGTAACGCAGGCCCAGTTCGCCGAGCAGACAGTTGCAGCGGCGTTCGCGGAGTTCCCCGTAGTCGCCTGTCTCGAGATTGAGCATGATCTTGGGTGTCTCGGGAAGTAGGGTGATTAGGTAGAGCGCGTCAACCGCTGTTTCGCCGTGCGTCATGACTCGGGGTTGCGAGAACATGGCGACCTTGCCGTAGTACAGATGGATCTCGTCCACGGCTTCGCGGTCGGCGCATCCGCCGCCCAGGGGCCCGGACTCCGACATCGCGTAGTTGGGGCAAATGCTGACTCCGGATTCCCGAAGCAAACCGACCTTGGCCTCGGTGATGGGCTCTCCTCCAGTGAGGAATACGGAGCCGCTGATATCGACACCGTGCCTTTCAGCGGACGTGCAGACCCTCACCATGCTGTTCACGGGCCCGGACAAGAGCGCCGGCGTTCCTTGGGCGGCCCTTCTCCGCCAGTCATCGGCTTACGGGCCTGGCGTCTTCCAGGGGCACGTGCTCGGGATGGGGAATCGAACCTTTCCAGAGTTGAGCGCCGCGGACCGCGACCTGGGTAAAGATCGCCGACGGCAGCATCTTCGGATTCCAGGAGACGGCGGTGGGGCTAAACCAACGTTCGAGGGGATTGCCGAATTTCAGCGCGAACAGAGCATTCTTGATGCCCGACGAGCCGGGAGGAACCGCACGATAGGCGGCGGTCGGACGATTGCCGATGCCATTAGCCTCGTAAACCATACGCCGGTGAGCGGCGTCGTACTTGAGCAGATCGAAGTCGATGGCCAGGCGTTTTATCGGCCCGGTGGTGCCGCTTGTCCGCACCTCGAATTCACGGGCCAGCAGCGGATTATCGAAGTCCTCCGGTGTTACCGCCAGCCGCAAGCCCGACCGCTCAATCGGCCGGCGGCCTTTGAACTCATCGAGTGATACGTACACATCGGCTTTGAAGAGACGCTGGAGGGCGGCCTCAATGCCGTCCTGGTCCACCATGCGCTCCAGGTCGCCGTATTCGACGCCGGCCCAGCGTAGTAGCGCCAGATAAGGGCTTTGCGGGTGGCCGAAGACGGCCTTCTTCATCAGCAAGAGAAAGTTGCGTTCGCGGTCTTGTATGCATTGCTCGACGAGACTCCGGCAGTCGGCAAGCGACAGAGGGGATTGGACGAAAGGTCGAAGGCCGGCGGCGAACCGCCCGAACATGCGGAGATCGTCGAGCATCAGAACCGCAGTTTCAGCCCCAACTGGATTTCCCGGCTCTGTCCGGCGCTCGTGATCCGGCCGAGATCCTCACGCACGGAGGTACGGGTGAAGACGGCGGTGCGCTCGATGGAGGGTAGGTCGAAATTTGTGCGGTTTAACAGATTGAAGAATTCTACTCGGAAGTCAAGCTGTGCCGCCTCGCCGAGCGCGAGCATCTCGATGCGTTTGACCAGGGAGAAATCGACGTTAGCCAAATCGGGACCGATGATTGTGTTCTTCCCGAGGTTGCCGAGGAATCCGTCCTGGGGGCGGAGGAAGGCACTCGGGTCGATCCAGCCGCGCGGGTCCCCCGTCACGGGGTTGTTGCTGGCGCCGGGAGCAAGATCGGGGCGCTGTCCCGAGCGATGGTCCGGACTGGCGGTCCCGGTGCGGGCTGCGTCGTAGGAAAGTCTCGCAGACATTGGCAGCCCGGAGGCGTAGCTGGCGATCCAACCCGCTTGCCAACCGCCGAATAGATGCTTCCAGCGCGTCTGGGTAGGCGAGGCGATCTCCCAAACTCCGATAGCGACGAAATAGTGGCGTACGTCATGGCCGGAAAGCCCACGGTTGAATCGCGGATTACCGTCGATCGGAAGTGAGATATGATTTGCCGCCTAGCTGTTGGAGAAGAAGACGGAGCTGTCATCAATGCTCTTCTAAAACGTGTACCCAACGTTGAATAACAGTCCCTCGCGGAGTCTGCGTTGCAGGCGCGTTTGCAAACCGTGATAGAAGGAATGCGCATCGAATGTGCGGTTCCTGATCCGCGAGAACAGCGGGTTGATTTTCTGACCATCTTCCGGGAAGAAGAGACGCCCATCCGGCAGGGTTGTCGGCTGTACGAGGTTGGCATCACGCGTGATCGCGGAAAGATTCAGACCATGGGAGCCGACGTAGGCCACGCGGAGACTCGAGTCGAAGCCGAGGTTCTGCTCAACGTTGAGATTCCACTGCTGCACATAGGGCTGGCTGGGTTCGGGGTCGAGGCGCTCGACTCGCAACGACGGAGTGGGGCTGTTCGCGAGCGCCTCGTACCCGCCGTTGGGGAAGTCGCCTATGTCGAGATTGCCAGCCGCGCCTAATAGGAAGAACGGAGGGTTCCGCACTCCGACCAGCAATAGGAAATGCGACAGGATCAGATCGGGGTAGACTCCGTAGCCGCCCCGAATTACGGTGTGGCCGTTTCCTGCCACGTCTCATGCCAAGCCCAGTCGGGGGGCAAAGTTCTTGAGCGATGGATTTTCAAACAAGGGGCCGCCAATCGTCATTGCCGGGTCGGTCAGATTTCGCAGGCTGGCGACCTTCCCGTTGACCTCGGTAGGGACGGTGGCCCATTCATGCCGCAAGCCCAGATCGAGAGTGAGACGCGGTGTGGCCTTCCAGGCGTCTTGGACGTACTAGGCGGAGATCCACTGGCGGTGGCCACGAACGGTGTCGGGCCCCGGGAACTGGTCTCGGAAACGGTTGGGGGCGTTCGTTAGAAAGTCGGCCAAGCTCGAGAAGCGATACTCGCCACTGACGCGGTTCTGGCTGTCGGTATTGAAATGGGTCCGCTCAACGCGGGTGCCCACCTTCAGCGAATGACCTCCCCGTGTCCACGTCAGATCGTCAGAGGCTTGAAATGAGTTGAACGCGTGGCGATCGCTGTCGAGCGCGCCGGTGCCGCCCGGGAAATCCGACAATCCCGTGACCTCGATGAACCCGATCACCTCGCCTGCCGGCAGGAACGCGAGATCGGGGTCGTCGGTCGCGGGCGTCTGTGTGGTCGTCTCACCGCTCACGGTGAACGTTCGCATGAACCCAAGTCGAGCGACATTGAGCAGGCTCGGCGAAAAGATGTGTGATTCCTCAATGGCCAGCGATTGCGCACGTGTGGCACTGACCGAGTTGCCCAGCGCGAAGTTCGTTTCGTCTTCCCGGGAGCCGTCGTCGAAGCTGTAGCGAAAGAATAGACGGTCGAAATCTCCGGGATTTAGATCGATGCGGGTGGTGACGAAGTTCTGACGCCCGACCGTGTCGTTGGCGAAGATGTACAAACCGGTGTCACCGAAAATCTAGCCGTTGGGAGCAGGGTAAATCGCGCCTTGGCCATGGTTGGATCGACGGCCACTCTACCGGTGCTGAGGTCGCCGCGGCGAGCCTGTTCACTCAAGGTTGTGTTGATAGTTGTATTGCCTCGGGCGTTGCGTAAGCCCTCGTAATTGACGAAGAAGAAACTGCTGTTGTGAGCCAGCGGTCCCCCTAAAGAGCCGCCAAACTGGTTACGGCGAACCTCGGGGGGCTCTGCACCGTCAAAGAAGTTGCGGGCGTCCAGATTGTTGTTCCGATGGAAGTAGAACGTGCTGCCGTGGAACTCGTTGCTACCGGACCGCGTGACGGCGTTCACGATCCCGCCGCCGGCGTGTCCATATTGAGCACTGTAGTTGCTGCTGTGGACGCTGAATTCCCGGATCGCGTCCACGCCCAGGTTGACGCCATTGATACTGCCGGGCGTCGAGCCGTTGTAGGTGTTGAGGGTGACGCCATCGAGTCGGAAGCCATTCTGGTAGGGACGTGACCCGGAGATGCTGAGCTGAATCCCGTAGCCATTGTTCTCGTTGCGTGCTTGCGCTCGTGCTGTTTGCGCGCCGGCCTGTAGGGTCGCGAGTTGGATATAGTCTCGGCCGTTGAGTGGGAGTTCTTCGATCGTTTTCGAATTTACCAGGCCCGAAATCGCCGATGGCGTCACTTCAATCGCACGGGTGTCGCCGGTGACGACAACCCTCTCGGCGATCTCCCCCACTCGTAACGTGTGGTCGACGATGGTCTCGCGATCGAGGTTGAGTACCACGCCCGTGTGGACGCTGGCCTTGAAGCCGGGCTTTTCGGCGCTCACCTCATACGTGCCCAACTCAAGGATGGGGAGGCGGTAGGCGCCGCCGGGGTCGGTCGAAGCCGAGCGCGTCACGCCGGTCTCGACGTGATGGCCGCGGATGGTGGCGCCTTCGACGAGCCCGCCGCTTTCATCCCGGACTATGCTGGAAATGACGCTGGTGCGCTCCTGTGCGTCGATGACGGTAGAGAGCCCAACGGCTGTCGCTAGTACTACAAGAACCGGTGGTCTCAATGGGTCGATGCAACACTTCACCGAGAGGAGAAGTGGATGCAGAGGAAACAGAAGGAGAGGAGGCGAGGGTACACGGCAGCAGAGCTGGCCGAGGTATTTGATCGCTGGCAACG
>Ga0315339_1003375_pt1 | contig 11267 bp, 7 predicted proteins | sample ASW17metaG_FD_204514 | JGI IMG/M metagenome (GOLD analysis project Ga0315339, IMG submission 204514) | Ammonia-oxidizing marine archaeal communities from Pacific Ocean, United States - ASW #17 | ecosystem: Environmental > Aquatic > Marine > Oceanic | place: USA: California | collected 2016-12-05
GCATCCCGTTGTCACCCGGTCGCAGGCTCACCCCGTGCGGTCGGAAGCCGCCCGTCACGGGCCCGGGGCAGGAGCCGTATGTCTCACGGTCATAGCTCGGGCGCGCGGTCTGCGTAGGAAAGAGCGCCCGCGACGTGAGGTCCCGCGTATCGACTGCATAGAGGTAGCCGTCGTCCTCCATGCCCGACGCCAGAACCCAGGGCGACCGCGGCACACGGACCAGGTCTTCGGGGCTCACCGGCCCGCACACGAACTCGACATCACCGTCGGGCGCGCATTGGGCAGCGCCCGAGGTCGCCGATCCGACGAGGCAAACTACCGCCAGCTCGAGAGTCGGGAAGGTTCGAAGCTTCATGGGGCCTCCTGGTGCGAGCAGGTCTAGCTGGCGTCGTCTCCGTGAATCTGCTGGGTGAGGGCCGGCACCAGCCCCATGGAGCGGGCGTAGGTCGCGAGCTGACCGCAGTGGTAGTACTCGTGTGCGCCCGCGTAGAAGAGGTACGTCACCCGCTTCCACGTCTCCCCATCGAACCGCTTGATGTCGCCCGACCAGTGGTCCTCGCCTAAATCCCGCATGCGCTCGTTGCAGGTCTCCAAGGAGGACTCGAGGGCCTCGAGCAGCTCACCCGAACTCAAGGCCTCCGGCATATCTCCAGCATGATGCGACACGTGGGCGGCGGGCGAGCGACGTGTGAAGTCCCCCTCGGGGTCCGCCGCCTCCCCAATCAGCATGAGACTCGCCTCGATGATATGGCGCACCAGTTCAGAGACGCTCTTCGCGTTGGCGTCGGGTCGGAAGTCCCATCGCTCAACGGGGATATTCTTCGCTTCGCCGATCGTGCCCATGCGAGCGTATCCAAACGCCTCTATCGCGTCCGCGTGGACTCCGTCGCTCATGTCGATCTCCGTCGGTTTGCGGGCGAATGTGCCGGCCCCGCACGATACGCCGGGATGGGCTGGACGCGCCACCGGGCTCCACCCCGCTCGCCGATGATCCCAGAGGTTGGTCGCTTGACAGGTTGGTAAGCGAGTAGCTCCGGTAAGCTATGGCTTACGCAGAAGTGTTCACAGCCCTGGCAGACCCAACACGCCGCCACATCTTCGAGGAGCTTCGTAACCCAAACCGCGAGGATGTCGTGGCCAAGCCGCGGTCCAGCCCCTGGGGTGTCGCCCTTTGGACTCACCCGCCGAGCGCCAGGTCGAGCCCTTCAGACAGATTCGCGATCGCACCCTGTGACTCGCGAATTGCGTCCAAGCCCCGCTCGGTTACGACGAACCGGCGTATAGGGCGCCCCGCGAAACCGATCGTCCCGTATGTTCGCGGAGGCAGGACCGCCCCTCTATCGCGTAGGCCTCGCCCTTCTGCCGAAGCACTCGCCGCTTGCCTCCTCCCCCGCCCGCGCACATCCTGCGAGAAGACGGAGCAACCCTCTAGCAAATTCTCAACACACCCTTGATGAACGTTCCCATCTTCGTCATCGGCAGCATCAACACCGACATGGTCGTGAGGACCCCCGAACTGCCGCGCTCCGGTCAAACCGTCATGGGCGGCGACTTCCTGGTCACGGCAGGCGGCAAGGGCGCCAACCAAGCGGTCGCCGCGGCTCGCCTCGGTGGCGACGTCACCATGGTGGCGAACGTCGGGAGCGATGCCTTCGGCGATCAGGCCATCGCGGGACTGGGAGACGACGACATCGGCTGCGCGTTCGTCACGCGCGACCACGACGCACCGTCCGGCGTCGCCCTAATCAGCGTGGACGACGCAGGGAACAATCAAATCGTCGTCGCCCCGGGCGCCAACGATACCCTGGGCATCGCCGAGGTGGACGCGGCGCTCGCCCAAATCCCGGACGGCACGATCGTACTCCTTCAGTTGGAGATCCCGTTCGAGACCGTACGCCACGTCGTGGAGAAGCTGCGCCCCGGCGCCTGCCACGTTCTGCTCGACCCCGCGCCGGCTCGCGCGCTTCCAGCGGAGCTGCTCGGCGGCGTGCATCTCCTGACGCCGAACGAAACAGAGGCGGAGCTCCTGACAGGTGTGGCGGTGCACGACGAGGAATCGGCGCGGCGGGCCGCGGCGGAACTACTGGCCTCGGGCGTGGAGAACGTCGCCGTCACCCTGGGGGCCCGCGGCGCGCTGCTCGCGAACGGGTCCGGCAGCGACCTGATTCCGGCTCCACAAGTCGAGGCGATCGACACGACGGCAGCCGGCGATTGCTTCAACGGAGCCCTCGCGGTAGCGCTCGCCGGGGGTGCCTCCTTGCACGACGGGGTCGCTCATGCGTGTCGCGTGGCGTCGATATCGGTCACACGCCGGGGCGCGCAAGACTCGATGCCCTACGCCAGCGAGGTCTAACCATGTACATCATTCCGGATTACGCGACGGCGGTGGCCGCGTGCGTCGTGACCATGCTCTGTTGGGGCTCCTGGGCGAACACACAGAAGCTGGCGAGCAAGTCGTGGGCGTTCCCGCTCTTTTACTGGGACTACGCACTGGGCGTCGTGCTGCTGTCGCTCCTGTTCGGGCTCACGCTGGGCAGCATGGGCGAGGCCGGCCGACCGTTCGTCACCGACCTGCAGCAGGCGTCCACGACTGCCATCGGCTCCGCGTTCCTGGGTGGCGTCGTCTTCAATCTCGCCAACCTACTAGTCGTCGCGGCCATCGACATCGCCGGCATGGCGGTCGCATTTCCCGTCGGCATCGGTATCGCGCTTGTGCTCGGTGTCGTGGTCAACTACGTCGCCGAGCCTCTCGGCAACCCTGTGCTGCTCTTCTCGGGCGTAGGCCTGGTCACGCTCGCGATCGTACTGGACGCCCTGGCTTACCGCGGGCTCTCGGCCGGCAAACAGCAGACGCCCAACAAGGGGATCGTGCTGTCCATCGCCGGCGGTATCCTGATGGGCTTCTTCTATCGCTTCGTCGCGGCTTCGGTCTCGCTCGACTTCGCCAGCCCCGAGGTCGGCCGGATGACGCCCTACGCCGCGGTGTTCGTGTTCTCGATCGGGGTGCTGCTCTCCAACTTCGTCTGGAACTCCATCTTCATGTTCCGCCCGGTCAGCGGCCAGCCCGTCAGCTACGGCGACTACTGGCGCAACGGCTCCCTGCGCCTGCATGCGGTCGGCCTGCTCGGCGGCGCGATCTGGTGCATCGGAATGTCCCTCAACATCCTCGCTGGGGAGCAGGCTGGCTTCGCCATCTCCTACGGCCTCGGTCAGGGGGCGACCATGGTCGCGGCCATATGGGGCGTGTGGATCTGGAAGGAGTTCGAGCACGCGCCCGCGGGGAGCAAGAAGTTGATCGGCTGGATGTTCGCGAGCTTCGTCGCCGGACTGGTTTTGATCATCATGGCGCGGGTGTGACTCGCATGAACCCGAGAGGACCGGCGCGACCGCGCTCACGAGACAGAAGGAGAACGATGATGTCTAGATCACACGACGTCGGATTGGGTAGCGGTACGCTGATGCGCCTCGCGGCCCGCATGATCTGTGCGACTGCACTGCTCGTCGCGCCGACGGCGTGTGCCGAACAGGCGTCCGATACGACGACCCTGTCGAGCGCTGTCTTGAAGGACAAGATCAAGGGCGCTTGGGCCGCGCAGACCATCGGCGTGACCTACGGCGCCCCGGTCGAGTTCAGGTTCAACAGCATGCGCGTGCCCGACGATCGGGAACTCGAGTGGTACGACGGCTACCTGCAGACCATGTACGATGAGCGACCGGGCATTTACGACGACATCTACATGGATCTGACCTTCGTGCAAGTGCTCGAGGACGAGGGTATGGACGCCCCTGCACAGTCGTTCGCCGATGCGTTCGCCAACGCGAGCTATCCACTGTGGTTCGCCAATCAGGTGGCGCGCTACAACGTGCTCGCCGGTATCAGCCCGCCGGAGTCGGGCCACTGGCTGAACAACCCCGCCGCCGACGACATCGACTTCCAGATCGAGGCCGACTTCGCCGGAATCATGAATCCCGGCATGATGAACAGCGCCGCGGAGATCAGCGACCGGGTCGGTCACATCATGAACTACGGGGACGGGTGGTACGGTGGCGTCTACGTCGCCTCGATGTACGCGCTGGCCTTCGTATCCGACGACGTCGAGTCCGTGGTGACCGGGGCGCTCGATATGATCCCCGAGGAGAGTAAGTTCCATCAGATCATCTCCGACGTGGTGCGCCTCCACCGGGAGAATCCCGATTCCTGGAAGACGACCTGGGACGCCATCCACGAGAAGTGGTCCGATGACGATCTCGGGCCCCGGGGCATGCTCACGCCCTTCAACATCGACGCCAAGATCAACGCCGCCTGGGTCGTGCTCGGGCTGCTCTACGGGGACGGGGATTTCGGGCAGACCGTGGAAATCGCCACTCGCGCGGGGGACGACGCCGACTGCAACCCGTCGAGTGCCGCGGGCATCCTGGGTGCGATCTACGGCTACGATGCCATTCCGGACTACTGGAAGCAGGGACTGGGCGCGGTCGAGGCGAGGGACTTCGCCTACACGACGATCTCCCTGAACGACGCCTACGAGCTCTCGTACCGGCACGCGCTGGAGATGATCGAACGCGGCGGAGGTTCGGTCGACGGCGAGGAGATCACGATCGTGGTGCAGGATCCCGTGACGGTGCCGCTGGAAACCGCGTTCGCCGGTCACTACGCCAAGGAGCAGAGGGATTTGCCCGCGTCCGGAGGCGGTTCCGGTGGTGGTGAGTTAGTGACCGGCAGCTACACGTTCGAGTTCGAGGGCGTCGGCTTCGCACTCGTGGGTAGCGCGTCAAGGACCGGTGACGAGGACCACGTCTTCAACGCCGAACTCCATGTCGATGGTGAGCTGGTGGAGACCGCAACCTGGCCGACCGCGATGACTACGCGGCGGTTCTACCTCTTCTGGAAGTACCAGCTACCCAAGGGTGAGCACACGGTAGAGGTGCGCGTGCTCAACCCCACTGACGCCGCGCGGGTGGTTCTGAACTCCATCGCGGTCTACGACGACACCGCCCCGCCGGGATAGCACGCTCCTAGCGGCGCCTCGTTGGCTTGCAGCCACAGAAGAAGACTGAGGGCTGAAGTCCTGCTCGAGTCCGGCACTGTCAAGAAGATCCGGCTACCGAGCTCATGCTGCGCGACAAGGACGCAGAGGCTTGGGAGCTCAAGTACAAGCACGGTGCGCTTGCTTCATCGGAGTTTACGCGCAAGGGTGGCGCAGGGGCTGTCCCCGCTCACCTCCGCGGCACGGTGATTCATGGCGTGCTGGAGCGGATCGAGGCCGAGGCGGAGCTGTCGCGGTTGCTCGACGAGACGATCGGGTCGTTGGACGATCCCGATATCGAGAATGCTTTTGGGGGCCGGGTCAGCCTATCGGGAGGCTCTGGAGCAGGAGATCGCGAAGACCGGCGCACTCCCAACACGGCGCGGCAGCGCGCGCAGTACACCCACCGCCGCCTTGGTCAACGGCGTCACGCTCTCCCGGCCCGTCTTATCGGTCTCCCGACGCCACCGTACCGTCTCGCGACAAAGGTCGATGTCTGACCAAAGCAGCTGCCGAATGGCGCTGTTCCGGCGCTTGGTCTCGCGCTCCAAGATCAGCATGGCGCCGAACTCGTCGTTCGTTCAGCCATCCTAGCCCTCCGCTCCTCTCATCTTCCTCTCTTCGGCCCGCGTCGGACCAATCTCCTGCAGGGTCGCCAGGCTCGGCGCCATCATGGTGCGACCCACCGTGCGCTCGATCATGGCGTGGAGTTCCGGCAGCTTCTCGGCCTGGTCGGCAGAGTTCGTGATCGTCCACTCTGCCTCGCCCACCGGCCCATAGGCCTCCTGGAGATCCCAGTATGTCGAGATGATCCAGTAGGCAAACTCCTGGACCAGCACACGGTGGTGCTCGTCTCCGTCGCGCCCCTCACCCTCGTACTGGGTCACGTCGTAGTAGCCCAGATCGATCGCCTTGGCCATTCCCTGGCTGACGACCGAAGTCTCCTGGAAGCCCCAGTCCTCAGGGAAGGTGTAGCTCAGGCCCATGTCGCTGACGTAGTGGAGGATGTGCTCGACCACCTCCATCACCTGTCCCGGCACATCCTGCATGATGATGTCGCAGATCGAGTTCTGACTGGCGGTCTGTTCGAAGTCGGGGTGCTCGAAGAAATCGAAGTTCTCGCCCACCGGCACCGGTATGACGGAGTTGTAGCGATAGTGATTGTACAGGATCTCGGCCTGCGTCTCCAGATCGAGACCCTCGCTCTGCGCGAAGATCTCCGAAATCGCCCGAGAGACCAGTCGCATGAAGTCGTCCGAGGCGTCGTCGCCGGCCGCGAGCACCAGGCCGCCGACGGTCAGGGTCTTGGTGAAAGGCGAATAGGCGTCCGAAGCAGCGATCTCGCTGACCGCATAGACATCCTCCGGAACCTCGCCGACAGGATTCCTCTGGATGCAGCCGCCGTAGACCGCAGCGTTGGCGTCCATCACCGCTTCCTCGGCCTCTCCGTTCGAGCCGGTGTCGGTATCGGTGGCGGCGCAGGCGGCCAACACCAGGATCGCGGGCAGAATCGTCGAATGTCTCTTCATGGCTGTCCCCTTAATTTAGTGGCCTGCCCTCCAGGAAGGGACGGAGCCGCTTCGGAAGGCTCAGTACCCACTGTCGGACAGAAAGGTGGGGCAGAACGTGATCGGTGACGTGGGCGGCGACCTCGGCCATGCGGCGCTAATTAACACGAGGGACAGATGCCCCGACCCGCACATGAGAACCGAGGGCGCGGTAGGCCGTCACCGAGTGCGCGAACATCTGAATCGAGTGAGACCGCGAATATACTGATGTCGCTGTCAGCCAGGACTGCTTGCCGTAGGACGGTCGTTGTGGGCAACTTCGTACCCCTCTGGGGCCGGTGGGCCGAACCACCTGCGGCCTACACGTCCCGCGCCGACTTGGGGTGCGTCGAGTGATCTCATTAGCCGGCAAGACCGCGATCGTAACGGGTGCGGCCCGTGGCATCGGCGCGGCATGCTCCCGTGCCTTTGCCGAGCACGGCGCTCGGGTGGTAATGGCAGATGTCCTGGCGGAACTGTGCGCGGCAACCGCGGAGTCCATCTCCAGGGATACTGGCGCGGACACAACAGCGATTCAGACCGACGTGAGCCAGGAGGCCGACTGTGAGGTTCTTCTAGCTGGCTGTGTCGAGCGCTTCGGCCAGTGCGACATCCTCCTCAACAACGCCGGCGTCATCGCGCGGGGCTCCATCCTCGATGTCTCGACGGCCGACTTCGATCGAGTCTTGGAGGTCAACCTGCGGGGAGCCTTCCTGCTGAGCCGCGCCGTGGCAAACCATATGGTGGAACGGGGCATCCACGGCGTGATCATCAACATGTCGTCCACTAACGCCGTTGTGACCATCCCCGATCAGCTCGCCTACGCGGTGTCGAAAGGAGGCGTGGCGCAACTCACCAAGGTCATGGCGATGGAGCTCGCCGGCCATGACATCCGGGTCAACGCCATCGGCCCGGGCTCCATCGCCACCGACATGCTGAACGTCGTCATGCAGGACGAGAGCGCTCGCAGGACGATCCTGTCCCGAACGCCCATGGGAAGGGCCGGAGATCCGTCGGAGGTCGCTTCAGTGGCGGTCTTCCTCGCCAGCGACTACGCCTCGTACGTGACGGGCCAGACGCTCTATCCGGATGGGGGGCGGCTCGCGCTAAACTACACCGTGCCGCTGCGCGGGGATGGTTGAGCCGGCCGGACATGGCCCCGCTCGGCTGACGTAGACTCGTGCCGGAAACCCGCCTCGCCATCGACATCGGAGGCACGTTCACGGACGTGGTTCTGGAGATGGATGGACGCCACGTCACGACCAAGGTCCTCACGACGCCGCGAGCTCCCGAGCAGGGGGTGATGGCGGGATTCGAGAAGATCCGGGCGCTGTCGGGTGTGGACCCCGGCGACATCCGCCTGGTGATCCACGGGACGACGTTGGCCACCAACGCGCTCATCGAGCGCCACGGAGCGAAGACCGCTCTCGTGGTGACCTCGGGCCACCGCGACGCGCTGGAGATGGCCCACGAGAACCGCTTCGAGCAGTACGACCTCTCCGTCGATAGACCGGTCCCCCTCGTGCCGCGACACCTGCGCATCCCCGTGTTGGAGCGCATCGACATAAAGGGTGACGTGCTGGTACCTCTGGACGAGGACTCGGTGCGTGCGCTGCTGGACGTGCTCGTTGAGAAGGAGGTCGAGTCGGTGGCGGTGGGGCTCCTCCATGCCTACGCGAATCCGCGGCACGAGCGCCGGATCCGGGAACTTCTCCTGAAGGCCCTGCCGTCGCTGTCCATCACCCTCGCCTCCGAGGTCTGCCCGGAGGTTCGGGAGTATGAGCGCCTGTCCACCGCCTGCGCCAACGCCTATGTGCAGCCTCTCATGTCCCGCTACCTGCGCTCTCTCGCCCGAGCGTTGCGAGATGCGGACGTCACGTGTCCCTTCCTCCTCATGACCTCCGGCGGCGGCCTCACGACCCTCGAGACCGCGACGGCCTTTCCCATCCGGCTGGTCGAGTCGGGACCGGCGGGTGGGGTAATCCTCGCCAGCCACGTGGCGCGCCAATGTGGCCTCGACCGGGTGATCTCGTTCGACATGGGCGGCACCACCGCGAAGCTCTGCATCGTAGACGGCGGGCGGCCCCTGAGCTCACGTCACTTCGAGGTCGCCCGCAGCTACCGCTTCCGGAGGGGGAGCGGCCTCCCCGTGCGGGTACCCGTCATCGAGATGGTAGAGATCGGTGCGGGCGGTGGCTCCATCGCCTCGGTGGACACGATGAGCCGGATCACGGTCGGTCCCCTGAGCGCCGGCTCCGAGCCCGGTCCAGCCTCGTATGGCGGGGGAGGTGAACAGCCCACCGTCACCGACGCGGACGTAGCGCTGGGCAGGCTCGATCCCGACTGGTTCGCCGGCGGCTCGATCAGCATCGATCCGTCGCTGGCGAAGAGCGCCGTGATGACGCATGTAGGAGCTCCCCTGGGTCTCGAGGGGCCCCTCGCCGCGCACGGCATCAGCGAGGTGGTGGACGAGAACATGGCGAACGCCGGCCGCACCCACGCCATCGAGTGGGGGAAGAGTGTCGACGGGCGGGCCATGGTGGCTTTCGGCGGCTCCGCACCCATCCATGCGGCCCGCCTCATCGAGAAGTTGAACCTGGATCGGGTGGTCGTGCCCAACCACGCAGGCGTGGGATCCGCCGTGGGCTTCCTGCTCGCGCCGATCTCCTACGAGGTAGTGCGCAGCAGGTACATGCGGCTATCCGCGTTCGAGCCTCACCTCGTGGAGGGGGTTCTGTCGGAGATGCTCGCCGAGGCCCGGACGGTCGTCGAACAGGGAGCACCTGCCGCGGCCACGGTCAGCACCGCTCGGGCTTTCATGCGGTACGTGGGGCAGGGGCACGAGATCGGAGTGCGGATCCCGGACGAGATCCTGGGCGATCGGGAGGCAGGCGGAGCGCACCTCCGCCAATGCTTCGACGCCGCCTACGCAGAGCTCTACGGGCGCACCATCCCTGGCCTCGATGTGGAGGTCCTGAGCTGGACGCTGGTCGTCTCCACGACCACGCCGGAGGTCACCCCATTGGAGGAGCCGCGAGTTGCACCCACAACTCCGACCCCCACCGGAACGGGTGAGTTCTTCGAAGGCGGCTCGGGCCGGAGCGTGAAAGCCGGCGTCTTCTCCCGCTCGGACCTCGAGCCCGGTGTGTCACTGGAGGGCCCGGTGCTCATCGTGGAAGATCAGACCACTACGGTGGTGCCCACCGGCTTCGCGGCCCGGGTGGCCACAGGCGGCCACCTCGTGCTCACGAGGATCGCCGAGGAGGCCACGATGTCTGAGCGTCCGGTGACTCCGTCCGACGGCCTCGGGCATCAGGACGCAACCGCATCAGCCGGCCTCGATCTCCTCCATGACCAGATCAAGTGGAGCCGCCTCCTCTCAGTGGTCGAGGAGCAGGCCCAAACCCTCGTGCGAACGGCCTTCTCCACGCCTGTGCGGGAGGCGGGCGACCTCTCAGCCGGGGTGTTCGACCTCTCCGGTCGAATGCTGGCCCAAGCCATCACGGGGACGCCCGGTCACGTCAACGCCATGGCGGAGTCGGTTGGGCACTTCCTCGAGCGATTCCCGGTGGCGTCGCTGGAGGACGGCGACGTGCTCATCACCAACGATCCATGGAAGGGCACGGGGCACCTGAACGACTTCACCGTGGTGACACCCACCTTCCGCAATGGCGAGGCGGTGGCCCTGTTCGCCGCGACGAGCCACATCGCCGACGTGGGGGGACGGGGCTTCGGTCCCGACGCCAACCAGGTCTTCGAGGAAGGGATACGCATTCCCATCGGCTACCTGATGCGTAAGGGGCAGGTGAACGCGACCCTCATGGAGCTCATCCGGGCCAACGTCCGTGATCCCGACGTGGCCGAGGGCGACCTCTACTCCCTGGTGGCCTGCAACCGTACCGGGTGCGAGCGCCTGGTGGCGATGATGGACGAGTTCGGGCTCGCCGATCTCGAGCGACTCGCGGACTTCGTCATCGAGCGGTCTCGCCTGGCGATGCTCCAGAGCATCCGGGGGATCCGACCGGGTCGCTACCGGCACCAGATGCGCATCGACGGCTACGACCATGAGATCGACCTGGTGTGCACGCTCGAGGTGTCCGCCGACGGGATCGAGGTCGACTTCGACGGCACGTCGCCCATCTCGAATCGGGGGATCAACGTGCCGCTCACCTATACTCGGGCCTACGCGTCGTTCGGGGTCCGGTGTGTGGTGGGACCCGAGGTCCCCAACAATGCGGGGTCCCTCGGTACGATCCACGTGACCGCGCCCCGGGGTTCGATCCTCAACGCACAGCCGCCGTCCGCGGTATCGGCTCGTCACGCCGTGGGCCAAATGCTCCCCGATGTCGTCCTCGGGTGCCTCGGCATGGCCCTGGAGACACCCGTCCCGGCCGAGGGCGCGTCGTGTCTGTGGAACCCCGTCCTCATGGGAGGAGCCGGGCTCACCGGTGAACACTCGTACGGTGAGGCCGAAGCCTTCGTGGTGAACCCATTCCACACGGGCGGCACCGGAGCGAGGCCTGGCAAGGACGGCCTCTCCGCCACGGCGTTTCCCTCTGGGGTGAGGAGTACCCCCATCGAGATCACCGAGACGGTGGCTCCGCTGGTCTTCTGGCGGAAGGAGTACTTCACCGACTCCGGAGGGCCTGGCCAACATCGCGGAGGCCTGGGGCAGGTGATGGAGATCACGCAT
>Ga0315339_1003376_pt1 | contig 11264 bp, 11 predicted proteins | sample ASW17metaG_FD_204514 | JGI IMG/M metagenome (GOLD analysis project Ga0315339, IMG submission 204514) | Ammonia-oxidizing marine archaeal communities from Pacific Ocean, United States - ASW #17 | ecosystem: Environmental > Aquatic > Marine > Oceanic | place: USA: California | collected 2016-12-05
CAGACTCATATTCTAACGCTGTAAGAGATGGAATTAGAAATGTAATGAGCAATTCTGGCCAATCATGTGATGCACCAACAAGAATGCTTGTGGAAAAATCTATTTATGAAAGAGCTGTTAAAGAAGCGACAGATGAAGCAAATAAAATTAAAGTAGATAGTGCTTCAAAAAAAGGAAATCATATAGGTCCTGTAGTTTCAAAAACTCAATACGATAAAATAGTTAATTTGATTAAAATTGGAATTGATGAGGGAGCAACACTTGCAACAGGGGGCCCTGATCTTCCAAATAATTTGAACAAAGGTTATTTTATTAAACCGACTATATTTTCTGATGTAACAAATAATATGCAAATAGCAAAAAAGGAAATTTTTGGACCAGTTCTTTGTATAATTCCATTTGAAACAGAAGAAGAAGCAATTTCAATTACAAATGACACAGAATATGGTCTTGGAAACTATATACAAACTGAAGATAGAGAAAAAGCAAAAAGAGTTGCTAAAAAATTAAAGTCAGGATTAGTTTATATAAATGGAAACGCACTTGACCCTGGAACACCTTATGGTGGATATAAACAATCTGGCAATGGTCGTGAAGGTGGTACTTGGGGATTAGAAGAATACCTAGAGGTAAAAACAATCACTGGCTGGAAATAATACTCTTTAATGGCCCATTTATTAATCCATAGAGGATTAGCTAAGAAAAATTTCACAGAAAATACTATTTCATCTTTTAGATATTGTTTTAAAAAGAATTATGGAATTGAAACAGATATACATTGCACAAAAGATAATAAAATTGTTTGTTTTCATGATTTTAATCTAAATGGCACATTTAAAATAAATAAGTCTTTAAAAAAAATCAAATACCAAGAATTATTAAAAATAAGTAAATCTAAAAAAAAACCCATTCCACTTTTAAAAGATCTAATAAAAATATCAAAAAATAGGAAATTTTTAATGTTGGAAATGAAACCTTTGTTTTCAAAGGAAAACCTAAAAGTTTTATTAAATGAAATTAAAAAATTAAAGAACTATTCTCTTACATCATTCAAAGAAAAAAATATTATTAATTTATATAAAAGGAAAAAAAATTTAAATTTAGGTCTATTAATTCCATCAACATTTACATTCAAAAAAATTCTAACAAAAAGTAAGAAAAAATATGTTAAATTTTTAGTTTTAGAAAAAAAGTTTTTAAGAGAAAAAAAATTAGATAAGATAAAGAAAAAAATATATTTTTACACAATCAGAGATAAAAAATTGTTTAATAAATTTAAAGATAAAAATCTTATTTTCGAAAATTTATAATTTTATTTTTTTAAATAGTTTAATCTTCCTAAAATTTCATCACGATCAATGTAATAACCTTGTAAATGTCTACGACCAGAATTGGGATCAAAGGCAGTTCTTCCGTGAAGAACTCTTCTGTTATTAAATGAAAATATATCTCCAGGTCCTAGCCTAAATTTAATTTGAAATTTATCATCATGTAAAAGATTTCCAAATCTATGGTGAGCTTTGTAAACTTTATCCATAATATCAGGATGACAATCTAATGTATCCATAGTAGCCACACTAAATCTTACATCATTGTAATCATTATCTTTGGTTAAACTAATAGCTGAAGCATGAAAACTTCTAATTGATTCTTGTGTATAATCTTTATCTCTAAATTTAAGAGGTACGCTCACTAAAGTCTCAAAAATTTCTTTTTCATTTTTTCTTAAGTAATCTGCAACCGCAAACCCATCTACTGCGGAAGAATCTCCTCCTTCAGCAGAATTAATTAAACAATGAAGAAATTGATAGCCTGGTGGTGTTTCAAACCAAGGTAAATCCATATGATTTCTTAAAGTATCTGCCGAGTAAGCAGAATTATTTGGCTTTGGAATACTTATAACTTCAAAAGGTGTTTTAAAAAAAGTTTCTCTTGTATGGCTTATCCTGTTTAAAACTGGAAATGCTGACTTTTTTTCAATTGGTGTATTTTTCACAATTGCAATTCCTTTATAATGCAAAAGTTCTAACCACTTGATCAATCCTTCATCGGAATTTATTATTTCATCGTGTTCAATGCTAATTGAACTAAGGTCATTCTGAAGTGTGTTATTCCATAAATGATAGGGTGAAACATATTTTTGATTACTTTTTAAAGTATAACAGTTTGCTCTTAACCATTTTAGATCATAATAACTTGTATGCTCTCCTTCACTCCATTCAATTTCTAATTTACCATCAGAATTAATCAAATATTTTTTTGGACTTAAGTTTACTGATGCATTAAGAATATTAAACATTCTATGTCTCGAGTCTTTATCATGAGCTGTTGGACAGTTGTCTCTTAACCACATAAAATTAAAATTACTTTTCTCTCCATCATTCCATTCAACAATTAATGCTGAACCATTTTTTGAAACTTTAAAAATTTCTACTGTCATAAAACAATTATTATTTTATTTAATTTTGTTTTCAATTCAATTTATAATTGAATTTAAAAGTTTTATACTGTTTTTTCGTAATTATTTTGATCTGTATCAACCTTATTTGGTTGTATTTATTGTCGGATCAAGTTCTAATGCTGCAAAATTAAACTTAACTAAGGGAGAAATTAATGAAATTTTTAAAAAAACTATTTCTTTCACTTGCTTTTATAGCGGTAACAACATTGGGCACAACAAGTGCTAATGCTGCTTGTAAAGTACATTTGGGAGACTTCGACTGGGATAGTGCCAACGTTCATACGGCTATAGTCAGTTATATTCTTAAAAAAGGATATGGTTGTGATGTAGAGGTAACTAAAGGAAGCACTACACCAATTATGGCTGCTCACTACGATGGCCAATTAGATATTATTACTGAGGTTTGGAGAGATAATATTGTTCAAATGCACGAAGAAGCAGTTACAAAAGGACAAATAGTTGAACTTGGAGTTAACACTCCCTCTTCTACTCAAGGGTTCTATGTGGATAAAGCGACTTCAGATAAATATAATCTAAAAACTGTAGAAGATATGTTGAAGCCTGAGATAGCAAAACTATTTGCTGATCCAGAAGCTCCTGGAAAAGGTAGAATGACAAGCTGTATTTCAGGATGGACTTGCTACACTATCAATATGGTGAAGCACAAAGTTTATGGTTTAGATAAATTCTATACTAACTTTGATCCAGGTTCTGGTGGAGCATTAGATGCTGCGATTGCTGGTGGATTTAAAAAAGGAAAACCAGTATTTACATATTATTGGACACCGACAGGTTTGATGGGCAAAGTAGATCTAGTTCAACTTAAAGAACCTGCATACGACAATGCTTGTTGGACTAAAATGATGGCAGTGGTAGAAGACATTAAAGCAAATGGTCCAGATTCATATAAAGATACATGTGCATCTGCTTACGTAGATATGTCTTTAACAAAATCTGCAACGACTAAATTTGCAAATGATCCTGCAAACAAGCCGATCATTGATTTTGTTAAAAAATATTCAGTGCCAACAGCTGAAGTGAATAAGGCACTTGGTTTCTATATGACTGCGGATGGTGATCTTGAAGCAACTGCTAAAGACTTTTTACAAGGATCTAGCGCTTGGACAAAATGGGTACCTGCAGATGTTGCAAAAAAAGTTAAAGCTTCGCTTTAATTTGTAATAATAAATAATTATATCAAGAGCCCTTTTCAGGGCTCTTGATTTTTTTAGGTAAAAAAAATGGAAAAATACAAAAATTATTTAAAATATTTTATTTACTCTGTAATTTTTATATTTGTTATTATAATTAGCTATCGATCAGCTAGACCGAGATACAAGCCTGAACATTACACAGATATATTTAAAGATTTCTCTTGGTTAAATGATTGGCCTAAATGGCTTGATTTTCCATTAATGCAACCTCTTAATTCTGGTTTTGATTGGTTAATTGTAAATTATGGAATGTTTTTTGAAGGAATAAATAATTTTTTGCTTGGCTTATACACGTCAATGAGAAATTCTATAGTTGGTTTACCTTGGCCTCTCGTTATTGCAATAGTCATTGCAATTACTTATTTTGCAAGTGGAAGAAAAACTCAAACTACTGTTTTGGTAGCTTTTTGCACTTTCTTTCTTGGTTTTTTAAGTCCGAGATACTGGGACAAATGCATTATGACAACGTGTATTGTGGTCATTGGTATGCTTCTTTGTATAGTTATTGGAATTCCAGTTGGTATAGCTATGGCAAGGAATAAAAAAGTAAGAGACGCACTATTGCCTATACTTGACCTAATGCAAACAATTCCAAGTTTTTGTTATTTAATTCCAGGTATTTTATTGTTTGGGTTGGGTGCAGTTCCTGCAATAATCGCAATTTTTGTTTACGCTGTTCCTCCGCTTATTAGATTAACTGATCTTGGTATAAGGTTGGTTGACAAAGAAGTAATTGAAGCATCAGAGGCTTTTGGTGCTAGCAAAAAACAAACACTTTGGGGTGTTCAAATTCCTTTAGCTTTACCCAATATTATGCAAGGAATAAACCAATGCACTATGATGTCTTTAGCAATGGTAGTAATTGCTTCAATGATTGGAACTAGAGGCATTGGTGATGAAGTTTTGCTTGGGCTACAACAGCTTAATGTTGGTATGGCCACTGAAGCAGGTATTGCAATTGTTTTACTAGCAATTATATTCGATCGAATTACACAATCATATGGTGAAAAAATGCAAGAAAGAACACAACCAAAAAAGAAAGTGAATTTCTAATGTCAAAAATTGAAATTAAAAATGTATATAAAATATTTGGACAACATCCTTCAAAAGTGCTTCCTATGGTTCAAGAAGGTGCAACAAAGGAAGAAATATTAGAAAAAACTGGTCATACAGTTGGGCTTGATAATGTTTCTCTTAATATAGAAGAGGGCGAAACATTTGTATGCATGGGTTTATCAGGCTCAGGAAAATCAACTTTAATTCGTCACATCAATCGTTTAATTGATCCAACATCTGGAGATATATTAGTTGAAGGTACTAATGTTATGGATCTAGATAAAAAAAAATTAATTGAATTTAGAAGACATAAAATGAGTATGGTTTTTCAAAGGTTTGGTTTATTTCCTCACAAAACGGTTATAGAGAATGTTGGCTACGGCCTTGAAGTTCAAGGACAAAAGCCAGAGGAAAGAAACAAAGTTGCAATGGAAAAAATCGAAGCTGTAGGTTTATCTGGTTTCGAGCATCAATATCCAAATCAATTATCTGGAGGAATGCAACAACGAGTTGGTCTTGCTAGAGCATTAGCAACTAATACTGACATCATGTTGATGGACGAGGCCTTTAGTGCGCTAGATCCACTTATTCGAAGCGATATGCAAAAACAGCTTATAAGTTTACAAACAGAATTGAAAAAAACAATAGTATTCATTACCCATGATTTAGATGAATCATTAAGGTTAGGAGACCATATAGGAATTTTAAATCATGGAAAATTAGTTCAAGTAGGAACGCCAATAGACATTATTATGAAACCTGCTGATGACTATGTGGCTGCATTCGTTAAAGATGTAAATCGTGCAAAAGTAATTAAAGCTAAAATAATTATGTTAACTCCAGAAGATTTTAAAAAGAATGGAGAAAAACAATCAAATACAATTAAAGTAAATGAAAACGATTTTTTGGATGAATTTTTACCTCAAGTTTGTTTAACTCCTGCCACAGTTGAGGTTGTTGATAATAACGGAAATATAAAGGGATATATTACTGAAAAAGTATTATCTAAAGCTTTGACAAAAACCAATACCAATAGTGCTTACAAGCCTTAAAAATAAAAAAATCATCATTTCTGCTGGTGCTTCTGGAATTGGATGGGCAACAGCAAAAGTTTGCCTATCTAGAGGTGCTTATGTTTATCTTTGTGATATTGATAACAAATCATTAAATAAAACAAAAAAACATCCGTTACATAAAAAAAAATTATTTTCATATGAATGCGATGCTGCAGATGAATATGATGTATCAAATTTTTTTGAAAAAATTAAAAAAAAAACAAAAAAAATAGATGGGCTGATCAATAATGTAGGAGTTGCAGGTCCAACAGGAACAATTGAAAAATTAAATTCTGAAGATTGGGAAAAAACACTTAAAATTAATGTTATAAGTCATTTTTATTTTACAAAATTAGCAATACCTATGCTTAAAAAAAATAAAGGTGGATCTATAATAAATATTTCATCTGGCGCAGGAATTATGGGATTTCCATTACGCTCTCCATATGCAGCAAGTAAATGGGCAATAATTGGAGTTACAAAAACTTTAGCTATGGAATTAGGTAAATATAAAATTCGCGTTAATGCAATTTGTCCTGGGACCATTAAAGGCGACAGAATGGTAAGAGTAATAAGAGATAAAGCCAAATTTTTAAAAGTTTCTAAAAAAATAGTTGAAAAAGAATTTATATCTATGGCATCTATGAATTGTTGGATTTATGAAGAAGATATTGGAAAAATGTGTTCTTTTTTAATTTCAAGTGATAGCGAAAGAATTTCTGGACAAGTTATGCCTGTTGATGGAAATGCTACTAGGTTAGATTAATTTCTTATTTTTTTTTCGTATTTTTTTCTGAGTTTTTGAAGTTCAACTAAATATTCATCTCTAATATTTGAAATCATTGCAACGGATTTTCCTTTTGCCTGTTGTCTTGTTCCTTTAATAACTCTTTCTGATAATCTTTTAGTTAGCTCTGGAGCTTTTAATTTTGTCCATGGAAGTTTTAATGCAGGTCCAAATTGTTCTAACATATGCTTCATTCCAGATTTTCCACCTGCCAAATGATAAGTTAAGAATATCCCCATTAATGACCATCTTAATCCTGGCCCATCTTCTATAGATCTATCTAGATCTTTTGTTGTTGCATATCCTTCATTAACGATATGTAAAGCTTCTCTCCATAATGCTTCTTGAAGTCGATCAGCTAAATAGCCTGGCAATTCCTTTTTAACCATAATTGGATTCATTGAAATTGATTTATAAAATTTGTTAGCTTTATTAAGAAACTTTTTTGTGGTTTTTTTTCCTGGGACAATTTCTACACCTGGACACATATAAACTGGATTAAATGGATGGCCAATCATTGCTCTTTGAGGATTTTTGCACTTTGAATAAATTCTTGTTGGTAAAAGTCCTGATGAGCTTGATGAAATTATAGCATTTGGCTTTGCATATTTCCCAATAACACTCATTAATTTAGTTTTTATTACATAATTTTCAGTTGCACATTCTTGTATAAAGTCAGCTTCCTTTAAAGCTTCTTCAATTAAAGTGACATATTTAAAATTTTTTAGATTTAATTTTTTTTTATTAAATAATTTTTTAACGTATGGCCACGTTCTTTTAATTTCATCAATTAATTTTTTTTTTAATTTTAAGTCTTTATCAAAAGCTATTACCTTTTTATTATGTGCAAGACATCTTATTATCCAGCCAGCACCAATAACTCCTGTACCGATTACAGTTACATTTTTTATGTTGGACATTACTTGTGTTTTACAAGTTTAAGTTTTTCTCTTGTTTCCGCTGGAGTCATAGTTGATACTCCGAGATCATTTACAATTCTTATTGCTTTTTCAACTAATTGTGCATTAGTTGCTAATTTTCCTTTTGATAAATATAAATTATCTTCTAACCCTACTCTTGGGTTTCCACCCATAATCACTGTTTGAGCAACAAATGGCATTTCATTTTTAGAAATTGCAAAACCAGACCAAACTCCTTCTTTTGGCATTATATCTTTCATTGCTTGCATAGCCAAAGGTGTAGCTGGCGCTCCCCAAGGTATGCCAAGACAAATTTGAAACATGGGCGGGTCATCTAGCAAACCTTCTTTATATAATTGAGCACCAAACCACATGTTTCCTAAATCAAATGCTTCTATTTCAGGCTTAACTCCAATTTCTTTTAATCTCTTAGCGGCTTTCCTCAGGTCATTAGGAGTATTTACTGTAATTACTGAGCTGTCACCAAAGTTTAAAGTTCCACAATCTAGAGTGCATATTTCTGGAAGAAACTGTTCAGCATTAGAAATTCTCTCCATAACATTGGCCATGTCCGTAAGTGGACCAAATTCTAACGGATTATCTCCTTGTCCAATGTCAAGATCTCCTCCCATCCCTGTTGTTAAATTTAAAATAACATCAGTTTCGCTTGAACGAACCCTATCTACTACCTCTTTATATAATTCTAATCTTCTACTTGGTTTTCCATCGTCTTCTCTTACATGAATATGCGCGATTGCTGCCCCAGCTTTTGCTGCGTCTATTGCAGCTTTTGCAATTTGCTCTGGCGTCTTTGGTAAATCAGGATGTTTACTAGCAGTGTCACCCGATCCAGTTACAGCACACGATACGAAAACTTTATTGTTCATTTTGATATTAAGAAATATACTCTGGATTAATAAAAATGGAAATAAGTGAATTACAAAAAGATTTAGCAGCAGCATTCAGATGGACTGCCAAACTAAACATGAATGAAGGTATAGCTAATCATTTCAGTGTATGTATTCCAGATTCTAACGATTTTTATGTTAATGGTTCTGGATTACATTTTAGCTCAATTAAAGCTAGCGATATGGTTTTAGTAGAGCAAAATAAAATTGAAGAAATTAAAAAAAAACCTGAATTAGTTGATCCTACAGCATTAAATATTCATGGAACAATTCATAAAAAAGTTCCTCATGCAAGATGTATACTTCATGTTCATTCAAAATATGCTACTGCTTTATCAACTTTAAAAGATCCAACGTTACAGCCTATTGATCAAAACACTATGCGTTTTTATAATCGTGTTGCTGTATTTAGTGATTTTGGTGGTTTGGGTTTTGAAGAAGAGTCCAATAAAATGGCAGCAGCTATTGGCAACAATCGTTCAATGCTTTTAGCAAATCATGGAATATTAATTGTAGGACAAACGGTTGCTGAAGCTTTTGATGAATTATATTATTTTGAAAAAGCCTGCGAGACATACATAACGGCACTATCAACTAACAAAGAACTAAACATAGTAAATTCAAAAGTTGCAGAAAAAACAGCTCAAGAATGGGAAAATTATCCAGTTAACATGGGTGAACAACATTTAAAAGCCATAAGATCAATTCTAGATAAAGAAGATCCAAGTTATAAAAAATAAATAAAAAAAATTATGAAAAAAATTTTAATAGTTTTATTATTTATTGCTAATTCCCTACAAGCTGAAAAAATAGAACAGCTAAGTTGGTATAATTTACAAGAACTTCTTGAGGACGATAAATTAACATATAAAATAATTAAAAGCTGCGTATCTATAAATTCTGCTCTAACTGAACTAATTAAAGAAGAGCATCCAGATTTAGCTAATGAATTTTTTAAATCAGCAAATTATTTATATCCATTTGGTATTCTTGTTTTAAAAAAAATAAAAAAAATAAATAATAAAGAAGCAGAAAAAGAATTTTTATCTAGTGTAGATAGTCTTACAAATGATTACATGGAATTTATGATAAAAAATGGCAAAACCACAGAAAGTTTTCTTAAAGGAACTTTTTTAGGTGATGATATGATCTATTGTAACGAAATCAGATCAGCAATAGAAATAACCATCTCTGAATCAAAAAAACAATAATAAATTATTCTGTTTTTTTCTTTTTAAACTTAGGTATTTTTGATTCCTTTTTTTTCTTTTTAAACTTAGGTATTTTTGATTTAAAAGATTTTTTTTTTCCAACAGCAACTTCTTCTTCCATTGGAGCCATTACCTCTTTACATTTTTCTAAATCACAAAAATATGTTGCCCCAGTAATACTATTGTAGAGATAGGCTCCACAATTAGATTTTTTTTTTAAAGTGCAATTTGCAGGTTCCAATTTATATTCTGCAAATAAAAGAGTTGAAGAAAATAAAAAAACAGTAAGTGTTAAAAAAAAAATTTTCATAAAATAAATATAATCCAAAATTAAAATTATATACTGATTCAACTCCTATTAGAATAATTTATCAACAATTAATATAATAAATTTACTATACAATTAACTTATAAAATTAACACGAATTTTACCTATAAAAATTATATATAAAAAAATACCGTATAAAATACGTAGATAAAATTTTTCATACATGACAGACTATAAGAAAATAATACTAATAAGGGAGAGTACTATGAAAATAAAAAAGTTATTTTATGTTGTTCTTTTCTCTTGGTTTTTAGGAATTTTTAGTATCGCTTCTGCAGGAGAATTGTGCACGGAGTGTTTAAAAAATGTTCCTAAAGATATGAGAGACTATGTATACAACATGGACTTTATGGATAAAGATCAGCCTTTAGGACCAACTGTCATGAAGGGCTGGAAAAGTAAAAGAAAACCACCTTGGACAATAGGTTACGCTAGTACTTATGCTGGTAATACTTGGCGTAAAGGTGCAATGGAAAGACTGATGGAAGTAGTTTATCCAAAATGGAAAGCGTTAGGAATGGTTGATGAAATCGTTATAACGCAGTCAAATTTGGATGACACTTTGCAAATACAGCAAATGAGACAGATGATAGATGGTGGAAAAGTTGATGCCATTATTATTTGTTGCTCAAACTTAACAGCTCTTAACCAAACAATTAAATATGGTTGGGAAAAAGGTATTCCTACACTTTCTTTTACTGGCTTTACAACTTCACCGTATTCAATCAACACATCGGTTAACTACCGCCTAGTTGGTTATTATATTGGTGCTTGGATGGCTGAACTAATTGGTGAAAAAGGAAACGTAATAGTTATGGATGGAATTCCTGGTTATTCTGCATCTGACCAACAAAGTGATGGAATGCTAGAAGGTCTAGCACAATATCCTGACATAAAAGTTGTTGCGCAGTTGGCACATAACTGGACTTCACAAGTTGCACAGAAAGAACTATCTCAATGGTTATCAAGTAACCCAATAGAGATACATGGTATTGCTGTTCAATCTTCAGGAGAGACTGGAACTTTACAGGCATTACTTCAGTCTGGACGTGATCCAATTCCACCAATCGCATTAGGTGGAGAGCTAGGTGCTCTATGTTATTGGAGACAAAATCCAAGTTATATTAATGAAGCGATATATGCTTGGCCTCCAGGAGATGAAATAGAGTTGGGTATGGAAGTGATGATCAGAACTTTGCAAGGTCAAGGTCCAAAGATTCAATCTATATTGGTTGGTCCTGCTACAAAGAGTTTTGATGATATCTCAAAAGTGCTAAATGAAGATTGTGATAGAAACTCTACAGGTTGGGATAATCCGGGTATA
>Ga0315339_1003377_pt1 | contig 11258 bp, 12 predicted proteins | sample ASW17metaG_FD_204514 | JGI IMG/M metagenome (GOLD analysis project Ga0315339, IMG submission 204514) | Ammonia-oxidizing marine archaeal communities from Pacific Ocean, United States - ASW #17 | ecosystem: Environmental > Aquatic > Marine > Oceanic | place: USA: California | collected 2016-12-05
TTGCAGAGGTAGTTGGTTCACATCGGACCATGGGTTGTGTCATCGAAATAACTTCGCAATTGTTCAACCCAGGCATAGTTCAACGGCAATCTCCTCCCGACCGTTCTTGGTTTGCCGTCGGCGCTATAAATGATTTTACAACCGCTAGAGAAGCCGAGGTCAAAGAACTTTTGTCACATGTAGGAACTGCGGTAATTACATCGGATATCCGATCAGCCAAATGGATGAAGCTAATCAGTAACTGTACCACGCTGGCGACGTCGGCAATTTTCGGAATACCGATGGCAGAAGCTGCTAGTAATCCAGATACGCGAGAATTAATGCTTCGCTCTGGCTCAGAGGCATTGACCGTGGGACAAAATTTGGGTTACCGCATCGAGCCTATTTTTGGACTTAGTGAAGACGACGTTCTTAACACCAACTGCTTGGTAGAGTTGATGCTGGATAAGGTCACCAGTTCATTTATAACTCCAGAAACGATAACAACCGTCCTCCAAGACCAAATGAAGAATCGCAAGAGTGAGGTTGAGAACATCAACGGGTGGGTGGTGGAACAACAAGAAAAACAGGGCAAGACCGCTCCTGTAAATGCGGCAATCGTTGAGATTTCTGCGCGGATTAAGCGTGGCACCCTCGAACCCGGTCTGACGAACCTAGAATTACTTAAGAAACTGGTAGAAGGAAGTTAGGCTGTAAAACCCCAAAGCCATTGGAATTTGGTCAAAACCCCCAATTGGGCCACGGTTTTAAACTCGAAATATAGAAAGCTTATCAAATTTATTAACTATTTCTTCATTTGAAGCACGGAAGTTGGGTGCGTTGCAGAAGCAACATGTTTCCGGTAGAAACTGAAAGAGACTTACAAATGACCAAATATTCTCGTGCCGAGCGTCGCCACTTTATTCCCACTAATGTTTGTCAAAAATTCTTAAGCCATGGTGCACTAACACAGTTCAATGGACCTATTGGGCAGATAGAACCAAATATTGTGATCCCGCATAAGTATCCGAGACCCGGGGTAGATTGGAGTATTTTCCAAACGTGACCAAAAAAATTTAGGAAACTACTTCTGTTAAACCTACTATCGCTAACTTTTTTTTGTTACTTGTCTTTTAAGGCAAAGCAGAAAAAGATAACGATGAGCTTAACATAAACTAACCGTATTGGGCATTTTTACCGACGCTAATCGATGTCGGTACTAAATTTTCCATCATTGTGTTTCAGTTTTAGGCTACCCAAACTCATCTTTCTATAACGCTCGTATATAGCAGGAGAGCAAAAAATGCTTACCAGGCAAAATGCGATCCGGCTCTTAATTGAATAATGCTAACTTTTCTCTCTTTCCGATTAGATCAATAAAAAGTCAGAAAACGTTGCTGGCCTTGGATTATAGCTTTTTTACTAAAGCGACTATTTATTTCCTTACATATTTTCTAACTTAGTCTAATGGTCGGATTTTAATAATGAGCTTTAATATGATTGGTAACCCCAACAAACTTGTTACAAAGGTATAGGCTACCAAGGTATTAGCTCGCAAACGACAACCTAAAGCGGAAAAATAAAATGAGCCGGGCTTTCTAATGCTAATCGGGTTGGCAGTTGGCTTAGCACTGTCGTTTACGATCAAATACTTTATGGGGTTTATAGTGTGAACTGGAGTTCCCTTTGAAATCCATCAATTTGCAAAATATTGGCTCATTTAACATATTAAAAAAATTCAAGCGGAAACCTGTACTGTATTAGTTACAATTCCCCTAGTAACGTAACGAGACTAGGACTGACTACCTAGACGAGTTATTAATTGATATCCAATTTTTGTCAAAAAAAGCAGCGATAAAAGCCCCAGACGACTGAAAAGTATTCACTGCCCAATCATTAAGACAACGTCTGATGTGCTTAATGACAGTTTCTTAGCAAAGGGAAAACTGAATAACGTCTCCCTTTACTAAGAACCCTATAGAAATTACCTATAATTTGATTCCGTTAATATTCTAGGATATCTCCGTCAGCTGCAGCCCCTGCAATAATGGTCGCACCGCAAATTAGCGCAGCGGGCGGAAAGAAGGCGATAGCTATACCACACCCTGCAACACCCGCTGATTTTCCAGGATTTTCTTTAACTGTAGAGATAGTAACATTTTCTTCAGCATAACTAAGACTTGGGGTAACTAACATACTAGTTAAAATCATGAATAGGCTCAGTCCTAAAACAAATAACGCTCTCATATAATTTCTCCTTAAATTCTCAATTCATAAACGTTCCGGTATCAAACACCTTATATTAAGACTACCTATAATTCGTTAGGGATTCATTAGGAATTCATTACCAGTCCCAACATTTAATTCCAGTTATTCAGAACAAGGGAACTCGGGCTCAATTGTCCAAAAACCTCTATCTATTCTGTGTCAGATTCATCTCCGAGGTATAATAACATAAAATTCACCCTTTGGCCGGTAAAATGGACCAGAGGATTTCTCCTTTTGTCGGAAAAAGATTTGACTACAGTCCACACCAGCCACTCAACACTTACATATATTTCTTTTGTCTGTCTATTTGGCTAGCTGGTAGTGATTTTGTTCTGGTAAAACAGTAAACTTATTTACGTTAAATCATTGGTCATCGTCAAATTCCATAAATGAAATCAAAATGTGCTTCATTTGATTTACCATATTTTAATCGAGATTGTGCAAATCAGATAAAATGAGCAGTACGTGCCTCGTTCACACAACCTATGAGTGGGGTATGATTATTGGCCCCATCTTGTTTGTAATATCAGCCAGTTGGTTTTTTACTCAAGCTTTTCGAAATTGGAGATCACAAAATAAACTAGGGCTATTAAATTTCTCTTTAATGGGACTGGCTTGTTTATACGCCGCATACACTCTTGTATTTAGCTGATTAAAATTATCTTGATCTCATCATGTGTCCGTACTTGCGAATAACAGAGTTTAAAACCATTTAAATTACTTAACGATTTTTTAATTTCATTTACCGATGTTGGGCTACTGCAGAAGCAGAGTAATTACAGTAGAAACTGAAAGAGACTTCACAATGGCCAACACTCCTAGTGAACTTCAAGCTCGTATTAGACGTTTATTTCTGAATCACGAGTTAGAAACACAATTCCAAAAAAACTGTGAACGTGTACGACCACACCTAAATGTGCAGGAGAAAACCACACGTAGTGTGATTAGAACTAATGCTATAAAAACAGATACTTGGGAGTGATAGTAATGGTTAATCTAGTCAGACGTTTTAAACATCGTTTTCTAATGCGCCAGCTTGGGGAGCTTAATCCCTTCCAGAAAGCCCTTTGCAATCATATCAGTCAAGCCACTAAATCCAATAAGGATAACAAATTTTAAACTTCGATCCACGTATCCCTATCGTGGAAACTACAGGTAAATTGGGTTTTACGATTATCAGCAGTATGTATCTTATTTGCGATCGGTCTGAGCTGTTTCGTTTTCTGTAGCAAAAGGTTTGTAATGCGAGACACCTTTAAAGGCCCTTCACCGTGTCTGGTACATAACGAAATTATGTCAAACTTACTGCCTGAAGTAATTTTTCTTTTGTCTAATTGAAATTAAAACCAGAATTAAAGGAAGTTCTGCGAATTTACCAGACGCTGTTAAGATTTGGGAAAATAAATTAATTCCATTAGTCCTTATTTTATTTTAACGGAGCAAATATAATGAAAATTTTAATTATTGCCCTTCGCAGTACGGACCACAGCCCGTCGGATTTCGCACCATACCTAGATTCTGAAGCCGCCCGAGCTTTTGACTATATGGAAGAAGATTTTATTAGAGATATATACAGCCTTAGGGACGGTAGAGGCGTGATCATTGTTGCAGAGGCAGAAAGTGAATCATCTGCTCGGGCCAAAATGGCGGAGTTACCACTTTCCAAGGCGGGAATGTTGAACTGCGAGTATTTTCCTGTAAAAGCCTATCGGGTCATGAAACAAGCTGCAGATCTTCTAAGAGATAAAAATTAGAAACACCTCGAATATTAATATAACCGTTTTCTGTTTTTATAATCCTTCAAAACCGCCCTTCAAGTCCGTCACAGTGGATTGATTAGTAAAAACAATCCGGTTATGGGGGTAATCACAGATCATGCCGCGGACAAGTACTATTTTTTTTCTTTCTTGCCCGCAGAAGGCTGTAATACTATGTTTAAGATGTCAACGAGGGCTGCTCCAAACAACGTTTATCATTACATCAAATTCGCCTAAAGCAGGTGCCTGAAGCGTATAATAAAATGGAGAAATAGATGATTAAGATCAAGGGATTCGAGCATATTTCTATCGGTGCTGAGGATACCGAGCCCTCGGCTGGCGTGCTCGGCCTCTTTGGTATTAAACCCTTATATGGCGAAGATATTCACCCGCATGGTGTTACCACTACGTACTACGAACACGAAGACAATGAAAATACCCGCGTCCGCTTTGAGATCATCCGACCCGTTAGTGAAGATGCACCACTGCGCAAGTTTTTAGAAAAGAGAGGGCCTGGTATCCACCACATCTGTATGCAGGTAGAAGACTTGGAAGACGCAATGCAGCAAATCAAAGGTGCTGGCGGAGATCTAGTGGAACCAGTTTTCGATGATTCACGTGGACGCCATGTATTTGTCCACCCCAAGTTCACGGGTGGCTTTCTGCTCGGTTTAATTGAACTGCACCCCGGCCAGAAACCCTGAAACTGCCCATGGTATCAAACATATCTTTGCAGGTTTTAGAGTGCGGGGTTACGGCTATGGACTTTGAAATGGTCGCCGTAGGCCACCCTGACAAAAACGCATCCAAACATCTGAGTTGCGGTCATCCGAGACTTAGGACGGGGCAGATTGCCCACCCTGTTTACGCCTATATCATCGAACATCCTGGTGGGAGGATCCTCGTTGATACTGGGTTTAGCGATACCGCTAAGCGTGACTGGAAGAATAACTACTACACTGACGCGATGGACTACGAACCTGGGGACAACGGCCTTTTCTCCCAACGCCTAGAGCAACACGGTCTAAAGCCTAAAGATTTTGACGATGTCATTATTACCCATCTCCACACAGACCATGCTGGTAACTTACCAAAATTCGCCACCACCGACGCCCGCATTCTGCTCCACGAAGAGGAACTCCGTGGTGTAGTGAACGTGAAAGGTGGAATGTTGCGTGAAGACTTAACAACTCTCTGGGGTGTCACAAGCCCTCAGGGATTTACTCGTAAAGACTGGGCTTGCCTGATCCCGGACCGTGCTACCACACTCTATGGCGACATGGAGATTTATCGCGGTATTTGGACGGTGAGCTTGCCAGGCCATACCTGGGGTTCTCTCGGTGTCGCAATTAACTTGCCCCACACAGGTTGGGTGCTTCTGGCTTCCGATCATATTTATGTTGCCGCTACGTGGGGTGAGCCCTTCGTTGGTAATATCCTCAACCAGGACCCATCCGCCTGGGCTCAATCGGCAATGAAATGCCGACGTCTTCAAGAAAAATATAACATGCGCATATTTCCTGGACACGATAATAAAATTATAGTCCCGGACAAAGACGAACCTTTCAAATTAGAGGATATTAGGGCGTCGTACGATTGAAATAATGCCTAGATCTTTGTGCAGCATCAAATCTCTACCCAGCCTCGAACGTCGCCCCCGCACTGAATGGGAAGAAAAGGGTTGGTGGGGAAAACCTCCTCTTTGGCGACGAGTGCGCGATCAAGCCAAAAACTATCCCAACAAAACGGCGGTAATTGACGCAACAGGCAATCTGACCTATGCCGAGCTTTGGAAAGAATCAGTTTGTAGTGCCTCTGTTATTCGCAATGCAGGACTGGAGCGAGGACGAATTGTTCTTGTTCAACTTCCCAATTGGCGAGAATTTGCTCCGATCATGCTCGGATGTGAACTGGCAAATACTATATTCGCCTTCTGCCCTATCACATGGGGGCCTCGGGAGTCTAGCCGAGCTCTTAACCTTCTGCGACCAAGTCTTTGGATAACGAGCGATAATTACCTTGGAGAAAATCGCACAAATACCATTAAAGCTGCCTGTAACAATGCGCTTGGGGCTTTAGAACCTATTCTTTTGCGTGGAAACGGGACAACCTTTCCCTCATGGACAGATCTAATTACTAAGGCACCCAGCCTTTCCGATACCCAGGCCACAGAAAATGCAGGATTTGGCCTTGATCCCCTTGAGGTCGCCGTCACATCAGGAACCACCGGGGTTCCAAAAGGCGTCGTCCACGCTCACGACACAGTGCTTGAAACGGTACAGTCAACCATTGAGCGACAGGGTATCTCGTCAACCGATGTAATACACCTAGCATTACCAGTCGGGCATACCTTTGGCTACTTATACGGTGTACGTTGCGCCCTTCAAGCGGGTGGAACATTGGTAATGCAGGAAAGCTGGGATCCATATCGGATGGCAGAGCTGGTCAAAGCCAATGATGTAACTGTAACCCTTGGAACAGCCGCTTTCATAATTGACCTGTTGAACGCGGATGAAAACGTTCGCCGCTCTCTCAAGGGTATACGGCTCTTCACTCAATCAGGAGATAATTTGCCGGCGTCGGTAATTGAACGCGCCATGGATAACCTCCCGTTTCGTATCTCCCGGGCCCTAGGTATGACCGAATTTGGGCACGTCACGTCAACGGATGCAGAGACGCCACGCCAACGGGTTATTGAAAGTACGGGCACTCCACAGCGAGAAATTGATATTATTATAGCTGACGACGAAGGCAATTCGCTACCACCCAATAAAACAGGTCGAATTTTGGTGCGAGGACCTGCTGTTTGTGCTGGGTATCTCATCCAGGATGGTACTGTTGTAGATGTGGTTGACGACTTGGGATTTTTTGACACTGGGGATCTAGGCTGCCTAGATAACGAAAATTATTTACAAATAACAGGACGAAGAAAGAACGTACTAAGGCGTGGTGCTGAAACTGTGCCAATCTCTGATCTGGAAGAGGTGCTCTGCACTCACCCCAAAATTATTCATGCGGTAATTGTTGGACTTCCTGATGATCGCCTAGGTGAATTGCCTCTCGCCTGCGTTCAGATATGTGACGGGAGTGAACTCACAATCGAAACTATACGACTTTGGTTCAATGAACAGGGCATCACACGTAAGTTCTGGCCAACTGATATCTACGTGGTAACGAAATGGCCGACGGGTCCCACGGGTAAGATTGATAGCCGTCTTTTACAAGCCGCTTACCAGAGCAAAAAATGACCAAACACGTTGAAATTTTAGAGAGTGTAAAATTTGGAGTTGCAATTTTAACGCTGAACCGCCCCGCCAACTTAAATGCTATCAATATGGCAATGTTCCATGAGATTTGGCAATTGCTAACAGATTGGGCCGATGACCCAAGTGTCAATTGTGTTGTAGTCCGCGGAGCAGGCTCAAAGTCCTTTTGTGCTGGCGGTGATGTTCTTGCCGTAGTTGATAATCGTGGAGACAACGCTTTTATGCGTGAAGTGTACCGCTGCGAGTATGTAGTCGACCAGTTAATACACCGCTATCCCAAACCCTTTATTCCTCTCATGGATGGCATCGTTATGGGTGGTGGGGCTGGTATTTCTGTGCACGCTCAGGAGAGACGTGTTGTGACGGAGCGTACGATTTTCGCTATGCCGGAAACTGCGCTGGGTTTATTTCCAGATGTTGGTGCATCTCACTTCCTTTCTAGGGCACCCAACGCCATCGGCATGTATATGGGTTTAACAGGGGCCCGACTAAACGCCGCCGATACTATATTTTCTGGCATAGCTGATCACTGCGTGCCTAGCAATTCCTTAGAAAACCTAATTGATGCCCTGCACAGCGGTGAAGATCCAGATCGGGCAATTAAGCGGTTTGAAGTAGACCCCGGTTCAGCAAACTTGAAAGTTGAAGCGCCCGCTATAGAACGTTGTTTCGGAGTTGAGTGCCTACACGATGTCATTGCTAAACTGGAAGAGGAAGATGGTGACTGGTCTCGAAACACCATCGACTTAATCCGGTCCATGTGCCCCTTTAGCCAGGCTTTAACCTTTAAGAACATTCAATATGCCACTGGACGCTCTCTCGAAGAATGCCTAATCACGGATTTTCGCCTCGCCCTCCGCCTTATGGATAGGGATGATTATTTTGAGGGTGCCCGCGCCATATTAATAGACAAAGATCATAGGCCTTATTGGAACCCCAAAACAATTGAGGCGGTGGACCTAAAACAAATAGACAACTGCTTTGCTCCTCTAGACAACGAAGATCTTGCCTTCGACTGGTTACATAGTTCGAGGCAGTAGTGGATTACGTTATAGGTTCTTCATACAAAGCTTCTCAATCGTGCCTAGAAATTGTTGTAATAACGGTTAAACGCTAAAATATGTGACAACCTTTTCAGGTATAAGTGCCGCTTTAAGTCGACCAGAACCATCGGGGTGCTTAACACCCCAAAAACGAACATCAGATGCCTCTATAGCAATTTTGTCACCGTTAAAAAGAATGTGAGACATATCCAGAGTTTTTCTCGCAAAGGCTGTAATAGAGGTCTCCAGTCTCAGGAGATCATGTAGACGGCAAGGCCCCTTGAAGTTGACGTGGGTCTCAATTAAAGGAAGCCCTATGTTGCCGTACTCGGCCTCCATAGCACGTAAAGGCCAATCAGCCTGATCGAAAAAATTCCACATAGCTGCGTCAAACCAACGGAAGTAATTAGGATAAAAGACGGCACCAGACGGCGAGCAGTCACCCCAACCGACTGTAAATGTCATTACTCCAGTATGCTTCATAATGGATTGCCTTTAATTAAAACCAGATTATCTATCTTACTAGTCACTTCACCTCATCGACCGAAAACAGGCACCAACAGTGTTAGGACACTTCCACCTGAGTCAACCTACGTTATTGGATATAAGATTTTGATTATTTAAAATAGGGGCCTAATATATTAGGTACATCAAAGACAAGCTACAACCAAACATCAGAGCCAAACTGATATTCCAATTTCCAGAGTAGATCACACTAATAGAAAAACTCTGTACATTCTTAGGTCCTCATTCTTAATTTCTTTATTAGCGGTTCTTAGGTGATTTGCGGATTACCGATTAGGTGCTAAAGTTCCCCTTAGGAAAGGGAGAGAGAATTTCATGCATATAGAAGCAGACCTAAATTACGTTATCGATACTGGAGAAACACCCATCATATATGTGGATTGGCCGGAAGAGGAACACAACGCTCGCCCACCCACCTACGAGGCTCATCGCTGCCTTATCAAAAACGGACGCCCTCACCAAAATGAATTTTCCTTGCCCACCCATGGTTTCACCTTCCTGTACCATCCTTCCAAAGTTAGCAATTTTTACGATGCAGACTCAATTACTAATGGTTACGATGCAGAAGTTGCCGAATTGATTAAATCGCAAACCGGCGCATCAAGGGTACTGGTATTTGACCATACATTCAGGACTGCCAATCAAACTGTTGCCAACCAGAATAATACCCGCGGTCCGGTAAAAGCCGCTCACAACGATTACACCGACCGTTCCGCACGACAACGGTTACGGGATATTTTGCCAACGAATGATGCGGAAGAGTGTCTGAAACGTCGCTTTGCTATCGTTCAGACTTGGCGCCCGATTCGCCATCCAGTGCAATCAGAACCCCTTGCAATTTGCGATGGACGCACAATACCTAATAGAGGTTTTGTGCCTATACAACGACGCTATTCTCATCGTACCGCTGAAACCTACCACATCTCGTATCACCCGGATCACCTCTGGTATTATTTTCCCGATATGACGCCGGATGAAGTAATTGTATTCAAAGTATTCGATAGTGACCACTCACAAGGCGTACCGTTCACCGCACATACTGCATTTGATGACCCAAACACCCCAATTGACGCAAGGCTGCGCGAAAGTGTCGAATCTCGGGCATTAGTTTTATTTGAATAACTGGGGCTATTTGAATATTTGACTGGTGCCGGCCATGTGCCTGCGCGACACTAAAATCGTTATAGTAATAAAAATAAAAGGTGCACCGGTATTAAAAGTGCACCTCTTAAATTTTGATTTCTTTCCTAAAACTAGGCGGCTACTTGCTCATCTGCGCCGAGAAGTTTCTTGGCTTTATCAACGAGCCCATTTGCCGGGCCGTTCTTGATAGCAATTTTACGTGGCTTTAGAGCCTCAGGAAGTTCGCGCTCTAAATCGACGCTAAGCATACCATTTTCGATATTAGCGCCGGTAACCTTTACATAATCTGCCAAATCAAAATTTCGTTCAAATGCTCGGCTGGCAATTCCTTGATGAAGATAACTTACCTCACCATTCGCTTGGCGGGCTTTACCATCGATTACAAGGGAGTTTTCTTTCTGGGTAATTTCCAAATCTCCTTCACCGAAACCAGCTACCGCCATGGTAATTCGGTAAGTATTGTCTCCCAAAGATTCAATATTGTAAGGCGGGTACGATGAAGAATGATCGGCCCGGTTTACTGCCGAGGTCATCAAATTTTCTATCCGATCAAAGCCTACAGAATAACGAAAAAGGGGTGATAAATCGTAAGTACGCATAACATATCCTCCTATAAAGCGATATGGTCTAAGCGGAACCCGCCATCATGGCCGAGCTCCTAATTGTTGTCTGTTTGACCCTATTAAGGCGTCTCTAGACACCTCTATATTTAGTTCAATTTATCTGCATTTCAAGGGTTAGCTAAACCAAACCTAAATGGTTAGGTCATAGATTACGATTTACAAAGTGGTCAGTCTATTTTCACCATAGTTAACTTACCTCAATATTAAATATGGCTCTCAAAACTACCCAAATCTACAATGATATTTTAACAAGAATATTAATGTCCCTTTGCTAAACTAAAATTCAATCGGGACATCAGCCACTATTACTATTATAGCAGGCCAAATATTTTGCACTAGATAGACAACGAAAAAAAGGAAATCTAGTGCCGCAGGAAATTCTTTACTTGGGTCTATTTTACAAATCTATATGCTCAACTTTTAACACGCTTTCGTTATTGCAACTATTAAACTACCACTGAGAAGTGATCATAATTCCTTCCGAAGCATCACCTGCTTGTAAATTTCAACTGTTTCAGAGTCAGTTTTACCAAAGGTGAAAATAAAAGGATCTCCTTTATTATCTTCTGTAAAACCCCATCCTTCTTCTGAACTTTCTGTTGTAAATTGTATTGTCGCCAGGCGCCCATCCTGGCATTGGATAGCAGCAAGCCC
>Ga0315339_1003378_pt1 | contig 11258 bp, 6 predicted proteins | sample ASW17metaG_FD_204514 | JGI IMG/M metagenome (GOLD analysis project Ga0315339, IMG submission 204514) | Ammonia-oxidizing marine archaeal communities from Pacific Ocean, United States - ASW #17 | ecosystem: Environmental > Aquatic > Marine > Oceanic | place: USA: California | collected 2016-12-05
CGCTTCAAGGAGCGGCTCCGGCAGGACGCACTAAACAAGGTCGAGCTAGATGTGCCTGAGATCGAGTGGGACCTGTGGCTGCATGAGTGCGCCATATCAGCTCACAGCGGCACACAGGGCTGACGATAGGGGCTGAGGTGGGCAACCGACCCACCGTGATCGTTAACCATCGGGAACGTCCCATTCCCACGCCTGCGCATTAGGCTCCCGCGTGCGCGTGTGAGCACGCCCGGTGTCTAAGCCCCCACGGTGTGGGTTGCTCCCGGAGCGGGACGACCTAGCGGCTACTAAGTACGGCGGCGTCCGAGACGACATTCAGAACTTCCGTAGGATCTTCGCGGAGTCGGGATTAGCCGGAACCCGTGCCGCCCGCGACTCCGGTGTCGCCATCCCCGCGTGGGTCCTCGCGTTTCTCGGCGGCTTACTCGGCGTGAGCGCGACTCAGCGGGAGCGGGAGAGGAGGTGACGATGGGCTGGGTGGTGAGGCCGACTGTTCGGTCCAGACCCCCGTACTTCACGGTACCCCGCGCCCAAAGTCACTATGGAAACCTAACGGATCGTGGCCCATGACCCAGGCGGGCTAGGCATGGGGTCGGAGCGTCAAGGCCGCGAAGACTCATCTCTCCCCCTTCATCGCTGCCACACGCCCCAGCCTCGGGATCGGAGTTCCTCGGCGTGATCCTTTTCTGCCTGAATCGCCTCCTCCTGAGTGGGAAACTCTGGGAGGTCTTGGTACGCCCATAGGAATAGCGCCTTTCCGTACTTTCTCACCCACTTGCTACCCTTCTGACGGTCTGTAAGGTGTTGTTGGAATCGATCTTCCCGGGTCTGGCTGGTCTGCCCAACGTAGACGCAGGGCTTGCCCTTCTGGTACGCAGGGTTGTCACGTCGAAAAGCCCTCGACCGGAGAACACTCTTGCGGAGCTTGATCACGTACACCAGGTATCGACGCTTCGGCCTCCTCTCAGCCACGATTCCGCCCATTTACCACATCTCGACGGTGTGACACAGAGGTCGCACGAACGCCTTGAGAGAAGTTCGAGCGCACTCGATGCCATCGACTACACGCCAAGCCACCTACTCCTCCTCAAACCCACTGTGGCTGAATTTCAGCGAGTTGGCGTTCTCGGTAACGATGCGGACGATGTCACTCTCCACGCCTCCAGGCACCTTGACCGTGATCTCCATCGTCACCGAGACCTTCGCCCCCGGAAGAGCCACCAAATGGCTCAACACCTCATCGGCGATCTTTCCAGCGTCACGGCCCACGCGAGTGCCATTGAGCGCAACTGAGCCCGAGAAGTGATTCAGTTGACCGGCAGCCACAGGAGTAGGCGTACCGCCCGAAGGCACGTCTGTACCGCCGTCTACATCGCCGGTAGCGTCACCCCTATAAGGCGTTTCAGTCGTTTCCTTCACCCGTGCTACGTCCTCTGCTTCCTGCTTTCGAGCAACGTCAACCTTCACCAGACAAGTGTTGTTGGTGATGGAAATGTTTCCGCCGCCACCAATCCTCAAGCCGAGGTAACGACGGCTGTCATCATCGAACGTCTCGGCTGTGGCGAAGGTGTCGTCCGGGATCAACATCGACGCGCCGTCGAGCACGGCCTGCTCAAGGGTCGCTCGCCCGGTTACCCGTGGCAGCTCAAGACACGTGGCAAACCACGGTGCCAACTCTCCGACCGTCACATGGTTCCGCTTCTTCCAGAGAAAGCGATCCAGAGTCATTCGCAGCCTGACACCACCCATCTGCGGCAAGAGCTGCTCGTTGTCGATGAGTCGCTTGCCCATGCGGTCTGCCAAGGTGCCTTGACCGCCCGAGATCTTCGACTCCTCCCAAAGCACCTCGCCACCAGCGTCTTCCTTATGGGGCACCAATGCATGGGTCCATGTAGCAGCGACACGAAGGTCTGTGGTGCTGTTGTACTCCTTCTTCTTAGTCTCGGCCTGGACGAGTTGGAACTGGTCCAGGTTCAAGCTCTGGCGGTCATTGAGTATCGACATCCATGATAAGTACTGCGCCGTGGACTGAAGCAGATCTTCAAGATTCTTGGAGTCGGGAGCGAGGAACACCACGCAGTTCATGTTGAGCCGTGGGGTGTTGCCGCGTTTGGCCAAGAACTCGCCAGCAGCTTTCCGGGCTGGCGAATCCTCGTGGTTGCGCTTGTGGCTGTGCTCAGGCCGCAAGATCACCAAACGGGCGGTCGAGTCGTCGGGCACATCTGCCGTGCTCTGCGGGCAAACATGGACACCCGCAAATTTTCCTCGCGTGCGATCATCCGTGAGCCGTCTGACCACCTCGGCATGAAGCTCGGCGGGCTCCCGCATCAGGGCCGCTGCCCTGTCCTCTGCGGTGCGGTTGAGGTTGGGCCTTGTCGAGAGCCAGTAGCGGTTGCCATCCTGATGAATGTACTGGCCACGCTCGCTCACGCGCCGCAGCGCATCGCCGAAGGTCGCCACCGTCTCGCCGGGTTGGGCGCAGGCCAAACGGATCAGCTCCGAGCCCACTCCCGGAGTTGCGTTCTCCGAACCCGGTGCCGTGCCAATGTAGAGCGCCCGAGCCACCCGCCGACACGCCGAATAGCGGCCCAAGTGCGTCACTTCCTGATCGATCTTCAGTGGCAGAGAGTTGGGACCATCCACGTCCTGACTGATGATGGGCTCCCAGACATCGTCGAGGTATCGGGTCAGCTCGCTCTTCACCGCGTGATCATCCATCGGGATCGAGGCGGGCATGATCAAAAGGCCCGCATCGTTGGACTCCCAGAGCCGATGAATCACCTTCGCCAAAAGGCGCAACACACCGCGGGTTCTCTGGAACTTGTCGAGCGTAGACCAATCGTCGTAGAGCCTACGAAACAGCTCGGGGTGAATGGGATAGCTCGCTCTAAGCTCGTCTCTGTACTCCCCTTCACCGCAGCCTCGGGGGAAGTCCTTCTCGCCTGAACGATACATCTTGGTAAAAGCGTTGATCGTGGCGTCACGGTGGGCGAACGCATCTTTGCCACTAATGGGCTCGAAGAGCCTGCGGCGCACGATCTCGAAGCCCTCGTCCCCCGTGGCCGCACGCCAAGGCTTGGCCACGCGGGTGAAGATGTTCTTCAAGACATCGAGGGCTTTGATGCCGTTGTCCCCGCCGATCTCGATTCGGGACTGTGGAATCGAGGCCACCACCAGACACTTTGGGGCTGCCTTGGCCGCTTCGGTCAACGACTGCGCGAAGCTGCCCTGCGAATCAAAGGTGCCCGCAGGCAGATCGGTCTTGTCGAAGAGCTGTCGCGCGTAGGCCACCCACTCGTCGATCAAGATCAGGCATGGGCTGTGGGCCGTGAACAGGTTGGTCAGGATGTCCGACCCTGGGGCGGTGCCGTTCTCGTCCGAATCGGCAACCAGTGCGTAGCCCTCGGACCCTCCGAGCTGCCATGCCATCTCGCCCCAGATGGTGCGGACCACTGTGCCGTCGTTCTTGGTCTTGGTCTCACCTGGAGACAGCGCAGTACCCACAAGTACAGCGCGGCTGGCCTTGGGTGCAGTGTTCACACCGGCGTCAGCGAGCACAGTTTCGATGCCCTCCAGGCTGCCTGTCTCAACGCCGCTGAAGAGGTGGTACAGAGCGAGCATGGAGTGAGTCTTGCCGCCACCGAAGTTGGTCTGAAGCTCCAGAACGGGGTCGCCGCCCGTGCCAGCCATGCGTTGCATCGCCCCCGCCAAAAGCTCACGCAGGCCCGTGGTGATGTACGTGCGCCGATAGAACTCGTTGGGGTCGAGGTACTCCAGCGACCCTCGGTTTTGGTAGACCTGCGCCAGATCAGCTGCGAACTCAGCCTGCATGTAGTGGCCCGAGGCCACATCGGCGTGGGGAGCGATTACCTCTCGCCAGGGTTTGAGCCCCGCCTGCGGGGTGCCGTCGAGATTCATCTGCTGGTAACGGGTCTTGTTGCGGGCATCTTCCGTGAAGACCTGTCGCTGAAGATCTGCCCGCAGTTTCCCGAGTTCCTCCGCAGGCTCCACAGCTGAGATCGCCTGCATGAGCCGTTGCATGGTGTCCAAGGCCCGATAGACATCGTCGGACTTGAAGGGTTTCTCGTGTGCCCAACCGTTGCGGACGTCGATGAGCTCACCCACATAAGACCGCTCGACATGGCCCAGCACATACCTGAAGACGGTCTGCCAATTGCCAGTCATCGCCACAAAGAGCGCCTGAGTGTCCCAGTGGACCGCACCGTCTTTGTCAGTCTTGATCCCACGGATGCGACTGGTCACATCGTCGATCCAAGAGCCACCCAGCTTGGCCTTCAGCTCTCGTTCGACGAAGGGCACGAGCCCGACTTTGGTCTGGTCGAGGCCCATTCGGATTCGATCTCTGTTGCTTACGGACATGGTCGTGCTGCCTTTGCTCAAAGCTCCAAGGACGCTTGGGTCGGGGTCGTGGCCGTTGATTCGCTGGTTGCGGCAAGTTTTTCAAGCTCAGGCCATGCGAGGACCAGGCCGTTGTAGGCCCGAGCCTCGTCAGCCCACTTCTTGCGCTCGCAGATGGTGTAGAGCCGGTAAGCAAGGTTTCGAGCCTGCTCGGCTACCGTCGCCCCCAAAGCGTTGAGCAGAGCAGCAGCGGCTCGCTCGCCCTCTTCTTCAAGCCTCTTAATCAGGTGCTGGGTCGCTTCCCAGACTGTCAGGCGCTTGTCTTTGGCGGGGTCCCAGTCTTTGGGCAGCTCAGGGCGGGTAAAGAGCTGCACATGCCCCGCAGCCGACTGGAGCACGCCCGCTTCTGCGACTCCATCCACCGACACGGCGCGAGCACGAGCGAGGGTGTCGGCTTCGCCAAAGGGACCCTGCTCGTATTGGTAGATCTCAAACCAGGTCACGGCGAACCGGGTGTCGCCGTCGAGTTGGCCTTCCTCCGCTCCCAACGATTCGTCGAGCACCTGGTTAATGAGCTGGAGTGCGCTGCGGACGGTCATTGCTGAGCCGTCGGCCTCGATGATCTCGCGGTACTTGGAGTAGACCGCCATGCCAGGGCCGATGGAGGACTGAGCTAAGTCCACAGGGGCGAGGTTGCTTCGTTGCAGGTTGGCGAGAGCTGCGGGTAACGCGCTGCGGAGATCTCGCAAGAAGTCTCCTCGAGTGGCGTTGGGCGCGTCTTCAGGGCGTTTGCGGCAGACGAGTACGATGCTGGAGGCAAGCGCGTTTTTGCCGATCCCAATCGCACGATCACTTCGCTCCGTTCGCATGGGCCAAGTGCCCGAGAGCCCGAATCCTGCTTCGATGACTGCTGCAAGGAAGGTCTCCCAACCTGTGGAAGAGCTGCTACCACCCTTGGTCTCAGATTGCTTAAAGGCGTAGTAGATGGTTACGGGAAAGTGCGGATTAGCTTGAAGGGCAAGCCGGTTCATCGCCTGCGTCATGCCGTCGAGAAAGAAGGTCTCGGCTGCCTGCCTACTGTCGTGCCGGTACGGGGTGGCCACTAGTTCTTCGGCTTTCGGGACGGCGACTGTGGCGAGCAAGTGGGGGAATGTGGACTTAAGCCCCCGCCGCATCCAGACGTAAAAGAAATCAGAGAGGTCTGCGTAGCCGATGTTGTCGTAGTATGGAGGATCGGTCGAAACGACCCTTGTCGCAGAAACTGATTGGGTTTGAGCGTCAGCCTGTAAGGCCTGTCCTCCATAACGTGCGGGCATACTGCGAAGGGAGCGGCTGATACCCTTAATAGACATCAGCACATCCCCAGCGGCACCAGCCAAGCAGTTTACCTCGGCGAAATCCCATACCATCGGTAAGGCTTGGCGACCAAAAGTAGTTTTCGCCTGATCTCGTGAAGGGCTCCAGACAACCAGAGCGGAGTTGTAATCAGTCGCCTTATCGACCGAGAACCCCAGGTAAACCCCAACAGCCTCCCCATACGCCTTGGCACCTATGCCACCGTCAACCAGCGGGACCCCGTCGTCCGGGAAGCCCGCCTTGATGGCGTCGGCTTCGGCACGCTTTCGGCCCTCACCCACCAGGTCGCTGAACGTGGTGAGGGCGACGAGCTGGCGGAGGGTGAAGAGGTCGCCGTAGGTGGTGAGGCCGTAAGGTGGCGTCCACAAGGCTCTTGGGTCATGCGCGAGAGGTGTCTCCGGTCGCCAACTCGGTTCCGCAGACCTCGCTATAGCCTCCATCACTTCTGTGGGCGAAAGATAGACTCGACAGCGTTTCCCCTCAGCCACAATCGCCAACAGTCGAGCACCCATCCGACCTGCACGCCCTTCTGACTTGATGTAGTTGGGCTCCATCGGGATTTCGGACATGATGCACTTAAAATTGGCCCCGCGCCCAAGCTTTGTCCCCGCCTTCGCCGCATCTGGGTCCTCCGGTAGCCCAGCCCTCACCTCAAAGCTGTAGCTGCCGCCCTCGATGACGGGCTGCACATAGTGCTCCTTGCCCTTCCTGTTGGCGAGAATGAAGGTGCTCACCAGCGGCACATCCACTTGGCTGAACGCTGGGTTGGGGCTCTTCACCGTGCGAGCCCAGAGCCAGGCGATGACGGTGAGCTCCTGGCCTTGGTATTGTGCAAGGTCAGGCCGCTTCTCGACCATCTCGCGGGTCACCTCAATCTTGGGGTAGAGATGCCCAATCCTCTCTTGCGCCTGATCCCGCATCCATTCGCCGTAGTAGCGCACATCCTCGGCCAAGCCCTCGGCCCCACGCCACAGTTTCTTGACCAGCGAGATCTCCTCTCGTGAGATCGGGTTCACGGGAGCCTTTCCCGCGAACTTGGGTGGGATCTCGATCATCGCCTTGTTGATTAGCACCGCCACGGGGTTCAGGTCCGACGCATAGCTCTCAAGGCCAAGCCGCTGGGCTTCGAGGGGCAGCGCACCGCCACCTGCGAAGGGGTCGTGGAAGGCAGGCAGCTTATTCGGATCTTCCCCCGTCTCTGCACATGTGCGAGCCCATGACTTGCGGATCTCCGCACGGGCCTCTTCAAGCACCTCTTCGTTGGTGGTGTTCTCCCAGATCACCAGCTTGCGGATGATCTCAAAGAGTCGCTCTCGCTCGACCACGATCTCCTCTTCACTCAATCCAGGGATCGAGCTTGGGTCGTCCACCATCTGGGCGAAGATGACCGAACGGGCTGCTGCCAAGGGACGCCGTGCCCACCACAGATGCAAAGTGCTGGGGTGGCCGTGCCGAATGGATTTCTCACGCTTGCAAGCGGCGTTGATCTCGTCGAGCGGCAGGGCAACCTCAATCAACTTTTTTCGATACGTGGTCATGGGCTCGTTTCTTGGTCGCTCGGTCGATTACTCAAGGTTGGTCGTATGGGGTCCAGACTCAGCTCACGCATGGTTCACCCCCGTACTCCAGTAGCCCCGCGAGCTTGTATGCGGTTGCCACCTCGTCTTGCCCCCTCTCTTTAAAGGGGTAGTTGCGGATGTAGGTCAGCTCGGTCACGGCATCTTCGGCGACCATCGCCACGGCCAAGATGAACTGGTCGGGCGTGTTGATGCCGCAGCGCACCTCGTTGGTGGTCAGGGTGACCTGAGTGGCACCTTCAGCTCGACCTTTGACCTCAATGAAGCGAAGGTGGCCCTCGGGCGGCTTGGACTCAATGTCGTGGCCAATGCCCTTGGTGGCGCTCACGTCTTTGGGCTCACAACCAAGCGCACGCTCTGCCTGCATCACAGCGTCCATCGCCAGCATCTCCACCCGCTTTCGGGCGGCTGCGTCTACGCCATCGTCGGGGCTGGTCGCCTCGGTGCCGGTGTAGCGGGCCAGGAGCCCCGCTGGGATGATGAGCGCACCCCCTTTGACCTTGGGCGCACCAGGGATGATCTGGCGCTCCTTATCAAGCTCTGCAAGGCGTTCCTGCATTCTGTCTGCGAGCCGCTCCGCACGGGCTTGTGCGTTCGCTGCCGAGAGCTTGGTTTTTTGCCCGGCTTGCTCACGGTGCTTGAGGTCTTGGGCACGCCGGTCCCAGAGTTGAATCTCCTTGAGCAGACGGGCTTTGACCTGATGCTCGGTCTTTTCGACGCGGGCGAGCGTCTCAGCCTTGAGCCTAGTGACCTCTACGGGGATCACATCGCTGATGGCGTAGCCCAGCACGGCATTCTCCCAGTCCGTTTGGAGCCACGGGTCGTCCAACTCAGGTTGCACCAACTCAAGCTCCTCAGCGGTAGGTGCCCGGTAATCCAGATAGGGGGCAGCCCCTGCTGCCCGAAAACTTCCACCCGCGTCGGTCTCCACGAACTGAAGCTGCTTTAGAACGGTCACGGAATTGCCGTCTCGACCTCTGCGACCATCGTGAATGGAGTGCTCCAAATAGAAAAGCAGGCGTGGTGTGTCACCGAGGTCTTCCGCATCGATGAGTACCGCCCCGCGCTTCATCAACTCACCGTGACGCTGCAAGGTGAGGTCGATGGTGGCACCGAGCAGGGGGCTGCCAGGACAGACTAGTTCGGCCCGAGGCTGAATATCGATCTGCTCTTTGTCGAAGCACACCCGCTCGTAGCGTTCGCTGAGCGGCGCACCCATGCCGATCTGCCGGTCGATGCGGCGGAGTTCCACCGGCACTCGGGTCACCTCAAAGCGACCCGACTCACGGCGGTGGATCTTGCCCCCCAACTTGGGGAAGGCTCTCAAGAAGAAGTCCTCAATGAAGTGAGGTTGCAGCCTGCGGGCGTGGGCTCGCTCCATCTCGTCTCGGATGGTCTGAACTCGGGTGGTGTCCATTGCGTCGCCCGTTAGCGAACGCTCATCTAGGATGTCTTGTAGGTGGTCACGGTCAACCATGCCATCGACCACTTCGTCGAGCTTGGCTTTGGTCTCGGGATCATCGCCGTAGCGGATCGCTTCCATGAGCAGATCGTGCAGAGGCTTCTCATCGAAGAGCCTGCCGAGCACATCGTAGACCTTGCCTCCAAGGGCTTTGCGCTCCTCGTCGAGCTTGCCCAAGAGCTTCATGTAGACATCGCCCTCGCGGGTGTCTTTGGCGATGAGGTTCCACAGATGGCAGACCTCTCGCTGGCCGATGCGGTGGATGCGCCCGAAGCGTTGCTCAAGGCGGTTGGGGTTCCAAGGAAGGTCGTAGTTGACCATGAGATGCGCCCGCTGGAGGTTCACGCCTTCGCCTGCCGCATCGTTGGCCACCAACACCAGCACTTCGGGATCGTTCATGAACCCTGTGACCACGGCGCGGCGGGCCTCACGGGTGACGCCGCCGTGGATCTCCACCACGGCCTCGTCTCGGCCCAGGCGATTGCGAATGCGCTTGGTCAAGTACGAGAGGGTGTCCCGGAACTCACTGAAGATGACGAGCTTTCGGCGGTTGCCATCGGCGTCGGTCATCAAGGGATTGTCCAAGATGGTGTCGAGTTGGTTCCACTTGGCATCCTGCCCTGAACGCACCACCGCCTTCGCGATGGCTTCAAGCCTGATCAGGGTCTGGATCTCAATCTCAAGCTCGTCGATGGTGGCCGCAGCGGTGGCATTGTCGATGAGCTTCTCTTCTAGGTCTTCCTGCTCCTCCTGGGGGGAGTCCTCAAAGGTGTCGTCAAAGATGTCATCGTCGAGGTCATCGAGGACCGATGCGTAGAACGGCACCTGGGCCTTGCCACCCTTAAGTAAGATGCGGGCCTCACGGAGGCGGCTCTCCAGTTTTTCACGTCTCCTGATCAGTGAGCGGTAAATGGACTCAGGCGATGAGGCCAGACGCCGTTGCAGGATCATCAAAGCGAAGCCCACGTTGACCCTGCGGGTGCCTTCACCCTGATCGACAAAGCGGTCCGCACGGTTCATCTCTTCGCGGACGTACTCAGTGACGGCTGTGTAGAGAGCCAGCTCGGGCTCGGACAGATTGTATTGAGCGGTGTACGAGCGGCGTTCTGGAAAGAGCGGTTTGCCATCAAACTTGTAGAGGTCTTCTTTGACCAGGCGGCGCATGAGGTCTGCTGGGTCGGCACTGTGCACACCGTCGCGGTACTTACCCTCGAAGCGGTCGCTATCGAGCAGGGCCATGAAGATCTGAAAGTCCTGCTCTTTGCCGTTGTGGGGCGTGGCCGTCATAAGCAGGAAGTTGCGACAGTGCCCGCCGACGGTGAGGCCCAGCTTGTAGCGTTTGGTAAGCTTGATCTCGTTGCCGTAGTAGTGGCCGCTCATCCGGTGGGCCTCATCCACGATGATCAGGTCCCACTCGGGGGCTTGTAGCAGCTTCTCCTGCAACTCTTCGTTTCGTGAGAGTTGGTCCATGCGGACGATTAGTCGGTCTTGGCCCTCAAAGGGGTTGGCGGTCCGAGAGGCGGTGATCATGTCACGGGTGAGCAGATCAAAGCTGAGCCCAAACTTCTCATGAAGCTCGTCTTGCCATTGCTCGGTGAGTGATCCGGGCGAGATGATGAGGCACCGCTTGAGGTCGCCTCGAACCATCAGCTCCTTGATGAGCAAGCCCGCCATGATCGTCTTTCCAGCGCCGGGATCATCGGCGAGGAGGAAGCGCAGGGGTTGCCGGGGCAGCATCGCCTCATAAACCGCTGAGATCTGGTGAGGCAGCGGCATGATGAGGCTGGTAGTGATGGCGACATAGGGGTCGAAGAGCCACGCCAGGTTGATCCGATAGGCTTCGGAGACCAGGCGGAGCAGGTCGCCGTCTCCGTCGAAAGACCACTGACGGCCTACCTCCACAACTTCCAAGGACGGCTCGTCGTCACGGTAGAGAAGGCGCTCGATGAGCTGGCCATCACCGTCGCGGTAGATAACTCTGACGGCCTGCTCCCCGATCCAATGGACAGACTCGACTGTGGTGATGCCCGAGGCCGTGAGACCTCTGAGCCGCGTTCCCGCGTGGAGATCATCAAGCTTACTCACGGGTGCTTCTCGATTTCCGGGGCCAAGTCCTCTGGGGCACCACAATGCGGACAGGCCGGTGCCTTGTGGCTGACCTCCTTCTCGGATTCGTACCGCGGTATTATAGCCATTCCCTCATTCTGGCCCATCCCACTCATGCCCGCCACTAAGGACGCGCAGAACAGTGGATAGCTGGGTGTGGCTGGGTGCCACGGAGGGGGGGCTAGTTGCCGGGGGGATGCGCCTCTTTCCACTCGCAGTGCTGCTACTAGGGACACGTCCCCCATACCGGATGAGCCTGAGTCCAAGAGGTCGCCAAATAATCGAAAGAACCGGGCTTGCTAGTGATATTGGAGACACACCAGCCACTCAAATCCTGATCGAACGCCTTGGCTGCGAAGAACATGGCGTACATGTTCGTGACACTACTGACGTCCCAC
>Ga0315339_1003379_pt1 | contig 11256 bp, 12 predicted proteins | sample ASW17metaG_FD_204514 | JGI IMG/M metagenome (GOLD analysis project Ga0315339, IMG submission 204514) | Ammonia-oxidizing marine archaeal communities from Pacific Ocean, United States - ASW #17 | ecosystem: Environmental > Aquatic > Marine > Oceanic | place: USA: California | collected 2016-12-05
TAAAAAAGCTTCAAAAAAAGAATTAAAAAATATCCTTTATGCAACTGATGAAAAGCTTGTTTCAATTGATTTTAATCATAACCCTAATTCTGCTATCGTTGATTTATCCTTAACTAATGTTGTTGGACATGACATGGGTAAAGTTTCGGCATGGTATGATAATGAGTGGGGATTTGCTTCAAGAATGTGCGATTTAGCAGAATATATTCATAAAATTTAATTTTTTTATGAACAATATTTTAAATAAAAATCTAGATCTTAATGGAAAAAAAGTTTTATTAAGAGTCGATTTAAATGTTCCAATGAAAAATGGATCTATAACTGAAACCTCAAGAATAGAAAAAATAATACCAACAATAAATCTTTTATTAGAAAAACAAGCTAAAATTATAATTTTATCTCACATCGGTCGGCCAAAAGGTAAGGTGATTGAGGGAATGTCTTTAAAACCTATTTCTGAAAAATTATCTTCTTTGTTAAAGAAAGAAGTTTTATTTAACAAAGGTGTTTTAAATGAAAATACACACTTAGAAATAAATAAAGTTTCGAATGGATCCATTATAATGTTAGAAAATATTCGATTTAACGAAGGAGAAGAATCAAATGATAGAGAGTTTTCAAAAAAAATATCTTCTTTGGGAGATATATATATAAATGATGCTTTTTCTTGTTCTCATAGATCTCATGCTTCTGTCGAAGGAATTACCAAATATATTCCTTCATATTTTGGACTGCAAATTAATGAGGAAATTAAGGCATTAAAAAAAATTACCTCAGAAATTAAAAAACCTGTTTCACTTATAATTGGAGGTTCAAAAATTTCGACAAAAATTAAAATTATTAATAATTTAATAAAAAAATTTAATAATATAATAATTGTAGGTGGTATGGCTAACACAATGCTAAAATATACAGGTGTGAGCGTAGGAAAATCAATATGCGAATATGAGTGTGCTCCTTTAATTAAAAAAATTATAGAAAACTCAAAAAAATACAATTGTGAAATTACTATACCTAAAGATGTTATTGTATCTAAAAGTTTAAATGGAAGGGGTAAGGAAAAAAATATAAATGAAATAGAAGAAAATGAAATGATACTAGATATTGGATCAAAAACAATATCGACAATTGAAAAAATCATAAATGACTCTAAAACAGTTTTGTGGAATGGTCCTGCTGGATATTTTGAAAACCCAAATTTTGAAAATGGAACCAAAAAAATATTAGAATTAATCTCTAAAAAAACAAAGAATGATAACATTTTCTCTGTAGCCGGTGGCGGAGAAACAGTTGCTGCAATAAATAAATTTCAAAAATTTGATTCATTTACTTTTGTTTCAACTGCCGGTGGAGCTTTTTTAGAATATCTTGAAGGAAAAACGCTACCTGCTATAAAAGCATTAAATCAAAATGTCTGACTTAAAGAACATAGCTTTAAAAATTTTATCAAATGGGAAAGGTATCCTTGCTGCTGATGAGAGCACAGGAACCATGACCAAAAGACTTAATACTGTAAATGTAGAATCAACTCCAGAAAATAGGCTACTATTTAGAGAAACACTTTTTTCATCAGAAAGTATGAAAAAATGTATAGGTGGAGTAATTTTGTATGACGAAACAATTAAACAAATAACGAGTTCAAAAAAAACTATACCAGAGTTAATTTTATCATCTGGAGCTGTCCCGGGAATAAAAGTAGATACGGGAGTAAAAGTTTTAGAGGGTTCGCCTGAGGAAAAAATAACAGAAGGGTTGGATGGTTTAAGAGAAAGATTAGTAGAATACTATAAGCTTGGAGCAAGATTTACAAAATGGAGAGGTGTTTATATTGTTTCAGATAAGTACCCTAGTAAGTTATCAATTCATGCAAATGCAAATGCATTAGCTAGCTACTCTTCATTAGTTCAGGCAAGTGGAATGGTTCCAATTGTAGAGCCAGAAGTATTAATGGATGGAAATCATACTGCTGAAGATTGCTTAAATAAAACATCAGAAGTTATTAAAAAGTGTTTTGAAGAACTAATAAATCATAATGTTAATTTATCTGGAATAATTTTAAAACCAAATATGATTCTGCCTGGAAATACTTCAAATAATAAAATTAAAAATGAAGAAGTTGCAAAATTAACTTTGAAATGTATAAAAGAATCTGTTCCAAAAGAAGTGCCTGGGATAGCCTTTTTGTCTGGTGGCCAAACCGATATGGAGGCAACCGAAAACTTGAATTTAATTAATAAATTTAATGATACAAATTTTATAATGAGTTATTCGTATGGAAGAGCGCTACAACAAAGTCCTATTAAATTTTGGTCAAAAAACATCAAAAATATTAAGGGGACCCAAGAAATCTTTAATCATAGAGCAAATATGTGCTCACTTGCGGCTCAAGGAAAATGGTCAAAAGAACTTGAGAAAAAATAAAAAAAATAAGAGATTTATTTATTTAATTTCTCCAAATAAGATTAAAAGTGAAGATTTCTATACCAAGCTTAATCAAGTATTAAGTTCAAAAAAAGTAAGTTTTTTTCAATTAAGATTAAAAAAAGAAAATATTATAAACCAGATTTATATTGGGAAAAAAATAAGAAAAATTTGTAAAAAATACCAAGTTAAATTTCTTATCAATGATAATGCATTGCTTGCAAAGAAAGTTAACGCTGATGGTTGTCATTTAGGACAAAAAGATATGAATATTTTAAAAGCTAGGAAAATATTAAAAAATAAAATTATTGGCATTACTTGTCATAATTCAATAAGTCTGGCAAAGAAAGCCGTTAGGGGTGGAGCAAACTATTTGGCTTTTGGAGCATTTTATTCCTCTAGAACAAAAAAAATTAAATATAAAGCAAGTTTAAAAATACTAAACCTAGCTAAAAAATTAACAAAAACTCCTGTTGTAGCAATAGGAGGAATAAAAGATACCAATTATAAAAAACTTTTATTGAATAAAGCCGACTTTTTAGCTATCTCAAGCTACATTTGGAATAATAAAAAACTAAATCCAAAAGAAGCGATAAATAAATTAACATGAAGATATCTGGAAATGAAATTAAACCTGGAATGCTTTTAGAGCATAAAGATGATTTGTGGGAAGTTTTGAAAACTCAACATGTAAAGCCTGGAAAAGGTGGTGCATTTAATCAGGTTGAAATGAAAAGTGTAAACAAAGGAACAAAATTAAATGAGAGATTTAGGTCCAGCGATACAGTTGAAAAAGCTTCTATAGAAGAAATTAATTTTAATTACTTGTATGAAGATGAATTAGAATATTATTTCATAAATCAAAAATCTTTCGAACAAATAAATATAAAAAAAGAAATTGTTGGAAAAAAAGGTAAGTTTTTAAAAGAAGAGCTAGAAGTAATAATAAGCTTTTATGAAGAAAAACCTATATCTATAGAATTACCAAATCAGATTAATTGTAAAATAGAAAGCACAGACGTAGCTTTAAAAGGCCAGACAGTTTCGTCATCATACAAGCCAGCAATATTAGATAATGGAGAAAAAATCCAAGTACCTCCATTCATTGAAAGTGGAGATGAAATAATCGTTGATACTAGATCTAATGAATACGTAAAAAAAATATAAACTTAATGAATTCGATATCTGCAAATTTAAATATTATGATTAAAGCTGCAGAAAAAGCTTCAAAAATATTAATAAGAGATTTTGGGGAACTAGAAAAATTACAAGTATCTTTAAAAGGCCCTTCGGATTTTGTAACTAATTCTGATAAAAAAGTTGAAAAAATTATTATTGAAGAATTAACAAAATCAAGAAAAAAATTTTCTATACTTAGTGAAGAAATTGGAGAAATAAAAAATTCAGATAAAGATAATTATTGGATTATAGACCCAATAGATGGAACTACAAATTTTTTACATGGAATTCCTCATTTTGCAATATCAATTGCTTTAAAAACAAAAGGAGAAATTGTTAGTGGCTTAATTTTTGATCCCATAAAAAATGAGATGTTTTATGCTGAAAAAAATTGTGGAGCATATTTTAACAACCAGAGAATTAGAGTTTCAAAAAAAAAAAATATTAATGAATGTTTGTTTGCAACTAGTGGTAAAGATAAAGTTGAAAACAATCTAAATATTCGAAAATCAGGAAGTGCGGCATTGGACATAGCTTATGTTGGTGCAGGTCGTTATGATGGATATTTTCAAAAAAATTTACATATTTGGGATATTGCCGCAGGAATAATTATCTTGAAAGAAGCAGGTGGAAAAATAAATGATTTAGATTATTCATCTAATCAAGTAATTAAGGTATTAGCGGGAAGTAACTCTATATATGAAAAAATGTTAGAAAGCCTTGATAACTTTTAATTGTTTTTAAATTTTCTTTTGCTATAAAACCTGCTATGAAAAAAAAAATACACCCAAAATATCATAAAATAAAAGTTGAAATGACCGATGGATCTCAATTTGAAACAAAATCAACTTGGGGATCTGAAGGAGAAACTCTAAAGTTGGACATTGATCCTATATCGCATTCAGCTTGGACAGGTGGAAAACAAAAAATCCTTGATAAAGGAAGAGTAAGTAAATTTAATAAAAAATTTCAAAATTTTAGATCCGAGAAAAAAACCTAATGACCAACGCTCCTTTAATGCCTATGGCAACAGCTGTATGGCTAGTAGAAAATACTACTTTAACATTTAAACAAATTGCAGATTTCTGTAATTTACATGAAGTTGAGATACAAGGTATAGCTGACGGTGAAGTAGCAAAAGGAATTGTAGGTTATAATCCCATTATTGCAGGTCAGTTAACAAAAGAAGAAATTGAATTATCTTCTCAAAATCAATTGAGACCTTTAATGATTAATAGTTACAATTTAGAAATATCAAGTTCAAATGAAAAAATAAAAAAATATGTTCCTTTGTCAAAAAGACAAGATAAACCCGATTCTGCGCTTTGGCTTATCAGGCAACATTCAATTTTGAAAGATTCACAAATTGCAAAGCTTGTGGGTATTACAAAAAATTCAGTAGTAACAATAAGAAATAAAAGCTATTGGAATTACAATAATCTTAATACTAAAGATCCAGTAGCTATAGGATTGTTTAACCAAAAAGAACTTCAAGAAGCTTTGGAGAAAGCTGAACGTAGAGTAAAGAAAGAAAAGAAACAGAAAGAAAAAGAAAAATTAAAAAATTAAAATATAAATAAGAATATAGACAAATAATATATTAAATGTTAAGTACACGTCATTTTGGAGGTTGTTATTAAAATAGAAGTAAAAGATAATAATGTAGAACAAGCACTGAGGGTTTTAAAAAGAAAACTTCAGAGAGATGGTTTTTTTAAAATAATTAAATTAAAGAATACATATGAAAAGCCCTCTGAAAAAAAAAAGAGAATTCTGCAAGAAAATATTAAAAGAGTTAAAAAATTAAAGAAACTCAAAAATAGAATTTAAATTACCGCGGGGTGGAGCAGCCTGGTAGCTCGCAAGGCTCATAACCTTGAGGTCGGCGGTTCAAATCCGTCCCCCGCAACCAAAAATAAGTTTAATATTATGTGTGCAATTAACGGTTTTACTTACAGAGACTCTAATCTTTTAAACAAAATGATGAGTATTTGTTCAAGCCGTGGGCCTGACGATAAAGGTTTTTTTTTTGAAGATGAAATTAGTTTGGGTCATAATAGATTATCAATAATTGATCCAAATGAAAGATCAAAACAACCTTTTATCTATAAAAATTTAGTACTTTCGTTTAATGGTGAAATTTATAATTTTTTAGAATTAAAAAAAGAATTAAAAACCAAAGGTTATAAATTTTCTACTGAATCCGATACAGAAGTATTAATCAAATTATTTCACTGTTATGAAGTTGAATCATTCAGAAAAATTTCAGGAATTTTTTCTATTTCTATTTGGGACAAATATAAAAAAATACTATATTTAGTAAGAGATATTGTTGGTGTAAAACCTCTCTATTATTCTTACAAAAATGGAAACTTATTTTTTTCTACATTAATTAAACCTCTTTTAGAGATAAATGAAAAACAACTAAATATTGAAGCTGTTAATTATTATTCTAATTTTGGATATAATGATTTAACAGAAACTTTTTTTAAAAATATTTTTAAATTAGAACCAGGTGAATTAATTATTTATAAAAATAAATCATTTAAAAAAGAAAAATTTTTAAAATACAATTTTAAAAAAAATTTATCTAAAAATGATGTTAAAGAAAAAATAATTAAGGTAATAAATAAACAAACAATTTCAGATGTTCCAATAGCATTATCTCTTTCAGGGGGCGTGGACTCAAATATTATTTTGTCTGCAATATCAAAAAGTTTAAAAACCTATAACATTTCATTTACTTATAATAATAATAAAAGTTTAGATTCAATTTATGCTGCAAATAGAGCAAAGTTATTCAATACAGATCATCAAGAAATTAAAGTATCGAATGATAAATTTATAAATACGATAGAAAAAGTAAATGATATATTAGAGGAGCCAGTTGGTAATCAAAATTCAGTTAGTAATTTAATTTTATCTGAGAATATAAAAGAAAAAGTAATTATGTGTGGAGATGGAGGTGACGAAATCTTTACAGGTTATGATAAATATAGATCTATTTATTTTTTATCAATAATAAATAAGTTTAAATCTATTATACCAAAGCTAAATATAAAAAATAAAAATTTTAGAAGATTATTTTTTAATGATTCAAAAAAGATTCATTTATCGTTTAGTAATCAAAATATTTTAAATCCAAATTTTTTTTTTCTTAATTATAAAAACATTGAATTTAATGAGATAAATTACAACCATTTTGATGAAAAATTTTCAAAATTTAAACTTGAAAATATAATGTTAGCTGACCTGGATACTTGGGTAAAAAATGATGTGCTTCTAAGAAACGATAAAATATATATGAATAAAGCGGTAGAAGTGAGAGTACCTTATCTTGATCAAGATTTAATTGAGTCATGCCTTTTTTACAGTGCAAATAAAAAAATAAATTTTTTAAAAAAAACTAAACCTTTATTAAGAAAATTGTTTAAAAAAGAATTAAAAGGTATCTTAGAACAAAAAAAAGGTTTTGACAGTCCATTTAATTTTTGGATTAAAGAAGAAAAAAATAAAAAAATTCTTGAATACTATTTTAGTAATAATTACCATAAATCTTCTCTACTTAATTACGATAATATAAAACAAACTTTAGATGACAAAAGAGACCAAAGTTTTAAGATTTTTTCAAATTTAATGCTGCAAATATTTTTAAAGCAAAATAATTTTTGAATAAACTTTTAAAAAATGAACCTTAAACATACAATTATATTTTATCCTTCAATGGAAAGGGGTGGCGTTACAATCAATTTAAAACATCTTATAACATATTTAACTAACAAAAATATAAAAGTAAGTTTGGTGGCAAATAACTTTGATTCTAAGAAAATAAATTTAAAAAAGAAAAACTTCTTTTTTTTCAGAATAGCTTCAAAATTTAAATTCTCATTATTACCAAGTAGATGGTTAATTGCATTTCTTTCTATTAAGCATTTAATTAAAAGTTTTTCAAAATACAAAAAAGAAAATACAGTTGTTTTATCAATGCAAAGTAGCATGGTTGCTATAATTATTTGTAAAATTTTTGGAATTAGGATTGTTGCAAGAAATTCTGAAGATCCAATTTCTTCCACTAAATACGCTGATAACTATTTTCTAGCTAGTATAATATTTGTGCTTAGGTTTTTTATATATAATTTTGCAAATGGCATACTAACTAATTCATTTGGATCAAAAAAATCCTTGGAATTATTTGTTTTAAACAAAAACAAGATTAGGACTATATATAATCCCTATCTTTTAAAAATAAATAAAAAAAATAAAGTTAATAAAAGAAATATTATTTTATCTGTTGGAAGATTGTGTAAACAAAAAGATTTTTTTACTTTAATTTTGGGTTTTTCAAAATTTGTAAAAAAATTCCCTAAATTTAAACTAATTATTCTTGGAGATGGACCTGATAAAAGTAAGTTAAATAATTTTATAAAAAGTTTAGGTCTAGATAAGAAAATTATTATTAAGGGATGGGTAAAAAATACAGACAAATATTTTTCATCTGCAAAGATTTTTGCTTTAACATCTTTATATGAAGGTTTGGGCAATGTTTTTATAGATGCTGTAAATTATGAAATTCCTTGTGTTTATACTAATTGTAAAAGTGGACCAAATGAGATTCTGTTAAATAAAAAAGGTGGATTTCAAATAAAAATAAAAGATCAATATGACTTAAATAATAAACTTGAAAAATGCATATCTGACTACTCAAAAAGTAAAAAAATGATTATGCATGCTAAAACTAAGATTAATAGATTTTATTATAAAACTACCTGTCCCAAATATTTAAAATATCTTCAAGAAATTTGTATAAGCTAACTTATTTTAAAATTAGCTTTTTTACTATCAGCTAAAAATGTCTTAACTGTTTCTTTTGTTAGTTGATTATATGTTTTTCCAAATCTTTCAATTTTTTCAATTATCGCTGGAGGAATAGTTATAATTTGACATCCTAATTGCTTTGCCTGCAGATAATTATATGGTTCTCTTACACTTGCCCATAGAATTTTAACATTTTTATATTTTTTTGATATTTTTATACTTTTTTTTATTTCAGGAATTGGGTCTTTTCCGGTATCTGCTGCTCTTCCAACAAAAATTGAAATAATTACATTTGTTTTTTTATTTATGCATTTTAATATTTTTGAAGTTTGGCTAGCAGTATATACGGCTGTTACATTTAATTTAATATTTCTCTCGTTTAACTCTTTTATTTCTTTACCCAAAAAAATTCCTTTGGAATTGATAATGGGAATTTTTACATAAACATTTCTACCCCAAGAGTTTATTTTAATTGCTTGATCTATAATTTCTTTATAATTGTCTGCAAAAACTTCTAATGATACTGGTTTTTTAGGACAAATTTTTAATATTTGCTTTGAATATATACTATAATTTTTTGCACCAGCTTTTCTGATTAAAGTTGGATTGGTTGTAAATCCAGATACAATTTTTTTTTTATAAAATTTTTTTATTTTTTTTATATCTGCTATGTCGCAAAATATTAATGTTTTCATTTAATTTTTATAAATATTTTGAAGCTATGTCTTTTCTAATATACACGAAATTTGACAAATGGAATATATTAGTTTCTGGTCTACTTGGATCAACTTTTGCTAATTTTTTTCCAAATGGCAAAATCTGAAATAATTCATAATTAACGAGATTTTGAGAAAATTTATACATAGAATGATTTTGAAAAAGCTGATGCCAATTAAATTCTAACTGAATATATTTAGGAGACTTTCTATTTATAGTGTCTTTAGCTCCAATAATGACTTCTAGTTCAAATCCCTCTGTATCAATTTTAATTAAATCTATTTCCTTGGTATCAAGTAAATTTGGATTTTCTAAAAAAAAAGAATCTAGCGTTTTAATTTCTGTAATTATTTTTTTATTTTTTTTATAATCAAAGAATGATAACTTATCTATATCTCTGATAAAAGTTGCTTTTTCTGATTTTTCATCACTGTAGTTTAATTCTAGACCAATATTTTTATCTCCTAGAGCACAATTAAAAACTTTTAACCTGTCAGGATGTTTGTTTTCCATATTTTTTAATTCTTCAAATGCTTTTTTTAAAGGTTCAAATGATATAATTTTAGAGTTTGTTTCTGATAAAAGTAATTGAGTATATTTACCTACATTCGCTCCTACGTCTATAGAGGTCTCAAGATCTTTGTTTATTAATTTTATAAAATTTTTTTCTCCTGTATCTGAAAAACTTCCAAAATTTTTATAACCTTTTGCATTTAGAACGAGGGATAGAAATAAATTGTTGATAAATTGCATTTTTTTTCTACCAAATATAAAAACATAAACGTAGGAAATTTTTCTGTAGAAAAAAATCAATATTTTTTTAATATTCATTATTAAAATATAAATTGCTTAAAATAATACCTTATCTTAGTTTAAGTTTTTTATTATCTCTTCAGTCATTTTTTTTGCATCAGCAAGTAGCATCAAAGTATTTTCTCTATAAAATAAATCATTATCTATTCCAGCATATCCTGGTGATAAACTTCTTTTAACAAATAATACTGATTTAGATTTTTCAACATCCAATATAGGCATACCATAAATTGGGCTTTGGGGGTCAGTTTTTGCTGCAGGATTTGTTACGTCATTAGCTCCAATTACGTAAGCTACATCACAATTAGCAAAGTCATTGTTAATCTCTTCCAATTCAAAGACTTCATCATAAGGAACATTTGCCTCGGCCAATAAAACATTCATGTGTCCAGGCATTCTTCCTGCGACTGGATGAATTGCATAAGTAACTTTGACACCATTTTTCTTTAAAGCATCAACCATTTCTCTAAGAGCATGTTGAGCTTGAGCAACAGCCATACCATAACCAGGCACAATTATTACTGAAGAAGCGTTTTTCATTAAAAAAGCTGCATCATCTGCATTTCCACTTTTAACAGGTTTTTGTTCTTTAGATTTGCTTGAAGAAGATTGATCTGTTGCGCCCCATCCTCCAAGTATTACGTTAAAGAACGAACGGTTCATTCCTTTGCACATAATGTATGATAATATTGCACCTGACGAACCAACCAGTGCACCCGTGATTATCAATGCAGTATTTTCCAAAGTAAAACCTATCCCAGCTGCCGCCCAGCCTGAGTAAGAATTAAGCATCGAAATTACAACTGGCATATCTGCGCCACCAATTGGAATAATCAATAATATTCCTAGTAACAAGGAAATCTCAATTATTCTCCAAAATAAGCTATCTGATTGTGTCCTGCACAAATAAAACATCAAAACTACTATTAAAATACCAAGAATTAAATTTAAGTAGTGTTGTCCTCTAAAAGTTATTGGTGAGCCTGACATTATGCCTCTTAGTTTTAAAAAGGCTATGACAGATCCTGTGAATGTTATTGCTCCTATCGCCGCACCTAAAGACATTTCAATTAAACTTGCAATTTTAATATTACCTGGCGAGCCTAAATTAAATACTTCAGGGTTTAGAAAAGCTGATATGGCAACAAAAACAGCTGCTAATCCAACTAAACTGTGAAAGCCTGCAACAAGCTCTGGCATTGCAGTCATTGGTATTTTAAATGCAATAAACGCACCTATCGATCCGCTAATCAACATTAAGATCATTAAATATAAAAATCCTGTTGAAAAATTACCAACTGAAATAATAGT
>Ga0315339_1003380_pt1 | contig 11254 bp, 9 predicted proteins | sample ASW17metaG_FD_204514 | JGI IMG/M metagenome (GOLD analysis project Ga0315339, IMG submission 204514) | Ammonia-oxidizing marine archaeal communities from Pacific Ocean, United States - ASW #17 | ecosystem: Environmental > Aquatic > Marine > Oceanic | place: USA: California | collected 2016-12-05
TAAAAGAACGTTCCGCCTCGCAGTCCCATTTCAACGACCTCTGTCGCCTGCTGGACATCGACGAACCCACAACCGCCGACCCCAAGGGCGAATGGTTCACTTGTGAAAAGGGCGCGTCCAAAACCAGTGGCGGCGACGGCTGGGCCGACGTGTGGCGCAAGAACTGTTTCGCTTGGGAGTACAAGGGCAAGCGCGCAAATCTGGACAAGGCGTTTGACCAACTCCTTAATTACGCAATTGCTCTGGAAAACCCGCCTCTTTTAATCGTGTCCGACATGGATGTAATCCGCATCCACACCAACTGGACCAATACAGTTCAGAACGTCTATACCATCCCGTTGACCGACCTAACGGATGCGACGAACCGCGACCTTCTGCGCAATGCCTTCCTTGACCCGGAAAAGCTGAAGCCAACAAAAACCCGCCAACTGGTGACGGAACAAGCCGCGCAGAACTTTGCCAACATGGCCCAGCGCCTGCGCGAACGCGGCCACGACCCGCAAGAGGTCGCGCATTTCATCAACCGTCTGGTGTTCTGCATGTTCGCCGAAGACGTGAATCTATTACCGCACAAGATGTTCGAAAAAATGATCAAACTGTCTCGTCCCAAGCCCGAGACTTTTGCCGACAACGCAAAGACCCTTTTTGCTGCAATGGGTAAGAAGGGCGGCAAGGTTGGGTTTGAACAAATTGAATGGTTCAACGGTGGGCTGTTTGACAGCGACGACGTCTTGCCGCTGGAATGGGAAGACCTTGATGACCTGATCCGTGCCGCCACGCTGGACTGGTCCGATATCGACCCCTCTATCCTTGGCACGCTGTTTGAACGTGGGCTGGACCCGGCCAAGCGCAGCCAGCTTGGCGCGCATTACACCGACCGCGACAAAATCATGCAAATCGTCAATCCGGTCATCGTCGAACCGCTGTTGGCGGAATGGGCAGAGGTCAAGGCGCAGATAGAGGCGCTGCTCGACAAGGCCCCCAAGGCCACGAAGGAAAAGCTGCTCAGTTCTAAGGAAAAAGGCGCAGTCACCCGCGCGCTGGATAAGGCTGAAAAGCTGCACCTTGGTTTTATCGAGCGGCTCAAGGCGTTCCGCGCGCTCGACCCGGCCTGCGGCTCTGGCAACTTCCTGTATATCGCGCTGCTGGAACTCAAGAACATCGAACACCGGGTTAACCTGGAGGCAGAGGCGCTGGGCCTGCCACGCGGTTTCCCGCAACTGGGGCCAGAGGTGGTGCTGGGGATAGAACTGTCGAGTTACGCCGCCGAACTCGCCCGCGTGTCGGTCTGGATTGGTGAAATCCAATGGATGCGCCGCAACGGCTTCGAGGCCGCCAAGAACCCGATTCTTCGCACGCTCAACACAATAGAGAATCGAGACGCGGTGTTGAATGCAGACGGCACGCGGGCCGAGTGGCCCAAGGCGGACGTAGTTATCGGCAACCCACCGTTTTTGGGTAGTAGTAAAATGTTGACTGAACTCGGTGAGGCATACGCTAATTCGCTACGTCTGGCCTATAGCGGAACTCCGGGCGGTGTTGATCTTGTGGCTTTTTGGTTCGTGAAGGCGTGGTCGCAGATGAAGGCCGGGAATCTAAAAATGGCTGGGCTTGTTTCGACGAACTCTATTCGTGGAGGCGCTAATCGAGAAGTCTTGAAGCCAATCGTATCTGAGGGCCAAATTTTTTAGGCATGGTCAGACGAGCAATGGACAGTAGATGGTGCCGCTGTGCGGGTGTCACTGGTATCATTTTCAATTGAAAATCAAGGTGAGGCCAAACGCCTTGATGGGCGGAAAGTTGAGAAAATTCATTCTGACTTGACGGCCAATACTCTTGGCTTTGATTTAACCAAAGCATCCCAACTAGCCCCAAATGTTGCTACATGCTTTGAAGGTTTTCGCAAGTACGGCCCTTTGGACATATCAGGAGAATTGGCGCGTGAATGGCTGAAACTTCCACAAAACGTGAATGGACTGCCGAACGCCGAGGTTCTATTCCCCTATGTTGGCGGGAGAGATATAGCTATCCGTCCTATGGACGTTTGGGTTATTGATTTTTTTGGTTATGATAGCACTGAAACTGCGTCACTGTTTGAAACTCCATTTCAACATGCCCTTGAGAACGTCAAACTTTATCGGGATGGAGTAAGAGACAAGCAAAGACGTGAAAAATGGTGGCAATTTGGCAGAAGTGGCTCAAGTCTTCGCACCGCGATTGAACCGCTAAGCCGAATGATTGTGACGGCAAGAGTATCTAAGTATCGCCTTTTCTCAAGGCAGCCCAAAGGCGTTAGGCCCAGCGATGCGACAAACGCAATCGCCCGCGACGACGACACCACCTTTGGCATTCTGCATTCCAGCTTTCATGAACTCTGGGCACTGCGCATGGGCACATTCCTAGGCGTAGGGAACGACCCCCGCTACACCCCCTCGACCACTTTTGAGACCTTCCCCTTTCCCGAGGGTCTGACCCCCAACATCCCCGCCGCCAACTACGCCGACGACCCCCGCGCCATCAAAATCGCCGCCGCCGCTGCCCGGTTGAACGAGTTGCGCGAAAACTGGCTCAACCCCGCTGATCTGGTGGACCGCGTGCCAGAGGTGGTGCCGGGCTACCCCGACCGCATCCTGCCCAAAGACGATGACGCCGCCAAAGAACTTAAGAAACGTACCCTGACCAACCTCTATAACGCCCGCCCCGCATGGCTCGACCACGCCCACAAGGCCTTGGACGAAGCAGTGGCCGAGGCCTACGGTTGGGGCGACGACTACCGCGCGGGCCTGCTGACCGAGGACGAAATCCTGTCCCGTCTGTTCAAACTGAACCAAGAGCGCGCAAAAGCCGAGGCAAAGGCGAACCCGAAAGGCAAGAAGAATGGCAAATGACCCAATCGTTTGGGGCGTTCATATGGGCGCACATGTTTCTGACCGCCCAATTGAGGGTGGGTACGTCGCCATCGGCTGGAGCGAAATGGGTGATTTGACCCAGATTGCCCCTGACCGCGAAGCATTCAAGGATGCCGTCGCGAATACATACCCGGACAAAAAGGCCGGGGCCATTCCAGTTGACGCCGGAACGATGTTCAAATTCCTGCATATGGCAAAAGCCGGAGATTTTGTTATCTACCCGTCAAAGTCAGACCGCATGATCAATATCGGTAGGTTTGGCGGCAAGGCCAGCCACCATCCAGATGACCTCGACGGATACCCTAATCAGCAGTCGGTCGACTGGTTGGGGCAATTTCCCCGTGGTGATTTCAGCCAATCGGCCCTGAATGAAATCGGGTCATTCGTGACCATGTTCCGCGTGAAAAGACATGCCAACGAGTTTCTTGCCAAAGTGAACCTTGCGACTGTCCAAACGTCAGTTGATCCAACCGACGTGCAAGATGATATCGCCGACGATGACACGGCGACATTCACAGCGGCTCTACAGGCCGAAGCCACCACAAGTGACTTTGTTATCAAGCGTCTAATGACGGAGCTGTCAGGCCACCAGTTCGAAGAATTCATGGCGCATATATTGGAGTGCATGGGCTACACGGCGAGAGTAACGCCAATGTCAGGCGATGGCGGCGTAGACGTAATAGCGCATATGGACCCATTCGGGTTTCAGCCTCCAATCGTGAAAGTCCAGTGCAAGCGAACAACGGGGCAAACGCCACGACCCGACGTTGACCAGCTTTTGGGCACCTTGGGTGACGGCGAATATGGTTTGTTCGTGAACTTGGGTTCATTCGCCAGAGGTGCTGTGGAACTGGAAAGAAACCGCGCCAAGTTACGCCTGATTAATGGCGAACAGTTTGTCGAACTGGTGCTGGAAAACTATGCCAATCTTTCACCGCGATATCGCGCAATGATTCCGCTAAAACAGATTTTTGTGCCAGACCTCCAACGTGATTGACGTCCAATGAACCCGGCAACATTGCGTGAATACATTAAGACCCTCCCAGCGGACACACCGCTTCACCGTGAATTGGAACACCGCTTGGGCGAAGGCGTCGGTTATCGCAATGCTTGGTATAGTTCACAGAAAGAGCATTGGTTGGGATGGTTGGGCGAATACAACGGACCCGGTGCTTATGGTCGCCTGACGGCCAAACGCCGTGACGCGCAATATGCCTATAACCACGGCCAATGCGCGCCGATGCTGTTTTGGCTGGCAGAGGCGCTGGAATTGCCAGCCCCACAATTGGCAGCAGCCTATGCCGCCGTTACTGACGCACCAAGACGCGGGGCCTCCCAATGCGGTGCATTTCGAAAGGTCATAGCTTGGCCCAATATCGAAGCCGCGCTTGCGTCTCGCAAACTTCGCCCAATTGCCCGTCTAAGAGCGATGATAGGCTAGGTCGTGACTAGGGGGAGGTCGAATCACTGCGGCCATTAACTGCGGACCGGCGGGGTTAGTCATTTTTTTGAGCGGGCAAAATGAAAGTAAAAAGTTGTGTCGCTGTTCCACCGATACAGGGTGCAAAAAACCTATGGCTGATTAGCCTTGAGACCGCCATCTAGCGAAAAATTCGCGGGTCAGCCATTTAGCGAATCGGGAAACGGGCGTCACATAAAACTCATGCATCTCACAGGTTCACAAAACCAGGACGGACAGGCAAACAACAGTCAGGCTCAAAAGCTCGGCCAAACGCACCACTTTGTCTCCCATATGTCCCCCAAAACCCAACAGAACACCTTATTGCGGCGTCATTTTTCATCTAAGTCTTTGATTTAAGTGGTGAGCCGTGATGGGTTCGAACCATCGACCTACTGATTAAAAGAAAACGCCGGGCGGTTTCGTCGGTCTTCGCCTTTTAACGCCCACCGGCCAAAAATGCATTTGAATCAGCAATTTACGTTGACGTTTTTTGCGCTGATGACTCATGAATAGCGCCAGAATCCGCCGCATGTTGCTTCCGTATAGCTTCCGGAAGCAGACCGATAAGAAGGAATGTTCTGGAAATGTTCAAATTGACCAAACGCATGGTTGAAGGTTTCGAACTTCGCGATAAAGACTATCTGATCTGGGATAGCGATATGCGCGGTTTTGGCGTGCGAGTCTATCCGTCCGGCAAGAAGACCTATTTGATTCAGTATCGTGTCAGCCGACGCACCCGACGCGTAACCATAGGCCAGCACGGCGTTCTGACGACCGAGGAAGCCCGCAAGCGCGCACGGCAGCTATTGGGTGACGTTGCACATGGGGGCGATCCTTCCGGTGTCAGACAGGCGAAGCGGCGCGCGCCTACGGTTGCCGGTCTCTGTGATCGTTTTTTAGAAGAATATGTTGATCAGCATTGCAAGCCGACAACGGCCCGTGACTATCGCAGCATCATAGGCCGCTTGATTCGACCCCAGCTTGGCCCTCTGCAAGTCGCCGAAGTCATCCGGGCCGATATCATCGCCTTTCATCATGGGATGCGGAACACACCCTATCAGGCCAACCGGGCGGCTGCGATGCTGTCGAAGCTGTTCAATCTGGCCGAGGATTGGGGCTTGCGGCAGGCCGGATCGAATCCAGCGCGCCGGATCAAGAAATTCCGCGAAGAGGAAAAAAAGCGGTATCTGTCGGACGAAGAACAAGCGCGGCTTGGGCTGGTTCTTGCAGAAACCTTGGAAGAGGGCACAGAAACCATTTACGCCGTGTCGGCAATCTTGCTGCTGATCTATACCGGCTGCCGTCACAACGAGATTCTGAACCTGCGTTGGGACTATGTGACACTCCATCATCTCGAATTGCCCGACAGTAAAACCGGACGGCGGCGCATTCCGTTGCCGAGGGAGGCCTACGATATTCTGGATCACCTACCACGCCGCGACCAGAATCCGTTCGTTATATTGGGCGAGTCAGAAACTGGTCCGATGGTGAATCTACAAAAACCGTGGCGGCGCATCCGCACCCGCGCAGGGTTGCCCGGTGTTCGCATCCACGATCTACGCCACACCTATGCGTCAGTTGCCATGAAAGACGGGATTGACCCATTCACCCTGAAAGAGATCATGGGCCACAAGAACCTTCAGACGACCTTGCGCTATGCGCATCTGCAAGATGATGCCGTGCAGCGCGCGGCAAGTTCTGTAGCGGCTCGCTTGGGCAATGTGATCCGTCAAGGCGACACCAAAGCTCAGGCAATTCGATTGGTCAAATGACCATTGCCAATTTCTGGCAATCTGTGATTTTCCAACGCAAACTCCATGCGCCAATAGAGAGTATGTTTAATGCAATTCGATATCGCCGCACATTACCCCATCATAATGGCCTTTGACCGGATTGGTCGAATCCTGTTTCCGGATGAGTGGAATGGGATGGAATCACATGCGGCACCGTCATTCCAAAATGACGAGTTAAAAGCACAAATTGAAAAGTTGTATTCGATTGGCGACAGACTTGCGCAAGAAGCCGAAAGTCTAAGACGAATGGACGCGTTCAGCATGTCTGCCGAAGAAGCTCAGACATATTTTGAACGTCGTGATGAGTGTTCCGCTGAACAGAAGGAAGTCCGGTTGAAGCTTGATCGTTTGGTTCGGCCACACGAAAACGACCTGAAGGACGCCCAAGCATTCGCGCGCCGGGAGACTGTCGAAAACAGGTTGGCCAATTTGTTCGACAAGGGCGAATTGACTTTGGTCATGGATAGCGGATGGCAAGTGAATTGGCGTGAATTTTCAGGCCAAAAGGGCTTTAGAATAAGCTACCAATATTCGACCATCTATCTGCCGAAATCAGCACGTTTTCGTCGCAAACAAGCTGTTTTCGTACAGCGTGAAAAGTTTGATGAGTGGGCAAGGCCATTTGAGTTCTGCCCCGAAAAGGCAGACCTAAACGAGTTGGCAGAGGATTGGTTTTTGACGCAAGCCCGAGAGCGCACAAATATCCCAATCCGAGGCGAATTAAAGGAAGAATACATTCGTGAATTTCCGAAACTTAGCAAACGCAGCTTTGACCGCTTGTGGGATCAATACGCGCCAAATAAATGGAGCGGACGTGGGCCAAAAAAGGGCAAGCGAGTTTGATGCACCGCCTGCATAAGATTGCCTAGAGCTTATTTGGGAGTACTGCAACACACTGACAAATAGCATTTAAATTTGAACCACTGTAGTGCGTCAAATTTTGTTTTTTGTGACGGCTTTTTCGCTGATCCGCGCTTATCTAGCTTCTCTTCATACCAAGTCACATCAAGGATGAGGAAGGCCAAATGAAAAACAACGCGCAACACGACATGAACGCTCTGGTTAACGAAAAAGAGGCGGCTTCGATCCTTTGTTATTCGGTTCGAGCGCTTCAAAATTGGAGGCATCGCGGTGGCGGGCCGCTATTCGTCAAAGTGTCCAGTCGTTCGGTGCGCTATCGGCGCGCTGATCTTGCTGCATGGGTTAACGAGCGGATCGTCTCAAACACCTCGCAGGCCATCTAACACACAGTTTTGCCTCTGAGGGCTTGGCAGCACCTTTGAGGATTTTGGGGCCGAAAGGCTTTCAAACGGGCGCGGGGTTTCGCGACTCCGCGCCCTTTCTTTGCCTGCCGTCACCTCGAACAAACAGGAATTCACCATGTCAAAACAACCGGCTCAAAAGCTGCGGCTCGGGCTTATCTCGGCAGCAATTTGGGACAATGACGGCTTCTATTCCGTCGATCTCGCCCGCTCTTACAAAGACAGTGAAGGCAATTGGCAAAGCACATCCAGCTTCGCCCATGCTGACCTTCTCAACCTCTCTAAGCTGGCGCAACGCGCCGAAACTTGGATCGCGGGGCAAGCCAATGCACCCAAATAATCACAGCATTCCGCATCACCATCGGCCCCAAAACATAAGCTGCCCCGCCGGAGGCACCAATGGCTCCGATCATGGGCAAAGGGGGGTGATTGTAGCACCCCCCTCTGGAAATACATGGACCCCCGAACCCTACCAGGTTTTGCATAAGGGATTTGACACAGTCGCACTATCTATCCGGGCAAACATCCCTCTGGAATTCTTCGAACACCTCGAAACGCACAAGGCGATTGCCGAAGCCGAAGGGCAAGACATTTTAATCGATTGGAACGGTGTCAAATTGCTTCTGAAAGGCCACGGCGGCATGGGCTATCGCTTTTCCGCCAGTGGTGGCCCGTTCGGCGCAAACTGGGCGTTCAAGAAACCAAACGCCAAAGACCCTTGGGGCATTCGTGTGACCTTCGGTTCCACCTTTCTTGCCACGTTCGGTCTTGGCGCTGCTCGGAGCCATTTGGACCGCGAATTGAGCAAGCTCTGTATTCGCACCAAACTGGACGATATCAGCATGTCCCGTGTGGACTATTGTGTCGATATTCTGGCCCCAGAATTCGCTTTGGACCCAGACGCCTTTGTCATGCATTCGAGTACAAACCGGCGAGACTACGTCGCCAAGCATGATGACGTGGTCAACGGCAAGTCCGGGCGCGTGACGTCGGTCACAATCGGCAGTACGCGCGCGCGTCAGGTAATTGTCTATGACAAGCGCCTCGAAGTGATCCAGAAACAGAAATCCCATTGGTGGGAGATATGGAACAAAACGCGGGCCAAGGCTGGGTTGCCTGAATTAAACCCGAAACATCGGTATCAAAAGGTTTGGCGGATTGAATTTCGGGCTGGAAAAGACCTGCTGAAGGATGTCTGGAACATACGCACATGGGCGGACCTGTTCGCCCGTTTCGGCGATCTATGCGCCCAAACCGGCAATGTTATCCGCTATACTGAACCCGTCCAAAGCGACAAAAATCGCGCGCGCTGGCCGGTTCATCCGCTCTGGGAAATCGCCTGTGCTGAAATCGTTTCAGACCTTTTCGAGATGCGCGAAGGGCAAGACCCGAACCCGATCAAAACCGTGATCCGAGAACAGCACATCTCTACGCTGATCAAGAACATATTTGGCAGCACAGTAACGCTTGCGGCGTTGGAAGGCACCGAAGCCGATTGCCTTCCCAGCTATCTCCAAACCATTGGGCGACGCCTCGCACGTCAAGCCGAAGCTGACCCCAAACATACCGAAAAGCACCTAAAACGCGCAACTGAGCGGTATCATTTCGTTCTACCGAATTCGGGAAATGTAACGAAATAGGCGGAAATGGACGACATTTAATCCCGCAGGATAGCCAAAACCTGCGGGATAGCCAAAACCCAACATTTCCGAACATTTTCCATTGTCTTAGAGAACGCTATTCTGTGGCAGCGTCTCAGTTCATGCTGTTTCATCACTACTCTCTTACGGCTTCTCACGCAAAAAAGGCGGCAAGTGGCATTCGTTGAAAGTGCAAACCATCGACATCTTGGGTCGAAATCCGGTCTTTTCCTGCCGTGACATGTTAGCAAGGTAAAAACCGGATAAGCAGATATTTTCAAAATCAAAAATTCCCTGGACAATCAATGACATTGTTTTGCTTCCAATATTCGATATTGTTCCAAGCGAAATATATGTCGAGTGGCATCCATTGAATGACTAGTCTATTGAAGAAACGTTTTGATGATCGGATCCTTGGTAAGGAGGACGACGGCGACGCCTTTGAACGTTTTGTGGATGAATTCTTACGCACAGAATCTCCTGGTTCGGGTTTGGTTCGGGGGCTAGCTCGTGGTGCCGATGGGGCGATAGATTTAGCCGACCCGAACAATAAAATCAGTCAGATTGTCGAATGCAAATTCATTGGTTCAAATACTACGGCAACGGCAAAGGAACGCTGGGGTGAGGTCAAGCGGCATCTAGAGGCAAACCTTCCACCGCTTGCTGCAGGCGAGGAAAGTCGGCGCAAAAAATATCGACCTTGGTTGAAATCTCAAAGCGATCTCGAGACCTACACTTTTGTCACGTCGGCAATCTGTGGCAGCGCGGATGAACGCAACCAGCTTCGGAAATCCATTTCAGATTTTTTTGCGGCTCTGTCCATGCAACACGAAGAACTCAGCCACCTGAAGAACCTAACAATAGATCTGCGGTATTGGGATGACCTCCTGGGTCAATGCGCCCAATTCGTACCTCTGTTCTATCGCTGGTTCGGCGGCTTCCCGCAAGGCTATGGCGAAATCGCACTTAGTTTTGGCTCTAAAACTGGCTTCAAGCAGTTTCTGGCAAGCGGAAACCTTCGCTATTTTTCTCGAGATAATTATTTGAATGAAAACAAGCTAGATGCTGCCCATCAGATTGACACGGCACTAGAGCATCTAACCCAGGGAAATGAATCTAGGGCGCAAGTTATTTTCGGGCCTGGCGGGATCGGCAAGACGCGCCTTTCAATTGAGATCTGTGAGAAAGCGCGAGAACTTGGTTGGTGGCCAATCCGCCTGGAACGCAAGGCTCGGGTCGCACAACTGGATTCGCTTTGCCAAAGCCACGCCGATTCAGCCAAGCTACTGCTGTTCATCGACTATGCTGAAGCATTCGAAGACTTAGATCAGATGCCAGAGGCACTGGTTCGGCTGGCGACGGATGGCAATCACCGCATCTCTGTCCTTGCAACGACGCGCTCCAGTTCACTACAGAAAGTGAAAGACCGGCTGCTCGATGTGCAGATGGGACACACAGACATGACTCCTGCCGCCGAACAAGATGGCTACGTTGCTTGGCTCGTGCGAAAAATCGTTAACCATTTCGATATCCCGAAACCTGAAGAGATCGCGAAGAGTTGCGCAGGTCTTCCGGTTATGGCGGCGTTTGCTGGGTTCCTGTATCTGCAAGATCGGAAACAATTCGACCTGCAGTTCGGCAACTTGGCCGCCGTCAACGATTTCAATGATTGGTCCGACAAACGGTTGGCACAAGTTGAAAACCGCTTTCCAGGAGAGCCTGTCCAGGCACTGCTTGCCGAACTTTCGGTGCGGCTTCCGATGCCTTTGGCCGAGGTAGAGGTCTTCCGCGCTGCTCCAGGGCTGCGTCGTAATCTCTTTGATTTGCTGAGGACCGATCGATGGATCGAAGCCGAAGGGGACATTTTTTCGGCCGCTCATGACGTTCTCGCCGATGCGATGCTTGTGCGGCATCTTTCGGCGATGCCCGGCAACGAACAGGAACGGTTGCAAGATATCGTCGTTGAGGCCCTATTAGAGGACCGGCTTGACCGATGTCTTGCCGCAATCGACAGGTTAGGCGACCACCCCTTATTCGACAAACTATCGGGCAAGGGCATGGTGACGGCAATGTTACGCCGTGCAAACGATAAAACTCTTGCCGCCCTTCCAGACATTATCCGAAGCCGTCTGCTGCCCCCAGCAGAGTTAATCGCTCTGCTCGCGGCTTCGTCCGAAGTAAGGGCTTG
>Ga0315339_1003382_pt1 | contig 11252 bp, 5 predicted proteins | sample ASW17metaG_FD_204514 | JGI IMG/M metagenome (GOLD analysis project Ga0315339, IMG submission 204514) | Ammonia-oxidizing marine archaeal communities from Pacific Ocean, United States - ASW #17 | ecosystem: Environmental > Aquatic > Marine > Oceanic | place: USA: California | collected 2016-12-05
CCAGCCCGTCGCCACCACCTCCGCAAGCCGTCCAGATGCAACAGCGCGCGCTTGCGGAGGCTTGTTGGACGACAACCCCAGGCCCGCGCCGAAGGCGTCCATTGCAAACATAGCCGTCGCGTCGCCCGCGCCGACGAGCGCGTCGAAGAGCATGGGCGCATCCGCCTCCGGCCGCAGCGCCGTCTGTAAGAGGTCGTGACGTATCGGCGATTCAACGTACGCGCGTGCGATTAGCAAAGACCCAATGCGCTCGGCCCACGCCGACCAGTACCCATCGGCGAACAATTCATCCAGATTCGCATCCAGCGAAGGCGCCGCGATGAGTTGGCCACCGCGGAATGACTCGGCCCAAGCACCCACCGCGCGCTGCTCGATGTCATCGCGCTCTGTTGACAGCGGGTCCAGCGATTCTGACTCGGCGGCGTACGTCCCCATGGCCTCGCGCATGACCCGCAGCTCCACGTCCGCCCGCTCCAGCTCCGGCGAGCGATCGCCCGGCACGTACACCGCGATGCGGTGGTCGTGGATCGCTCGCGGGAACACGGCTGATGGCGATTCCATGAACACCACGCGGAAGTAGGCGTCGCCCCTCAGCGCCTCGCCCAACGAGGGAGTCCAACTGGCCACTCGGAAGAACTCCCCCGCGTACTCGATGCCCTGGTGAACGACGCTCACCGCGCTGGGTGAGGCGGAACCGGAGGTCATGGGGACTCCCGTTCTGCGAGCTCCCGAAGCTCGTGATCGGACAGGATGGGGATCTCCAGCTGCACCGCGTCATCGCGCTTGGAGCCCGGCTCCTCCCCGACGATGACGTAGTTGGTCTTCTTGCTGACGCTGCTGCTCACCTGCCCCCCGCGGTCCTTGACGAATGCCTCGGCCTCCGAGCGGGTGAACCCTGGCAGGCGTCCCGTGACCACGAACCGCATGCCGGCGAAGGGCTGCGGCAAGTCCGCCTCGACAGACTCTGTGGACTCAAGCCGCACGCCCGCCGCCCGGAGCTCGCTGACGATGCGCTGATTGCCCTCGTTTGCGAAGTGCCCCACGATCGTTTTTGCCACGATGGGCCCGATCCCGGGCACCGCCTCGAGCTCCTCTTGGCTCGCGCCCATCAGCGCGTCGATGGAACCGAAGCGCCGTGACAGCAGGTCGGCCGTCTCCCCGCCCACATGCAGTATCCCCAACGCTGATAGCAATGCCGGCAGCGAACGTTCCTTGGACGCCTTGATCGCCGCTACTAGGTTTGCCGCACTCTTCTCGCCCATGCGTTCCATCTCGACGAGCGAGCCTTGCGTTAGTCCATAGATATCGGGGAAATCGTGGATCAACCCCTGCTCTAGCAGCGTGGCCACCAGCTTTTCGCCGAGCCCATCGATGTCCATTGCCCCTTTTGACACGAAATGCCGTATCCGCTCGAGCTGTTGCGCGGGGCACTGTGCGTTCACGCATCGGAACGCCACCTCCCCCTCCTCGCGCATCGCCAGCGTTCCGCACGACGGGCAATGCGCCGGCATCACAAACGGCTGCTCGCTCTTGGTGCGGCGCTCCAGCACCGGACCGACCACCCGAGGGATCACCTCCCCCGCGCGCTCGATGATCACCCAATCGCCCTCGCGGATGTCCTTGCGGCGAATGTCGTCTTCGTTATGGAGCGTGGCCTGGCTTACCGTAACGCCGCCCACCTGTACTGGCTCAAGCATCGCAAACGGGGTTAGATTGCCCGTGCGCCCCACGCTGATGGCGATCTTCTGCAGCTTGGTAACCGCTTGCTCGGAAGGGAACTTGTACGCGATGGCCCAGCGCGGCTCGCGCCCCACGAACCCTAGGTGGCGCTGGTAGTCCAGCCGGTCGATCTTGATCACAACCCCATCCGTGAGGTAATTCTTGTCGAACCTGCTCTCTACCCATTCGGTGTGGTACGCCACCACCTCGGGCAGCGCCTCCACGCGCCGGATTTCAGGGTTTACGCGGAACCCGGTCTCTAGGAGCCAGTCCATGACGCCTTTGTGCGTGTCCGGTACCGTGCCGCCTTCGATCCAGCCGAGTTGGTAGATCCATATGTCCAACCGCCGCTGCGCCGTGATGCGCGGATCGAGCTGTCGCAGCGAGCCTGCCGCCCCGTTGCGCGGGTTCGCAATCAACTGTTCGCCGCGCTCGGCGCGCTCGGCGTTCAGCGCCGCGAACGCATCGCGCGGCATGTACACCTCGCCGCGCACCTCGAATCGCCTGGGCGTTTCGCGTGCTTGCAGCGCCAGGGGGATAGCGTTGATCGTCCGCACGTTTGGCGTTACGTCCTCGCCGTGCAGGCCGTCGCCCCGGGTCGCGCCCCGCACCAGCTTGCCGCCTTCATACGTCAACGCGATGGCCAGCCCATCGATCTTCGGCTCGCACACCATCGCGAAATCGTCCACCTCTAGCAGGCCAGCCGCGCGCTTGTGCCATGCCCCCAGGTCGTCGTCGTTGAACGTATTGCCCAGGCTCAGCATGGCCTGCGGGTGCTGGACGTCGTTGAATTGGGCCGACGGCGCGGAGCCCACTCGCTGCGTCGGCGAGTCGTCTGCCACGAGGCTAGGGTTGGACCTCTCCAGCTCGCGCAACTCGACAAACAGCGCATCGAACTGCGAGTCGCCGATCACCGGCGAATCGAGCACGTGGTAACGATAGTTGTGGTGGTTGATCTGTTCGCGAAGCTCGGCGATTCGAGCGGCGGCGGTTTGGTGGGCCATGCGCGAACTCCCGGCCAGAGTGGGCGCGAGTATAGCAGGGGCAATACGCGAATCGAGTCGCGCTGGTCACTCCTGGCGAAGGCAAAATGCGGATGGCGTATCATCGCCGATGCCCGCGCATCACGCGCGCGCACGACCCAGGAGACCCGCATGGCCAACGAGCCCGAGCAACGCGCGCAAAACGAGCCCGAGGCGATGACGCCGCAGATCCCACGGGCGTGGCCGTTCAAGAACATCTTCTACGGTTGGGCCATCGTCTGGGCCGGGTTCATCGCGTCGTTCGGCATGGTCCCCATGTTTGGCCCCGTCCTCGGCGTCTTCTTCGAGCCCATTCAAGCCGAGCTTGGGTGGAGCCGGACCGAGATGTCGTTTGCGTTCACGCTCGGGAGCATGACCAGCTCAATCTTCACGTTCCTGTTTGGCCGGGTCATAGATCGGTACGGGTCGCGCGCTATCGTCGTCATCGCCGGCGTCGTCATCTTCTTCGCCATGATTGGTATCTCGTTCATGCAGGCGCCGTGGCAGTTCTGGATCCTGTTCGGCCTAGGCCGCGGTTCCGCGCTGGGCGGCATCCAAATCGGCGGCGGGATCGCCATCGCCAACTGGTTCGTCAAGAAGCGGCCACGTGCTGCGGCCATACGCCAATCCGGCCTGCGCGCAGGGCAGGCGACCTTCCCCATGCTCATCGCCGCGATCTTGCTGTTCACCGGCTGGCGTGAAGCCTGGCGCATCCTTGCGTTGCTGACCGCGATCATCATCATCGTGCCCAGCGCCACCTACCTACGGCGCAGGCCTGAAGACCTTGGCCTTTACCCCGACGGCGAGCAGCCGCTCGACGACACGGCGGAAGCGCCGCGGGGCTTTCGCCGCGACATCCGCGATATCTCATGGACGCTGAAGGAGGCTAGACGGACTCGGGCCTTCTGGATGATCCTCGTCTTCGTATCGGTGGACCGGTTCGCCTTGGGCGCAATCAACTTGCACCTGGTCATCAACTTCCAGGACCAAGGCCTATCGGCGTTCCAAGCGGCAAGCATCCTCACCATATTCGCCACGACTTCGGCAATCACCGGCGTCCCGTGGGGATTCGTCTTCGAGAAGATGCACATCCGTTACAACGCGATGCTCATCTCCTTCCTGCTCTTCCTGTCCATGGGCCTCCTGTTGATCGCCGACAACTACTTCCTGGGTATCCTGTTCGGCTTCGCGTTTGGCTTCGCCGTCGGCGGATCGTCCATCGTCGAGAATCTGCTCTGGGCCGACTTCTTCGGCCGGCGTCACCTCGGCGAGATTCGGGGTTTCAGCGCACCCTTCCGGTTCCTCTCCCCCACCGGACCCACCATCACCGGCTTCATCCACGATCAGACCGGCAGTTATCGCATCGCCTACAGCATCTTCGCTGGCATCTTCTTCCTCATGCTCCTCGCTATGTCCTTCGCCACACCGCCCGTCCACAAGGCCGACCAGGCGAAGATTGAAGAGAGCGAAACGCCCACCGCAGACGCCTAACCCACGTCCTTGTCCATCATCGCCGCCACCTGCCGGCCCATACGCACGCTGTAGTTCGTGCCCCGGTCTTCGGGATAGATCTGTGTGGTGTTGGCGAGGTACAGCCCGGCGATGGGCGTGCGGTGGTCGGGGATGGTCTGCGCGTAGCCCGGCGTCACGATGGGCTGGGCCGCGTCCACCTTGTGGTGGTGGTACTCCGTCACCCACGAGCCCTCGAATGCCGGGTTGATCCGCGCCAGGTGGGGCAGGTACTCGCGGTACAACTCCTCGGCGCTCATTTGGTACAGCCGCGAGTCACGCGCCAGGTAGTTCGTCAGGTACACGATGTGCCCGCCGCCGTAGTGTTCCGCATCGATGAAGTTTGTGTGCTCGATGATGCCCAGGAACGGAATCGACCGGTCTCCCACGTACATCCAGTAGTGCCTGCTCAGCGGCCGGTCCAGCACCAGGATCACCAGCACTGCCGCGAGGTACGTCTTATCTGTGAGCTTGGCGACGTACGATTCTGGGAGATCCGGCGCCACATGCGGCATGACGTACGACGGCACCGTCGCTAGCACCATGTCGTAGCGCCGCACGCCGGGCTCGGCACCGCCGACGCCTACTTCGAGGCCAACGCAGCGCCCGTCTTCAACGATGGTCCGACGCACCGCGGCGTTGATATGCACGCTGCCGCCCTGTGATCGAATGCGCTCGGCCAGCACGTCGAACACCTCGCCGAAGCTGCCGATGGGGTAGGCGAGCTGCTCTTTGAAGCGTCCGATCAACCCCTTGCCGCGCGAGGCCGTCCGCAGTGCGAACTTGTTCCACAGCCACGACATGCTGATCTGATCGTGGTACTCGCCGAACTTGCCCCGGAGCATCGGCTCGAAGATCACCTCGTAACCCCTGCGGCCCGCGTGCTGTTTCAACCAGTCGGTCGCCGTCACTTGCTCCAACGAATGCCACTCGGTGCGTTTCTGCAACCGCAACGTCATCAGGCCCAGGCGTACCCGGTCCAGCAGCGGCAGCGGGCTAAACCGCAGTAGGTCCACCGGCGAGGTGAACTTCCACAATCGCCCGTTCACGAAATACCCCACGTTGGAATCGATCCAGCGCAAGCGCTCGCCCAGCCCCAGCTCGTCCATTAGCTCGATCATCGCCCTATCGCTGCGGAACAGGTGGTGGTACCCCTTCTCGATGGGTGTCCCGTTCACGTCAAACGTCGACGCCTGGCCGCCCAGGAACGGAGCGCCCTCGAAGACCTCCACCGTGTGCCCACGCAGGCCCAGCTCGTACGCCGCCGCCAACCCCGCCGCCCCGCCGCCGATCACGCCAACGTTCATTAGTGTTCCTCGCCGGCAGGTTCGATCTCCAGCCGTTTGCGGGTTAGCTCCGACAAACTCACGCTGTGAATGGCCAGGTGCAGGAACCCCGTGGCGATCACCGGCAGTAGCAATGCCAGGTGCAGCACCACGGCGTACGCGCTTGCCACCCCGCTGGAAACGCCGAGAAACACCAGCGACAGGAAGGCGAAAAACTCGAAAGGCCCCACCGATCCTTGGGATGACGGAATCGACGTGGCCAGATTCGACATCGATGTCAGCACCAGCATCGCCGCAATCATCAGCGCAAGGCTGTCGAATTGGTCCTGCAGGTCGAATCCCAATGCCACCAGGTAGTACATCGTCGCCTCAATCAGCCAGATCGGGATCGACAGTGCCAGCACGGTGAACAGCCGCTCCGGTCGGTGCAGCCCCTCGAACCCCGCCAGGAACCGCACCGCCAGCCCCAGCGACGATTCGCGGTACTTGGCCGGGACCAGCCGGGAGAATCGCTTAGCCCACTTGAGGAAAATCTCGGGATATAGTGCCGCCAGAACCATTGTCGACAGCACGCCCAAGAATGGCGCAATCACGATCGTCGCGACAATTCCCAGTGGCAAACTGGCGGAATCGCTTACGCGTTCGGCCAGGCCCGTTACCGGCAGGAAAAACGCCGCCGCGGCCAGGAACAGCAATAGCGTGAGTCCATCGAACACCCGCTCGATGATGATTGTTGCCAGCGCCGTCGATCCGCGCACGTCCTCGCGTGTGGACAAGTAGTAGCTGCGTGCGAGTTCCCCGAGGCGCATGGGCAGCACGTTGTTGGCCATGTAGCCGACCATCACGACGGGGAACAGTCGGTGCGTGCGCGTCGCGACGAACGGGCGCAGCACGTAGCTCCAGCGCAGCGACCGGAACCAGAGCGAGCCGTAGTAGATGATGATCGCCGGGATCAGGTATGCGTAGTTCGCGTCGGCCAGCGCCTCGCGCATCTTTGCGAAATCGAACCGGAGCACCAACAGGCCCAAGAAGACCGCCGTCACGGCGATCCCGAACCAGAATCGAGCGCTGCTGAGCAACCAGGCCTCCGCGACGGGCCGCGCAATCAACCGGCGAACCGTCCCTAACGGCGGAATTCTATCAGTCGTCGTCTGCTACGCTCGCCGCTGTCGCACGCAGATCGGTGCATCCCTCAGCGTAGGCCGCATGGCGGTCGGCAATATAGATCACGCCGTGGGATTGATACATATCGCCCGCGTACGCTCGGCTTAAGAAGTAATCCGTCAAAGTCCGCCAGTATTCGGCTTTGGTCACGTCGTCCCACAGCGTGCTCGCCGTAATGCCGTTATAGGCCCCATTGGGAAACCACCACAGGTGGCTGATATCCCCGGCCTTGGTGTACCCCTGCAACGCCACGTCCAGCTTGCTCTCCACCGAGCGACTGATCAGTACCACGTCCACGTCCAGCGGCTCTTCCGGCTGTGCATCGTTCATGAACCGGTATTCCACGCTGCCCACGCGTTCGAAGTCCCGCACGTACCATCGCCACTGCCATGCGAAGTTATCCGACTCGCCAACCAATATTCGCATGCCGTCCAGGCCCAGCCCCGTCCCCTGAGCGATACGGCCGATGCACTCGTTGGCGTACGTCGTCTCTTGCCCCGTCTGCGAGTACACCAGCAGCTCCGTCGGGCGTTCGAATCCCGCGTAGGAATAGGTCGCGCGACCGGCGATGAACACGGTGAACAGCAGCAGTATCGCGATCGCGCCCACTCCCGCCGCGGCGAATACGGCGCTTTTGCGCTCCGGAACGCGCACACCCAGTGCGCCCTGCGCAGCCGCCAGCACCGGATCCATGCGTCGTTGGAGACCCACGGCGATAGCCCCGATCGCCACCGTCACGATGGTCCCAATGGCGACGCTGATCCCGACGGTCGAGCGCTCGTCTGCGGGCTCCAATAGCTCGAGGATGAGGAATGGTACCGCGGACATCAGACCAAGCCCCGCCACGAACCCCGCCGGCGCGAACCGCGCCCTCGCCATGCGATCGATCAGCGCCCCCGCCGTACGACCCGCCACCAGCGTCAGCGGCAGCGTCATGCCCACCAATAGCCACGGCATGCGCTCGCCGGCGAAGGAAAACAACGCGAACGTCAGCACCGACCATCCGACAATGCTGCGCTCGAACAGGTTGCCCTTGATCGCGAAATACGCCGCTCCCACCATGGCAGGAATAAGCACTAAGAATTCATACGTACTTAGCCCGAGCACGTAGTAGTACCGCGGTTGGCTCGCCCGCTCCACGGGTTGCTGCGCGATCCAATATCCCAGCGAGCCCCAGTACCCCGTGAAGAACCCCTGCATGTTGGTGAACATGCTGGTGAATAGCGACAGCGTTATGGCTACGAACACCAGCGCAAGCCATGGCCACCGTTTGCGGTCCCACGACAGCCCTAACACCGTTGCTATCGCGACCAGCGTTAGCACCAGGAACACAGCGATAAACAGCGCGCCACCGGCGGGCGCGCCCGTCTCCACGGTTGCCCGGAACACGTCGCCCGCCGCGATGCCCGGATCGTTGCCGTCGGGGTTCACCAGCGTGAGCCCCACCCGCCGTTGAAATACCCCCACTAACGGCGCCCAAAGCGGCAATGAGAGCGTCCCTAGCACGATCAGCAGATCACCCGCTGGCTTGATGTCGGACAGCCGCATCGCCCCCTTGGCCCAGCGCCATAGATCGGGTGCGGCTACGGTCATCAGGAAAAGACCGAACGACCCAGCGAGCAGGAACGACGATTCCTTCGTGGTGTACGCCAACGCCCACACCGCCGCCCACCCTATGAGCAACGATGTCCGCGGACGCTGCAGGTAGTGCCACATGATGGCAAACAGCGCCAGCGCCCATACCGCCATGAAAATGTCGTTGCGAACGAACCGCGCAAAGTACAGCATCGTTGGAGATGCCGCCAGAAATACCGCCGTGGCCAGCGCTCCGGTATCGCCCAGGTGACGCCTTAGGAAGTACGGCATCGCTACCAGCGCCGTCCCGAACAGCGCTGGCAGCAACCGCACTGTCCAGTCGCTGGAGCCAAGCACTGCGAAGGTAGCCGCTGCACCGTGGAACAAGAACGGCCCGTGGGTCAGCGGCGTATGGCTATAACCAAGCCCCTCCGAGAAACGGTAGGCATACCAGGCGTGCAGGATCTCATCGTAGTGCAGCGTCCGACCGCCCAGATCCCATAGCCGCATACCCAGCGCGACCACTGTTATCGCGATAAACGCCCAACCCAGCGCTGACGGGGTGCCGGGCGTGCGCAGGTAGCGCCTTCGAGCCTTGGCGAGCTCCGCCCGGACCTGGTCTGGCCGCAACGAGCGCGCGATCGACAAGGGGCGATTCATCATGTACCAGCCTCCGTCGTAGACCGCACGCGGTACACCGTCAGCTCCTGGCCGGGTGTCAGATCCGTAAACATCGGCTCGCCGATCTGCGCAAACTTCGCCTCGCCCTGCACGCCATACGCGGCGCGCTCGCGCGGGCCAACCACCACGTAAGCGGCGTCGTAGCGCGCAAGCAACGCCTGCGCCGTCGCCGCGTTTGTCGTCGCGAAGATCGTCCGCACGTCCGCAGTGCGCCGATCGAGTTCTCCGTGCATGTCAGGCCCCCGCCATTGGCGCTGGTGGCCTAGCCAGCCGATAATCGTCGGCCTGCCCGTACTGCTGGAGAGACGCGCGGCGTCCGTGTAGGAATGGCAGCCATTCGGCTCGTTGGCGCACGGCACCACTGCCGCTTCCACCACGACCGCATCGCGCGCTGTATTGCTGCGCACCCACTGAATCGCCGCGTGCTCCGACGGTGCGTTGCGCTCGAGGTGGGACTGGCCGTCCAGATCGAGCCCGGTCGATCCGCCCGCGCGGCTGGTGATCGCCGCCAGCGGGTAGTAGCTGATGGCCATGAAGGCGACCAGCAGCACGCCGGACCACAAGGCAATCCCGAACCGCCCGCGTAGGATCCGCCGGTTCCACCGCGAGGTGATGTACCAGAGCGCGAACCCGCTCAACACTGAGAACAGCAGCCACGCTTGGTAGTGCAGCTTGAACATCGTATTCAGGCGCCGGAAATCGCCGCCAAAAATGTCCGCCACATGGAACAACTCGACCCCCATCACCAGCGTTGCCGCCACCGCCAGCAAACCCAGCGCAGGCGCCAACGCGTCGCCACGCGTGCGCGGCGCTGTTCCCACTGGCGCCGTTCGCAGCACCTCGGAATCGCGATGCGCAATCGTCCACGCTCCGTACAGCGCCAGCGATAGCACGATCGCCATGGGCACGGTCACGAGCAGCCGGTCGATGGCTAGCAGCTCGCCGTTGACACCGCGCTCAGCGTTCCGGATGCCATGGATGATGAAACCCAATACCACCGTCGTCCCGCCCACCGCCAACGTTGCACGCGGGTTGTACCCGAACGTTGTCTCATCCGCTCGCTGCATACGAAACCCTGCCTGGTGGAGTGCAAACGCGCCCACCGCCACGCCATACAGTGGAAAGGCGTAAAACGGCTGGAGCCAAAACATGATGGGGGTGAAACCGCCGAAGAACGAGAGCCCCATGCGTTTCATGTTCAAGTTGCCCCGGACGAACACCCCCTTGAGCGCGATGCCTAGCAGTGGAAGCACCAGCAACGCTGGCACCCCGAACAGCAACAGCAGGTGCGGTGGCCTCGTGATCAGACTCAGCAACGGGATAACTCCACGGGCATTGCTGTCGAACGACCCCCACAAGAATGGCGCGATCGCTAGCAGCACGCCCCCCACCAGTAACCCCACGCCTGCTGCGGCTGGCCCCAGTCGCCAGCGCGAGACTAGCTTGCGGGTTGGGCGCCAATCGTCCAACGCGCGTGCGTAGAGGTATCCCGCCCCCTGACCCTTGCCAGCAGCACCTACCATCAGTAGGTTCCCTGAGATCGCCACCGACCCTGCGAAAAACGCATCGCCTGAAACGTCCGAGGCGGTAAGCGTGTCGTGGAGCGTCCAGTTCGTGCCGTCCGACTCGAACACCGTCGCGATGCCTTTCGTGCGCGTCGGCCCCCCGCCCTCGGCGCCTACCGCCACGTACCAGCGATCGATCGAGCACGCCACGCCAAAATCGATAGCGCCCGCCGGTGACTCCAACAGCGCCTCCTGTTCCCACCGTTCCGCCAGGTGGCGGAACACGAATGCGGCCCCCTGCGCCCCCACCACTATGCGGTCGTCGCCAACCGATATGGCTCGCCCGAAGCCGGTGAGCGCCGCCCGGCTCTCGAAGACGCTTGTGCCCGAAATGTCGCCCACCAGCCGATCATCCAACGCCCAGCGCGCATCGCTGCGCCGGTACACGTATGCGGCGCTCGCACCCGGCGCGCCAATCGCTAACGTTCGACCGCGCAGGCTGATCGACTCGCCAAACCGCGTGCGCTGGATCGGGGGCGAGAGCTTCGCCGTGAGCGCCCAGCGCGTAGGGTTGCCCTCGGCTTTGTAGACGAAAACCGCCTCCAGCGTCCCGACGGCAATGGTTTCACCGTCGATGGCCACCACTCGCCCAAATTCGTGTGCGTGTTGACCCTCAGGCGGGCGCAGCGTGGTTCGGTGCGACCACTCCCCATCCCGCTCCGAGTAGACGAACACCTGCTGCACTCCCGGCGCACCGACCACCGCGTAGCCGTCACTCATCGCCACCGCGG
>Ga0315339_1003383_pt1 | contig 11249 bp, 8 predicted proteins | sample ASW17metaG_FD_204514 | JGI IMG/M metagenome (GOLD analysis project Ga0315339, IMG submission 204514) | Ammonia-oxidizing marine archaeal communities from Pacific Ocean, United States - ASW #17 | ecosystem: Environmental > Aquatic > Marine > Oceanic | place: USA: California | collected 2016-12-05
TCGGCGGTCTCAGACAAGCCGCCGATGGCGAGTATTTCTCCGGCGAGCGATAGTGTGACATCGAGCAAGCGCTCGTCGCGCGCGGCGCCGCTCAGATGATCGATGGCTTCCTGAACTTCCAACGCGTTGCCGGCGCTGCGCCCGAGGCATTGGTTCATGTCGGTAAGCAATGCCGCGCAAGGAAGGCCGGCGCCGTTGGCGACTGAGACGATGCTCTCGGCCAATTCCAGCGCTACTTCAAACTCCGCGGCGAAGGCGCCGGTGCCGAACTTCACATCCATCACCAGACCGTCCAGGCCGGCCGCGAGCTTCTTGGAAAGAATTGAGGCGGTAATCAGGGCGAGCGATTCGACGGTCGCGGTGACGTCGCGGATGGCATAGAGGCGGCCGTCCGCCGGGGCAAGCTCCGCGGTCTGGCCGATGATCGCGCAGCCTGCCTGTTTGACGGTTCGGCGCAATGTCTCGAGATCGGGCGTGGTGCTGTAACCGGGAATCGAATCCAACTTGTCGAGCGTGCCGCCGGAATGGCCCAGCCCGCGGCCGGAAATCATCGGCACGGCGGCACCGCAGGCGGCGATGATCGGCGCCAGGATCAGGCTCACTTTGTCGCCGATGCCGCCGGAAGAATGCTTGTCGAGAACAGGGCCATCGAAGCCGGCATCGGTCCAGTCAAGCACCGTCCCGGAATGTGTCATGGCACGGGTCAACGCCACCCGCTCGGTCATGTTCATGCCGTTGAAAAATACCGCCATGGCGAAGGCGGCGATCTGGCCTTCCGAAATCGCGCCCGACGTCAGCCCGGCGACCATGAATTCGATTTCACCATCGCTCAACTCGGCGCCGTCGCGCTTGTTGCGGATAATTTCCTGGGGCAAGTGAGCGGCTTTCGTCATCGTCATTCGCCGTAGGGTGCCCAAACATTTTTGACATTGACCGCGTGGCGCAACACCTCCCGGCCCTCGGCCTGGGCGTCGGAAAACCAATTGCGCCGCCGCCCGTGATCGCTCCAGACGCGCTTTAGATTGCCCGCCGAGGTGCGCTCCACCGCCGCGCCGCCCGCCGCCGAACCGAAATACCAGATCGCGTCCACATCATCATGTTCGGCCAGCACCAGGGCCAGCTCGTCGCGTCCGCCGGTCACAATATTGAGCGCGCCGCCCGGCAGGTCGGAGGTGCCGAGCACTTGATAGAGGTCGATGGCCGAGAGCGGATGGCGTTCGGACGGAATGGCGACAACCCGGTTGCCCATCGCCAGCGCCGGCGCGGCCAGTGACAAGAATGCGAGGAGCGGCTGTTCGTCGGGACAGGCGATGCCAATCACACCGAGCGGTTCGTGCAGCGCCAGCGCAATGCCGCGCAACGGCGGCTGGTGCACGGCGCCTTCATATTTATCGGCCCAGGCAGCGGCAGCGAAGAGCCGCGATACGGATGCACGCACTTCACGCGCCGCCTGGCTGCGTGACGCGCCGGTCATGGCGATCAGGCGGGTTCGGAATTCCCTCGCCCTGACTTCCAAGTTCTCGGCGATGTAGTAGAGCACCTGGGCGCGGTTGTGGGCGCTGGTTTTGCTCCATCCGGCGGCCTTCTGCGCCGCTTCGACCGCCTCGCGGATATCCTTGCGGTTGCCTGCCGCGACCTCTCCCAACAGCGCACCATCGGCCGCGCGAACCGGCGCGCTATAGCCTGAATCGGGGCGCTTCTGATTGCCGCCGATATAGAGCTTGGCGGTGCGGTCGAGCGGCAATTCCGCGTCCGGCACAGCTACGCGCGGCTGCGATTGTGCGCTTGGCGTTTCATAGGCCGGAAGATTCGCCTGCCAGGACGGCCGGAGATATTCCTGCAATCCCTCAGCGCCGCCCTCGCGCCCGAAGCCCGATTCGCGCACGCCGCCAAATCCGCAAGACGCGTCGAACAGGTTGGTCGCGTTGATCCACACGGTGCCGGCGGCGAGCTTCGGCGCGACATCAAGGGCAAGGTTGATATTCTCACTCCACACGCTGGCGGCCAGGCCATAACGCGTGTTGTTGGCTAGCGCTACGGCTTCGCTAGGGGTGCGGAAGGTCATGGCGGTCAGTACGGGGCCGAAAATTTCCTCCTGGGCGACGGTCGCCGCCGGCGCCACATCGGTGATCAGCGTCGGCGGATAGAACCAGCCTTCGGCCGGGCAGGGGCTCGCAGGTTGCCAAACATTGCCGCCCTCGCGTTCACCCATCGCCACCAGGTCGCGGATGCGGGTTAATTGCTGCACCGAGACGATGGCGCCGATATCGATGCCCTTTTCCATTGGGTTGCCGACCACCAACTTCTCCATGCGCTCGCGTGTCTTGGCGAGCAAAGTCTCGGCGATGTTCTCTTGCACCAGCAGGCGCGAGCCGGCGCAGCACACCTGCCCTTGATTGAACCAGATGGCATCGACCAGCCCTTCGACGGCACTGTCGAGATCGGCATCGTCAAACACGATAAACGGCGATTTGCCGCCGAGCTCGAGCGACAGTTTTTTGCCGGTACCGGCGGTAACGTCGCGAATTTTTCGCCCAACGTCGGTGGAGCCGGTAAAGGCAATCTTGTCGATATCCGGGTGCGCGACGATCAGCTCGCCCACCGCCCCGTCGCCGCTGACGATATTCACCACCCCTGGCGGCAGGCCGGCCTGTTGGCAAAGCTCGGCGAAAAGGAGGGCCGTCAGGCTGGTATATTCTGCCGGTTTCAGCACCACCGTGTTGCCCGTCGCCAGCGCCGGGGCGATCTTCCAGGCGAGCATCAGCAGCGGAAAATTCCACGGGATAATCTGTCCGGCGACGCCAAGCGCCGTGTGGTCCGGATATTCCTGATCGGCAATCTGCGCCCAGCCGGCGTGATAATAAAAATGGCGGGCGACGAGAGGGATATCGATATCGCGGGTTTCGCGAATTGGCTTGCCATTGTCGAGCGTTTCCAGCACCGCGAGCAGGCGGGCATGGCGCTGCACCAGGCGCGCCAGGGCATAGAGATAACGCGCCTGGGCATGGCCCGTAAGCTTGGCCCAACCCGGTTGCGCCGCGTTCGCGGCCGCGACGGCGGCATCAACATCAGAGGCGCCAGCTTGGGCGATTTCGGCGAGTGGCCGCGCGGTGGCGGGATTAAAGCTGGTAAAAGTCTGGCCGCTCTCAGGCATGCGCCACGCACCATCGATAAAGAGGCCGAAGCGGCGGTCATGGCCGTCCAGCCATTTCTCGGCCTCGACGGCGCTTTCCGGCGCTGGGCCGTAATCCATGCTGGCGACAATATCGGCGGTGTTGGTCACGTTAGGCCATCGGTTGGCGGTGGCGGGCGGCATAACGCCCACGGGCGCGGTGCTCAAGCTGGCGCTCGATATCGGTCAACAGACTTGAGGCGCCGATGCGGAACAGCTCGGGCTCGAGCCATGGCCGGCCAAGCTCTTCTTTCATCATAAATTGATAACCGAGCGCCGTCTTGGCTGTACCGATGCCGCCGGCCGGTTTGAAGCCGACCCGGTGGCCCGTGCGTTCATGATAGGCGCGAATCATCCGCAGCATCATTAGGCTCACCGCCGGTGTGGCGTTGACGCCCTCTTTTCCGGTCGAGGTCTTGATGAAATCGGCGCCGGCCATCATGCAAACCAGGCTGGCTTTTGCGGTGGTGCGCAAGGTCGCGAGGTCGCCGGTGGCGATGATGGTTTTCAGATGCGCCGCGCCGCACGCCTCCCGATAGGCCCGCACTTCGTCGTAAACGGCGCGCCAATCGCCCGTGAGCGCGTGGCTGCGGTCGATCACGATATCGATTTCGTCGGCTCCTGCGGCGACCGATTCTTCGATTTCCAACAGGCGCGCCCTGGGGGCGCTGAGGCCGGCCGGAAAGCCAGCGGATACGGCGGCGATGGCAATGCCGCTGCCGGCTAGGGCGTCTCGCGCCGGCGCGATCATGGCGTGATATACGCAGACCGCGCCGACCTGAAGGCCAAGGCCGTCGGCGCCGAGCGCCGCGAGAATTTCGTGGCGCACTGGCTGGCGCGCCTTGGCGCACAGGCGCGCGACCCGTCCCGGTGTGTCGTTGCCGGAGAGGGTGGTGAGGTCGATGCAGGATATCGCCTTCAGCAGCCAGGCGGCCTGCCATTCTTTTTTGACCGTGCGCCGCGCCGGGATGTTCGCTGCCCGCCGTTCCACCGCGCTGGTATTGACGCGCAGTTTTTCCAGCCATTCGGGCTCGAATTCCATGCCCGGATTGCGCCGCGGCTCCCCGGAGGTCGGCAATACGCTGACATTGTCGCTCATAGCCGGCTCAGTCTGACTCATCCGCCGGTGTCGGGCGAGAGGCTTGCGAGAAAGGCCGGCAGCAGGCGGCCTAGATCCTTGGCCGCCTCGGCGCCGACGGTGAGAGATTGCTCATGGCTGAGCTCCTCGTCGGTCATGCCGGCGGCGAGGTTGGTCAGAGTCGAGATCGCGGCGACGCGCATGCCGCAATGCCGCGCCACCAGGCATTCCGGTACCGTCGACATGCCGACCGCGTCCGCGCCCAGTGTGCGGAAGGCGCGGATTTCCGCCGGGGTTTCGAAATTGGGCCCCAGCAAGGCGAGATAAACGCCTTCATGCAGAGTGATGCCAAGCGCCGTGGCGGCGTCGGCGAAGCGGCGCCGGAGTCCACGGTCATAGGCCATTGTCATATCCGGAAATCGCGGCCCGAAGCGTTCGTCATTGGCGCCGATGAGCGGGTTCGCACCGGTCATGTTTATATGATCCGAGAGCATCATCAGGCTGCCGGGCAAAAACTCTGCATTGAGGCTACCGGCGGCGTTGGTGAGCACAAGCGTTTCGCAGCCGGCCAGGCGGAGGGCGCGGATCGGCAGCGCTAAATCCGCCGCAGGATGGCCTTCATAGAGATGTACCCGGCCTTGCATACAAGCCACTGGCACACCGGATAATTTGCCGAGCACCAGGCGCCCGGCATGGCCTTCCACTGCAGAGCGCGGGAAGCCTGACAAGTCGCCATAGTCGATGATGGTCGGGTCTTCTATAGCCTCGGCGAGGGCGCCAATTCCGGTTCCAAGCACAAGCGCGACGTGGGGGTGGAAGCCGGGCGCTTTGGCGTGGATGGCTTGTGCCGCTGCGTTCGGGTCCTGCGCCATTCAATCCTCCAGGTTATCGGCGACGAAGGCGTAGGGCAGCAGGTCGCCGAGCGGAATGGTCTGGCGCAAGCCGTCCGGGCCACACACATGCACTGGCGTTTCCGGGCCGGCGAATTCGCTCAGGCGCTGGCGGCAGCCGCCGCACGGCGTACACAGGCGCGCGCCGTCGCCGATCACCAGGACTTCCGCGATCCTCGTATCGCCGCCGCTCACCATCGCACCGATCGCCGTCGCTTCGGCGCATTGGCCCTGCGGATAGGCGGCATTTTCGACATTGCAGCCGGCATAAAGTTGCCCGCTCTCGGCGCGGATGCAGGCGCCAACATGAAAGCCGGAATAGGGCGCATGGGCATGCTCCCGGACCGCCGCTGCGCGCGCGATCATATCTTTCAAATGGGCACTCATTTTTCCTTCGCATAGGGGATACCGCTCGCCTTCGGCGGTATCGCCTTGCCGACGAAACCAGCCAACAGCAGCACTGTCAAGACATAGGGCAGCGCCTGAATGGCCTGCACCGGAACGATGCCGATGCCGGGTATATCCACCCCCTGCAAGCGCGCCTCCAGCGCTTGGACGAAGGCGAACAAGAAACAGGCGAGGAGCGTCGGCAACGGTTTCCACTTGCCGAAGATCAATGCCGCGAGGGCGAGATAGCCCATGCCGGCAGTCATGTCGCGGACAAAAAACGTGTTCATGGCGATGGCGAGATAGGTGCCGGCGATACCACACAGAATGCCGCACACAATCATCGCCCGATAGCGCATGCCGCTCACCGAGATGCCGGCGGTATCGACCGCTTCCGGATTTTCACCGACGGCGCGCAGGCGCAGACCAAATCGGGTGCGGTAAATGAACCAACCGGCGAGCGGCACCATGCCCATCGCGATATAAACGATGAGATTGTGGCCGCTCATAAGCTCACTATAAATCTGGCCGACCACCGGCACGTCGGCAAGGCGGTCGGCGTACGGCAGGTGTATCGGCCTGAAGCGCGCCTCTTCTGAGATCATTGGCGTCTGGCTGCCTTGATTGAACCAGCTGTACGCCAACACGGGGCCGAGGCCGGCCACCATGATGTTGAGCGCCATGCCAGAGACCACCTGATTGCCGTTATGGGTGACGCAGGCGAACGCGTGAATCATGGCGAGGCCGACCGACACGGCGATTCCGGCCAACAGACCAAGCCAAGCCGAATCGGTGACCAGCGCGACCGACGCGGCGGCGAAGGCAGCACCCAGCATCTTGCCTTCGAGGCCGATATCGACGACGCCCGAGCGCTCGGCGAACATGCCGGCAAATGACGCCAGGATGAGCGGCGTCGAGACGCGTAGCATGGCGTCGATCATGAGCACGAAGAAGGTGACCGGGTCTCCCATGATCGATTCTACTCAGCCGCCGGCGCAAAGCGGGCGCGGCGCGTAAAGAGGGCCTCGATACGCGGGCGGAACATATTTTCCAAAGCGCCGGAGAATAGAATGACCAAGCCTTGGATCACCACTACCATTTCGCGTTTGATACTGGGCATGTCGAAGGCGAGATCGTTTCCGCCCTGGTAAAGCGCGCCGAACAGAAGCGCCGCGAAGAAGATGCCGATGGGATGATTGCGGCCCATCAGGGCGACGGCGATTCCGACGAATCCGTAACCGGAGGTAAACTCCAGCAGCAAACGGTGGTGCGCGCCGAGAATTTCATTGACGCCGACCAGCCCGGCGAGGCCACCGGAAATGCACATAGCAACGATAATCGCGCGCGACGGCAGAATGCCGCCATAGACACCAGCGGTTTCATTCTGCCCGACGGTGCGGATTTCATAGCCCCAGCGCGTACGCCAAACGAAAAACCAGAACCCCACGCAGCACATCAACGCCAGGATGAAAGACAGGTTGAGGTTGGAGTGTCCGGCGTCGATACCAACAGCAGCGAGGATGTCGTGAGCCCGAGGCATGAAGGCGCCGGATTCGAAATCTCGGCTTTCGGCGGCTTGCTGGCCGGGCTCGATAAAAATTTCCACCATCAGATATGTCATCAGGATGGCGGCGATAAAGTTGAACATGATCGTCGTAATGACGATATGGCTGCCGCGCTTGGCCTGTAGCCAGCCCGGGATAAAGCCCCAGATACCGCCGAACAACGCCGCCGCCAGAATCGCAAGAATGAGCACGATGGGGGCAGGCCAATGGCCGAAGGCGAGGGCCACAAGCCCGGCGCCAAGTCCGCCGAGATAGGCTTGGCCCTCGCCGCCGATATTGAACAGGTAACAGTGAAACGCCATGGCGACGGCGAGTCCGGTGAAGATGAAATTGGTTGTGTAGTAGAGCGTGTAGCCGATCGCTTCCGGATAGCCGAATGCGCCATGGGCGAGAATCGATATAGCTGCGAAAGGATCTTCGCCGAGTGCGAGGATCAACAGGCCAGACACAAGCAGTGCCAGCGCCAGATTGATCGCCGGCACCAGCGCGTGGGTCACCCACTTTGGCGCTTCAACGGGGGCGCCCAAGCCTTTCATAAGTCGGCGCTCACCAAGTTTCTCACGGAGCGGCCGCCTGCGGCGCGGCTTGGCGTTCGCCCGCCATCATCAAGCCAAGCATCTGCTCGTTGGCGTCACCCACCATCACCTCACCGACGATTTCTCCGTTGAACATCACCAGGATCCGATCGGAAAGGGACATGATCTCGTCGAGCTCAACCGAAACCAGAAGCACCGCCTTGCCAGAATCGCGCATGGCGACCAAACGTCGGTGGATAAACTCGATCGCGCCGATATCGACGCCGCGTGTTGGTTGGCCGACCAGCAAGACATCCGGGTCGCGGTCCATTTCGCGGCCGAGCACAATTTTTTGCTGGTTGCCGCCGGAGAAGGCGCCAGTGCGCAGTCGCGGCAGTGGCGGGCGCACGTCGTACTCCGTCATCTGCCGGCCGACATCGGCAACCACGGCAGCATAATCCATCAAGATTTTGCCGTTGTACTTCGCGTCCCGATGGTAACCAAGAATGCCGGATTCGCAGGCCTCGAACGACGTCACCAAGCCCATATGCTGGCGATCTTCCGGCACATGTCCGACGCCGGCCGCACGCACGTTGCGCGCGCCGCGCGCTGTGGTGCCGGAAATCTCCTCGCCCTTGATGTGAATGCGGCCCGATTGCGGTTGTAGAATTCCGGCGAGCGCTTCGAGCAGTTCCGATTGGCCGTTTCCGGCGACGCCCGCGATGCCGACGATTTCGCCCGACCGCACCGAGAAGCTGACATTCCTGACACGCGGCAATCCCGACCGGTCGTTGACGCTTAGGTCCTTGACCTCAAGCAGTGCAGCGCCCGGATGAGCCTCGCCTTTTTCGACCCGCAGGAGGACCGTTCGCCCCACCATCAAGGCCGCCAGTTTCTCGCGCGTTGTCTCGGCGGTCTTTACCTGGGCAACAACTTCGCCGCCCCGCATCACGGTCACATCATCGGTCAGCGCCATGATCTCGCGCAGTTTGTGGGTGATCAGAATGATCGTCTTGCCCTGCTCGCGTAGGGCCGCCAAGATGCGAAACAGGTGATCGACTTCTTGCGGCGTGAGGACGCCCGTAGGCTCGTCGAGAATGAGAATATCGGCGCCGCGGTAGAGCGCCTTTAAAATTTCCACGCGTTGCTGAACGCCGACCGGAAGTTCGCCGACGATGGCGTCGGGATCGACCTCAAGATTGTATTCGCGCTCCAGGCGTTCCAGCTCTCCGCGCGCCGCCGCTAGGCTGGGCGCCAACATGCGACCGCTTTCCACGCCGAGCACGATGTTTTCCAACACAGTGAACGTGTCTACCAGCATAAAATGCTGGTGCACCATGCCGATGCCGCTGGCGATGGCATGCTGGGGGCCCTTGATATTCGTGCTTTGACCGTTGACTAGGATCTCGCCGCCGTCAGCCTGATAATAGCCGTAGACGATACTCATCAAGGTCGATTTGCCGGCGCCATTTTCACCGATGATGCCGTGAATAGTGCCCGGTGCGACACGCACCGAGACGTTAGAGTTTGCGTGAACGCTACCGAACCATTTTTCGATGCCGATCACTTCTAGCGCGGGCGGTGCGGCGCCGGAAGAAAGCGAGGCTCCTCGCCCGTCTTCCGACGCCGTCATGGTTTATTCCTTATCTCTTTCCGTCCGCCTGGAAGCGCCGCGGTCCGTGTTTGGGTATGCGGCGCTTCGGCCTATTGCGACATATAGTCCGTCACCGCGATCTTGCCGCTGATGATGTCCATACGCGCGGCCTCGATTTTCATTTCCATGTCGGACGAGACCAGACTGCGGTTATGCTCGTCGAGCGCAAATCCGACACCATCCTCGGCCAGGCCGAGAACCTTGAATCCACCCTGCCATGTGCCGTTCTTGGCTGACATGAAGGCGTCATAAACCGCGACATCCACGCGCTTGACCATCGATGTCAGCATGGTGCCCGGATGAATATAGTTTTGGTTGCTGTCGACGCCGATGGCGAGTTTGCCGGCATCCTTGGCTGCCTGATAGACACCGACTCCGGTGCCGCCTGCCGCCGCGTAGACCACATCCGCGCCACGGTCGAATTGGCTGCGCGCCAGCTCGCCGCCTTTGGTCGGATCGTTCCATGCCGACGGGGTCGTGCCGGTCATGTTCTGATAGACCTCGATATTGGCATTCACATATTTAGCGCCTTCGACGTAGCCGAGTGCGAATTTGCGAATCAACGGAATGTCCATACCGCCGATGAAACCAACTTTGCCGGTCTTCGAGGCCATTGCCGCCGCCATGCCAACCAGGAACGAGCCCTCATGCTCTTTGAAAATCACGGACTGCACGTTGGGCAGGTCCACAACCATGTCAATGAGGGTGAACTTGGTGTCGGGAAACTCCTTCGCCACGGTTTCAACTGCTGCTGCCTGGGCGAAACCCATCGCTATGATGACAGTTGCGCCGCGCCGCGCCATGTTGCGCATCGCTTGTTCGCGCTGGGAGGGATTTGTGACTTCAAATTCGCGGTATTCGATGCCGCTTTCACTTTTGAATTTTTCGGCGCCGTTATAGGCGGCTTCATTGAAGGATTTGTCGAACTTTCCGCCCATGTCGAAGACGATGGCGGGCGAGAAATCATCAGCCGTGACGGCACCGGAGCCGAAGGTGCCGGCAATCGCCAAGGCAAGCGCGGCAAGTGCGCCAATAAATAATTTTTTCATATTTCATACCTCCCAGTGTGATCTAGTTTTTCATTTGTTTAGGCCTACAGGTTAGCGGAGATAATCTACTCCCCGCCAGTGATATTTGCCTAATTAAAGCCGCGCAGCGGCATGGTGGGGCTGCGTTGCAGCCAGTTTTCGGGCAAATAACGGCAGGTTCCATCGATCACATGCAGCGAATAGGCAGGCCGCGAAGAGCCGGATCGATTGGCGGCGCTACCGTGCGGCAACAGGCCGTCTAGCAGGACCAGTGCGCCCTTGGCCACTTCCAGCGGCACAAATTCCGCATCAGGCCATGGCGTGGCGTCGCTCGTACGCATTGTCGTCCCGCCGCTTGGAGTGCGCAAAAAGCGTGATTTTAGGCCCCTCAGATGGCCGCCCGGCAGACACCAAAGGCAACCATTCTCTTGGCTGGCATGCTCCAGCGCGAACCACATACCGAGCACGCGTGAAGGCTCGGTATGCAGGAACGTCGCGTCCTGGTGCCATACCACTTTGCCGCCGATGCGCGGCGGTTTGAAAATCAGCATGGATTGCAGCAGCAGCGGCTCGGCCAGACCGGCGCTGATCGCGAGTTCAGCCAGTCCGGGCTGACGCGAGAAGGCATCGAACACCGGGTCGAGATCGTGCAGGGCATGGCCGATTTTGTTGAGAGAGTGCGCTTTGTTCTGGCGTAGGGCGCCGTCGGCGCCGAACGCGTCGTGCTCGAAAAAAAAGCGAATCTTATCTCCTGATTCGAGGAAATATTGATCGCTGGTTTGTTCCTTTTCGGTGGTCGAGAACACCGGTTTTTGTTCTTGTGGTTCGAATTTCGCTACCAGCTCTGCCGTCCGCTCTAACAGGCCGTCGCAGTCCTTATGCGAAACGAAAGTTTCCAATATGAGAAAACCGTCGCGCTGAAAATCGGCGAGTTGTCGGCGGTCGAGCATAATTTCGCTC
>Ga0315339_1003384_pt1 | contig 11247 bp, 5 predicted proteins | sample ASW17metaG_FD_204514 | JGI IMG/M metagenome (GOLD analysis project Ga0315339, IMG submission 204514) | Ammonia-oxidizing marine archaeal communities from Pacific Ocean, United States - ASW #17 | ecosystem: Environmental > Aquatic > Marine > Oceanic | place: USA: California | collected 2016-12-05
GGAAGAGACCGACTTGCGCGTGCTCCTGCTCGAGGCGCTGGCGATCCCAGGGCAAGCGGGGGCAGGGCGAGCAGGCCATGGAAACGCTGTGCTGACATCGCTCACCCTTGACGTACGGGACGTACGGCCGACCTCAAGAGAGGAGAATGACGAGAGTTCGTGGCAGTCCGTGCCGTTGATCTGGGCCTGGTCAGATCACACGCAGACCAATTACGACCACGAGCCGACCCGACTTCTGGATCCAGGGCATGACCTGGGCTGGGCGCTGGACGGCAATGACGCTGCAGGGCCTCGCAACTTGCTGTTGCTGAGCGCCGAACCGTTTGGTGAGGCTGGCGGAAGTGAGTTGCGCGTTCGGATGGCGTTTCGTTCGCCGTACACGCAGCATTCACTCGGGCGCATTCGTATGCGCGTTTCGCCACTTTCTGATACCAGTGCCTTCGAACCGTCGCACGGGCGCTGGTGGCGGGCGGGCCCCTTCGCTCGACCGGAGGGAACTGCGAATGCGCAACTCTACGAGACGTCCTTTGGCCCAGAGACCGGAGAGTTTGTGGATCGAGGAGCGCTCTTTGGCGAAGAGAAACGCAAGTGGAGTTTTGATGGGTCACTTCTTGATGCGGAGATCTCATCGCTTGGGAGCACTGTCGGAGTGTCTTTTGTTTCCCGCGAGATCTGGTCTCCGGATGCGCGAGAGTTAGAAGTCGCACTGGGAAGTGATGACGGGGTCGCTGTTTTTCACGATGGGCGGCGCGTGTTTGAAAACCGTGTCAATCGTGGACCAGATCTCGATCAAGATCGGGTGGCGTTAGATTTACACCCAGGGCGCAACACAATCGTGTTGAAGATTGTGAACACGGGTGGGCCGACAAGCTTTGCCTGGGAGTCACAGCACCCTGAAGGTGTTTTGATCGACGAGTTGGGCTCGGCGTTGTTGCCCGAGAATGCGGTCACTTCAGAGCAATCGGAAGACTTCAGCCTCGCGTGGCGAAGGCTCTACTTCGACGGCTATCGCACGCTGGATGATGCCCGGATCGCCGCACGAGAGCAGCGTGTTTCGGTCGAGCAAGATGTGCCGCAAACGATGGTCATGTCAGAGCTGAAGAAGCCACGAGAGACCTTCGTCATGATGCGTGGTCAGTACGACCACCCGGACAAGGAGCGTCCCGTGCAGCGCGGAGTACCGGATTTTCTCCCGCCGATGCCAGAAGGTGCTGAGGCGAACCGCCATGGTTTTGCTCAATGGCTTGTCACGCCAGAACAACCGCTCTTCGCACGCGTTGCGGTGAACCGTTTCTGGGAACTTCTTTTTGGTGAAGGGCTTGTCGGTACAAGCCAAGACTTTGGCATGCAGGGTGCATGGCCCACACACCCTGATTTGCTGGACTGGCTGGCCGTTCAGTTTCGAACAGACGGTTGGAATGTGCGCGAGTTGTTGCGGCACATGGTGACCAGTGCGACCTATCGGCAGTCGTCCGTGATCCGTGATGATCTTGCAGTGCGCGATCCAGAAAACAGGCTGCTTGCTCGCTACCCCAGGCGTCGCCTGGACGCCGAGCAGATTCGTGATATGGCGTTGGCGTCGTCGGGGCTGCTTGTCGAACGGTTCGGAGGGCCTTCCGTGAAGCCCTATCAACCAGAAGGCCTCTGGAAAGAAGTCTCCATGCCGCAATCCAACACGGCAAACTTTGAGCGCGGGGCTGGTGAAGACCTGCGCCGGCGCAGTCTCTATACCTACTGGAAACGTGCCGTGCCGCCTCCGGCGATGTTGACCTTGGATGCGCCAACTCGTGAATCATGTGTCATCAGCAGGCAGGCCACGAACACTCCGCTGCAAGCCTTGTTACTGTGGAATGATGAGCAGTTTGTTGAAGCCGCTCGATCTCTTGCGGAGCGCACCTGGCTGCTGGGTGGCGAATCTGATTCCGAACGACTTGTGTGGTTGATGCGTACCTGCAGCGGGCGTCACCCAGATGCTGATGAAGTCGAAATTTTGCAGATCGCCTTGGATGAATTCCGAGCGCGATTCGCTTCAGAAGAAGTCGATGTTGAGGCATTGCTTGCTGTGGGTGAAACTTCGAATGCTATGGAAGTTCCTGGTTCTGAGCTTGCTGCTTGGACCATGCTGAGCAGCGCAGTGATGAACCTGCACGAAACCCTGACCCAGGATTGAGGTTTTGGATCCACGCGAAGAACGATGCCTTGATCTGACACGTCGTCGCTTTTTTAGACAGGCGGCGGCTGGACTGTCCGGTGCGCTGGGCGGTGTCGCGCTCAGTTCGTTGCTTGGGGCGGCCGCACCCTTCGCCCCCCGGCTCATCGGGGATGCTGGTGACACGGTGTCCGGCAAAAATCGTGGAATCTCGACAGGCACTCACCATCGCCCGCGCGCACGTCGGGTTATCTACATGCACATGGAAGGGGCTCCTAGTCAGCTAGACCTCTTTGACTACAAACCTGGGTTGCGCGACCGGTTCAATGAAGAACTGCCTGACTCGATCAGGCAGGGTCAGCGCCTGACGGGAATGACCAGTGGGCAGAGTCGTTTCCCTGTTGCGCCGTCGCTCTTTCGTTTCAGTCGCTACCCCAACTCTCAGGACGGTGCATGGATCAGCGAACTGATGCCGCACACCGCAAAGCTGAGTCGTGAGTTGTGCATCATTCGCTCGATGCACACCGAGGCGATCAACCACGAGCCTGGCATTACTTTTTTTCAAACAGGGTCGCAGCAACCAGGGCGTCCGTCGTTCGGTAGTTGGATGAGTTATGGCCTGGGAAGCAGTTGTGCCAATTTGCCGGCCTTCGTGGTGTTGATCAGTCAGGGCTTCGGGAATATGCAGGCTCTGTCGTCGCGCTTCTGGGGGAGCGGGTTTCTTCCGGGAGAGCACCAAGGTTGTCGCTTGCGTAGCACAGGTGACCCTGTGCTCTATCTGGACAACCCCCCTGGAGTGAGTCGGTCGGATCGGCGGCGCATGCTCGACCTGGTGGGTGAGATGAATGAGCGTGAAATGCGGCGCAGCCTCGATCCGGAAGTGCAAGCTCGGATTGCGCAGGCCGAGATGGCCTATCGCATGCAGATGTCGGTACCCGACCTCGTAGATTTCAGTGATGAGAGCGCCGAGACATTGGAACTCTACGGGGATCAGGTGAATGTTTCTGGCAGCTTTGCCGCCAATTGCCTGCTCGCGCGCCGATTGGCAGAGCGAGGCGTGCGTTTCATTCAGCTTTACATGCGCGGTTGGGACGCGCACAACAACCTCCCCAAGGAGATTCGCGATCAGTGTGCTGCGGTCGATCAGCCGCAAGCAGCACTTCTCTTAGACCTCAAGAGACGTGGACTGCTCGATGACACACTCGTGATCTGGGCCGGTGAATTCGGCAGAACTGTCTACAGCCAGGGGACCCTCACAGAAGACAACTACGGTCGCGATCATCATCCGCGCTGCTTTAGCTTGTGGCTTGCGGGAGGAGGTGTTCGTCCTGGGATTGTGTATGGGTCTACCGATGACTATTCGTACAACATCACAGAAGACCCGGTGGATGTTCACGATCTGCATGCAACGCTACTTCACCTATTAGGTCTCGACCACCAACGCATGACGATCAGGCACGAGGGGCGTGACCACCGCCTCACCGACGTGTTTGGACGCGTAAATTCGGAGCTTCTTGCCTGATGCCCCAATCCTGGGACTCCATTTCGACTGAGACCTGGCTAGAGGTTTTTGGCCGGGCGCACCCGATTCTCTTGCACCTTCCCTTTGGCGTGCTGGCGTCACTGTTCCTGCTGGAACTCTGGTGTTTCGTGCGCCGCCGACCTCTGGAGTCTCAACTCCGCTCGTTGCTTGTCGGCCTGGCGATGATTTCTGCAGTGCTCGCGGCGGGGAGCGGCTGGTTTCTCGGTGAGCAGCCCGATTACGGCGGTGAGACGCTCGAAATTCATCGGAAGCTTGGCATTGGAGTGGCCGTGGCAAGCATGTTCATGGCGGCTTCTGCTTGGCGAGGGATGCGTCAGATGTACGCCGTGACTTTGTGCCTCACTTTCATCCTTTTGCTGATCGCTGGCCATTACGGCGGATCGATGACACATGGGGAGGGGTTCCTTCTCGAGCCACTACACAAGGCGGAGAGAAAGACGGAGGAAGTTGAATCGGCCCAGGGCAAGAGCGGCGCTGATTCAGCAAAGTCGCAGAGCGGTCCGGCAGTCAGTGAAACGGCACAGACTGCGTCAGCGGCAGAAGGGCAGGCTTTTTCGGCGCCAACGCTCGACGGCGTTGCCGTCACCGCTTCCGCGGACAGTGACGCAGCCAGTCACGTCCCCGATGCGCTGCCTCTTCTCACCCAGTACTGCGGCAAGTGTCACGGAGAGGGTCGGCAAAAGGGTGGGCTGGCGCTGCAAAGCCGCGCGGTCATTCTTGCGGGTGGGTCGAGTGGGCCCGCGGCTGTTCCTGGTCAGCCAGCAGCAAGCCTCATCATGGAGCGGATGCGACTGCCCCTCGAAGACGACGATCATATGCCGCCCAGTTCCAAGGCTCAGCCGACTGCTGCGCAAGTGGAAGCTGTTGGCGCCTGGATTGCGGCTGGGCTTCCGGTTGCCGGGGGAGGCGGTGCGTCTGCGGACCCAGATCCAGCACCTCAACAGGATCCCGTGAAGTCGAAAGATTCAAGCGCTTCACGCGTCGTGCCGGAGAGTGCAACTCGTGTCGCCGTGGGTGTGCTGCGTTCTGAGCAAGTGCATATTGAAGAGTCGGAACCCGACACAGGTTTGCTCTGGATAGATTTCAGCGCACGGCCTCAGACCAATGATGACGACATTTCAAATCTCGTCGCATCGTTTCAGGGATCTGTGGAAACGCTGTCTCTCGCGGGGACTTCGGTTGGTGACGCGTCGGGAGTGTCGCTTGGCGGCTTGTCGGCTTTACGCGACCTGGACCTCTCGGGCACCGCATTGACTTCGAATGGCGTTGCAGGATTACAACCTTGCGAACAGTTGGCTGTTCTCGATGTCACGGGGAGCCAGGTCGATGACAGTGTCGTGGACGTGTTGGTGTCCATGCCATCACTCCAACGCGTCTTTGTCTGGGGGACGAACGTGACTGGGGCGGGGGTTGCCCGACTGAGATCAGAGCGCCCGGATCTGGAAGTGATTGATGGTGAAGGCTTGCTTGTCGAGGCGCTGGAAACAGAGCCGGAGCCGGTCATGCGGGAACGACCGAAGCAAGACCTGGTCATGGGGCGCGGTCCGCATACGTATCAATGGGTGCCTGACTGGCTGCAGCTTCCGGAAGGAAGGGATGAGCTTGGCAACACACATGGCGAGATCGTGATTGACCGAGAAGGAAACATTTATTTCAACACGGACACCGAGCAGGCCGTGATGGCGTTTGATTCGGATGGACGCTATCTGAATTCCTGGGGCGAAGAGTTTGCGTCAGGGTTGCACGGTATGCAGTACGTGAAAGAAGAGGATGGCGAGTACCTCTACTTCGTGCACTTCGGGAAGCACGAATTCGTCAAGGCGACTCTGGCAGGTGACATCGTTTGGCGCATGGGCTTCCCTGAAGAGTCGGGGAAGTACGAGAACGAGACGCAGTTTCGTCCGACGAGTCTTGCGGTGGCTCCGGACGGAAGTTTCTTTGTTGCTGATGGATACGGCATGCACTGGGTTCATCAGTACGATGCGGATCGAAAGTGGGTGCGGTCGATCGGTGGCCATGGAAGCAATCCAGGGCAATTCAACACGCCCCACGGCGTCTGGGTCGACACGCGTGGTGAAGAGCCGCAATTGATCGTGGCCGATCGCGAGAACCACCGATTGCAGCAATTCGACATGGACGGCCAGCTACTTGGAATCGTCGAGGGCATGTTGCGACGGCCCTGCAAGGTCCAGCAACAAGGTGAATATCTCGTCATTCCCGATCTGGCCGGGCGCGTCACGATTCTTGATGGAAGCAACAGCCTGGTTACCCATCTGGGTGACAACCCCGATGTTTCCAGGCGCGCAAACAACGGTGTTGACCGAGCTGAATGGGTAGACGGTGAATTTCTCGCTCCGCATTCGGCTCTCTGGGATTCGTCCGGAAATCTCTACGTCATGGACTGGAATCGACACGGCCGCATCTCCAAGTTGCGACGCTTGGAGTAAGAGTTTCCCGTAATGTCGGCGCCACGTATGTTTCTTCTATGGGTTCGGCACAGCTTTCGCGCAGCTAGCTTGCTCGTGTTTCTTGTGCTGTTTACGAGTTGTGGCGATGCGCATGACGTGTCACAGCGCAAGCCCGAGATCGGTGCGGTTGCCATGGCGCGTGTCAGTGAGCGCCTTGCCGTTTGTGCGCAATGTCATGAAAAGATTGTTGATGCCTATTTAGGGCATGGCATGGCCCATTCACTGGGCGTTGTCGAGACTCTCCCAGAGGGGCGCGTCGTCAATCCAGAGAGCGGCGATGAGTATGTCTATCTCGAGGATGATCAGAAGAACTTGATGCGTCACGTGAAGCCCGATGGAGGGGTTCGCACGCAGCAAGTGATGGGGCGATACGGTGCCGGCGTGTTGGACATGTCGTTTATCGGGAGTGAGTTGGACCGGGATGGGAAGCCAGTAAGCCGTATGAGCTTTCTGCCTCTTGAGCAATTGCGTGGGCACGGTTTGGGGTTGTCTCCCTTTGAAATTGAGACGCCGGGAACCGGTTTCGACATGCCGTTTGCCACCGAATGTCTCTCGTGTCACACGACGCAAGATGTTTCTCGCCTCCCCGGGGCAGCTCGTGATACGGATGGCGAGCGTGTGTGGCCAGGAAATGACTTGGGTGCCAATGCTTTTGACCATCTGAACTCGTTGGGCTGCGATGCTTGTCATGGCCCAGTCGATCGACATGTGGAACTGATGCTGGCCGCTTTTGAGTCGGGCGAGAAATCGCCTGAGCTGGGGTTCCAGCGTCTTGGCGAACTTCCTGCTGGTCGGCAACGCGACGTGTGCGCGAAGTGCCACCTTCAAGGCGACGGGCACATGGAGTTGGAAGAGATTGCGCGGGGCGGCCCGCAACCGCCCGACTTTCTCTTGAGACGGCCGGTGCTGGTGTCTGCCGATCCCGGAGACGATTTTCACTTTGTCAGCCAGGTGCAGCGGTTGTCGCTGTCGGCGTGCTTCGACGCCCCCGGCGGCATGACATGCACAACTTGTCATGAACCGCACTCTTCCGTGGCAGCACAGGGCACAGCATCTTTTGATGCGCGCTGCATGACCTGCCACACAGAAGAGCACATCTGCAAGAGGCCCAAGACGCTGCAAGTGCAGGATGTGACGGGCGACAGGCCGCGCACATCAAATGGTTGTGTGGACTGCCATATGAGGCGTAGTCAGCCTTTTGATTTGCCGCACGTGCGTACGGCAGATCACTTTGTGCGACGTGAGATTACCCCTCCCGAAACACTTCCCATGCGTGATGTGGAAGACGCCTCGGGAGAGATGACTGTTTTTGATGATGGGCGCTTTGCAGAGCTTCTGGCGACGCCGGAAGGTCGCTCGTGGGTGGACACCCTCGTCGGATTGCGCCTCTCAGGCTTTGGTCGCATCGAAGATGCCTTTGAGATGACCAAGGCGCTGCCACCTGCGGGCAGCGTGATTGCCACGCGACCGGAACCCTGGTTCACAGAGCAGCAGGAGGGCTGGCGACTTCCTTCACTTCGCCAATCTGCTGTCATTCACCACCTTCGAGGACTCATGTTCGAAGCAACGGGTGATCTCGCGGCTGCGCAGGCTGCGTACACAGATGCTTTGCGGTTGGACCCATCACATCCACAGGCGCGTCTCAATCGTGCGAACATCGAATTGTCTGCGGGAAACCTGGAAGCCGCACTTTCAGATGCCGCTGAACTGCAGCGCCGCTATCCGAGGGCAGAGAAGCCTTGGAATCTTCGCGCTCTGGCTGCCGGGCGTGCCCAGGACGCTCCTGCGCTGGTGGCTGCTCTGATCGAATCCACCTGGTTGTGGCCTGCAGATCCTGCGGCATGGCAGATGCTGGGGCAGGGATTCCTCGCGATGGGGCGGCCTGATGATGCACGTAAGGCGTTGCAAGAGGCGCTGCGGCTTCAGCCTGGTCGGCATGGCTTGGCCGAAGACCTTCGCCGCGCGAATGGCACCGCTCCGTAAGATGCCTGTTCATGACTTTCGACATGCCCGGGTACGTGCTACACCGGGGAAAGCCGTGTCAGAGTGGCGCCGGCTTGGGGCGTGCCAATCCCGGAGCAAGCCAGTATGAGTTTTCGTGACAAGCTAAGAGGTCGGATGCCGATTCCAAGCTGGCTCCATTCCGTGCAGCACGACATGCCCTTTTTGTTCTGCACGGTTTGCGATGGCCGATTGGCGACCCGGGGGCTGTTCACAATCATGAAATCTTATCGTGGTGAAGAATGCGTCTTCGAGATGGCGATTTGTGCTCGCTGCTCAGGGGCTGAGATGGAGAAGTGGTCAACGGCATCACGTAAGGCTGCGCGAGCGTTTCGCGAAACGCGAATTCAGTTTGAGGGCTGTGATGGCTGCCAGACCTGCGGCGCTGATCTAGAGGCCGTTCGGGGCATGGCAGTTCATGCCCATTGTCGATCTGACCAAATGTTGGCGGTGAGTCATATGTGTACGAGTTGCGAAGAGGCTCTGCACCAGTGCCTCTCACCGAAGACACGCGAAGAGAACGACCGGTTCATGAAGACGCATTTCCCTCAGCCGCCCTGGATGTACGAGTCGCCGTGCCCGGAGCCCGTTCAAGTGGCGGGTCCGCCGCTCTCCTAGTTTCGGCAGCGTTCAGGTGCCGTCAGGTCTTGCCAATTTGCACGCGTGGCTGCGACCTGTGGCCCCAGGATTCTCAGAGATAGCCCATCTCGATCATCCACTGGCGTTTGGCCGGGTCCATCTTGTCAGCATCAGATGGCAACGAGGCCGCGCGACTCTGCTCGACTCTCCGCGTCCCCCAATCCAGGGCAGCTTTTTGCACGGATGACGCGTCAGGTGTTCCGAGCAGATCTCGTACTTCGCCCGGATCAGACGCAAGGTCGTGGAGCGAGCGCGGGACGAGTTCTCCTTCGGGTGTGACGCCAGCGATGAGCTTGTAGCTTCCCCAGATCACGGCAATCTCGTCGTGCAAGCCCTCGCGAGGGGAGCTGTGAACAACGTGAGCCAGTATCGGGACCTGCTCTATAGGATCGGAGATCCCGTTGCGCAAAGAACTGCTCAGATCGCGCCCTTGCCATGCTTGCGGAATGTCGCCGCCGACAAGGCCAAGTAAGGTCGGCGCCAGGTCGATCTGGCCGACGGGCTCCGATCGACGCTGCCCGGGCGGGATGGCGCCAGGCCACCGAAGCACGAGTGGCACATGAAGCTCTTCTTGGTAGAGCAACTCTCGGTGTTCGAAGGCGCCGTGTTCGCCAAAGCCTTCGCCATGATCAGAGACAAATGCAAACACCGTGTCATCGTGTCGACCTGTTGCAGTCAATGTGTTGTCAATGAGTCGGATTTCATTGTCATTGAACAGAATCTCTGCGTCATAGCGCTTTGAATTGCCGTCGACTTCAGGACCGAAATGCTGAAGGGATGGCCCGTCGGGTCCTTGTGCCAACTGCTTCATCATGTCGGCTGGCGGCTCGTATGGAACGTGCGGATCTCCTGAGTGTGCATAGAGGAAAAATTGCTCGTCGCCGTGCTTCTCAAGAAACTCCCTTATAGGAGGTCCGATCAACCGAGACGTTAGCGAGTCGGCTGCGTGCACTGCCCCATATGCGGGCGGGTCACACCAGATGTCCATGCCCTGTTCGAGCCCGGCCCACTCACTCGCATTGAAGTTGGTTACGAATGAAATGGTGAGGTAGCCGTTCTTGGCAAGTTGCTCGGCAAGTGTTTCGAAGTGTGGTGAAACACGGCTGAGATGTGAGTTGTTGCCGTGAGTGATGCTGTCGAGTGAGGTGTGGAGAGAGCTCGTTGCCGGTCGCGTCCAATTGCTCGCGGCGAAAGTGTTCTCAAAGATCACGCCCTGGCTTGCCAACGACTGCAAATGCGGATCTGTCTGCCTTTCGTAACCAAAGGTGCCCAGGCGGTCCGCTCGCAACGTGTCGACAAGGTAGAGGAGGATACTGGGGCGCTCGATTTCGGCTGGGGCCATACGAAGTACACTGCCCACCATGACGATGGCGGTGTCACCGCCACCCTCGGTGAGGAGCTCGATCTGGGTCGATTCTCCTGCTCGGTCAGAGAGATCCATGGTCACCTCGACCCAGTTGTCGCTTGGTTGGAGCTCCCAGGTCTGTTCGGGAAGTGTGCTTTCGAGGCCTCGAAGTCGGACCATGGTGGGAGATACGGCGCCCGCCACGGCGAGCCACATGCGCAATCGCTCTGCAGGCCGCGGCACGATGTCTGCCACAAGTGAATCAGGGGCCCGCACCGCTGATCCGACCATGTAGATGCCGTCACGGCCGAGCCGCTGCTTGCCAATCTCCGGGTTGTCGAAGTTTGACAAGACATGCAACTCGTCTAGTTGAACCTTCAGAGGGCCGGAACCGGCAAAGCCAACGCGTAGTTCTGCAACGCCTTCGGCAGCATCGCGAGCTTTAGACCATCGTTGACGAGTCGACGGATCGCCTGGTTTCTTCGGCAAGAGGTGGCGGGTTCCTCGCAGACTCGACACAGGGATTGCGATGGTCTGATACTCGTTCCCGGTCTGTGTTTCTATGGGAAGTTTGTAAGTGCGTGCTGGATGAAAGGCCTCGCCCTCGCCACGCCAGCCCACGCGGACTTCATTCACGTTGCGAGTTCGTAGTCGCATGGTGATCGTGTGGTGAATCTCCGGATTCAGCCCTGGGCCTTGAATGGAAACCAGACCATTGCCAGTGAGTGCCACAGTCCCGTCGGCATGTACGGAAGTCGTCTTGCCAACAGCTGTCCAGCCTGGATGAATTCCCTTCTCTGCGGGCTCGTCGAAGGTCCAACTCATGGTGAGCTGCTCGGCATCTGATGTGTGCAGCGGTTGCCAGGGCAGCCCGCGTTCGACCACGGAATAGAGAGCGTCAGAATCCGAAGATTTTGGGTCGTTGCAGGCGGGGCAGAGTGTGCCGATGAGGATCAAAGCCGCAACCAGCAGGCGGGGCCCCGGGTTCGTCCGATTTTTAAGATGGGTGGTCAAGGGGTGTCGCTGTTGAAGGGGGGAGGGCGTCATGTGTCGCATCATACGGGGCCTCTGCCGGAGGCCCCAGCGCGAGGCGTGGATCCGT
>Ga0315339_1003385_pt1 | contig 11246 bp, 12 predicted proteins | sample ASW17metaG_FD_204514 | JGI IMG/M metagenome (GOLD analysis project Ga0315339, IMG submission 204514) | Ammonia-oxidizing marine archaeal communities from Pacific Ocean, United States - ASW #17 | ecosystem: Environmental > Aquatic > Marine > Oceanic | place: USA: California | collected 2016-12-05
GCACCTAAGGCAGAACTTTGGTCGTCATTTTCTTCTGGTTTTTCAACCACTTTATCTTTTGGATATAAATTTTTATTAATTATATTTTCAATTTCTTCACCTGTTAAAGTCTCATAAGTAATAAGAGCTTTAGCAATTTTATGAAGGTCGTCAATTTTTTCTGTTAATATCTTTGTGGCCTGATTGTACCCTTCATCAACTAGTTTTCTAATTTCCTTGTCTATTTTTTGAGCAATTTCTTCGGAAACTGATTGTGTTTGAGTAACTGATCTTCCTAAAAACACCTCTTCTTGGTTTTCTCCATATTCTATAGGACCCATCTCTTCACTCATTCCATACTTTGTTACCATGGCTCTAGCAAGTTGTGTGGCTTGGTTAATATCTGATCCTCTGCCACCACCAGCTCCTGTAGATATATTGTCTTTTCCAAAAATTAATTCTTCAGCAACTCTACCGCCAAAACATACAGCCATTCTAGCTTTTAGATATTTTATTGAATATCCATGTTTATCTCTTTCGGGTAAGTTCATAACCATCCCAAGAGCTCTACCTCTTGGTATTATTGTTGCTTTATGTATAGGATCATAACTAGGCATATTAAATGACACTAAAGCATGTCCTCCTTCATGATAAGCTGTTAATTTTTTTTCATCTTCAGTCATTACCATTGAGCGTCTTTCAGCTCCCATCATTACTTTATCTTTAGCTTCTTCAAACTCAATTAATGTCACTATTCTTTTATTTTTTCTTGCAGCCAATAAAGCTGCTTCGTTTACTAAGTTTGCTAAATCTGCACCAGAAAATCCTGGGGTTCCTCTGGCTATAGTTCTTAAATTTACATCCGGAGCCATCTTTATTTTTTTAACATGAACTTTTAAAATTTTTTCTCTTCCAATTATATCTGGATTTGAGACAACTACCTGTCTATCAAATCTACCTGGTCTCAATAACGCAGGATCAAGCACATCTGGTCTATTAGTTGCTGCAATGATAATAACTCCTTCGTTAGTATCAAATCCATCCATCTCCACTAGTAATTGGTTTAATGTTTGCTCTCTTTCATCGTTTCCTCCACCTAAACCAGCGCCTCTACTTCTGCCTACGGCATCTATTTCATCTATAAAAATAATACATGGTGAATTTTTTTTACCTTGCTCGAACATATCTCTTACTCTTGAAGCACCAACACCGACAAACATTTCAACAAAGTCTGAACCTGAAATCGTAAAAAAAGGAACATCAGCTTCGCCAGCTATTGCTCTTGCCATTAAAGTTTTTCCCGTTCCTGGAGGACCCACTAATAAAGCTCCTCTCGGAATTTTCCCACCCAATCTGCTAAATTTCTTAGGATCTTTTAAAAATTCTACAATTTCTTCTACTTCTTCTTTAGCCTCCTCTATTCCTGCAACATCATTAAATGTAACTTTTCCTTTAAGCTCATTCATCATCTTAGCTTTTGATTTTCCAAAACCCATAGCTCCGCCTTTGCCACCTTGCATTTGTCTCATAAAGAAAATCCAAACAGCAATTAACAACAACATTGGAAACCAAGATAAAAGAACACCAAATAATGAGGGCATTTTTTCTTCTAAAGGTGCAGCAGAAATACTAACTCCTTTGTCTGATAATTTTTCAATTAAATTTGGGTCATTAGGAGAGTAAGTAGAAAATGAGTTACCATTTGAAAATACTCCCTTAATATTATTTCCCTGAATCTCAACTTTTAAAACCTCACCGTTCTCTACTGAGGTCAAAAATTCAGAAAATATGATTTGATTTCCACCTCTTATATTTTGCTGTGGATTCTTAAACATATTATAAAGACCGATCGTCAAGAAGACAATGATACCCCACATTGCAAGATTTTTTAGATTCATAACTATAAGATAAGAGTTATTGTGAGTTTAACAAGTGACAAAATATCATTAAATAATAGAATTTTTTACTCTTTTGACAGTATTATTGTTCCATTAACTTTTTTTATTACACATCCACCTAAAGTAACCTTAAATGAGGATCTTAAATTTATTAACTGAATAATTTTATCAATTTTTTTTCCTCTAACAGGATAATACCTTTTTCCGATTATTTGTATTATTTCAACAAAAGATCTGAACACAACTTCATTTGATTGGAAAAGAAAATTTTCTTTTAAAATCGCACTTCCTTTCTTTTGTATAATGATTACGTTTTCTTCTAAATTTTTTCTAACATAAAATTTGATATTTTCATTAGCTATTTTTAAATTTTTAATTGTTAAAAAAAATTTATCTCTATCTAACCCTTCTAAAGTTAATTGGGATAAAAAATTTCTTATTTTAACTCTTTTATATTTTTCATCTTCATTTGATGGATCTTTGATATATGATCCAAAAACATTATTACTAATATAAATCAAATCTTTTTTATCAATATTTATTAAAGGTCTAATTAACTTAACTTCATTTTTTTGTATTTCTTTATCTAGTGAAATTAAACCATTAAGACCACTTCCTCTTAAGATTCTTATAAAAAAATTCTCAAATAAATCATCTAAATGATGACCAAGTAAAATATTTTTTATTTTATATTTTTTAGCCTTATTAATTAATAATTCATATCTTTTATCTCTAGCCACAGATTGAATATTTTTTTTAGGTTTAATCCCATTCCAAGTTAAAATATTTAGATTTATAGAATAATTTTTCAAAAGTTTTTGTACATATCTTGCTTCAGAAGTAGATTTTTTTCTCAACTTATGATCAACAGTAAAATACTTTACCTTCAAAAACTTTTTAATTGAAAATATTTTTGCTAAAAAAGATAAAGCGAGACTATCTGGACCTCCCGAAACAGCTACGATAAAATTTTTATTAATAACTAAATCACTTTCAAATTTTTTATAAATTTGAAGAATTCGCTTATCTTTTAACTTATTTAATAAAAACTTATGAGTCTTCTTTGATACATTCAAATTTTTTGGACTCATATTTTGCTTTTTGAATTACTGATTGATTTGCTTTAGGGTATTGTGCTACGACACCATTAATCATTTTACAACCTTGATCTTTTTCTCCAATCTGAACCATTGATACACCAAGTTTTAAAAGATTTATAGGTGCCTTATTTCCTTTTGGATATTTCTGATAACCTTCCAAGTAAGCTGATGCAGCATCGGTATAAAGTTGTCTTATTCTAAATGTTTCAGCATACCAATACTGAGCACTGCCAGCTAACTCATGTTCACTATTAGATAAAACAAATTCTCTAAAAGCTCTTTCAGCTGTACTGTAATCGCCAACTTTTAAAAAGCTTGTGGCTAATTCGTACTGTTCTTTAGGAGTTAAATCTTGTGGTAATATTTTTTCTTCCGCCTGAAAAGTTTCAGTTACAACTGATCCAGTAGTATCTATAGATTGAATTTGTTGAGATGTTTCAGATGTCTCGGTATCCTTATATGAAATTGAACCTAAATCTTGAGGCTGTGAGCTTCCTGGTAATATTTCATTAGAATCTGTTTTTGGTTTTGAGGTCAATTGAGTTGTTCCTTCACCTGAGTTCATAGCTGTTTCTAAGTCTTGAAACCGTATTTGATTGTCAGCTTGAATTTTAGACAATCTGTTAGATAGTTTATCTAGTTTAAAATTTATCTCTTCAAATTTGTTGGTTAATTGTCTAAATTGATCTTCTACCTCAGATAACTTTAATAAATGTCTAGTTAGAACATCTTCAGAATTAGAATCTAATTCAATATTTGAATTTTCACTAGCTGTTGATGTCTTAAGTTCAACCGAACCAGAGTAAACTGCTCGTTCTAAAGTCTTAAGATCATTCTTAATAATTTCTAATGTTTCATAAATATTATGATTATCTGCATAGGAAATACTTAAAAAGCTTAAGCTAAATAAGAAGAATAATTTTAGTATTATAAATTTGTATATAAATTTCACTAGTAAACTTATTTATGATTATAAAAATGGCAAAAAAAAGACCCTAAAACTTTATGCTTTAGGGTCTTTAAATTTAAATTTTTAATTTGCTTTAACTGTTACAGATCTTCTGTTTTTTGACCAAGCTAATGGGTCTGAACCACCAGCAACTGGTCTTTCCTTACCATAACTCAAAACAGATATCCTGTCAGAAGAAATTCCATAAGTCATCAAATAATCTTTTGCAGAGTTGGCTCTTCTTTCTCCAAGTGCTAAGTTGTACTCTCTAGTACCTCTTTCATCCGCATGTCCTTCAAGAACTACATTGATGCTTGAGTTTTTTCTTAACCAAGCAGCTTGTGCTCTAAGAGTTTCTCTTGAAGCTGTAGTTAAAATTGTTTCATTTGTTGCAAAGAAAACTCTGTCTGGAACTCCATCAGCTAAATATTTAACTGTGTCTGTCCCTGTATAAACATCACTTTGCATTTGACCACTTACTGTCTCAACTTTTTTTGTTGCACATGCAGTTAATACTAGGCATGCTGCCAATACTAAGAATGTGTTTTTAAAAATTTTGCTTAATATCATTAAATTGCTCCTTGCTGCTAATTTCAGTTACGTACTTTTTCACAACTAAGTAGATGTTTCAAGTCAAAAAATCAAGATATTTCAACTAATTATCCTGCTAATTACTTAATAAAGATGACCATGATGGGTCAGATGCATCAGTAGGAGTTATTACTAAACGCTCATTATAACCAGTCAAATCAATAGACCAGAGTTTTGCTGTAAACCCTTCGCCTTCACTATTAGTCTTAGTTTCTCTATAAAATATTAATACTCTACCGTTAGGAGACCAGGATGGAGCTTCTTGATAATAATTTTCAGTTAATAACCTTTCTCCTTTTCCATCTGTTCTCATAACTCCAATATAAAATTTTCCTTTATGTAATTTAGTGAATGCTATCAAATCTCCCCGAGGTGACCATACTGGTGTTCCATATATACCATTTCCAAATGAAATTCTTTTAATATTACTTCCATCGCTCTTCATAATATAAATTTGTTGATATCCGCTCCTATCAGAATTAAAAGCTATAAATTTTCCATTTGGAGAATAAGATGGTGATGTGTCAATTGAAGGGTGATTTGTAATTCTCTCAACTATTCTATTTTCTAAATCCATTGTATAAATATCTGACTTGCCATCTTTAGCAAAACTCATTATTATTTTTTTACCATTAGGAGAAAATCTTGGTGCAAACGTCATTCCAGGAAAATCACCCACCACTTCCTGTGTTCCTGTTTCAATATCTAAAAGATATACTCTTGGTAAATTTTTAAAGTAGGACAGATATGTAACCATTTGACTAGTGGGATTAAATCTAGGTGTTAAAACAAGCTCATTACCAAGTGTCAAAAATTTATTATTAGCTCCATCTTGATCCATAATTGCCAATCTTTTTTTTCTTTGCGTCTTTGGTCCTTCTTCAGCAACATAAATTATTCTAGTATCAAAGTATCCTTTTTCTCCAGTCAATCTCTCATAAACTTTATCTGATATGATGTGGCCTACTCTTCTCCAGTTATTTGGAACTGTGGTAAAAGCTAACGCCATCATTTCTTTAGCTGCAAGCACATCCCACAATCTAAATTCAACTCTTAATTTTTCATCAAAGTAAGTTACTTTACCAGTAATAAGTGCTTGAGCTTTGATTAAATTCCAATCTTCAAATCTTGGTTTTAAATTTGCAATATCTGGTGCTTGTAAAAATGCATCTTTATTTAATGGATTAAAAAGACCAGAGGTTCTTAAATTATTTTCAACAATACTTGAAATTTCAGATCCAATATTTTTTTTTTTAAGAATTTTTTCAAAACTTTTTTTAGAATTTTCGTCGATTGATAAAGGTGATACCGCTAATGGCAGTGGATTTAGATTTCCTCTAGTAATATCAACTTCAATTAGAGCAAATGCTTTAATTGGAATTATTAATAGCAAAAATAAAATTATAAAATTTTTTTTCATTACCTATCTTATCCTTCTAACATCTCTCTTGCATCAAAATTTAATTGTAATTCTTTCCATCTTTCATATCCTGTAGTTGGAACTCTTAGAGGCTGACATAACTTCACGGCTCTCAAGGCACTTTCGGCTAATACTTTATAAAAGCCCTGACCAGGTTTATTCATTCTAGCATGATCTAAAATCTCAGTTTTTGTAACTGAACCATCTGGCTCTAACATTAATTTAATTCTAACTAATAAATTTTCATTATAAGGCAAGCCTAGTGGAATACTCCAGCATCCAAAAATCTGTGCTTTTAACGCATCTTCTTCACTTAAAGTAAGTCCAGTGTTATCAATATTTCTATCTTGATCTTGAGTGATATCATTGTTTCTTTTAACCAAATCAGCACTGTCTACTTTAGATTTATCAATCAAAGCTGCAATATTACTTGGGTCAAATAAGTCTTTTTTTTCAAATTCCGAGACTTGCTTCACTTCTTCATCTATTTTGTCAGGGTTTTGTTTTTTTTCTTCTTTAGTTTTTATCTTTTTTACAGTTTTTTCTGGCAATGGAATAGCTTCGGGAGTTTGGTTCTCAATTTTTTCATTATTTTGATCAAGAGAAACTACTGTTTTAGTTTTATTTTTTTTTACTTTTTTCGGTGGTGCTTGTTCTGATACTAATTTCTTTTCTTTTTTCTTAACCTTTTCAATTATTTTTTTTGCTTTAGGTGCAAATGGTATATTTGTCTTTTCAGCAATCTGAATTAATTCAACAGAAATAATTGGAGGAATATCTAAAGGTTTTTTTGCTAAAAATGGTAAGCTTAAAGCTGTTATAAAAATTAAAGCTACATGCAAAACAGAAGATATGATGATACTCCTATTCATTTAAATTACCTTTGCTTATAAGGTTCTGATATTAATGCAACTTTAGTAAAACCTGACCCAGATAAAAGACCCATTATTTCTAACACTCTACCGTAGTTGATAGTTTTATCACCTCTTACATAAATTCTAGTGTCTGTTCTATTTTTTGATACTGCTAAAACTTTTGCAATAATATTATCGTATTCTACTTTTGCTTCTTGAATAAAAATTTCACCCTTTGCATTTATTGACAATGTTAGTGGTTCAGTTTCTTCCGGAAGAGAGTCGGCAGAGCTTTCTGGTAAATCCACTTGAACACCCACTGTTAAAAGTGGTGCCGTTACCATGAAAATAATTAGCAATACCAGCATTACATCAACAAATGGTGTGACATTAATCTCGCTCATTGGTTCTTTTGATGAACGATTTAATCTAAAAGCCATTTAAATAATTGTTAAAAATCTTTTTGAAAAATTTTCCAACTTTTGAGAATATTTTTTTGAATCATTATTAAATTTATTATAAGCAACAACCGCTGGTATCGCAGCTAACAAGCCTAAGGCAGTAGCAAATAAAGCTTCTGCTATTCCTGGAGCCACAATAGCTAAACTAGTATTTCTTGAAATTGCAATAGATTGGAACGAATTCATTATACCCCACACTGTTCCAAATAAACCAATAAAAGGTGCAGTAGATCCCACGGTTGCTAACAATGTAAAACCTTTATCAATTTTAGATATTTGTTTCTCAATCCCAACTTCTAAAAAAGTAGTCATTTTTTCATTTAAATTATTTTTAGATTTTTTTTTTAATAAACTTTCCATTGCATTCTGAAAAACTACTGTCATTGGATCGTCAACTTTTTCTGGTAAGCTATTGTAAAAAGTTTCTGCAGATTTAGAATTCCAAAACTTTTCTTCAAACTCTTCTGATGATTTGTTTATTTTTTTAAATAATCTAAACTTTTCGATGATAACAGACCAAGAATATATTGAACAAGCTATCAAAATTATAATTACTGATTTAACAACTATATCAGCTCTAAAAAAGAGACTCATTAAAGAAAAATCAGTATTTGCGCCTAAACCTACTGCTTGTGATGCGATATCAGCTTCCATAATTACTCTTCACACTTAAATGTGTCATGAATTTGTCTTAATATTTCTTTGTTTATTCTTCAGTTTTATAAGTTTCATAATAAAAACTGGCTATCAAGATAGCATCAGCTTTATTAGAATCTTTTTTTCTTGATAATTGACCTGAAAAATAAGGAAAAATCTCAATTGCTTTTGTTCTACTTGCATCTTTTTCAGAATTAATAAGATTAAAATATTTTTTCCATTTTGCAGGCCTTACAAAATACATAGGTAGTTGCATTGCAGAACATATGCCTTTTAAAATTCCAAATGACTGGCCAAAATTAAACATGCTGGTTACACCTTGACCCGGCATAGCAGACACTTGCTCAATAATTACTTTAATATCTTTTTTATCAAACTTTTTAATTCTTTCTGAAATTTCATTAAAAATCTGAGAGCCATTAACTTGTTTTTTATTTTTTTTTCCCTCAGCCATTGTTGGCATTTCTACCACTTCAATTATTTTTCCTTCATGAAAAAAACAAATTGATCCAGAGATACCTGGGTCAATACCTATTATTAACATCTATTATTACCAAAGTTTACATTTGAAAAAACATTTTGCACATCATCATCATCTTCTAATGTTTCTAAAAAATCAATCGCTGACTCTTCCTTATCTTTTTCAATATTAACACTATTTAAGGGAACCCACTCAATCTCTGTTGAAATAAAATTTGAAATTATTTTTTCTAAATTCTTTTTTACATTATAAATTTCACTCATTGTGCATTGTACTTCATGAAATTCATCATTAGAGATACATTCATCTGCTCCCGACTCTATTGCTAATTCAAATATATTTTCTTCAGAAATTTCTTTTTTATCAATTTTAATAATACCTAATTGATTGAAATTGTGTGATGCCGATCCCTGAGTACCTAAACTTCCACCACTTTTTTGAAATATAGTTCTAATATTTGAGGCAGTTCTATTTTTATTGTCTGTTAAAGTTTCCACAATTACAGCAATTTTATCTGGGCCAAATCCTTCATATCTTAAATTTTCAAAATTAGACTCTGCGTTTGCTGAGGATTTATCAATTGCTCTTTCAATATTATCTTTTGGCATATTAGCAGATCTTGCAGCTTGTATTGCAGACCTTAATCTTGGATTCATTACTGGATCTTTATCACCAAGTTTTGCAGCTACACTTATCTCTTTTGATAATTTTGAAAAAATTTTAGATCTCTGCTTATCTGCTTTGCCCTTTGAATGCTTGATACTTGCCCACTTTGAATGACCTGACATAATTTTTTCTAAGTATTTTTTAACTGACCTCCACAAATATAACTTTCAATATTATTTGCCAATCCAGTTTCTATATTACAATCAACAATTACACCACACAAAGTAGCTTCACCAATTGCAGGAAAATGCTTTGTTGAATTTTTTTTTAAAAATCTATTCAGTGAGTTTTCTGTATTCATGCCAATAACTGAGTTGTAATCTCCACACATACCAGCATCTGTTTGATAACCTGTTCCACCTGTTAATATTCTTGCATCATTAGTTGGAATATGTGTATGTGTTCCAACAACCAAAGAGGCTTTACCATCAAAAAAGTGGCCTATTGCATTTTTTTCACTTGTTATTTCACCATGGAAATCAACTACCAACAAATCATAGTCTTGTTTTAATTTATATTGCTTCATGAATTTTTCTGATGTTTCAAAAACATCCTCACATTTTTTCATGAACACATTCCCCATTAAATTAATAACTCCAATTTTAATATTTTCTTTTGTGATATAAATACTAAATCCTTTTCCTGGAGCTGGTTCAAAAAGATTTTTTGGGCGTAATAATCTCTCTTCTTTGTCTATATATTCCATTATTTCTTTTTGATCCCACACATGGTTTCCAGTTGTAATTACGTCAACTCCACAATTAAAAAAATCATTGCATATCTCTTTTGTTAAACCTACACCTTGAGATGCTGCATTTTCACCATTAACAATTACAAAATCTATTTTTTTTGATTTAATCTCATTCTTAAGATTACTCATTAATTTTGAGCAGCCTGAAATCCCAACCACATCGCCTAGAAATAGTATTTTCATTTAATAATTTTCTTTTCTGTAATTATAAAATCTAATTTTTTATCATATTTATTTATTGGTACAAATGTAATTTTTTGACAAGAAAAAGCCAAACCAATTTTTATAATTTTTTTTATTTTTTCAATTTTTTCAATATAGCGATCATAAAATCCACCACCATAGCCTAATCGATTTAGATTACTGTCATAACCAACTAATGGGACTAACAAAATATCTGGATAAACTATTTTTGATGAAGCTGGCTCAGGTATTCCAAATTTATTTATTTTTAGTGGATCTTTGTTCGACCAATTATAAAAGTTCATTTGATTATTTTTTTTTACAATGGGTAATGATATTTTGAAATTTTGTTTTTCTAATAAATCTAAAATTTCAAGATCATCAATTTCATAATTTGATGGATAATATCCACCAATCTTTTTAAGATTGTGTGCATTTGTTTTTAAAAAAGAAATAAATTTATCTAAATTGATTTCAAGATTTTTATTAAATTTATTTTTTCTAAGTTTTAAAATTTTACTTCTTATTTTTGATTTATTCACAAAAATTTATTGGGACATGTTGTCTAATTTAGCTTTTTCAACAAAATTGGATATTTCATCTGCAGCCTCATCAATTAATTGCTCATATTTTTTATGATTAGCTTCAATTTCATTTTTGAAATTTAGATGTTCTGTTTTTAATTCTTGAATCTCTTCTTCTTTTTTATCTCTGTAATCATAAATAAGTGATTTCAACTCTTTAAATCTATTAGAAAGATCTTTTAATTCATTTTTCTTTAGATCAACTTTTTTTTTAGTCTCATAGTATTCATCCATTATCTTAACTGCTGTAATTAAAAGCAACTTATTTTCCCCTAGATTTCCAAGGTTATTTTTTAAATCATTAAACTTTTGATTAATGTGAATTAGCAATTCTTCAAGATGCTCTTCTTGTCCATCTTCACATGACAACAGAAACTCTTTATTGTTAAATTTAATACTTACATTTGCCATTTATCTATCTCTTGCAATAAGGTATCTGTTTCCTGATTTAATTCATCAATTTTTTCAGCGAACTCAGTCTGTTTTTTTTCTTCTAATTTTTCTTTATTTTGAATTTCTTCAAGTTTTTTTCTTAAACTTTCATACTCTTTTAATAATAATTTATATTTATCTTCTAGTTGAGATTTTTCAATTTCTAATTGAGTCTTTTGGGAGCTCAAATTTTCAATATTATTTTGTAGATCAGGATTACTTAGATCTAGATTTTTTAAT
>Ga0315339_1003386_pt1 | contig 11246 bp, 10 predicted proteins | sample ASW17metaG_FD_204514 | JGI IMG/M metagenome (GOLD analysis project Ga0315339, IMG submission 204514) | Ammonia-oxidizing marine archaeal communities from Pacific Ocean, United States - ASW #17 | ecosystem: Environmental > Aquatic > Marine > Oceanic | place: USA: California | collected 2016-12-05
CGCCGCCACCTCCGCCGCCGCCTCCACCGCCGCCGCCTCCGACCGAGCAGGAGCTGTTCGATCAGAAGACGTTGGATGAGTTGAATGGTGAACGGCCGCTTGAGGATGTTTTCTTCGATTACGATAGTGCGGAGCTAACGGATAGTTCTCGTGCTCGACTTGGAGAGAACGCCGAGTGGATGAAGGAGTGGACTAGTACGCGGATCACTGTTGAAGGGCACTGTGATTCACGAGGTACGAATGAGTACAACATCGCACTAGGTGACGAACGTGCGACTGCTGTTCAGGAGTATCTCGCTAGTCTTGGAGTCGGCGCGAGCCGCGTCTCCATAGTCAGTAAGGGAGAAGAGGACCCGTTCTGCGCGGAAGATGAAGAGAATTGCTGGTCGCAGAATAGGCGGGGTCACTTCATCATTACGGCCAAGTAGTGTTTGTGTGTGGGGCCGGGCAGTTTACCTGCTTGGCCCTACGCTTGTTCCAGTCTACTCACAGCAAGTGTGAGCCCTGCTTGTACCTTCCCCTTCGTTTGTCTACGATATTTGCAATCTAGTTTTTGCGTGTCTTCCCTTTAAATTGTCTTCCTCTTGATATTTCTGTCACTGCTGGAATAATTTGGAAGTGTTTACGTCGCCCTTGGTTCTTCCGAAGTTTTCGTTTTCCTGAATATAAGAAGCTTGTCGTGTTGTGTGCTTCGCCACCTGAGACTTGACGGTGCAAGCGTCTCTCTAAAGCTGAGAGATTATTTCTTTTGCGGCCGCGTATGGATCTTGAGCTGCAATGACGGGGCGTCCAACAACGAGGTAGTTGGAACCTGCACGTAATGCTTCTGAGGGGCCGAGCGTGCGCCTTTGGTCGTCACGTTTCGTTGTCGAGTGGTGAGAACGGATACCAGGTGTGACTAGAACGAAATCTTGACCGCACTGCTCACGAAGACTAGCAGCTTCGAGGGGTGAGCACACGACTCCATCTAGACCTGCTTCCTTAGCCATTAATGCCAAGCTTTTGACTTGGTTGGCAAGTGGTCGTGTTATTCCTAGTTCTGGCAAGTTCTCTGTATTGTGGCTAGTTAACACTGTGACACCGACAATGATGGGTTTTGTGTGACCGGTCATTTTAGCTTTATCGGCGGCAGCTTTCGAAGCTGCGCGCAACATGTCTGTCCCACCCATGGTGTGTACAGTCAGCATCCAGATTCCCATCTTTACCGCAGCCGAAACGGCGTTTGCAACAGTGTTTGGTATGTCGTGGAATTTTAGGTCAAGGAAAATTCTGACTCCCTTTGCAGTGAGCATTTCGATGATCTCTGGCCCTTCTGATAAAAATAGTTGGCTCCCGACCTTAAATCCTCCTACTACGTCCTTTAAGTCATCGACAAGACTTAGGGCTCTGGTACGGTCATTGACGTCTAAAGCAACTAGGAGTTTGTTCATACAGTTTCTTGATCCTCAGTTGTGATACTTCCAACAAGTTCGTTTAGGCGGTGAATGTCTTTTCGATGAGCGTACTCTCGAATTCCTTTCAAAAGTTTTGGCCAGATAAATGGATCGACGAAATTGGCGGTTCCGATCTGAACAGCGGATGAGCCGGCGATAATAAACTCAAGGACGTCAGTTGAGTTCATGATGCCGCCCATACCAATGATTGGTATGCTGACTGCTTTATGACATTCGTATACCATCCGAACAGCGATCGGTCGAATTGCTGGACCGCTCAATCCTCCAAGAACGTTAGACAACTTAGGACGTTTAGTTTCGACATCAATTGCCATGGCGAGAAATGTGTTAACAAGTGAGATTGCGTTTGCTCCGGCTTCTTCCGCAGCTATAGCGAGTGATGCTATGTCTTCTACATTGGGTGTGAGTTTCGGGATAATTGGCAGGTGAGTCGCCTGTCGCACTCGACTTACGACCTCTCCGATGCCGCCTGGATTACAGCCGAACTCGATGCCACCTTCCTTGATGTTGGGGCACGAAACGTTCAGTTCAAGCGCGTCTACCCCCTCTGCGTCCGAGAGAATGCGAGCAAGTTCTGCATACTCATCGGTTGTGGATCCACAGATGTTAACGATGACAGCAGTTCTATAAAGGCGAAGTTCCGGTAGTTTCTCTTGAATAAACTGGTGTACGCCGATACCTTGTAGTCCGATCGCGTTCAGCATTCCTGAAGGAGTTTCTACAATTCTCGTTGGCGGGTGTCCGCTGCGTTCTTCCAGAAAAAGGCCCTTAACTACGATGCCGCCGAGGGTAGATAGATCGACAACGTTTGCGTACTCAACACCATAACCAAAACAGCCACTAGCGGCTATCAGGGGATTTTTTAGATGGAGTTGGCCAAGTTTAATAGAGAGGTCCACGTTTGTACCGTTAAGGGACGTCGCCGAAGTATCGGCAGTCAATAATCCATCTCCTCCCAAAAAATCTCTTCACTAAGGAACACTGGGCCTTCGATACAAGAACGAACATAGTGGCGGCTCTTCGAGTCCTTGTTCACTGGTATTACACAGCTGTAGCAACCACCAAGCCCGCATCCCATAACCTGCTCGACAGATACTTGACAAGTCCGACCGTAACTTTCGGCTAGGGTGGCTACCTTCTTGAGCATAGCTGTTGGACCGCAAGCATAGACAACGACGTCTTTACTGGGAGGTGATTTAGAAAGTGCATTTTCGAGAGGAGCCGTAATCTGTCCTTTTTCGCCGCGGCTGCCGTCTTCGGTTGCAAGAACGATCCGAATCCCAAGCCGTTCGAAGATATCGAGGTAGAAAAGGTCCCCACCATGACGGGCTCCGTAGAAGAGAGTAGATATTGTTTGGTGCTTTGCAAGAGCGTAGGACAGTGTTGCGAATGGTGCCAGACCGACGCCCCCGGCTACCATCCAGGCTTCTGTCGGTGGACATACTGGTTTATAGGGTCGGCCTAAAGGTCCCAGGCACATCATGTGACTTCCTGGTTGCTTGTGAAAGAGGAGTTCGGTCGTAATGCCGACGCGTTTGTTCAGTAGGGAAATGCCCTTGGGATTACCCTTCTGATCATGGAGTATCTCGAATATAGAGAAAGGCCTACGTAAGAGCGGGTCTGGGCCCATCTCTGGCTTGACCATTAGAAATTGGCCTGGCTTGGTTTGTGCAGCTATCTCGGGGACCTCAAGTTCGAGGACATTGTATTCGTCGGATAGTCGCACGTTCGAGAGCACAGTGGCTTCGACGTCAACGACCATGGTTGGAAGTATACTCGATTCGGCGCGTGTGGTCCCGAAGTGCGTTCACCTAGGGCTATGGTGGCGTTGGCTAAGATAGAGGCAAGCGGGCTACAGTTAGCATTTTCAGGGTTACGACTGATGGGGTGTACCATCAGGAACTATTAAGATTGACACCTGGTATTAACCCCGATACAATCCGCCGACTCTTTAAATGCAGCACTGAGAGGCTGTCAAGAGATGCATGTATTGACTTATCCCTTGTTTGGTCTTCACCGTTTCTCCCATTTTTTGTCCCAGCATTTTCGATATCGGAGGCACTGTTGTCTGTTGTGATGGACGGCGATCGGATGGTCAAGACGCTTCTTCGTACCAGTCATGAGATTGTAGAGCGAAATCGAGGCCTTGATGGTCTTGCTCTAATCGGGATCCGCACGCGAGGGGTTCCTATTGCCGCTCGTTTGGCTCATTACGTTCAAGAAATCACAGGTTCTTTAATTCCTATGGGTGCATTGGATATCACACTGTACCGTGATGATTTAATGAGGCAAACGGTCGCTCCACAGCCGGTGGTTCGCCGGACCGAAATTCCATTTTCTATTGACGATCGGCAAATTTTACTAGTTGATGATGTCCTTTATACGGGACGTACCATAAGGTCAGCACTCGATGCCTTGATCGACCTCGGACGCCCACGTGCTATTCAGCTAGTTGTGTTGGTGGACCGTGGGCACCGGGAGTTACCAATTAGGGCTGATTATGTCGGGAAAAATATTCCTACATCGCTCGATGAGAGTGTTCAGGTTCGTCTGATGGAGATTGATGGCATGGATGAGGTAACGGTTGAGAGAGGGGATTCATCGTAGGTCGAGTGATTATGAGCGATAGATTCGATTCAGAGGTTCGGAGTGTAAGGGAAACGGGAGCGATTAATCGCGACAGTTCCCTTGAAGGGGGACGGCGTCTTCGTTCGAGGCATCTCCTTAGTATTTCTGACTTATCGGTTGACGAGATTTTTTTGATCCTCGATACAGCAGAAGCGATGAAGGAGGTAGGTGGACGAGCGATCAAGAAGGTGCCAACTCTTCGAGGTCGGACTGTTGCGAATCTTTTTTTTGAACCTAGTACTCGAACTCGCATGTCCTTTGAGATCGCGGAAAAACGTCTAAGCGCTGACACGCTAGGTATCACTGTAGCCACTTCAAGTATTGTCAAGGGCGAGACACTGACCGATACGGTACTAAATTTAGAAGCGATCGCTCCAGACATGATCGTCTTGCGGCATTGGGCTTCCGGTGCAGGGCATTTGCTGTCACGTGTGTGTAAGTCTGGCATTATTAACGCCGGTGATGGAATGCACGAGCACCCCACCCAAGCGTTGTTAGATGCCTTTACTATTAGGGAACACAAGGGATGTATCGCGGGTTTGAAGGTAGCTATTATTGGTGACTTAGCTCACAGCCGGGTTATGCGTTCGAATGTTTTACTCTTGAAGAAGCTTGGTGCTGAAGTGTGTTTATGTGGACCATCTACGTTGATGCCAAGTGGAGTTGAGGCGTTCGGTGTTGCCTCGACTACGTCCGTTGACGAGGCGGTTAGAGATGCGGATGTCATTATGTTGTTGCGTATTCAGCTCGAGCGAATGCAAGGCGGTTTTGTGCCATCGCTCCGTGAGTACTTTAAGCTCTTCGGTATGACGTCGAAACGCCTGAGTCTCGCGAAGCCTGAGGTAATAGTTATGCATCCTGGGCCTCTGAACCGTGGTGTTGAAATCACCTCAGAAGTTGCTGATGGGCCTCATTCAGTCATCTTGGAACAAGTGGCCAACGGAGTTGCGGTTCGGATGGCCGCGCTGTACTTGGTTGCGGGTGCGAGCGAAAACAGCTAGGAAGGATCGGCACGATACATGAAAGCGTTATTAAAGGGTGGTCGGGTGATTGACCCAAGTAAGGGAATCGATGGGCACAGGGACGTTGCTATAGAAGAAGGCATTGTCACTCAAATTGATCGTGATTTGGTGGTTCCTGATGAGACACAGGTTATTGAAGTTCCATCGAGTTGTGTGATCTGTCCTGGTTTTATCGATCCTCATGTCCATTTACGTGAGCCAGGTCAGGAACACAAAGAAACGGTGGCAACTGGAAGCGCCGCAGCTGTTGTAGGGGGGTTCACTGCTGTTGCTTGCATGCCAAACACCAATCCGATTAACGATAACGCTGGAGTCACAGAGTTTATTTTAAAAAAAGCGAGTGAGGCGGATCTCGCTCGTGTCTACCCGATCGGTGCTGTGTCTATTGGAAGTAACGGTGAACAATTGGCTGAGATCGCTGAGCTCAAGAGTGCCGGTTGTGTCGCAATATCTGATGATGGGCGTCCTGTCGCCACGGCACTATTAATGCGGCGTGCCCAGGAATACGCGAACATGTTTGGGATGGCCGTGATTGATCATTGTGAAGTGCACTCGTTGAGTGGGGATGGGGTGGTGAACGAGGGGCATCAGGCTGCTCTTGCCGGTCTGCATGGAATTCCGTCAGCTGCCGAGGAAATTATGGTTGAACGGGATGTAACGCTCGCGGGTGTGACAGGTGCGGCTGTGCATATTGCACATTTGAGTTCGGCAGGTTCACTCCGTGCGGTGGCGAGTGGAAAAGAGCGGAAGATTCGTGTCACTTGCGAGGTAACTCCTCATCACTTCACGCTTACTGATGAGTCTGTGGCAAGCTACGACACTAACTTTAAGATGAAGCCACCTCTTCAGGAGTCTGAGGATCAGCAGGCATTGATTCAAGGTTTAAAGGATGGAACGGTCGATATGATTGCTACTGACCATGCGCCACATCATCACGATGAAAAAAGCATGGAATTTGATCGAGCACCATTTGGAATCGTTGGGCTCGAGACAGCTGTTTCGCTTACGCTGGACCGCCTCGTGCACACTGGTGTTATTGGATTGTCTCGATTAGTGGAACTTATGGCCGCCAATCCAGCTCGGGTACTGGGTGTGGTCGGTGGCACAATTGAAGTCGGTGCTCCAGCTGATTTGACTATTCTAGCTCCAGATCTTTCCGTTACCGTCAGGGCGAGTGCCTTTCGGTCTAAGTCAAAGAACACGCCATTCGATGGTTGGAAATTGCATGGGGGGGTGGCTGGTACGATTGTTGGTGGACGATCTGTGTTCATTAATGGAGATGTATCAGGCATGGATACTTTCAAGGTGTTACGTAGAGACGGGTGAGAGCCAAGTCTACAACTCAGTCGTCTCACGGTCGAAGTCGACCGCCACGTTCATTACGTTCATTACGTTCATTACGTTCTTTACGCTCAATAAAACCTGAATTTGAACGCTTGTATCGAGCGTCTGAAAAATTTCCTGCTTCGGTTGATCCGGTCCAGATCGTCCACCGTTATCTGGATCCTAGAGATCAGGAAATTATGGGTTTCCTGGCGGCAGGTTTGGCATTCGGTCGCGTTACTAGCGTCATGAGCTCACTTCAGACTGTCACTGATATTCTTGGACCCAATCCGGCTTCCTTTGTACGTTCATTTGAACCGAGACGAGATTCTACTCTGTTCAGAAACTTCACCTATCGTTGGATCCGTGGAGTGGATCTCGTTGCTCTACTGTGGGTGTTGCGGCAAATGCTCGAGGAGTCAGGTTCAATTGAAGAATTTTTTCTAGAAGGTTACAAAGATTGTTCTACGGATATTGGCCCAGCCCTGAATGATTTCTCTCGACGTGCACTTGCTCTAGATCTACGAGAGGCTTATCGCTGTGGTGATACTTCAGGAGTAAGATATTTTTTCCCAAGGCCGTCTGCAGGCAGTGGTTGTAAACGTCTCAATCTTTTCTTGAGGTGGATGGTCCGTCGAGATTCTGTGGATCTCGGCGTTTGGTCTGTACTTTCACCATCGAAGTTAGTTATACCGCTTGATATCCATATTGTCAGAGTGGGACAGTGTTTACGGCTGACTAAATATCGTGCTCCAGGCTGGCAGATGGCTTCTGAAATCACAGCCTCACTTCGTGTGCTGAATCCAGAAGATCCTGTGAAGTACGATTTTTCGCTTTGTCATCTTGGAATGTCTGGATGCTGTGGATTTAATCGCGATCAACACGATGAGCGGTGTCCGCTTCGTGGGATTTGTCGGCCAAACATTCGTAGGCCTTGAGGGTCTGTTCGACCATACGCTTAGCCGTGAAGCGTTCTCTGACGAGTACTGTCCCTTCCCGTGCTAGACGTCTACGCTGGGATTCGTCTCTGAGCAGTTCGATGATGGTTTCACTGAGTGCTCGCGGATCACATGGCGGAACAAGTCGTCCATTTTTACCGTCTTCGATGACTTCTGGAATTCCGCCAACACGAGTTGCCACGATGGCGACGTTACAAGCCATAGCGTCCAGTAGTGATGTCCCAAGTCCTTCAGTTACTGAACTCATGACGAAGATATCGAAACTTTTTAGCAGTGACAGTACGTTTGGGCGAAAGCCGATAAGAAACACGTATTCTTCAAGTTGATATTTTCGAATCTTTGTCTCGAGTTCAGAACGAAGTTCTCCCTCGCCGGCGATAACAAATTTCACGTCGAGTTTTGCTTGCTGAACAAATTTAGCAGCCTCTATCAGATAATGTTGGCCTTTGTGGGGTACAAGGGCCGCGATATTGCCGACAACAGGCGTGTGTTTTGGTAGTCCGAGCTCGTCATGAATGCTTAGAGCAGGAGATTTTGTAACGTGGTCTATGTCGATGCCTTCAGCGATCGTTTTTATACGTTCTTCGTCAATCCCGTCCATCTGTAGCATTGTTCGAATGGCATCAGACACGCAGATAAAAAAATCAACCTGACGGTACTTCCAGAGGGAGAACATGTTGTGCTTGAGAGGAAAGTCAACTCGACGGGAGGCAAATAATAGGGGGCGTGTCGATGGGGAATACACTGAGAGCGCAAGTGCCGCTACGGCGACTGCGTGGGGATCGTGGGCGTGAATCACGTCAGGTTTAAGCTGGGAGATTATCCGTGACAGGCGCCAGCCGGCCAACAGGTTCGTTTCGGTACTGGCTGCAAGCGGTATCAGATCAACTTTGTCAGCAGCTCGTTTTCTAAGTTCACCGTTTGGATGGGCCACCAGAGCGACACGGTGACCGATGGCCTGCATGCCAAGGACTGTGAGTAGGGTCTGGTTTTGTCCGCCCCGCCAGCTCCGTGCGGTATCAACGTGTAGAGAGAACATGGAGTCTTGTTAGGACTGACGATTTTGGAGTTCCCAAAGTTTAGCGATTTTGAGCAGCACGTAGTAAGAGTTCATTGCGGACACGATAAACCCGGGTATTCCATCCCGGATACCGCCTTTAAGTATGTAGTTTCGCACAAAGGCGAATGTTGGGTGCGATATAAGTTTAACAATACTTGTTCTCTGGCCTGACTCAAAGAGATGTTCTGCGGCTAAAGTTGTGTAGAGGTCGATAGTTTCCAGGTGATGGGAAATGTTGCGATAAGGAAAATGTTCAATTGTTTTCTCTAGGAGTCCCACCGAGCCATCTACGGCCACGGACTCATGGACTCTTCGTTCTGTCCACTGTCCGAATCGGCGGTTATATAGGCGGAGCTGTGGATCTGGATGCCAGTCAGTTGAATGAATCCACCGTCCGAGATGATAAGCAACACGAGGGATACGGTAACCGTGGTGCGTCGGTTCAAATTCTAAAATAGTTTTGATTTCACGAGCTAGCTGTGTGGTCACGCGCTCATCGGCATCGATGGAAAGGACCCAATCATTACGCGCAAGTGAAGCCGCGTAGTTCTTTTGAGCACTGAAGCCCTCCCAGCCTCGGACTACAACCGTAGCACCGAAGGAACGTGCGAGTGCTACGGTGTTATCAGTACTGCCTGAATCGACTAAAACTATTTCGTCGGCCCACGAGACAGAGAGTAACGCCGCTTCTATGTTAGCGGCCTCGTTTTGAGTAATGACGGCGACCGAAACCTTCGGCACCAGGCGAGTGTAGCATCTTCCTGGTTGTCTTCGACATCATACAGTCTGATTTTTACTGTCGTTGTCCCTCCTGGGAGTTTAGATTTTGTATTTGTCTGAGTTCTGAGGACAATTGTTCTAAGTTTTGTGTTGGTGCTACTATCGTAATTCCTGAGCCTGTCCCGATACTTGTTTCTTGTATAGCTTCGAAATCAACCAGTGATTGGTTGTAGTCTAAAATTGTACCGACTTCGTTGTTGCGTGCCTCTAAGAGGTCTCGTTGTGCCTGGAAAACCATAAAGCTGGTTGAGATACCGACTTCAAACTTCTTCTGCTCAGCTTCAAGTCTTTGCTCGGCTAGGGTTCTAACGGATTGTGTGGCCTTAATGCGTTTTACGTGCGTGTTGACCTGGCGTGCAAGATCTCGAACTTGTGTTGTTACTTGGAACTCAAGATTGTTAATTTGCGTCTCCAGCTGAGTACGCTGCAATTTTATACGTTCGAGGCCAGTCTTGGCAGCACTGGTGCCGAGTGGATAGCTAACCGTTAGTCCCATGGTCCAGGTTGGGAAATCGTTATTAAGAAGATCCAGTAACACAGAACCAAAATTTCTTCTGGTCTCACCGATAACTGGTCCAGGGAAGCCGTCTCCTCGTAGTAGCCTGTTGCCACCGAGGCCGGCCAAGCCGTAATTTACTTCGAGATTGACTTGGGGAAGAACCTGGTTCTTAAAGTAGCTAATATTGATATCTAATGTCTCGACGTTTTTTCGTGCTTGTCGGATATCTGTGCGTTTGTCGAGTGCATTTCTGATAGCTTCATTAAGATTTATTGAGCTGAGTTTCAGTATCGGAGAATCAGTTGGCATCAAACGAAGATTCCAAAGTTCAGGTTCGCTTGGATTAAAAATGATTGAACGTAGCTGGTCTTCTGCTTGTTCGATACTAGCTTTGGCTAGGATCCTTGATTCTTCATTACGAGCTACTTCGACTTCTGCTTCGACCAGGTCAATTTGCGCCATCGTACCTACTTTGACTCTCATTTTGTTGTTTTTGAGCGACTCTTTGGCGAGATCAAGTGATTGTTCTTGAACTTCGAGGAACGAAATCGCGTAGACGAGATCCCAGTAAATATTTTTTACTTGTCTAATTGTTTGAACGATGGTTTCACGAAGCTGAACGTCTGAAACTTCTCGATTCTTACTACTGATGAGCAATTGATGTCTGGAACTATCGATCTTGAAGTTTCGTAATAGGGGTTGTACAAAACTTAGCTGAAAATTTGTTCGTAAAACTGGATTAAAACTCGAAAAAGTATTTGTAGTTTTTGACCGCATGCTATCCCAGCTTGCGCTGTAACTTGCCCCGCCCCAGGGTAGGAGTTGGCTCACACCTATGTTCGCACCAATCTCGTCGTCGCTCACTCGTTCCCTGCCTCCAGATAGGAAGCTATTCGCTGGCGTGTCTCTACTTAATCCACTGAGTCCTGATGTAAAATTTGGAGTCCATGCGCTTCTAGCTTCGGCTACGCTGAGGTCGTCAATAAGTGGATTTAGGCGTTCGATTTGGATACTTAAGTTCTGCTCGAGAGCAAGGTCGACGGCTTCTTTAACAGAGAGGTGTCTGACGGCACTGTTTTGTGGGATAGGAGTATCTTTGGTTATAAGTGCCATCGGTCGAACTTTTAGCAGGTTTTGGGTGGGGAAAATTTTTGCTGTGGGTTGGGCGAGCGCTGGTATTGGTATCAGCAACATTAAGAGCGTGCAGCCCAAGATTATTTTTGTCGAGTATGTGCTCATGTAGGGTTCGAGTTTGTCCATGGTGAGCCTAGCTAACCTCTCTACGATGTATAAATGCCAGGATGGAGTTCTATTCTCTATGATTCAATAATAACGTAGGATTTTGGTACGAGTCTATTGATTGGCAATGTTTAATCTGGTTTCCTGTAGTATTGAGAGTAGATACGATCTTGTTGTTCCACGAATAACTGACTCAGGGTACACTCTCATTGGAGTTTTTATCACCGTTCGCCTATGAATTCTGATGTTTTCTTAGATTTGTTTCGTAGACAAAAGGCCTTA
>Ga0315339_1003388_pt1 | contig 11240 bp, 8 predicted proteins | sample ASW17metaG_FD_204514 | JGI IMG/M metagenome (GOLD analysis project Ga0315339, IMG submission 204514) | Ammonia-oxidizing marine archaeal communities from Pacific Ocean, United States - ASW #17 | ecosystem: Environmental > Aquatic > Marine > Oceanic | place: USA: California | collected 2016-12-05
TAGCTGATTTCGACAGACTCGTTCGAGTCGATAAAGTCGCTTATAGGCCTGTGCCACAGTTTCCCCAACCACCAGCACGCCATGGTTCTTCATGAAAACCACATCATGATCACCAATCAGGGCAGCCAATCGCTCACCCTCCACCAGAGAATCAGCTCCTCCGGTATAGGCATCGTCATAAGCGATACGTCCATAAAAAAAGACGGCAGTCTGGCTTGCTGGGATCAGTCTATTGTCTTCTAACATATTCAGCGCCAGTGCCCAGGTCTGGTGAGTATGCATGACGACGCGGGCGCCAGTAGTCCGGTGGATCGGCGTGTGAATACAGTGTGCCGAAAGTTCCACATATCCGGTGCCCTCAAGGGTCTGACCTGACTCGTCGTACACGATCAGATCGCTGGCCCTGGCTTCTGACCAGTGCAAGCCAAAGGGCAGTATTAGGTAGCGGTCCTCATAGCCAGGCACCGTTACAGTGAAATGATTGTCTATGCCCTCTTCCAACTCATGCAGCACGGCGAGTCGATGAGCGGCAGCCAGATCAATCCGGGCCTGTGTTACAGGGTCTGTCACTTGATTTGCCGACAGTGAATGAATACTCATCGTGTCTCTCTTGTTAAAGTTTTTACAAAACTCCCCGGGTATTAAGCGTCAAACAGTTGGGAACAGACATATTAAAGGAATGCGTTAGACAGATTTGGTCTAGTCCTAGCCGAATCAACCATTCGTATAACCCGTTAGATCTGGTGTGCTGATAGCTTTAAAGCTGCCCACGCGCACGACGCTCCATCGTTAACAGTGCATGATAGGTAAACTGGTGCACGGGTGTCGGCACGCCCAGTTGACGACCAAATCGTACAATTGCACCGTTCCAGGCATCCAGTTCAGAGGGTTTTCCAGCCAGGATATCGCGCATCATTGATGCCGTGGTGTCGTACGGTACGCCTCCATAGAAGTCCCACATTTTCTGTTTGAGGTCATCTGGCAGGGGATATCCCAGTGCCCGGGCGACATCAATACCCTCATCCATGGCGCGATCGACCAACGACCTGAGTTCTGGCTGGTCACACACCACACCCAGGGTACTCTGCGACAGCGCTCCCAGCCCAGCCCAAGAAGCGACTAATAGCAATTTCTGCCAAAGTGCAGAACGGATGTCGTCGCTGATCTCGGTCTCAATCCCAACTGCCCGGAATACATCGGCCAACGCCTCTACCCGGGTAGACCGCTCACCATTGAGCTCACCGAACTCAACGTAGGCCCCTGGGTTTAGATGCCGAACGACCCCCGGCGATTCGATCTCGCTGAAAATTCGAGACAGACCACCAAGTACATTCCCTTCACCAAAAGCCTCCGCTAATTGATCAGGTGCATCAACACCATTCAGAAAAGGGAGCATCACTGTCGCATCACCCATCAGAGACCCCAGAACCGGAATGATTTCGGCGACGTGCCAACTCTTGACGGCAATCATCACCACATCGACTTCACCAATATCAGCAGGCTGATCAGTAACCTGTGGTTTCTCCAGGTGCACATCACCGACTGGGCTGATCACCTTGAGCCCGTTTTTCCGCATAGCTTCAAGATGCGGCCCCCGTGCGATGAACGACACCTCGTGGCCCGCGTCTACCAGACGCGCACCATAATAGGCGCCAAGTCCACCGGCTCCAAAGACTGCAAAACGCATTAATCTGTCCTCGTCATGTACGCTGGTATTAAATTTTAAGCTTGTGGGCGCCTCGGACTACAAGAAATCTATTATGCACTGGCGTGCACCAACCAACAGGTGCCGTTCATGTAAACCCCCGATTCCTGCCGGTAAGCTTCAAGGCCCTGAATCATATGGCGCTTAACCTTATCCAGTAACTCGGCGTCCGCATGATCCAGTAAATTTCGAATCGTACCCATCGCCATGAACATGTCTGCAGCCGATTTCACTGTCTGGCCCACACACAGTTTCTCTGTGACTGCTTGCAAACGGATGTTTCGATATCCTGCTGATTCGAGAATGTGCTTGACTTTGGATGGATCGGCCAGTGTGAACGCCCCCGGCACATCCGGATCATGTTCAGGTTGTTGATCGGAAAAGGTCGCGGCACAGCGCACTGGAAACTGATACCACTCATTTTGTTCTGGCGCCCGCCAGACAACAAGCAATATCCGACCCGTCCTTGCCAGGCCTGACCGCAGGTTCGAAAAGGCAGCCACCAGATCACCGAAGAACATCACCCCGCAGCGAGAAATTATAAGGTCTTGGGGACAGGGAAAACGGTACTCCGCGGCATCGGCCTCGACGAACATAACATTTTCTATGGCGCGTTCACGAGTCGATTTAATAGCAGAATCAATCAGCTTTCTGGAGAGATCGATTCCTGTAATCCTACCCCCGGGACCCACTGACGCTGCAAATTTCAGTGTGGTGGCACCGGTACCGCAGCCAATATCGGCGATTTGTTCCCCACCGGAAAGCTCAGCCGCTTCCAGCAGGAGGCTAGCCCAAGGCGCCAACAACCGGTCCAGGGCCGGTTTCTGGCTAACCCAGTAGTCTGCGGAATCTGAGTTCCAGTATTTCTGCTCTTCAGCATTGATCCGTACCGTATTGTTCATGTTCGCAACAACTGAGTAAGGTTTCAGGCTCCAATTGCCCTGGAGAGCCAGTGCTCGGCATACTCTACATAGCTTGATTCCAAGATCAGTTCATAAGTACCTTGGCTGTCAAGCGGTCGCACGATCGCCGTTGTTCGGGCAAACGCACAGCGGCAACACTGACCAATCGAAAATTCCTGAGGATGTATGTCTATACCACAGGCTTGCGCCAACACCTCGGTCGTTTCAGACCCTTGAATAGTAATAATACTGTAATGATCAGAAACAATAATAGCCACTGCCCAATCATCGGCGGCATCATAAGAAAGCTCACTGGCAATACGAGCTTCATCGCTTTCCGGCACGATCAGCAACCATTCCGCAGGACCTAGCCACAGTACGGAATATGTGTCATGGACTGTGGCTGTATTCGATATGCGAGGAATGTCCATCCCTAAAACTTCAGAAAAGCGATCCTGGGCAGTACGATCACCTTTCAGCATTAACATGCCACAAGGTGTTGGTCTTTTAATCGTCACGTCGTAGGGCATTTCAGCTTCTCATGCGCTCGCCCTTGGCATCAATAAATACCGGTGGTACCACCAGCGCTTCAATGGTTCGGTCCAGACCCGACACAGTAACCGTATCCCCGTGCCGGTCACGCCCGTTCTTGAGGAGCGCCAAGGATATCGAGCGATTGAGATTTGGACTAAAACATGACGCCGTGACATGGCCCAGAAAGCCGGGTATCTCACCAACGGCCTTGGGCTCGATAATGGCACTGCCTTCGACCATTACGAATTGTTCGTCCTGTGGTAGGAGCCCGACAACCTGCTGGCGTAAACCACCGACAGACTGGTCTCTAACCAGACTCCGTTTTCCGACAAAATCTGATTTGTTCATATTGACTACCCAGCTCATTCCAGCATCAAAGGGGTTGGTGATGCCATCACCTTCTGCGCCGGCTGAGATATAACCCTTTTCGATTCTCAAAACACCGCTGGTCTCCGAACCCACCGGCGTAATACCGAAAGCGGCTCCCGCATCCATCAAGGCCTCCCAAACTGCAAGTCCATCACGCCGACGAACATTGACCTCAAAGCTGAGTTCACCGGTGTAGCTCACACGGGCAACGCGAGAGAATTTTCCCGCCACCTGTCCTTCGCGTATCGCCATAAACGGAAACGGATTGGCGTCCAGATTGATATTAGTCCCTGTTGAAGCCAAAACCTCCCTGGCTTTAGGTCCGCAGACGCAAATATTGGCCCACTGGGCGGTTACTGTTGTGATATACACCCTTAAGTTCGGCCATACGACCTGGAGTAACCGCACGATATGGGTATACACCGCATCAGCAGTTCCTGATCCAGCAGAAAGAAGGTAATGATTCTCCCCCAATCTGAACGTCACACCATCATCAAGCAGACGGCCATCCTCATGCAACATCAATCCAAACCGTCCCTGCCCAATTTCCAGGTCGTCCCAGCTATTGGTGTAGATGCGATTCAATAATGTTGTCACATCTGGACCATGAAGCTCAAACTTGCCCAGCGGCGTACCGTCATAAATACCCACCTTTTCTCGTACCGCCAATGCCTCCCGGTTGACCGCTGACCGCATATCCTCCCCTGGCCCAGGATAATAAAATGGTCGACGAAAATTGGAGCCCGCTTCATTCATCGATGCGCCGGTATCTATATGCCACTGGGTAATGGGTGTCGTTCTCAGTGGGAGTATCAGTGGACCGTCATGTGATCCGGCGATAGCTCCAAAACTGATAGGACTGTAAGGGGGTCTGTAGGTCGTCGTACCTACTGAACCCGGTTCAACCGATAGTTGCTTTGCGATCAGACCTATTACATTGGTATTACTGATTTTGCCCTGGTCTGTTGCCATCCCGGCGGTCGTGTAGCGCTTGGCGTGCTCTACAGATGCATAATTCTCACGCACTGCCAGTTTCAGGTCACTACTCGTCACGTCGTTCTGAAAGTCGACAAATGCTTTAGCTCTGGATGTGGTCGGAATCTCCCAAATGGGTTCTATCTGAAGTTCTGGTGTATCGGATGCATCGGGCTGACGCGGCATCATTGGCTTCAAACCCAATGCTTCGACACTGCGCCTCCCAACCGCCAGACCCTCGTGCAAACAACCTTTAAGATCAAATACTCCTCGCGCCGCGCCGGCGCAGAACGAGGACTGAACCGATTCACCCGGCACAAAGCACGCGAGACGCGGGTCGTAAACCGGTTTTGCGCCTGAATGTGAATGAAGATGCACCAGTGGGTTCCAGCCACCCGAGTAACAGACCACATCACACGCAAGCTTTCTTACCTGTGAGGTATTAGCCAGAGACACCACTTCTACACCATGCACGTTTGAGCGCCCGTGAACCGCGCTAATACCCGAGGCACTCAACACTTCTATGCCCTGGTCTGCCGATCTTTTCAACAGTTCACAATCAATCGTCTGACGAGTATCCACGATTGCGTGAATATTTTGCCCTGCCTCAACAAGATCAAAAGCAGACTGGTAAGCGCTGTTATTATTTGTCGTGATGACGATCTGTCGACCAAGATTGACTGCGAAACGATGTACATATGTACTCGCCGCCGAGACAAGCATCATGCCAGGACGATCATTGTTCGGAAAAACAAGCGGCCGCTCTACAGCCCCTGTGGCAATAATCACCTGCTGTGCGCGTACACGCCAAAATCGCTCACGCAGCCAGGATTGCTCGGGGTTTCGTTCGATGACCGTCAGCATATTGTGATCGTAGTATCCTGCAACCGTACTGTTGGCAAGTCTGCGAACATTGGACCGACGGTCCACTTCTGCTGTTATTCGCTGAGCCCAGTCCACAGCGGACTGCCCGTCAATCTGGGTCGGTTCACTAAGCAACCGTCCTCCGGGCTGACTCTGATCATCCACAAACAGGACCCGGGCACCACTTTCACCAGCAACCAGAGCGGCAGCTAGACCACTCGGCCCTGCACCAACGATGAGGATGTCGCAATGATGGTATCGTTTTTCGTAATATTCAGATTCCGTTGTCTTGGGAATCTGACCCAGACCTGCCGCTTTGCGGATTACACGCGCATAGCTATTCCACGGACGCCACATGAAGGTTTTGTAGTAAAAACCGGCGGGAATAAGCCGAGATATCTGATCGTTGACACTTCCCAGGTCAAACCGAGGCCCTGGCCAACAGTTCTGACTTTTCGCACGTAGGTGATCCGTCAGGGGTAAACACGTTGCCAGCACATTTGGCTCTTCAGATGTCCCCTGAAGTTGAACCAGTGCATTCGGTTCTTCGAATCCCGCACCCACAATCCCCCGAGGCCGATGATACTTAAAGCTTCGTGCAACCACTCGAACTCCGTTTGCCAACAACGCCGATGCCAACGTGTCACCGGGGTATCCCTTGTAGTGTCTGCCGTTAAACTGAAATGGAATAACACGATCCCGGTCTATCATACCCCCCGTGGGTCTTCGACTGGGGTAGGTATTCATCGCAAGACAATCCACTCAATCAGTATAAGAAGATTATTCAAGAGGCCTCTCCATCCTTTCTGGTGGAGGCTATCTCGTGTGTCACATTATTTCTGCAGATCTCAAACCACTGTTCACAGCCTCTGGCATGCCACCACCGTTCTATAACCCAGCCTTTTTCGTTGTCATTGTTGTACATATAGGCGGCCCACTGCCCATCAGTCAGGCTAGAGGGATCATCGGGACGCACCCGGGATGCTTCACCACCCCAGGTAAATTCATCGTCATTGCGTGGCCCACACCACGGACAGGAAACCAGCATCATTGTTCTGTGCTCTTCAACCCCATCAGTGGTTTGCCGACACACCACCCTCAACAACAAGGTGCCCCGTACCAAACCGGTTTAGACCCAGATCCCGTGTTAGCTGATGGGGCTGGTCTGTCGCAATCAAATGTGCGTGCGTCTTCGCGGCAACCGGCGTTGTCTTGAATCCGCCAGAGCCTGCCACGTCGATGTAAAACCCTGGAATATCGGTTTTAGAGATGATCGGACTGCCATCGTAAGTCATATCCAGCATACCCGCCCAGTGTCTCAGGAGTTTCAACCGTTTAAACCGTGGAAATATTTCCAGCATTGCAGAACTTCCATTCTCAATGATCGGGAACGTGCCGCGTTGCGCGTAAGAAGAATAAGGGTCGCATCCTTGCCCGATCACAATTTCACCCTTATCAGATTGCATGAGATAAGTGCCGAAGTAATTGCGGATGACTACTATTTCATCCAGTACGGGCTTTATCGGTTCAGAGACCCATGCCTGAAGTGGCTGGGTCACTATGGGTAGTCGTAGCCCAGCCATTGCAGCGACCACACTGCCATGGCCAGCAACAGCCATGCCGACTTTCTTAGCCTTGATCGTACCCCGGGTGGTCTCGACGCCTGTAATTCCTCCTTTGTCGCGAAGAATTCCGGTCACTTCGCAATTCTGGATAATGTCCACACCGCGGCTGTCCGCTGAACGGGCAAAACCCCAAGCGACGGCATCATGCCGTACCATGGTCGCATCGGGCTGGTAAACCCCACCCACGATTGGCATTCTTGTGTCTGCGGGGGGCTCAAAGATCGGCAGTCGGCGCTTGATCTCTTCCAAGGACATCATTTCATAGCGGGCACCATAGATATGCATGGTATTGGCCATTTGGGTAGCGATGCGGGACGCACCCGAACTTTGCAGAAATGAGATCATGCCACGCTTACCCACCATAAGGTTGTAGTTCAATTCCTTGCTCAACCCATGATAAAGCGCGAGCGATTCTTCATGAAAAGGCACACTTGCTTCACGAAGAAAATTTGAACGGACGGTCATCGTATTTCGACCTGTGTTACCACCTCCCAGCCAACCTTTTTCCAACACAGCAACATTAGTGATGCCATGGTCCTTTGCCAGGTAGTGCGCCGCACCTAAACCATGTCCGCCACCACCGATAATGACAACATCATATTGACGTTTTGGTTCAGGATTCCGCCAGGCCTGCTGCCATTGCTCGTGGTAGCTCAGAGAATTTCGGAGCAAGCTGAAGACTGAGTAACGCTGCATTATTAGATCATCCTCATTACTTCTGGAGGCTTGAGCCTAGAGGTCACGATCGGTAAGAGCCGACTTTACTCTGAGCTCTATCTCGTGACTGCGTTCAGTCGCCGAAAGAAATTTGGTCTCAGACACAATTCGGCCGACAAGATTAGCAAACTGCTTCTGCCAATCCCGGTGGTCGGCGTCGCTACCCGGACAATGAACGATCACATCGCCCGCCATCGTTGGGATGTGCCCATCCTCATTAATCTGTGGTCGCGCGGGTTCAATTCCGTCCTGGAGTCGTCGTATTGCCTGGCTAAGCATACGACGATAACGAGCGACGCCACCGTCGGTATTCCCCCGATGCTCGCCCTCATGTTTCGTTATTGCCCCTTGCGAGACCTGAGCTTCATAATCACCCGGCATTCTCTGGCCTTCTTCATAACTTCGTTCATCACCAGTTTGGCCAACAAAATCGACTTTATTCAAACCGACATTAGCCCGATTCCCCTTTCCATCTAGATCGAGGTCATCGCCAAAGTGCCGCCAGGCAATGATCTTGCAGTGCGTATCGTCTACCGGCAACGTCCACTTGGTGATCCCGACTCGTGGAAAAAACTTCTCGCGATCTGGATTCTGGTAAATGTCAGGTGGCTGTGCCGTGGCCGGCAAAAATATCTCGGCGGTACGTACCCACATGTAGTCTTTCCATCGTCTGGCATTCGTTAAAAATATGCCGATGTCATCTTTCATGGGATGCCATTCAACGATAGGTAGCGTACCCCAAGCAGGACTAAAGTGTGCTCGTGTGACTCGGGTATGCAAAAACACGCTATGAAACGGATCCATCGGATTTTCGGCAACCTGTAGCCAGTTGCACGGGTAATCAATCGCGTAAGGCACCATGTCGTGGTCAGCAATGCTCATGGTGTCGAGATGCATGAAAGGCGGCTTCTGTTCCGGCGGACCCAGATAGGCGAATACCAGCCCATTGTGTTCAATTACGGGGTAGGCACCATGACAAACACGTTCAGGAATTGTGCTGTTCTCAGGCTCACCTGGCACCTCGAGAACTCGTCCGTCAATGTCAAACAGCCAGCCGTGGTAGCAGCAGCGTAGGCCATGCTCAGCTGGAATTCCATATTCGAGTGATGCGCGACGATGGCTGCAGTGTTTATGCAATAAACCAAGGCGACCCGACAGATCTCTAAACAAAACCAACTCTTCACCAAGCACCATGATTAATAGGGGCAAATCCGTAACCTGCTCAACCATCGCAACCGGCCACCAGAATCGTCGCATGTACTCCCCGCATGGCGTACCTGGCCCAGTGCGAGTTAACTCCTGATCATCAAGTGGTGTAGCAGTCTGGTAATACCCGCCGTAAGGCGTTGGCATAGACATCTTTGAATTTGTCATCGGAACAATGTCTCCACGTATCGCTATTGCTACACTCCTATCAATAGCTCTATTTTTACTATATTAAAGCTTGTGTCTCGCCTTATGGCGAGCCGACGTCATGACGGAAGTGTCGACGCTATTCCGTATGACTCGGCAATCCCTCTCGCATTAACCGAATGTAGTCCACCCCGAATCCACAACAGCCACCGATAATCTGCACACCCATTTCTACCCACCTACGCGCACAAATGAGAAACTCTTCCGGACTATGGCTATTTTTTTGAGTGTCGTCTGCGTGATGATCAACATAATCATGACGATCAGCATCAGGGTATACAGCTATCGGTCCATCCCACTTTTCTTTGATAATCGGTATTGCAATGTCTGTGGCTTCAATTGTCGTATGGAAAACCGCCACAACGTCATCGGCAAGCGGTAGAAGCGCATCTCTCCCCATTTCAAATGATTCGTTAGAGTTATGGCCAGTCATCAATGCACCGTTGCGTGAGTCGATGTGTCCTTTGAAACCCAGCCATGTAGGCAATCCGGTTGCCTTACAGGCTTCTACCACCCACTGCCTATTCAAAGTAGAACCGGTTGCTTCAGCCAACAGAAAGTCCACACCTGAGTCAGCAAGAATTTGAGCTTGCTCGTGGAGGTTTGCCCGACATTGTGCTTCGGTGTAGTGGCTCCAACCATTTTGCAGTTTCGGCGGCAACGTTTCTTCTTCCGTTCCCGCGAGAATCCCAAAATTCGACACCGAACCAGCGATCAGAATTGAACGCTCACTTGACACCCGACTACGTGCATTCTGTGCCAATACTACTGCTCTCAAGTTCAACTCGCGAGTCAGTTCTCCTAACCCAAGGGGTTCTAGGCAATGCCTTGCGGAAGAATAGGTATTCGTTGTGATTATGTCCGCACCGGCATGTATATATTGCTCATGCATAAATTGAACAGTGTCTGGGTGAGTATGTTGGGCAACACCTGCCCACGCTGTAACTCCAATCGGAAATCCCAGCGACTGCAACTCAGTACCGACTGCCCCATCAAGTATGACAACTTCGTTATTCGCTAACCTATTTAATAAAACTTCATATAGTGCCATTTAAATTACTCCCGATTGTCGATCAAAGCTTGCCACGCTTTAGATGGCTGTATAACGTCGGTCGAACAATATATAACATAATACGTTGTTATTGTCTTTTATCATCCTTTGTTACTATGTATTGATTGTAGTCATTACAACGTTTGTGAGATCATCATGCACCAAGACAACCACTCGCAAAATCACCAATGCCGACATATAGGCAGTTAGAAGCGTTTAACGCGGTAATGATCACTGGGAGTGTGACTGATTCGGCAGCAATGCTTGGAATTTCACAGCCTTCTGTAAGCCGGATGATTGCAGATCTGGAGAAATCGATCGGATTTCAGCTGTTCAGCAGGTCAGGACGCCAACTAATTCCGACGGACGAGGCTCAGGAGTTATTTGTTGATGTCAGTGGAACACTTACCGGATTAGGAAGAATAAAAGAGACTGCGCAAATGATCCGCAAGCACGGGATTGGGCAACTCCGTCTGGTTACTTATCCTGGGCTTATTGCTTTGGTTACCGAGTCTTTGATACTTCCCTTTCAGAATAAATGGCCTGACACACCTATATCTCTAGAGGTCCAAACAAAACCTACAATTTTGGAGTGGATTGTTTCTCAACAATGTGATTTTGGAATTTCGGTAGATACCGTTACTGATTCGAATATTAAATCTACTCCATGGATACAGACAAATGCTGTTTGTATAACTCCGAAATATCATAAACTAGCCAAAAGAAAAAGCGTCTCTCTAAAGGATTTTGCTGAGACAAACTTCATCTCTTTCAAATCAGACTCTAGCTTTAGAAATCTCCTTGATCGCGAATTCTCAAAATTGAGAATAAAACGCAGAATGCTGACAGAAATCAGGACCTCAGAAGCGATATGCCATCTCGTATCACAAGGTGCTGGAATAAGCATTTTAGAAACTCCATTCCCCGCGATAGCATTCAAAGAAAAGTTGTCAATTCTATCGATCAAACCGCAGCTAGATACGCATGTATCATTACTAACGTCGAATCAACGGCCTGTGTCTCTCGCAGGCAATCGACTGACTGAAATTACCAAACTGGCGAAAAGCAAGCAGACATGGCCACTT
>Ga0315339_1003389_pt1 | contig 11240 bp, 9 predicted proteins | sample ASW17metaG_FD_204514 | JGI IMG/M metagenome (GOLD analysis project Ga0315339, IMG submission 204514) | Ammonia-oxidizing marine archaeal communities from Pacific Ocean, United States - ASW #17 | ecosystem: Environmental > Aquatic > Marine > Oceanic | place: USA: California | collected 2016-12-05
GCGAGACTGCGCGGGCCGGGGGTGGCCAGCGCCGCATCGACAGCCAGCATGCCAAGGGCAAGCTGACCGCGCGCGAACGCATAGAGCTGCTGCTGGACGAGGAGAGCTTTGAAGAGTTTGACATGTTCGTCGCCCACCGTTGCACCGACTTCGGGATGGAGGCTGATCGGCCCTCGGGCGACGGCGTCGTCACCGGCTGGGGGACGATTAATGGCCGCATGGTCTACGTTTTCAGTCAGGATTTCACGGTCTTCGGCGGGTCCTTGTCTGAAACTCATGCGCAGAAAATCTGCAAAGTGCAGGATATGGCGATGCAAAATGGCGCGCCCCTGATCGGCATCAATGATTCCGGCGGCGCGCGCATTCAAGAGGGCGTTGCGTCTTTGGCGGGGTATGCCGAAGTCTTCCAGCGCAACGTGATGGCCTCTGGTGTTGTTCCACAGATCAGCGTCATCATGGGGCCATGCGCGGGCGGCGCGGTTTATTCCCCGGCGATGACCGACTTTATCTTTATGGTCAAAGACACGTCCTATATGTTCGTCACCGGCCCTGACGTGGTGAAAACCGTGACGAATGAGGTAGTTACCGCCGAAGAGCTTGGCGGGGCCTCCACCCACACCAAGAAATCCAGCGTTGCCGACGGGGCGTTTGAAAACGATGTAGAGGCGCTGACCGAAGTGCGCCGCCTGGTCGATTTCCTACCGCTGAACAACCGCGAAAAGCCCCCGGTGCGCCCGTTCTTTGACGATCCTGCACGGGCAGAGGCCAGCCTTGATACGCTGATCCCCGACAATCCGAACACGCCCTATGATATGCACGAGCTGATCCGCAAACTGGCGGATGAGGGCGACTTTTTCGAGATTCAGGAGGATTTCGCCAAGAATATCATCACCGGTTTCATCCGCCTCGAAGGCCAATCCGTCGGCGTTGTCGCCAACCAGCCGATGGTGCTGGCCGGGTGCCTTGATATCGACAGCAGTCGCAAGGCCGCGCGGTTTGTGCGGTTCTGCGATGCTTTTGAAATCCCGATTTTGACATTGGTTGACGTGCCCGGCTTCCTGCCCGGCACCGGCCAGGAATTCGGCGGCGTCATCAAGCACGGCGCGAAACTGCTGTTCGCCTATGGCGAGGCGACGGTGCCCAAGGTCACGCTGATCACCCGCAAGGCCTATGGCGGGGCTTATGACGTGATGTCGTCCAAGCATTTGCGCGGTGATTTCAATTATGCCTGGCCCACCGCCGAGATCGCTGTGATGGGCGCGAAAGGCGCGACCGAAATTCTGTACCGCAGCGAACTAGGCGACCCCGACAAAATCGCGGCCCGTACAGCGGACTACGAGGATCGCTTTGCCAACCCTTTCGTCGCCGCCGAAAAGGGCTTCATCGATGAGGTTATCATGCCCCACAACTCCCGCAAACGCATCTGCCGCGCCTTTGCTTCGCTACGGGGTAAGAAGCTGGTGAACCCGTGGAAAAAGCACGATAATATTCCGTTGTGAGGGGCTTGAGTCCTGTGTTTAAGTTACTATCGATTCTGCTATTGTCGTTTGCTCTTCCGACTATTTCCCAAGCGCAAAATGCACACGCTGAGGTGACTGCGCTGGGCAAGGTGTGGCAGGTTCGTGCGGTGACTTGGAAGAAAGTCCTGAACCAATGGAGTGTTACGGGAGTATTCTTGGATGAAGAGGTTGATCGCGCCGGTTTTGCGGAATCCAACGAAAATTTAGAAGCGATTTGCAATGCGATGCTCGCGGAAATGCCTGCTGCTCCATACGGCGTCAAAAGGGAGGATCTATTTCGGGTCCAACTCAATTTTGGCAATCTGGAATTTGGTCGAAGCCGAGCAGCGACAAGGACAGCGTTTCTGAATTGGTTGTCAATTCCGGTCAACGACTCTGAATGCAAAATTGATCCCAACTTGGACTTGCAGCTTTTTACCTATCCAAGGCCGATAGGGGAATGGCAATTTAGAGGTGCCAAGTTGGACATCACGCAACCTGGTCGGACTAAGTTCGTAGTTCTATTCGTACGGCAGGATGACGGGTCGCTATCTGAATTTGATTATGAACTCGCTTGCCGGGCTGTTTTTGAGGACGTCTCATCAATGCTGAGCGCAGTTGCGAAGGACGCTGGCCTGGACAGTGTGCCCTTGAATTTTGAGTTAGAGATCATTTCGTCGAGTCCGCCCTCGCACTACGCATCGCAGGTGTTTGATGTCGAAGATGGCGGATTTTGTTTGCCGGGAAACGAATTATGAGGAAAAACCAAAGTGGATAATCTAGCCTTCCACCTCTTCTCCTCCGGCCCGCGCCCTGTCGCGCCGTTTAGCCATGCCGTCGAATCTGATGGTTGGGTGATCTTGACCGGGCAGATGCCAACCGATCCCGACGCACCTGATGCACCGTTGCCTGATGGCGCGGTTGCACAAACCGAACGGGTGATGGCCAATCTGGGGCTGATCTTGGCGAAACTTGGGCTTGGGCTTGAACATATCGTACAGTGCCGCGCCTATCTTACACAATTCGAACGTGACTATGCGGCGTTCAATGACAGCTATAAATCACACTTCGCGGCAGACCGTCTGCCCGCCCGCACCACCGTCGGCGTCACTGCGCTGGCCGTTGGGGCGCTGGTGGAAATCGACTGCGTCGCACGCCGCCCCACGGGGGTTTCATGAAACAGGCTATCGCTCTAATGCTACTGACATCCCCGGCCATTGCCGAGCCAGTCACTGTGCCCTCTGGCCAGCCGGTCGAGTTCATCGAAATGATCAGGGATGTCGAGGGAACGGCGGGCGAAACCCTGCGCTTTCGCTTTGTCGCGCCGCAGATATCGCGTGACGGCGGAACGGTTTCTATCGAGGCCAGTCTCGCCGATATCGACGTGCTGTGCGCTGAATTCGTCCTGCCTATGGTTAACAAGGCTGCCGCAGCGCCCGATCAGGTGATCATTTCGCTGGCTGATCGCAAGGTCGATTTTGGTATCGCTTCCCCCGAGGCGACGCAAATTTTCGAGGCATATCGCGTCGAGGACACACACTGTATCTGGGAGGGTTTTTGATGTTACAGCAATATCTTGCCCCATTTGGGGCCGCAAAGCCCGTTTATGATGCAAAGCTGCCACAGCGCCGCAGAGTGCGGCGAGGCGCATATCTTTCTGTTTCGAGTTGGGATAATCTCACTTCAGGTTACCGGACAGTGACCGTTTTACCGATTCGAAGGCCGGGCGCAAAACTATTGGCGCATGGTTTTCGTCATTATGACAGGAGACCCAGATGTCCAAGAGCATCAAAATCGTTCTTTCCCTTGGCCTCGTTGCTTTTGTTGCCGCATGCGCGCAGCAGGAGGAAGAGGTTGTTTACGTTGAGCCGATCACGGTCGAGCCAGTGTACACAGGCAAGTACAAGTAATATCTTCGCGGGGCGGGCCTTTGTGCCCGCCCCCGAAATCTACGCCACCTTTCGGGGGGCAGGCGTATGATCAAGCATCGCGGCTTTCCTGGCCGACTTCCCGGTACCGATTTTCAATTCACCATCCGCCGCGCCAATCCGCGTGGGGTCACGCCTATCACAAGGCGGGAACGGCATGCCGACCGAAGGCCCGCCGATAAACGCGCGGATGCCGGTTTCATGGCCGCGCTATTGCAGCACTTCGGCGACGAACCGTTTGAGCGGGGCAACCTGGACGCGGGCCGGATAAGTTGGCTGTTTGGCCGCGAGGTGATCGCCGCCGAAGACCCGTTTGATCCGGCCAGCTATGACGCGCTTTTGCGGATCAACGTCGATTACGCTCGCACCACCTTTCCCGAGGCGTTCGAGTGATGCGAATCGGCATGATCCCGCGTGCGGCACGGCAAATTCGGCGGGAAAATGCGCATCTGACTTGCATTAACCTTGCGGGCTTTCGCGGGCAGAATTTCGGCTGCAATGTCGGTCCCAAGGCGGATGCTCGGGACCAGCAGTCAAGGGTCAGACGCCTTAACCGTTACCCTTCCCCTTCTCTACGGTCTGGCCCTTTTTGGGTCAGACCGACCCTTTTCACCGGTCTCATGCATTTCATCAGAGACCGGCGGCAAGGCACTAATCTCAAAATCAAAACTGCCAAAGGCAGCCTGAAACATTCGTCCGCTTTGTCGGACCCCGAAAACCACGCCGCACCGGTTCATTTCCGACGCGGCGTTTTTGTTGCGCCTGCGCCTGCGTCGCGCGGGCAAGGAACTGGAAGGACCTAACGATGTTCGAGAAAATCCTGATTGCAAACCGGGGCGAAATTGCCTGCCGCGTGATCAAGACCGCCCGCAAGATGGGTATCACCACGGTTGCGATCTATTCGGATGCCGACCGTCAGGCGCTGCATGTCGAGATGGCGGATGAGGCCGTGCATATCGGCCCACCGCCCGCCAACCAGTCCTACATCGTGATCGACAAGGTGATGGACGCGATCCGCCAGACCGGCGCACAGGCGGTGCATCCGGGCTACGGCTTTCTTAGTGAAAACAGTAAATTCGCCGAGGCTTTGCAGGCCGAAGGCGTCGCCTTTGTCGGCCCGCCCGTCGGGGCCATCGAGGCGATGGGTGACAAGATTACGTCTAAGAAGATCGCGCAAGAGGCCAATGTATCGACCGTGCCCGGCCATATGGGCCTGATCGCGGATGCCGAAGAGGCGGTGAAAATCTCGACCCAGATCGGCTATCCGGTGATGATCAAGGCCAGCGCCGGCGGCGGCGGCAAGGGCATGCGCATCGCCTGGAATGACACCGAGGCGCGCGAGGGGTTCCAGAGTTCCAAGAATGAGGCCGCGAACAGCTTTGGCGATGACAGGATTTTCATCGAAAAGTTCGTGACCCAGCCGCGTCACATTGAGATTCAGGTGCTTTGTGATGCGCATAGCAACGGCATCTACCTGGGCGAGCGGGAATGCAGCATCCAGCGCCGCAACCAGAAGGTCATCGAAGAGGCCCCAAGCCCGTTTCTTGACGAAGCCACCCGCAAGGCGATGGGTGAACAAGCCGTCGCGCTGGCGCAGGCTGTTGGCTATACCAGCGCGGGCACGGTGGAGTTCATCGTGGATGGCGACAAGAACTTCTACTTCCTTGAAATGAACACCCGGCTTCAGGTCGAACACCCGGTGACAGAGCTGATCACCGGCGTCGATCTGGTCGAGCAGATGATCCGCATTGCCAATGGCGAGCCGCTGTCGATCACGCAAAAGGATGTCAAATTGAACGGCTGGGCGATGGAATCCCGCCTTTATGCCGAAGACCCGTATCGTGGTTTCCTGCCCTCGATCGGCCGTCTGACTCGCTATCGCCCGCCTGCCGAGGTCACCACCGAGGATCATGTCGTGCGCAATGATACCGGCGTGTTCGAGGGCGGCGAGATCAGCATGTATTACGACCCGATGATCGCCAAGCTGTGCACCTGGGGCCCAACGCGGGCCGCGGCGATTGAAAACATGCGTGTCGCCTTGGACAGCTTTGAGGTTGAGGGCATCGGCCACAATCTGCCGTTCCTGTCGGCCGTGTACGACCACCCGAAATTCATCTCTGGCAACATCACCACCGCCTTTATCGAAGAGGAATACCCCGAGGGTTTCATGGGCGTGACCCTGCCTGCCGATTCCCTACGCCGCATCGCCGCCGCTGCTGCCGCCATGTACCGCGTCGGCGAAATCCGCCGCACGCGTCTGTCGGGAAGGATGGACAACCACGAACGCAAGGTCGGTTCTGACTGGGTGGTCGAATTGCAGGGCGAACATTATCCGCTGACAATCGAGGCCGACAAAACCGGGGCCTCGGTGCATTTTGAAGGCGGCGGCACGCTGCGCGTCGAGAGCGATTGGACGCCGGGCGATATGCTGGCGGTTCTGGATGTTGATGGCAGCCCGCTGGTGTTGAAGGTTGGCAAAATCCCCAACGGGTTCCGCATCCGGGCGCGCGGTGCCGACCTGAAGGTCTATGTGCGTACCCCGCGTCAGGCGGAACTGGCCGCGCTGATGCCGGAAAAACTGCCGCCGGATACCTCGAAATTGTTGCTGTGCCCGATGCCCGGCTTGATTGTCAAAATTGACGTAGAGGTTGGCCAGACCGTGCAAGAGGGCCAGAACCTGTGCACCGTCGAGGCGATGAAAATGGAAAACATCCTGCGCGCCGAAAAGAAATCGGTGGTGACCAAAATCAACGCGAGCGCGGGCGACAGCCTGATGGTCGACGATGTGATCATGGAGTTTGAATGACCCCGCGATCTGGCCCCGCCTTTCCGATATCTTTTCTATCCGTGCTGGTCGCGCTTATGGCGTTCGTGTTTTTGCAGGATGCGTCTTATGTGGCGGCGAATGGCGTGCTCGAATACCCGTTGGATGACCCGTATATCCACCTTGCGATGGCCGAACAGCTGCGCGCCGGGGGCTATGGGGTGAACGCTGGCGAATATGCGGCGGCGTCCTCGTCACCGTTGTTTTCAGTGTTATTGTTACCGCTGGTCGGCACGTCCTGGCATGCTTGGTTGCCGTTTTTTTGGAACCTTGTCGGGCTGATCGTGGCGGCGTGGCTGTGGGGGCGTATCCTGTGGCAGGCGGGCTATGGCGCGGGGCCGCTGGGCCTTGGGCTGGCGGTCGCTGGGCCTATCGCGCTGAACATGGTGGGCGTGGCCTATGTCGGGATGGAGCATGCGCTGCATGTCGCGGCGAGTCTGGCGATTGTACTGGGATTATTGCGGTTCCTGGACGAAGGGCGGCTGACGCGAATACTGATCCTCGGCGTGCTGCTGTCGCCACTTCTGCGGTTTGAGGGGCTGGCGCTGGCGCTGATGGCAGCCTTGGTGGTGATTATCCGGGGCAGGGTGCTGCCCGGTTTGGGGCTTGCCATGTTGGCGGTGCTGCCGGTCGCCGCGTTCGCCTATGCGCTGACCATGCTCGGCCTTGATCCGCTGCCCAGTTCGGTGTCCGCCAAGCTGGCCCTGCCACATGATGCCAGCATGGTTGATTTCATCGTCGCCAAGGTCAGTAGCAGTTTGGGTGAGAGGCGCGTGCAGGCGCTGCTGGGCTTTCTGGTGGTCGCGGCGGTGCTGCTTTTCGCCCGCCCGGTGCGCGATGCTGGGCGTCATTGGCTGGTGCTGGCTGTGGCCGGTGCCGGCGTGGCGCATTTCCTGCTGGGCCGTTTCGGCTGGATGGACCGCTACGAAATCTACATTCTGTGTACCATGGCTGCTGGTCTGCTGGCGGCGGTGGCTGTGCCCGGCGGGCGGCGGCTGGTGCTGCTGCCAATCGCGCCCATGGTGTATGCCATGACGATCTACCTGCCGCTGGTGCTTGGGGCCTATCCTTCGGCTGGCAACGCGGTGCATTTGCAACAGGCGCAGATGGGCCGTTTTGCCAAGGAATTTCTGCGAGAACCCGTTGCAGTCAACGATCTGGGCCATGTGGCCTGGCAAAACCCGGATTATGTGCTCGATCTATGGGGCCTCGCCAGCCGAGAGGCACTGCGCCTGCGACTGGAAGATCCGCACGCCGGCTGGGCAGATGAGCTGACAGACGCGCAGGATGTGCGCTTTGCCATGGTCTATGATCACTGGTTCTCGGATGAGATCGGCGACGACTGGGTGCTGCTGGGCCAGTTGCACCTGAATGCGCCGTCGTATTTTCTGGGCGGCAAAGTCGTGAATTTCTATCTGACCCGCCCGATGGATGCCGCGCCCTACCTGGAAAAGCTGACGGCGTGGTCTGCAGACTTGCCCGACGGCGCGACGTTTGAGTTCACACAGCTGGCGGATGCCGGGTCATGATCCGACCGGATTACTCCAACGCCAAGGCCTTAGCCGCACGCAGTTCCTCTTTGCGCAGCGGCCATTTGTCGATGGCATGCGTGATCTCGCGCACGTCCCAGGGGAACGGCTTGCGCAATTTCACGCCGCCGTCCTTGCCGATCAACGTCAACATAAAGCCGCGCGGACGCAGTTTCTTGCGAATTTCAGATCCAGCGGTTGGGTCGCTGTCGATGATCAGCACGACGTCACGTTCCAGCAATTCCTCTGGCCGTTCCAACAGAAACCCCAACTGTTGTTGGAACCGTGGGTCGGCAGGGGTGTCGGCAAAGATCACGATGGGCCGCTTGAGCCATAAAAAATCAGCCAACGAGACCTCTGCGGCCGCGAGCGGGGTAATCTGCGGTGCTTCTACAGCGACTTCGGCCAGATCTTCTGTTGTCTCAGCCGTTTCGACCGCAGTCTCCTGCGCAACCACCGGCATCGCCAAAAGCCCTGCCAGAACAATGATAAAGACTTGTTTCATACGTCCTCCTGCTGAAACACATATAGGGGGCCGGGCGGGGAATGCGAAGACCGCATTGTCGCAATTCACGCCAATGGCAGTGGGGCGCGCCGGACGATGAAGCCAAAGCTGCTGACCACCCTGCATGGATACGGCTGGACCAACCTGCGCACTGATTTGATGGCAGGCACAACTGTGGCCATGGTGGCGATGCCGCTGAGCATTGCGATTGCCATTGCCTCTGGCGCGCGGCCGATGGATGGGCTGGTGACGGCGATTGTGGGCGGGTTCCTGATTTCCGCGCTGGGTGGCAGCCGGGTGCAGGTGGGCGGGCCGACCGGGGCCTTTATCGTGGTGGTCTACGGCGTGATTGCGACGCATGGCTATGACGGTCTGGTGCTGGCGACGTTAATGGCCGGGGCCATTTTGATGCTGGCCGGGGTCTTTCGCCTTGGCAGCCTGATCGGCTTTGTACCGGACGCGGTGGTCAACGGCTTTACCATCGGCATCGGCGTCATTATCGCCACCAGCCAGATCAAGGACGCGCTTGGCCTGCAAATCGCCGAACTTCCGGCGGATTTCATCGAAAAACTGCCAGCATTATGGGCCGCGCGCGATACGATGTCGGGCAGCGCCCTATTGGTGGCGCTGGTGACCATGGTTCTGATCGTCGCCTTGCGCCGCCTTGCGCCGCGCTTGCCGGGGATGATCGTGGCGGTGGCGGCGGGCTCGGCACTGGCGGCGTGGCTTGGTGAAACGGAAACCATCGCCTCGCGCTATGGCGAGTTACGCTCATCCCTGCCGATGCCGGGCCTGCCAGACATCACCCTGACGCGGATGCAGGAACTGCTGCCCTCGGCGCTGGTGATTGCCTTTCTCGCCGGGATAGAATCCCTGTTGTCAGCACTCGTGGCAGACCGGATGATCGGCGGCAAACACCGCCCCAATGCCGAAGTCATGGCGCAGGGCGTGGCCAACATCGGCTCTGCCTTGTTTGGCGGGTTGCCTGCGACGGGCGCGATTGCCCGTACGGCCACCAACGTCCATGCGGGTGGGCGAACCCCCGTGGCCGGAATGGTCCACGCGCTGGTGATCCTTGGCTGCCTTTTGCTGCTGTCCGATCTAGCGGGCGACCTGGCCTTGCCCGCGCTGGCCGGGCTGTTGCTGCTGGTCGCCTGGAACATGACAGAACCGCACAAATGGCGCGAATATTTGCAGGGGCGGCGCAGTGATTTGGCCTTGCTGCTGCTGACAATGGTGCTGACGGTACTGGTCGACCTGACGGTCGCCATTGGTGTCGGCGTGATGATTGGACTGGCGCTGCGATTGCGGCGTCATCAGGCGGGCAGTGATCTGACCCCGCCCGACAGATGAAATTCAGATAGAGGATGACGCCATGAGCGATAAGAAATCATGGGCCGCACGGGCCGAGAAAGAGCTTCGGGGCCGCCCGCTTGACGATCTGACCTGGCACACACCCGAGGGCATCGACGTGCAGCCGGTCTATACCGCGGATGACGCCGCCGGGCTGGATCATATGGGCAACATGCCGGGCGAGGCGCCTTTTACGCGCGGGCCACGCAGCACCATGTACACCGGTCGTCCCTGGACCATCCGGCAATACGCGGGCTTTTCCACCGCCGAGGAATCCAACGCCTTTTACCGCAAGGCGCTGGCCGCCGGGCAGCAGGGTGTCTCTGTCGCCTTTGATCTGGCCACCCACCGGGGCTATGACAGCGATCACGAACGCGTCGTCGGCGATGTCGGCAAGGCGGGCGTCGCGATTGACAGCGTCGAGGACATGAAGATCCTGTTTGACGGCATCCCGCTGGGCGAGATTTCAGTCAGTATGACGATGAACGGGGCCGTCATTCCGGTTCTGGCGTCTTTCATTGTCGCGGGCGAAGAGCAGGGCGTGTCCCGCGCGGCCCTGTCCGGCACCATTCAGAACGACATTCTGAAGGAATTCATGGTCCGCAACACCTATATCTACCCGCCCGAACCCTCGATGCGGATCGTGTCGGACATCATCGAATTCACTTCAAACGAGATGCCAAAGTTCAACTCGATCAGTATCTCCGGCTACCACATGCAAGAGGCCGGGGCCAATCTGGTGCAGGAACTCGCCTTCACGCTGGCCGACGGCAAAGAATACGTCAAAGCCGCCGTTGAAAAAGGCATGGATGTCGATAAATTCGCCGGCCGCCTGTCGTTCTTCTTTGCCATCGGGATGAATTTCTTCATGGAGGCCGCCAAACTGCGCGCCGCGCGCTTCCTGTGGCACCGCATCATGAGCGATTTCAACCCGCAGAAACCCGGCAGCTTGATGTTGCGCACCCACTGCCAAACCTCTGGCGTGTCGCTGCAAGAACAGGACCCGTACAACAACATCGTGCGCACCGCCTACGAAGCCATGTCTGCGGTGCTGGGCGGCACGCAATCCCTGCACACCAACAGCTTTGACGAGGCCATCGCGCTGCCCACCGAATTCTCCAGCCGCATCGCGCGAAATACGCAGCTGATCCTGCAAAATGAGACCGGCGTGACCAATGTGGTCGATCCGCTGGCTGGGTCATATTACGTCGAAAAACTCACCGCCGATCTGGTGGAAGAGGCGCAGAAAATCATCGACGAAATCGACGAAATGGGTGGCATGACCAAGGCGGTCGCGACCGGCATGCCCAAACTGCGCATCGAGGAAGCCGCCGCGCGTCGTCAAGCTGCGGTGGATAAAGGCGATGACGTTATCGTCGGCGTCAACAAGTTCAAGCTTGATAAACAAGACCCCATCGAGGTGCGCGATATCGACAATGATCAGGTCCGTGAAGCGCAGGTCGCGCGGCTGGACCGCATCCGGGAAACCCGTGATGCTGCGGCAGTCGATGGCGCACTTGTGGCGCTTGAGACTGGCGCGACCACCGGAACTGGAAACCTGCTTGCGCTGGCGGTCGATGCCGCCCGCGCGCGCGCTACAGT
>Ga0315339_1003392_pt1 | contig 11233 bp, 8 predicted proteins | sample ASW17metaG_FD_204514 | JGI IMG/M metagenome (GOLD analysis project Ga0315339, IMG submission 204514) | Ammonia-oxidizing marine archaeal communities from Pacific Ocean, United States - ASW #17 | ecosystem: Environmental > Aquatic > Marine > Oceanic | place: USA: California | collected 2016-12-05
GGTGGACAGAAAAGCGCCTTCCGGAAAGCTGAGTCTGTCATTCGAGTGTATGCCCGGGAGGCGCAGCTTCTCGGTCCCGCCGGCGCGGGTCAGTTGACCAAGATGGTCAATCAGATTTGTATCGCCGGACTGGTCCAGGGACTGTCTGAGGGGATGAATTTCGCACAGCGTGCGGGCCTGGATGGTGATCAGGTTTTGGATGTCATCTCAAAGGGCGCTGCTCAATCCTGGCAGATGGAGAACCGCGGTCGAACGATGTTGCGCGACAAGTTCAATTTCGGTTTTGCGGTCGAGTGGATGCGCAAGGACTTGTCGATCTGTCTGGAGGAATCACGCACCAACGGTGCGCGCTTGCCCGTCGCAGCGCTAGTTGATCAGTTCTATGCCGAGGTCCAGGCCCAAGGTGGTGGGCGGTGGGATACGTCGAGCCTGATGAAATTGCTGACCCGACCGTAGCAAGATGACTGAAGAGGTTGCATTCGTCGGGCTGGGTGCAATGGGTGGTCCCATTGCCGGCCATTTGGCTGCGGCAGGGCACACAGTCACTGTCTATAATCGAACCTCCGCCACAGCGGATGCGTGGGTATCAGAATACGGTGGAACCGCTGCTGCGACACTTCAGGAAGCGGCGAAGTCAGCGCGCTTTGTGTTCTCCTGTGTCGGCGGAGACGATGATCTTCGCGCTATCACCACGGGCGAGGACGGTGTGTTCCGGGTCATGCAAACGGGTGCCGTATTCGTGGATCACACCACGACTTCTGCAGAAGTGGCCCAGCAGGTTGGGGAGCAGGCTAAGGCCGATGGTTTCAGTTTTCTGGATGCACCGCTTGCCGGAGGTGTGTCGGGCGCGCAGCGTGGCGTTCTGTCCATCATGGTTGGGGGCGATGCTGGCGCCTTCGAGCGAGCCGCGCCGCTGATGGAGACCTACGGACAAAGTGTTCTGCATTTGGGACAATCTGGCGCAGGCCAATTGACGAAGATGGTCAATCAGATTTGTGTCACAGGGATCATCGAATCACTGGCCGAAGGTATGTCTTTTGCGCAGAGAGCTGGTCTCGATGGGGAGAAGGTAATCGAGGCGATCTCGAATGGCTCGGCCGCCTCCTGGCAGATCGGTGATCGTGCAGCTGCGATGCTGCGGCGGGACTTCAGCGCTGGCGGTACCGTCGAACTCCTGCGCAAAGACCTCGATATCTGTTTGAAGGAAGCGGCGCGAATTGGCGGGAACCTCCCCGTGATAAATCTCGTGCAGTCCTTCTATGAGCAGATCATCGAACGGGGTGACGGGAAACTCGATGCCGCCAGTCTGATCAGTCTTCTGAACGGGACTGCAAGCCCAGATCCCTAATCCAGGCGGAAGACAATCGGGACATCGATTGCGCCGGACGCGGCTTCACCGCCAACCAACGCCGGCAGGAATTGCCATTTGCCGGCAGCGCGACGCGCTGCCTCATCAAGAATCTTGTGGTCGCTGCTTTTCGTGACGGCAACGCGCTGCGCGATTCCCGCACTATCCACTTCGACGCGCAGTAAAACCCGTCCCTCGAGTCCGTACCGGCGTGCCGCCTGCGGGTATTTGGGCGGCCGGTTTCCCGCAACCACCTGAACGCCACGCGTGATGCCCGGTGGTCTGATGACGGGCTGTATTGCTCCAGCGAATTGAACCGGCCTCGTGGATGCCAGTACGGCTTGTTCAACCTCTTCGATCAGGCGCTTTGAGGCCGATTCAGGGGTTGGCGGATCGGCGTCTTCAACGTCCGTCGCCATATGTACATCTTCGCGAGCCGGATCGAGGAGTTTGCTGATCATGGCGGACGCGATAGTGACATCCGGATCGGACGGATCAGACGGTGGTGTCGAAACGGCATCCATTTCAGATTCTGTGATATCAGAGGAGCCGAGGTGTTCAGTTTGCGAGGACAGCGGTTTGCGCTGCGGCAGATGAACAAGAGGGGCCGGTTTCGTCGGCTCAGCGGGCGGGGCTTCCGGCGGAGCGATCGCTGCAATTTGTTGGGGCGTTTCGATTTCAACCGGTGCAACTGCGGCGGTCACGAATGGTGAAGATGAGGAAGGTTTCTGTCGAGGCTGGACGGTTGATCCGAGTTGCACCGCCGCAGCTAGCGGAGACCAAGCCTTTGAAACATTCGTGTATTTGTCCTCCGGCATGTGGTGGGCCGCCGCATGTGGACGCGAGAATTCCAGTGGCGCCGTGCCAGAGATCGTGGTTGAGGTTGGACCCGGTTTGCGCCTAGCCGTCTCGTCCGGTGGCACCAATTCGTTTGGTGTCAGCACGGCAACCCGCGGTGCGGAAGGCTTGGTCATCGCCATTACGGTTGTCGGGATGTGGGTGTTTTCTGGCGGCGGTTCCCCAGCTGGGGCTGCGGGTTCGAGCTCTGCTTCATTGAGAACCACCAGTTCCACCATTATGGGCGGAAGTTCGTCCTGGGATGGTGTCTCATCAAGGGTGGTGATGACAGTCGCGACCGCTACGTGCCCGGCCAATGAAATGGCACCTGCAACTACCCAGTTGCTTGTGCCGCTTATCGGCAGGGCCTTCACGGTGAATGAGTCCCGGAGTCTATTCGGCGCCAAGGCACCACGAAGTCCCCCGCGCTAGTTGATGCCGTAATCGTCTCGACGCCGTAAACGCTGCGCACGATGTCGGATGTCAGGACAGCTTCGGGCAGTCCGTGGTGGGCAATACAGCCGTCATGAATAAGCACGATCCTGTCGCAAAATCGGGCGGCCAGCGTTAAGTCATGGAGGACAGCGACAACGATCCGATTGTCCGTCGCGACGTCCTGCAACAATTCCATGACTTGAAGCTGGTGGTATGGATCGAGAGATGAAACCGGCTCATCCGCAAGCAGGACTTCGGGTTCGACGGCAAGAGCCCGGGCAATGAGGACACGGGCGCGTTCACCGTTGGACAACGATGAAATCACCCGGCTGGATAAATCGAGAACATCGGTCCGAGCCATGGCCGATTCCGTCATCTCGGCATCGGCTTCATTGAGGCCGCTCCACGGGCCCGCATGGGGGATTCGACCAAGAGCTACCAACCGATCGACGCGCAATGGCCAATACACCGGGGCATCGGCCGGAAGATATGCAATCAGCTTCGCGCGAGAAACACGAGGAATAGACATCAGCTCAATTTCATCGAGCGTGACGGCCCCCCGGTCCGGTATCATCAGACCTGTCAAAACACGCAGCAGTGTGGTCTTACCCGCGCCGTTGGGACCGATCAGGCCGACAACTTCGCCACGTTTCGCTTCGAAGTCGACATTGTCAAGAACTTCCCGTCCGCCGAGCGACACGGTCACCCCCTTTGCCGCGAGAGCGCTCATATCAGCGTTCTCCGAGTGCGAACGATCAGGTGGAGAAAGAAAGGTGCTCCAATTAAGGCCGTTACGACGCCGAGGCGCAGCTCGTGCGTTATCGGCAAGAGGCGCGCGGCCATGTCTGCGGCCAAGAGCAGTGCCGCGCCCCCCAAGCCGCTGGCGATCAAGAGGCGGCCTGGTTCGTGACCGACAAACGGCCGTAACAGATGTGGGACGACGAGACCCACAAACCCGATTGCACCGCTAACGGCGACACCTGCGCCGACACAGCATGCAGCGCCAAGAACAACCTGCCCGCGGACCCGGGACAGGTTGAATCCCAAGGATCGGGCTACGTCGTCACCCAGGCTGAGGGCGTTGAGGGGCCGCGCGGCGGTGGCCAGCAATATCCACCCGACTAAGGTCAGCGGCAGGGAGATCCAGACATGAGTGAAGCTGCGGTCGGCCAGCGAGCCAAGTAGCCAAAATACCGCTTCAATCACCGCATAGGGACTGGGGGCGAGATTGAGTGCCAGAGAGATGAGCGCACCAGCAAAGGCATTCACGGCTACGCCAGCGAGGATCAAGGTGAGCGGGCCGGCATCGCGCCCGGCGAGACCGAGCAGCAAGGCGACAGCTATCGCAGCTCCCGTCATCGCGGCAATCGGCACAGCAAGCGACCATTCGGCCGCGATTCCGAAATAAATGACCAGAACGGCGCCCAAGCCGGCACTGCTGGAGACACCGATCACGCCTGGATCGGCCAGAGGATTGCGAAGCAGACCCTGCAGGGCTGCACCTGCGAGGCCGAGACTTCCCCCGACGATGATCGCAAGGAGCGCTCGGGGCAGTCGGATTTCGATGAGAATCAAGCCCAACATCCCAGGGTCATCCCCAAACGACGCCACCAGAGTCCTGATCAATGGCAATGACACGTGGCCAGTTGCCAGCGACGCGATGAACAGCACGAGAACAACGACTGACAGCGCCACCAGCATTGGTGTGGTCCTGGTGCTCGCGAACCTGTTGGCGCCATCCGTCTTGCAGGATGTGACGGGCCGCTTCTCCGAGGTGCGAGACAAGGTCACGGTCTTGACTGCATCAGCAATTCGACCGCCTCGGCGAGCATCGGACCGGAGCACACCCAAAGGCGTGTTGGGACCCGAACCAGCGTTTTGCCTTTCATTGACTTGGCGAAAACAGGGTGGTTCAGCATCTCTTGGGCGATTGACGTGCCGCCGTCTCCAAACGAGCTGAGGATCAATACGTCCGGGTTGGCAGCGATCAAGCGTTCCATCGAAAGAATGGTGGTGCCGGTCACGCCGAGTTCCGCTACCCTGTTTTTGAAGCCAACAATTTCCAGTACGGCGTCCACGGGAGTTTTGCCGCCCGCAGTGTACCCGTTGGGGAGGTAGAACGCGGCAGTGAGCTGGTTTCCGGACGCGGCCTGCTTGGCCCGCTCGAGCCGTCGGTCCATTTCCGAGAGAAGAGCCTCGCCCCGCTCCTGTTCCTCCAGCAGTGCGGCGACTTGTCGGACCTGAGCGCGGATTCCCGGAAAGTCCTCTGGTGAGTCGAGGATGACAATTCGGTAGCCGATTCGGCGCAGGAACTCGACCGATCCCTGCGACGTGAATCGCCCGGCAAATATTAAGTCCGGTTCTAGCGGCAAGATTTCCTCTACTCTCCCGCGGGTCGTGGGCAATTTTCGCGCAGACGCCGCCATGTAGGAGTTGGTAATATCCTGTGAAAGATAGCTGACGGCTGCGATGTTTCCGGGCTCGGCGAGCAGCAAGACGAGCTGATCCGTGCAGAGATTGAGCGAGACGACCCGTTGGGGCTTCGCCGCGCCTGACGGCACGAAACTAATGACAAAGAGGACGGCCGCGAGGATTCGCACCACGTGTCGGATGAAAGTTCTCACGGCCATCGCAGTTCTCTAGCCCTCAATGCACTCTTAGCCATAAGTGCACTCCTAGAATGCAGCCCGCACGCCCGCATAGGCGGCGCGGCCGGGTCCGCCGAAGGTAAGAGCTTCTTCGTAATCGCGCTCGAGAAGATTTTCGCCTCGCACGAAGACCTCGAACCCGGGTTGGACTTCATAGCGCACCACAACTTTCACCAGAGTGTAGCTCTCAAGCCGTACCGCCGCGGAATTGAACGCGGGATCAAATTCAAGGTCCGTACGCTCACCGTTGAATTCGACGCCGACATTCAGCGAGCCCGGGCGATCCTCCCACCAGAAGCCATATTCGGCACTGCCGCTTGCAATATGTTTGGGGCGGCGGACCAGTTCGGATTTGGTGGCATCCTGCCCGACCAACCAAGTGTAGGTTCCTGATAGAGTCAGGTCGTCGTTGAGCGCCAAGGTGCCGGCGAACTCCACGCCATAAATTTCACTTTTGCCAGTGAGATTGACGGCCGTGGTGCCCGATCCTTGTATGAGGTCGGTAATTTCGTTCACGAAGTATGTGACATCCAGGATGGCATTCCCCCCGAGCAAGGATTGCTCGATGCCTGCGTCCCAGCCCTCCGCGGTCTCCGGTGACAGGTTCGGATTGCCCGCGAAATTAGCTGCGAATCCGAACAACTCGAAAATGGTCGGGTTTTTCACACCCTCACCGTAGCTGGTGTGAAGGCGGGTGCCCCAAGGTGAATGCTCGTAAGCTGCCGTCACCCGGTAGGTATCGCTGTCGTCGAAGAATTTTGCATCGTCGTGACGGCCGGCCAGCGATAAATGGATGGAATCAAGAAGGTCGAGGCGATACTCGGCAACGTAGCCCAGAGTCTTGATGTCTCGATCGACATTACTGAATGAGCTCGCCGAGATTACCTTTTCTTCCTCCCGCTCGGCGGCCAAGGTCAGTGAGTGTTCCGCGCCGGCAAACGTCGGGGTGCTGAGCAGAAAACTGGTCTGATAATCGAACTTCTGCTTTTCACCCTCGAACAGGCTGTTAATGGCACCGTTTTGGAGATTGACCCGATGGCTGTTCGTGAAGCCGAACCCAGCTTCGTGGGTCCAGCGACCTTCGAACGTCGAGAGATTCGCCGAGCCTCTGTAGTAGCGCTTGATCGAACTTGTCCGAAAGTCGGCGTCGACGAGACCGACGCCGCCGACGAAGTTGTCTGTTTGGATTTCTGAATCCGTCAATCGTCCGACGAAGTTGAGATCGAGAAAGGAAAATGGAGAAATTCCTGCCTTCAGATGAGCTGTGCGATTGCGATAGCCGTCCTGCTCTCCGTTACCGCGCCGTTCGCTGGCGGCGGAGATGCCGTCGGAATGATAGCCCACGGCGTGTACGGCGATGTGATGATCCTCGCTGCCCGAACGATAACTTGCCGTGCCTCGGAGCGTTTGATGAGATCCAGCCTCAAGTCCCGCTGAGATTTCCGGTTTGCCATGCCCTTTGCGGGTCACGATGTTCACCACACCCCCAATGGCATCGCTGCCCCACAGCGCCGTCTGAGCACCTCGCAGTACTTCGATCCGCTCAATTTCGTGGGCGAGCAGATTCCCGAAGTCAAATTCGGAACCGTTGGCGGGGTCGCCGATCTCAATTCCATCCAGAAGTACCAGTGTTTGATTCGCTTCAGATCCGCGAATCCGGATTTGCGTATTTGCACCGAAGCCTCCCAAACGGTTGACCGCAACGCCCGGCACTTCGCGCAAAATCTCGGCGACGGACCGTTTCTGCTTCCGATCAATGTCATCGCCGGCAATGACAGTTATGGCGCTGCCAACTGCAGCGGACGGAACTGTCACCCGACTCGCGGTTACCACGACCTCCGGCAACATTTGGACTTGAGCTGATAGTGGGGCCGATAGAGGGAGAGAACTTGTGCCGAAGATGGCCGCCGCGACGGCAATTACGCACAGCGGACTCGCAATAGGTTTGTTGACTTGCATTGTTGGCTCCCGAACAGGTTTGTGTTCAACACGTTGAAAGCCGTGTCTCTGCCGAGAGCCGATCGGCAATGCCATGCGCTGTTTGCTGATTTCATCGATAGACCCGTTCGCGACGACACGTTTTCATTCCGTTCGTCGCCACCAACGGATAACCGTCCCGACGAAAAACCCCGTCCACCGGTTGGGCGACGCGTGGTGGCAGGTCTCCTGGCTCGCGAGTCGTTGCTGACGTTCGCCTTCCCGGTTTCCCAGTGGCAATTGTGAACGTCGACTATCCGCTTACAGTTGCGGGGGCAGCCACGGCATTGAACGCACTAGGCGCTCTCACCGCGTTCCCTTTTTATCCCCTACCGAGGAACCATCACGCGTTTGAGCGTATAGATTGGCATTGGGCGAGGCAAGAAACGGGCTTGCGGGAGTTTTGAGCTGTTACAAACCCATACAAAATTAATCGTGGGTATTCTTGTTTGTTGCCAACGAACAAGCATAATCAGGTTGGGCAGACTGCAGCCGGTTGGCAGATAGCATCTACGGTTGCAGCGGAGGCTTGTTGATCGGCTTTGTTCGCTTGGACTTGATTGGTTGTTTGGTGATCCTGCATGGCGATCGTTCAGCGCATGTCTTCCAAGAATGAATTCCTGAAGCAAGTTCAGGTCAACATCATCTTCGCCTTCCAACCGATCGTCAATATCCATACCAGCGATTGCTTCGGTTTAGAAGCGCTGTTGCGCAATCATAAGCTGGTTGGTGTCGAGAGCATTCCGGCATTCTTTGATTACGCATGCGAGTTAGGTGTCTTACATCACGTCGATTCGATTTTGCGTGAAATCGCGGTGCGACGATTTGCCGTACTGCCGTTAAGCGATAACACAATTTTGTTTTTCTATGTTGACGGGCGGCTGTTTGAAAATGCCGATGGCGAACTTGAAGAAACGACAACATTGTTCAATGAGTTTGATCTGCAAACGTAGTCATTCTGTCTTGAATTATCGAAGCCTACGACAATGAATCTGCTCGGTATGTCGGCGATGTCCTGAAGATCTGTCGCGAGCAGGGGTACCTTCTCGCCATCGATGACTTTGACCGGGGATTTGCAGAAATGAAGATGCTTTATCAGCATCGCCCCGACAACGGATCTCAGTGCTATTCAGCGGAACTACGAAAAGGTCGTAGAGACCAATCGACGCGATCACCGAAAACGGGAGTCCGATGCCCATCTCATTCGGAAGTGGATGTCATCGCCACCGACGTTGGATATTCACGCTAGCGGTGACGATGTTCGGGGCGTCATCGCTGCAGATGTCGCCCACACCAGGATTCCGGTATTGAACGATGCGGTGCGGCCGATCGGCGTGGTGGGCAGAGGCCAACTTGTTGAGATCCTTGCCGCCTCCCAAAGTTCAGGCGGTGAAACGAGTTCGGCGAAAACGATCCAGCTTGATCGTCACGCAGTGCGTTGTCTGATCGCAGATATTAACAACGATATCGAGACGATTCTGGAAATGTACGGTGTGGGCAACGACGCGCGCGCAATTTTCATTACCGAGGCATCCACATTCGCGGGATTGCTCGACGCGGATTCATTGGTGCAGTTGCTCAAAGAAGGGTCCTTGGGATCGGCCAGGGATTGGAACGAATTAACAAAGTTGCCTGGCAACAATTCCATCATGCGGTACTTAGCGCAGGCCACGGAGCGAGTTGAAGTCAACACGACATTTATACGGTTAGAGCTTCGGAATTTTAAGCCATTCAACGATGTTTATAGATTTCAGCAGGGAGATCGTGCCATCGTGCTTTTTGCCGAGATATTGCAGAACGCATCACCAGACTCATCGACATTTATTGGGCACATGGGCGGGAACCGGTTCTTTGCAGCGGTTGAGGAAGAGACTCCAGAAGCATCGGAAGCGCTGATACGGAAAATTGTCGATGAATTCGGAGAGGCAGTGGAGAGCCTGTACGTTCCCGAGGACCGCCCCAGTCGCGTAATCGTCGCGCGCGATTCAGTTGGAAAATTCCACCAATATCCGTTGATGGATTGCAGTGCCGCGATGGTTCATCTGAGATCGAACGAGACGCGTCCGGAAGTCGGCAAACTATTGGCTCGCCTCGAAGCGTTGAACGACTTGGCAAAATCGAGTGAGCACCGCATAGCCGCGCGAACTCTCTAGGTCCAGAACACCCACCCCAAGCTCGAAGTAACAGGCCGGGGGACGGCGTTCGAGGACTATTCCGATGGTATCGACATGATGTTGACGAGCCACACTGTGTCGAGATTAGCCATCGCCATAGTTGCCAGTGAAACAATCATCATTGAATTCATTAACTAAATTTGGAAATTCGTTGGAAATGTCATGTAATTATTTGCTAGATTTCATATTAAAGAATACGACCGAATTTGGTAACTGAACGAATCGGAGGCGAGCGTGCCAAGATTGAATGTCTGCACGGGGAAAATCTGGCTTCTAACTCGACTAGTCGCGGTGGCGATCGGCGCAACTGTTTTGACATCGCCGGCTTTCGCGGCAACCGACGGCGATGCGGCTGCGGCGCATGAAGAATTGTTCGCGGAGGCACAGTATCCTTCGGCGTCAACGTGCGGGACGTGCCATCCCAAGCACTTCAGGGAATGGTCGGCCTCGCAACATGCGTATTCCCAGCTCAGTCCTGTTTACTTGGCCCTGAGCAATAAGATCAACGAGTTGTCGAACGGCTCTAACGGTGATTTTTGTCTGCGTTGCCACAATCAGGTTGGCGCCAACCTGGGTGAGGACCAGTTTTCATCTAACCTGACGCGTCATCCAACCTCACGCGAGGGTATCACCTGTGTGGTGTGCCATCGCATGAACAAAAGCTATAATAAGGCGAGCGGTCGTCTTGCTCTGGTTGAAGGTGATCTGACAGCACCTGTATTTGGCCCCTCTGGAAATGCAGAGATGACGCGAGTGTTGTCACTGCCGGGCGAATACAAGGTTGTGACTGATCCAGAGGCTTCCGGCCGGAAAATTCATAGGGAAGCCAAGCAATTCGCTCCTATTTCAAATCCGATGTTCTGTGGCACTTGTCACGACGTGACGTTGTTCAATGGCTTCCGGCTGGAAGAAGCTTTCAGTGAATATCGGACGTCACCAGCCGCGGCCCGGGGCACAACCTGTCAGGACTGTCATATGGGCAAGGAGCAGGGTGTAGCGTCGGGATACGAACATGGCCCCGCTGCGGTCGTCGGTGGGATCGAGACCCAACCCCGCAAGCTCACGAGTCATACATTCGCCGGACCAGACTATTCCGTTATTCACCCTGGAATTTTCCCGCATAACATCGAGGCACAGGAGATTGCGACACTCGAGCAGTGGCTGAAATTTGACCACGAAGCGGGTTGGGGTACGGATGCTTTTGAGGACAATGTCACAGACGACCAGGAGTTTCCGGAGCGCTGGGCCTTTGCGGACGATCGATACGAGGGACGGGATATATTAGAGGTGCAGTTCGAGAAGCTAGAATATGCTCGGCTCAAGCGTCTCGAGGTTTTACGTAATGGCTACATTTTGGGCGATATCGTCACGGAGCGTGCTGATTCTGAGAGTATTGAATTCAAGGTTCAGGTCAGAAACGGTACTGACGGCCACAACGTGCCCACAGGCTTTACGGGCGAGCGTTTAGTATGGCTTGAGGTCACGGTTCGAGATAGCTCCGGAAAGGTTGTCTTTGTTTCGGGTGACCGCGATCCTAACGGTGATCTTCGGGATGGACATTCTTCATATGTCCATGCGGGCGAGGCAGAATTAGATAAATACTTGCTTAGCCTGCAATCATACTTCGTGACGCAAAACGGCCGGGGTGGCGAGATCGAGCATGTCATACCCATCCCTTACCCGATCATTTCACTACCGCGGGTGCTTCCCTCGCCAGTTTCGTTGGTATTTACGGGTGAACCAGCTACGGAGCGGAACCACAAGCGTGGTATCGAACCAAATGGCGAGCGCTGGGGCCATTATGAGGTAGAGCG
>Ga0315339_1003393_pt1 | contig 11232 bp, 8 predicted proteins | sample ASW17metaG_FD_204514 | JGI IMG/M metagenome (GOLD analysis project Ga0315339, IMG submission 204514) | Ammonia-oxidizing marine archaeal communities from Pacific Ocean, United States - ASW #17 | ecosystem: Environmental > Aquatic > Marine > Oceanic | place: USA: California | collected 2016-12-05
CGAAAGGGTCCAGTGGAAGCACTTCGGTCCGGCCCGGTGCGTGCCTGCGGTCAAGAAAGGCTTGCATTCAAGAGAGAAGGAACGTAGAATCGAGGAGGCCAAGATCCAAAATGGAAATCCTGGCTAAGGGGTCCGGGCAACAGCATCCATACTGCGACCACTCCCGAAAGCCGGGGACGACGGTGAGAACAGGTCCTAGCGGGCACCGGCCGGAAGCTGAGCCTGGATATCGCTGCAGCAAGAGCGGTGACCCTGATCTCTCGAACTAGCTGACCGTTGCAGTCGCATCGACGGAAGCCCAAGCGTAAGATTGGGATGGCTTCCAACGAGGTGGTCAAAGCTGGCGAAACTAGTTGCTGGGGGTCAGACGGACAAACGAAAGACCGAGGGAATCGTACTCAAGCTCCGACGGCCAGCTGGATCATATCTGATTTCATGGCGGTCGTCACCACCTGTCACAACGACGCGTCACGCGAGGCCCAAACTGATTCGTTCTCAGGTTCCGTGCGCTCTTAGGTTTCTGTCGCGCGTCTTCTGATGCACCAAGGTTGACTAATCTTTCACTGGAGTGTTCATCGATGAGTTACAGAAAACAGTGGGGAACGGACGAGTTCTGGGGGCTCGGATATGAATGGGACCCGCAATGGTTGTTCACACCGGAGCAGACTAAGCTGCAGGGTCGACTCATCGATCTGTGTGCCAGCACGCTACGCGACAACGCGGTGGAGAGCGACACCGAGTTGCTGTTCCCGCGAAAGAACTTCGAGGCATTGGCGGACCTAGGCCTGCTGGGATTGATCGTGCCGAAGAAGTGGGGGGGGTTGGGGCAGGACCACACCGCTGCCGCCATGGTGGTTGAAACGATTGCCCGCTACGGATGTGCGAGCACCGCAATGTGCTACACGATGCATCTGGCTGCTGTGGCCGCTTGCATGTTTCGAAGCCACGACAACGTCGCTACCGAGAAGCTCATGAGGCAGCTCGATGAGAAAGTTTCGGTCGGAACTCTCTCCTACTCTGACCCCGAAACGGGTTCCCATTTCTGGTACCCCTACTCCTCGGGAGCGGAGTCGGTGGATGGCGGATGGAAAGTGAGGAAGAAGGCTTCCTGGACGACTTCGGGCGGCTTTGCAGATTGGTACGTCGTCCAGACCACCAGCCCGGACTTCGCCGGTGACTATTCCAATTTATCTTGCTTTCTCCTGATGGGTGATCAAGCCAAAGCCAATCCCTCCGAATGGGATGGCCTGGGACTACGCGGTAATCAGTCTGGCCCTATTGAATTTGACAACGTCCTGGTCCCGAAGGATCACCTGATCGGTCCTGTCGGCGACGGCGCCCGCTCGAATGACGAAGTTGTGGATCCTTTCTTCCTGCTGCTTTCTTCAGCCTGTTGGAACGGCATCTCGATGGGACTCATCGACCTTGCCAAGCGACACACGACAAAGAAGAAGCACGTAGATGTGGGCCTGCGGGTCTGCGACTATCCGACGATTCAGGATTATGTGGGTGAAGCCGTCATCGACACCAACACGGCGCGGGCTCTCGTCTTTCAGATGGCCCAGGCCCTCGATCAGCAAACCAACCACTGCGACTGGTCGATTCACGAGGAGCTGACCAACCTACCCAGGTCCGCACTGCTGCACTGGATGTGGCAGGTAAAGTTCGCCGCAGCTAAAAACGTCGCCCATGTCTCCGACAAAATGCTGCACGCTTGTGGAGGGACGGGATACAAGCCCGCGCTCGGCATCGAACGCTACCTGCGAGACGGCAAGGCAGGCTGGGTCATGGGACCGACGAATGAGATCTTGCGTCAGTTCGTAGGGAAGGCGTCGCTGCTCGGGTTCGACGTCTTGGACTACTGGAACCAGTCGCTCAACGAGCGAGTGCTACACAACGAGCTGAAGAAGATGGATAAGACGGCGAAGCGGGAACTGGCCGAGAAGCTTCTGGCAGAGGCCAAGGTAGAAAAGCCTTCCACGAACTGAGCCGCCGTCTTTGTATGCAATAAACGGATTGCAAGTGCCAGAAGCCTTTAGACTAAGGTCGACCAGGTCAGGCAGATACCGTGGTACCAGATCGAGAGTGCCCGCAACAAGTGGCCTCTTCACTCCCGCGTCTTCGCATCCTTCCTTGTCGCACAGAGAGCTCCAAGGACGCTCACTGCAAGAGCTGCCGTGCCCCACAACATGCCACCTATCGTGACAATGGGCCCACAACAAGGCTCCACCAACCCCAGGTCCTCTCCCCCAACGCCGATGTAAGTCCCCGAGAGCAATAGAATAAGGGCCGTAAAGCCGAGAAAGACAAACTTGGCTGTAGAACGACCGAACCAGCTTAGGGCTGCCGTAACACCTATGTAGCCTGCGCAAAAGGCGGCGATCAGGTCTCGACCCACCCCTTGCAGCCACTCGTCTCCCGGTGCGCGGGCATGATCCAAACCTATTAGGAACACGTCAACCAAATACCAAACGAAAACGTAGACCGCCAACGATGTGATTGAGTCGCCGATCTGCTGCAGAAGCGACGGCCAAGGGCTTACCTGGGGGCTTACCTGCGCCTTGTTCATGATCCGCCTTTGGTTGATTGAAGGATCTGCAGTCAATAGCAACGAAATTCTAGCAAGCGGTCTCGATGAACGTATCAAAGAATGTAGCGGCCTCCATCGAGACACCCTGGTAGCTGGGGCCATCGTTTACCAGAACTCCCGTGTATAGGAAAACCGGCGTCGCGCTCGCACACCGGCCAGATCGAACACCGGGCCGGTGATGTAGCGTTGTTCGGGACTCAGCCCCGCACCCGTTTCTTTTCCGGATCGTAGAAAGGGAACCGCACGACGGTCGCGCCTATTCTCTTTTGGTAGCCGTCCAGTTTCCCGACCTCCACCTCCGTCCCCAGCGTGGAGTATTCCAGGGCCATCCGGCACAGGGCGATGTTCTTGTTGAGAATTGGGGAGCGCGTACCACTGGTAACTACGCCCACCTGCCGTCGTCCGACGTGGACGCAGTCGCCTTGTGCGGCCGGCTCGTTGCCCTCCAGCTCTAAACCCACAAGTCGCCGATGAGGGTTCTGCTTTCTCCTGAGGAGCGCCTCCTTGCCGCTGAAGTCCTCGTCTTTGCTCTTAAGGGGTACCGTAAAGCCGATTCCGGCTTCAAAGGGGTCCACCTGGTCATCGAATTCGTAGCCGGCAAAAATCAGCCCGGCTTCGATGCGCAGCATGTCGAGTGCCTCCAGCCCAAGCGGAATCATCTTCTCTGGCCGGCCCGCTTCCCAGAGCGCGTCCCACACCGGCAGCGCATCCTTGGGGTGACACCAGACTTCGTAGCCCAGTTCGCCGGTATACCCGGTGCGTGACACCAAGATCGGGGTACCGTTCATGTCTCCTAGGCGGCCGATGGTAAACCGGAACCAACCGAGCTCGTCCACTTTCAGTTGCGTGGGCGGTGTCCAAACAACCTGCCTGAGGATGTCGCGGCTCAACGGTCCCTGAATGGAAAGGTTGTGGAGTTGATCCGTGGAGGACTTGACCCAAACGCACAACCCCCGCGCTTCAGCCTGTTGCCGGAGCCAGACACCGTCGTAGTCGTCGCCGCCGATCCAGCGAAAGTTGTTTTCTCCGAGACGAAAGACAGTGCCGTCGTCCAGCATCCCGCCTGTGTCGTAGCACAGCGCGGTGTAGACGACCTGCCCCACCGAGAGCTTCCGCACGTTTCGCGTGACAGCCCACTGCAAAAGCTGTTCGGCGTCCGGGCCCAATACTTCGTACTTTCGCAGGGGTGACAAATCCGAGATCACGGCCCGTTCGCGGCAGGCGTAGTACTCTTCGATGGTTCCGTGCGCAGGGAAGCTAGCGGGCAGCCAGTAGCCGCGGTAGTCCACGAAATTGCGAGTTAACGCGGAGGTTCGCGGATGGAAGGCGGTTTCCCGTGTCATTTGTGGATCGGCATCGGCAGTCACGCGGTGCGCTACTCCTTTCGAGAACTGGTGCTTCGCTGGATAGACCCTTACGTGAATGTCGGTGGGATTCCAGCCGTTGGCCAGGTCAATATCATCGGGACAGGCCGAAGAAGCACAGACGAGATCCGTGAGTGCTCGCAGCAGCACATAGTCGCCCGGACGGGACCAGGGCTCATCCAAGAAAAGCTGGTTGTTGGCGTCAATTGCGGTGTTGTAGAAGAAATTGATGGCTGGCCAACCCTGACGAGATGCAACTCCGTACGAACTCAGCAGGCCGTTGAAGTTGTCGGTGCAGTTGGGGTGACCTGGATATCCCATGTCGGCATAGTATTTTGCCGTACAGGCCAGAGCAAAAGTGTCGTGCCGACCCACCGTGTCGCGCACGACCTCAACCAGGGGTTGCATGTCGCCGTCGTAGAACTTCGAGTAAAGACCAGGCCGAGGATAGGCCGCACCCATGAGAGTCCGTGTGGTGGTGGCATCCAGCCCACGTTCCGTACCGTCCTGAAGCCGACGGCTATCAAAGGCCAGAAAATCTGAACACTGTCGGCCGGCAACATCAATGATCTGAATATACTCTCCCGCCTTGACTTCGTAGGTTCGGGCCGTCGCCTTCGAAACCCGCAGGTCGAGACTGGGCTCGGCAAGAAGCGGCAAGACGACCTCGGAGGGTTCAGGCATCAGCGCTCGTCGAACGACAACTCGCAAATCTGTGGGGGGGGACTGCTCATCAACGCGCATTGGGCAACCGGGCGCGGTAACGATGCAGAATACGTTGCGGTCAGCCTTGAAAGTCTCCTGGGTGCCGGCACGGGTCTCTCCGCTGAAAAGCTGCAAGGCCGGGATTTCTCCGGCTTCGACGGCCAATTGATCGAGGAGATGAAGAAGAGCACGAGTGTCTTCTCCGTCTCCTTGCAGCATCGAAGCAAGCCCTTGCGACAGGCTGTCTGCCTTGATGCCCAGCGCTGCCATATCGTTGCTTCCGTCTGGACTCAGGACGACCAGCTCGCAGCGCTGTAGGCCCTCAGGGTCGATGATGGTGGCCTCGTCAGCAGCGTTCAAAGCTAAGGTGATGCTGCCACCGCCCTTCACGCGGTATCGCTCCGTCCCCGGTTCCAGCGGGAGAAGCACGGGCTCGAGCAATCCCGGTCTGCCGGAAGCGGACCGACTCTTGGATACACCCCTCGAGTTCTCGGGCCTCGTCACCATTCGAAACAACTCCCAGGGAGAAACGAGACGTCTGATCGCAGGCGGGGTAGACGTGTCATGTAACCCCTTGCACTCTCGCCGGCTCCAGGGCGGCTGTGGTCAGGTTAAAAGCCCTGGTGTTCTCTTCTCGTCTTGCTGGTTCGCCCGCCGTTCCATTGCACGCTTCCGGCGAGTCAAAACTTTCGATAGACCTTATTCAAGTCCACAAGCGGGTGGCGTGGGGACATCTGAAACTTGACCAGCAGCTCTCGCGCATACATATCTCGATCCTGCTGGTCCTTCGGAAGATCCATATCCTTCGGGACGGTCACCCAACCGTTGATGTTGCGGTCAAAGACCGCCGGTTGACCCTCTTCATATCCAAGATGAACGTCTTCCAGCCAGTTGAGATCTTTCCAACCCATGATCTCGATGTACTTCTTCAAGGCCGGCGTGAGTCGGGTGTAATCAGGGAGGAGATTGACATCGTAGCTATAGCCGATTTGCTGGCCGATCTCTTGGCCACGCTGAGACTGGAAGTCCCCAGTCTCCGTTTTGTTTGCGCCTTTTGTCCGCCGCTGAGTGGCAGTAGCTGTCGTGCTTCCACTTTTCTTTGGCATCGTCTGCGCCTCCTTAATAACGCGTCATGTCAGACCGTCCGACGGTGTACTGAGAACCTGCCAAGGGCACCTGCGCCAGGGCGGAGGCTTCCATGGTGAGTGCGGCCAGATCTTCCGGTTCGAGCGAGTGCACACAGGTCTTACCGCAGGCACGTGCCAGCATCTGGCACTCGATAGTGAGGGTGTGCAGAAAGTTATAAACACGCTCGGCGGCCTCATCTGGGTCGAGGCGCCTGCGCAGTTCCGGATCCTGGGTCGCCACTCCGACCGGACAACGACCGGTGTGGCAGTGGTAGCAATAACCGGCCTCCACTCCTACTTCTTCCTCGTAGTCGGCCTCGGGGATATCTTTGTTGCAGTTCAACGCCATCAGTGCTGAATGTCCGATCGAAACGGCATCGGCACCCAACGCAAGGGCTTTGGCTATATCACCACCGTTGCGGATTCCACCGGCATAAATCAGAGAGATCTCCCCTGTTTTGTTGACGTCGTCGAGAGCCTTGCGCGCTTGCCGAATCGCGGCAATGCCTGGCACGCCGGTTTCTTCGGTAGCCAGATGGGGGCCGGCGCCGGTCGAACCCTCCATGCCGTCCACGTAGATGCAATCGGGATCCGTCTTCGCAGCCATACGTACATCGTCGTATACACGGGCAGCGCCCAGTTTCAATTGAATTGGGATCTCCGCGTTGGTCGCCTCGCGGATCTCCTGTATCTTGAGGGCGAGATCGTCCGGCCCGAGCCAGTCCGGGTGACGTGCCGGGGAACGCTGATCGATTCCTGCCGGCAGCGAACGCATCTCCGCCACCTGGTCGGAAACCTTCTGTCCCATCAAATGTCCGCCGAGACCAACCTTACAGCCTTGACCAATAAAGAATTCACAGCCATCCGCAAGGCGGAGGTGATGTGGGTTGAAGCCATAGCGCGATTGTATGCACTGGTAAAACCACTTCACCGAGTAGCGACGCTCATCCGGGATCATCCCTCCCTCGCCAGAGCAGGTTGCCGTTCCCGCCATCGTAGCTCCGCGCGCCAGAGCCGTTTTCGCCTCGTAGCTCAACGCGCCGAAACTCATGCCCGTAATATAGACCGGAATATCAAGCTCCAGCGGCCGTTTGCATCGAGGACCCAGCACCGTCTTCGTATCGCACTTTTCACGATAGCCTTCAATCACAAAGCGCGTCAGCGTGCCGGGCAAGAACGTCAGATCGTCCCAACTCGGAATCTTCTTGAAGATGGAAAACCCTCGCATCCGATAGCGGCCGAGTTCGGCCTTGATGTGTATGTCGTCAATCACCTCAGGAGGGAAGATCGAGCTACGCCCTAAGTTGTGTCTGTCTCGTCTGGAATGTCGCGCTTGCTGCGATCCGCTTGCCCGGCTAGTCATCACACTTTTTCCTTCCACCACGGGTCATTGCCTGGTGCGCTAAAGCACCAGTTTCTTTTCCATCGGTTCGAGGCTGTCGTAGTTCCACAACTTCCTGCCAGCCACGATCTTAGTGATGTTTTCGATCCCCCGGGGCGCTGCCAGCCCGTAAAGAGAAAGCTTGCGCCGGAGCCACTCGACATCGAGGTCGGTCATTTCGCCGTCGACCGCATCGACGCCAAGACTGGCAATCGTCCCACCAACATAGATCGTGCCGTCGTACATGGAGTCGCCTAGATTCGTGCCAGCGTCACCCAGAATGATCATACGTCCGCGTTGCATCATGAAGCCACTGAAGGTACCGCTGCGTCCGCCGACGATGATGGTGCCACCCTTCATGTCAATGCCGGTTCGACCGCCGACATCACCCTTGCAGACGAGATCACCACCGCGGATGGCCGCCCCGAACGTGGAACCCGCGTTTTTCTCGATTACCACCGTCCCCGCCATCATGTTCTCGGCACACGACCAGCCGACTCGGCCGGAGATTCTCACATTGGGACCATCGATTAGGCCGACGGCGAAGTACCCTAGGCTGCCCTCGAAAGAAAGCTCAAGACGATTGAGGATGCCAACGCCGAGCGAATGCTTCGCACCTGGGTTCTTGACCACGATCCTGCCATATCCCTCGCTTATTAGTTCCCGAATCCTATCGTTAATCCGTGTTGTGCTGTCGAGTTTGGCTGCATCCAACTCGGCCCGCTTGTTGAAGTCGACCTCATAGGAAGAAGGATAGGTAAAGTTCTCTCCTTCCTCGGGGGAGAAGAACATCTGTTGCGTGCGCCCTGCGAGCCGCTCAGTATGCATCCCCACGCCGTCGGAGGGCTGTTCCGGTTTTAGTTGTTCCATACGCGTACCTCCCCCTCGTAGGGATCATAGGTATCTATCTCATGCGGGAAGATGGAGCGGATCGCGATCTCTTCTGACGCCAGCGCGATCAATGCGTCGCTCTCATACAGTACCAGTGGCTTGGCGGCCATCACATCTTTGGCGATACCTAGCTTGTCTTGCGTAGCGACCATGTACGTAAATACACCGTCAAGTTCGGAGATTGACCGATGCATGGCCTCGTTGAGGTCGCCGGCACGGTCCATCTGGTCCGCTAGATACACCGCGATCAACTCAGAATCACAGTTGGACATGAAACGATGGCCACGGCGCTCGAGAGCACGTCGGGAATTCCAATAGTTTGTGAGTTGACCGTTATGTACCACCGATACATCGCTGAAGGGATAAGCCCAGTAAGGATGTGCCGATCGAATATCCACGTCCGATTCCGTCGCCATGCGCGTGTGGCCGATAGCGTGCGTACCCTCGAAATTACTCAACCGATATTGAGTAGACACCAAATCGGCGTCGCCTAGGTCCTTGATCAGTTCGAGTGAATGCCCAATCGATAAAATCTCAACGTCCTCAATGTCCTCAACGTAGTTTGCGAAGCGCCGCAAATCACCATCGAAACGGAACACATAGCGGTAGGTGTACTCAGTAACTTTTTCTACCGATTCAACTTCGGCATCCATCTCGGCCATGCGCTCATCGACAGCGCCTTTGCGTTTCTCCATTAAGCGGAAAACATCAAATCCCCTATTTACATCTTCTTGTTCAGCCACCTTGAAGCGCATGATGTACTGGTCAGCTTTGGGCTCACCGTAAAGCGCGAGGCCGGCCGAGTCGGGACCGCGATGCTTGAGCGCCTGCAGCATCAGGGTCAACTCGTGCCCTATGTTGGCGCTCTCGCCCCGATGCATCACTCCGGCAATTCCGCACATTGTGCTGCTCCTCGTCCGTCAGGGTAGGCAGTCCATATAATTCTCGACATCCCACTCGGTGGTGGTGGCCAGAAACCGGTCCCACTCGTCACGCTTGTATTCCATGAAGACCTTGTACATCTCGCCCGGCAACGCCTCCTTGACGATCTCATCCTGCTCGTGGGCGTCGAGTGCCTCGCCTAACGACATAGGGAGCGCTGGGCACTCCGCTTTGACCTCATCGATAACATCGTAGACATTGCGCACCTCCTGCGGGCCCGGGTCGAGCTTGCGACTGATCCCGTCGTCAAGCGCCGTCAGCAGGCCGGCCGCCAGCAAGTAGGGATTGTGCATCGAATCGGCGACCTTGTACTCGAATCGTCCGGGCGCCGAGTTGCGCACAGCCGTGGTGCGATTCTGATAGCCCCAGTTCGCGTACAGCGGAGCCCAGAAGCCGAAGTCCAGTAAGCGCCGATAGGAGTTGACCGTTGAGCACCCGAGCACCGTGAGGCCGCGAACGTGCTCCAGGAGCCCGCCCATGGCATAGAGACCCGTCTGGCCCGGTTGTCTGGGGTTGTCGGTGTCTGGCAGGAAGGTGTTCTCGCCGCCTTGTGTGAAGCGAAAAACCTCGTCCATTCCTGGGAGGGGCTCGTTCCCAATCGGGTTGACCTCGCTCTCGCCGCCGCGCCACAACGAGATGTTCGTATGGCACGCATTGCCCGACACGTTCATGAACGGCTTCGACATGAAGCAGGCGATGATATTGTGCTCACGCGCCACCTGCGCGCAGACTTGTCGGTATGTCGTCAGCCGATCGGCATTCCGCAGCGCCTCATCGAACGTGAAGTTGAGTTCGAGTTGGCCCGGCGCGTCCTCGTGGTCTCCCTGGATAATGTCAAGCCCCATCGCGCGGCTATACTCGATGACCTTCATGTAAACCGGCCGCAGCGACTCGAACTGATCGATGTGGTAGCAGTAAGGCTTGCTGAAACCGCCGGCCGGTTTCCCGTTCTCATCGCGCTTTAGCCACATCATCTCGGGCTCGGCGCCGACACGTAGGTTTAGGCCGTGCTTCTTGTTGAAGTCCTCATGGATGCGCCGAAGATTGCCCCGGCAATCCGAAGTGAGAAACGCGCCTGGATTGTCTGCATGTTCACGGCCACGGAACAACGTACAAAACACGCGAGCGACCCGCTTGTCCCATGGAAGCTGAACGAACGTTTTCGGCTCGGGAATGCCGACCAGTTCCCACTCCTCAGGGCCGTAGCCGATGTACCTTTTGGAACGGTCAATAAAAAGGTTCGCGGTCGAGCCATAAACTAGTTGGAAGCCGCGTTCAGCGAATTTCTCCCAGTGATCGGCGGGAGCCCCCTTGCCCATGATGCGGCCGGTGACCGACACGAATTGGTAATAGATATACGTGATCCCAAGTTCGTCAATCTTCTTGCGGACTTCGTTGACGAGCTTGGCTCGACCAGGCGCCTCAACAAAACCTTCTATGTCGAGCATATTCTTCTCCCCGGCACAGGCTAACACAACGGAGCTCTCTAGCCGCCTGGATGGGCATCAAAATGGCCCTGGTCAGCTTGAGCGGCCCATGGGCGATTCCCCTGCTCTGCGTTCGAGCTCCCTGGACCGCCACGACCGTAAGCTCTAGTCGCAGGCTTCGTCGATCTTGTGAGGCGTACAGATAGTGGGATCATCGAGCGCGGCCACAGTCTGTTTGCCACACAGAGAACGCTTGCGGCCTTCGTTCGTCGCGCAACAAATGAGCAGCCGAGAACCTCGGGGCAACGGGGCGATCTAGTGACGTGTCCCAGCCCGTAGACGACACCGATGCCCCCGGCGCCCACCCTCTCGAGGATGTTGCAGTGCTAGATGGTTTGGCCGATCATGCCGGTCCGATTCTATCGTGAACCGTTGAGTGCGTGTTGTGGTTTTGTTGAGTCGGGCGGCGGTATTTGCGCTGGTGAGGGGCCGTCCAACGCCGTTTCACGGCTGATCTCGGGCGGGCCGGTAGCGGCAGAGAGGCGTGGTGCGAAGGGGATAGCAAGAGCCGAGCACGGCTCGGCACGCCACGGGCGTGCGCCACGACAGGTACCGTTTCGCGGCTAGATTGCAGAGGGAGCCATAGCTCTGGGTGCGCGGGTCGGGCTGGTTATCAGGTACCATGTTTACCGATCAGTTGGCAGCCTACGTCGGCCGCCGAGAAAGCTCATGAACTCAGTTGGACCTCCAAAGCGAAGTCTTCCGGAACGCCTGGCGTCGGGACCAGTCATCTGTGCGGAGGGCT
>Ga0315339_1003394_pt1 | contig 11226 bp, 13 predicted proteins | sample ASW17metaG_FD_204514 | JGI IMG/M metagenome (GOLD analysis project Ga0315339, IMG submission 204514) | Ammonia-oxidizing marine archaeal communities from Pacific Ocean, United States - ASW #17 | ecosystem: Environmental > Aquatic > Marine > Oceanic | place: USA: California | collected 2016-12-05
TGACGCACCTGTACACGGGCGCGCCAGGCAAGGTGCTGGACGCCAATCGCAACGTGCTACCGGAGTTGGTCGACGCGCGGACCCGCGGCGTGGGGTTCGACCCGGCGCATGGACGCTGGAACATCAGCTTCGAGGTCGCCAAGCGGATGATGGCGCAGGGCATCTTGCCGGACAGCATCAGCACGGACATCACGAAGCCGGGGCGCCTCAGCATCGTGAAGTCCATGACCCACGTGATGAGCAAGTTTCTGGCGCTGGGGTTTTCGTTGACGGATGTGATTCGGATGAGCACGTACGTGCCGGCGGGGTTCGTCCACATGCAGGAAGAGCTGGGAACGCTAGCCGAGGGGACCACGGCGGACATCGCCATCTTGTCGATCGCGCAGGGCAAGTGGACGTACGAAGATGCCGATGGGGCATCGCTTGCGGGGGATACGGCGCTGGAGCCGGTGTTGACGTTCAAGGGCGGCGAGCAGCACTCGGTCGACTATGGGCCGTTCCCATGGGGCTGGCTGCCAAACCGGGGATAGGGATCTGGTAGATCGCGGGCGAATTGCAGAGCGGTTTCGAGGTCGCCGACTTCGAACGTGCCGTCCGTGATAGCGTCAGCGATGGTTTGGTTCATTTGACCGATCCACTCCCCGGGCCCGCCGCCAAAGAGGGCCATCAATTCGTCACGATCGATTGGTGATGTGGGCCGCAGACGCACGATCGCGGGCAGGGCGCCGCAAGACTTCGGCCGGGCCTTGTTCGTTGTCGCTTGAAGCGGCCAGCGTCTAACTCGCCAGCGCGCCCCCGTCGACGAAGATGTCGGCGCCGGTGAGGGCGTCGGCGTCGGGACCGGCGAGGTAAACGCAGGCACCGGCTACGTCGGCCGGCGTGATCTGGCGATGGATGAGGTTGTCGACGCTGGTGGCGCGGGCGGGCGCGCCGGGCTCGGCTTCGGTGGCCACCCTGTTGGGGGTGATCGAGTTCACGCGGATGTTATGGGGCGCGAGTTGGATGGCGAGCGAACGCGCGAGGTGTAGCGCACCGGCCTTTGCGGCGGGGTAGGCGGTGGCGTTGGGCCGTCCCTGATGGCCGGAGGTCGACGAAATATTGATAATGCGCCCGCCTTGGCCGTGCGCAACCATGGCGGTCGCGACGTACTTAGTAACCATAAACACGCTGGTCAGCGATACGGCGATGACCCGGTGCCATTCGCTCTCCGGCGTGTTGAGGATGTCGGTGCGGTCTACCACGCCGACGTTGTTGACTAGGATGTCAATCTGGCCCCATTCGCTGACGACGCGCCCCACCATTTCCCGAACGCTTTCGCCGCTGGTGACGTCGCAACGGACGGCCAGCGCGGCGCTGGGGTGTGCGGCGTTGATGGCGGCGGCGACGGACTCGGTGCGCTCTTCGAGGATGTCGACGATGGCGACGTGCGCGCCTTCGTCGGCGAACCGTTGGGCGATGCCCGCGCCGATGTTGCGGCCGGCGCCGGTGACGATGGCGATCTTGTTTTCGAGTTGCATGGTGCACAGCTCCGCTGATGCTTGTTGGGAGGGTCGGCGCAGGGCGCATTATCGCCGCATCCGTCGCGAGCCAGGGAAGTCGTCGTTAATCTGCGTGATCTGGGACTTGGCAGGTCGAATCGAGCACCCCATAATGGAAGCTCGGCGATATGCCGTAGAAAGGGGGTGATCAATAGTGATAAGTTCATTACCTAGCACTGCTGCGTCGCCCGCTGCCCATCGTTAGGAGCTTCGACTAGGTCGAGTCGGGCTGCTCGCGATTTGCGGGACCTACCGTGGGTCTCGCGGAGGGCGCAGCGAGTGTGACCCCGAGTGATCGGGGTAAAGGGAAGGGCGCCTCGTCCGTTTATCGGACGGGGCGCCCGATGCTTTTAAGCACTGCCGCGCTAGCACGACGCTCGGCGAACGTTGGAGGATTCAGCAATCGCTCTGAGGGTGGGATAGAATCGGTCCTTGAGTGATTTCGCCTGAGCTTGGAGACCGCATATGTCGGTGAAGATAGGCGCGTCGGGAGCGTCGTTGGCCGCGCGCGAGGGTCGTGAGACTTTCTTGCGCTACATCGACACGCTCGAAGAGATCGGGTGGGACTCGGTGTGGTTTTCGGACCGCATCGTTGGCCCCGCATGGCGAATGGATCCGATGGCGGGCATGGCGATCACGGCGGGTCGCACGGAGCATCTGAAGTTTGGGACCAGCGTGTTGATCATGTCCGTGCGCAGTCCGGTGACGACAGCGCGCGAGCTGGCGACCATCGACCTACTGGCGCCGGGCCGACTGGTGGTGGGGGTCGGTGTGGGGCAGGAATCGCCGGTCGAATATGACGCAATGGGCGTGCGCAAACGCGATCGTGGCAAGCGGTTGGATGAGGCGATTACGGTGATGCGGCGCCTGTGGTCGGAGGACAAGGTGACGTACGAGAGCGAGTTCATCAAGCTCGCAGACGCGAGTATCTCGCCGCGGCCGGGCCGCGCGAACCCGCCCGTATGGATCGGCAGCCGGGCGGAGGCGGGATTGCGACGCACGGGGCGGTTAGGCGATGGCTGGCTTCCAACGCAGCTGACGCCGGACGAGGTGCGCTTGGGGATCGAACGTATTAATGAGTATTCTGCCGAGGCGGGCCGCTCCATTCCGGACGACCATTTCGGGCTTCAGGTGGGCGTGTACGTGGTGGAGAACGGGAAGGTACCTGACTACATAAAAGAGAAATATCTGTTGCAGCGTCGATCGGACGTGACGCCCGAGCAGATCAACTTGATGGGCACGCCGGACGAAGTGATTGAGCGAATGAAGAAGTTCATCGACGCTGGGGCCACGAAGTTCGTGTTCAACCCGGCGTGTGGCGTTGACGAGTTGTTTGAGCAGTTGGACTTGGTGGGCAGGACGGTTGTGCAACCGTTCCATCAGAAGCTGGTGCCGCTCCCGGTTTAGGTAGTGGGGACCGGCGAGAGATTCCTCGCCGCGGGACTCGCTCGTAATGACAGGAGAGGCGGAGAGCAATAGGGAAGCATGAAAGTCGGCATCATCAACGTAACGGGCTACGCCGGGATTGAGCTGGCCCGTATCTTGCACAGGCATCCCGAGGCTGACGTGGTCAGCGTCACGGGGCGCAGCGCGGCTGGCAACGAACTGGGCGACGAGCTGCCGCACCTCGAGCGGCTGGGCATGACCATCGAGCCGGAGATCACGAAGAGCGTGGACATCGTGTTCTCGGCGCTGCCCCAGGTGGCGAGCGCCGAGGCGTGCCTACCATACGTGCGTGACGGGATCAAGGTGGTGGACATCAGCGCGGACTTTCGTCTGCACGATTCGCAGGAGTACCTGACGTGGTACGGCAAGGAGCACCCGGCGCCGGACCTGCTGGAGAGGTCGGTGTACGGTTTAACCGAGCTCGACCGCGAGGGGATCGCTGGCGCGAATCTCGTGGCGAACCCGGGTTGTTTTGCCAACGCGGCCTTGCTGGCCATGGCGCCGGTGGTGGCCGAGGGGCTGATCACGGAGCAGGCGATCGTCGACGGCAAGACCGGCGTTTCGGGGGCAGGCCGCGCACCGAGCATGGTGACGCATTTCAGCGAGGTTAACGAGAATGTCATCCCGTACTCTGTGGATGGGCATCGCCACCTCCCGGAAATGACGCAGGAACTCAAGCGTGTGCGCGCGGGGTACGAGCCGAAGCTCATCTTCATGCCGCACCTGGTGCCCATGACGCGCGGTATCTTTGACACGGTCTACGCGGAATTCGTGGACGGCGCGTTCGACTCGCCTGATCAGGCGAAGGCGCGGGTGACGGAGGTCTACCACGACTACTACGCGGACGAGCCGTTCGTGAAGGTGGTCAGCAAGCCGCCGCAGACCAAGCAGACGTGGGGCAACAACGATTGCTTGATCTACCCGACGGTGGATAGCCGGACGGGGCGTTTGCTGGTTTTTGCGGTTCTCGATAACCTGGTAAAGGGAGCCGCCGGTCAGGCGGTGCAGAACATGAACGTCATGTTTGGGATCCCCGAGACGATGGGTCTGGAGCAGATCGCCGTCTACCCGTAGCTGCGCCGATTTCGCGCATGCCGCTGCGCGCACCGCGTGCTCCCATCGTCTAGCGGCCTAGGACGCCACCCTTTCAAGGTGGAGATCGCGGGTTCGAACCCCGCTGGGAGCACCAATCCTTTTCCGTCCGTTGTGACCTGCCGCTGGTGTCGCGAGGCCTCGATTGCCCGCCCAGCGCCCCTCTGGTACGGTGCGGCGCGCGGCGGTAGGCCGCGAGGGGTGCAGACCATGGAGATGCGCGAGGCGCTGGGGATTTTCGCGGGAAATCGCGACGGGGCAGTCGCGATGGTTTCGAGCGGGCAGACCCCCACGATGTGGGAGATGGGCCACGAGCCGCAGACGATGTATTTCACGGGCATGTCCTACTCAGCCGCAAGTGCGTTAGGTTTCGCGATGACGCGCCCGGACCTCAAGACGGTGGCAGTGGAGGGCGACGGCGCGATGCTCATGGGCATGGCGAATTTGGCGACCATCGGTCGCTACGCGCCGAAGAACCTGACGGTGCTGGTGATGAACAACCAGACGTACCTGGGTTCGTTCCAGGGCTACCTCGACTCGGCGACGGTGTCGACGGACCTGCCTGCGGTGGCGCGGGCGACGGGCTTCACGTACGCGGAGACGGCCGACACGCCGGAGGACTTCGATCTCGCGATCAAGCAGGCAATGGCCACGGACGGACCAACGATGGTGGTGGCGAACGTGGACCAGACACGCGTGCTGGACGTCGATAAGCAGGCGACGCGCCCCGACCGCACCGATTTCGCGATGGAGTTCGACCGCTGGGTGGACGATCACCCGCTGGCGGCGAACCACGCGCCGATAGCGACGGTTCCGGCGCAGGCGCGGCACACCGGCAATCGCTTCGGCAAGTCAGCGGGCCCGCGCATCTACGCCGCGCTGAAGAAGGCGGGGATCGATTTCATCGTCTACCTGCCAGACGGCGAGTTGTACCCGGTGCTTGAGGAGGCGGAGTACGACCCGCAGATGCTGACCGTGGCGTGCAATCGCGAGGACGAGGGGATCGCCATTGCGGGGGGCGCGGCGCATGCGGGACGCAAGCCGGCGGTGCTCATGGAGGGCACGGGCGTCGGTTTCTCGGGGCTCATCATCGCCCATGAGATCCTGAGCCGTGTGCCCATGCTGATCCTGTCGAGTCACTCGCAGGAGATGGGCATCCGCTTGCCGCATAACGACATCGCGACCATGGTCAACGAGCCAATCCTGCGGGCGCTCAACATCCACACGGTGGTGCTACGGCACCTGGAGGACGCGGAGCTGTATATCACGGAATCGCAGCGTTCGGCGCGAGTGCTGCGCCAGCCGGCCGCTGTGGTGATTCCGCCTCACGTGATGGCCGAAGCGGATTAGCGTTTATCCACTTTTCAGGAGTGACCCATGAGATACGGCGCGGTGTTTCCCCAGACGGAGATCGGCGATGACCCCGGCGCGGTGCGCGCATATGCGCAAGCCATCGAGGAGATGGGGTACGAGTACCTGCTGGCGTACGACCATGTGTTAGGGGCTGATACATCAGTACGTCCGAACTGGACGGGCCCATACAACGCGGAGACCAATTTCCACGAGCCGTTCGTGTTGTTCGGCTATCTGGCAGGAATTACGCAGCGGATCGAGTTGGTGACGGGGATCATCATCCTGCCTCAACGCCAGACCGCGCTGGTCGCCAAGCAGGCGGCTGAGGTGGATGTGCTCAGCGGCGGCAGGCTGCGGCTGGGGATCGGCATCGGCTGGAACGACGTGGAGTACGAGTCGCTGAACGAGGACTTTCACAATCGTGGCAAGCGCAGCGAGGAGCAGGTGAAGGTGTTGCGCGAGCTTTGGACGAAGCCGGTGGTGACCTACGAGGGGCGCTGGCACCACATCGACGCTGCGGGGATCAAGCCATTGCCGGTGCAGCGCCCAATCCCAATCTACTTCGGGGGCGGCCGCACAGACGGCGTATTGCGCCGGATCGCGAAGCTTGGCGACGGCTGGATGCCGCAGACGCGACCCGATGACAATGGGCGTGCGCTGGTGGAGAAATTTCGCGACTTCGTTGCCGAGGCCGGTCGTGAGCCGTCGGACGTGGGATTGGATGCCCGCGTCAGTGTGCTGGAAGGCATGGACGTGGCGCTCGTCAACGCGGAGCAGTGGGATGACATCGGCGCACGCTACGTGGGAGTAAATACAATGAAGGCAGGGTTTACAACCGTGGATCAGCACTTGAACGCGCTGCGCGAGTTCAAGGAATCGGTAAGCTAGTGTTGGGCTGATGAACCTGAGAGTGAGCCAACCGGAAAGGCGATCGCTCACAGCGACTTCGGCGATACGATACGCGGCCGCAGGCGATGGTGGTGTCTGTACATCCGCGCCGGCCCATTACCCCCGGCGCCTGTCATGAAGAACGACGACGATGACGAAGTGCTCACGGACGAGGCGACGGTATTCCAAGCAACGCCAGAGGACCAGAGGAGAGGTAGGGCATGCCGACGGTCGAGACTCTGCTACATGGGTACAGCATCAACGCGGATTCCGGGTCGTTCGGCTTCTGTGCGATTACGCTAGTGCGCGGCGAGAAGCTGACGCTGGTGGACTCTGGGCACGTGGGACGAAGGCGATTTCTCATAAGCGAGCTAGCCGCGCGCGGTCTCACGCCCGCGGACATCGACGTCACGGTGGTGACGCACGCGCACTGGGACCACGCGCAGAACTTCGATCTGTTCGATGCGCCGTTGTTGATTCACACGCACGAACTGAAGTACGCGCGCAAGCCTCACGAGAACGACTGGGCGACGCCGCGCTGGACGGCGGCGATGCTGGAGTTCGAGTCGCGCGTGGAGCAAGTGGAGGAGGGCTACGAGATCGAGCCGGGGGTGCGCATCATGCATACGCCCGGCCACTCGGCGGGGACGGTTGCAGTGATCGTCGACACGGACGCAGGAACCGTAGCGGTCACGGGCGATGGCATCCAGTCCGCGCAGGCGGCGCTGAGCCGGACGAACGCGCTGGTGTTCTGGAGCGAGGCCGACGCCCGCCGGAGCATCGATCGCGTGCTGGAGACGGCGGACACGATCTATCCGGGGCACGATATTCCGTTTAGGGTGCTCAGGGCGGGGGGCGTGGACTATCTGGTTCCGAAGCAGCTAACGCTGACGGGGATAACGCCGGAGGAGCCGGGCGTCACGCTGGATCCGACTCCTCAACCTTCGTTCGTCATGCCAGGGATTACCGGGCAAACGCTTGAGCGACTCGACTAGATTTCGCTCACGACTGCCTACAAGGGTGTTGGGGCTTCATTGCCGCCTATTGGGGCTGGAGTTGTAACGTCTGCCGATCGAGCTTTGGCGAGCCGACCGAAAACGAGGGGTGGCATATGAGCGTGGTCAAGATAAACGCGATCGAAGTCTCGGAAGGGAATGGCCCGGAGCTGGAGCAGCGGTTTGCCGCTCGCGCTAAAGCGGTCGACGGCATGCCGGGATTTGAGGGCTTCGAGTTGCTGCGCCCCGTAGAGGGTGAGACCCGTTACTTCGTGTACACGCGTTGGGCAACCGAGGACGATTTTCAGAATTGGCTTAACAGTCAATCGTTCCAGCACGGCCACGCGGGCGCGAAGGCTGACACCGGTCCGCGCCCGGTCGCCGCGGGGTCGTCGTTGTTGTCGTTCGAGGTCGTGGATCTGTCGTAGGGGTATCGCGGGTGGGTCCCGTGGCGTGGTTGTTCGGCGTGCGTCATGTCGAATCCGGCCACGAGGCCAACCATCAGGTTTCCTTGGAACGCCTTGATCGACGTTGAACGCGGCATCTGCTCGATGCTCGATTCTGTTGGCCACTCGGACGCGCGATGAGCGGCGCGGTTGGCGGGGATCGACCTGGCGCAAGCCGCTGCGAACGGCTATTGTTGCTAAGGTTCGCTCGATTGCACGCAGCCAGGAGGCGACTGATGGAACCATTGACGTTGGACGAAGCCAACCAGATGCTGGCGGGGGCCGTGGCCAAGGCCAAGGCGATGCAGATCAACCCCTGTTGCGTTGCGATCTTGGACCCACGTGGCGACCTGATCGCGCTTAGCCGCATGGATGGGGCGCTGTGGCGGTCAGTGCCGATCTCTCAGGGCAAGGCCGCGGCGTCGGCAGCGTTCGATACGGCCAGCGGGGACCTCACGGAACGCTGGGGCACGCCAGTGGTGCGCGGGCTGTCGATGATGGAGAACGGCCGGCTCATCCCGTGGCAAGGCGCGCTGCCCATCCGGCGCAAGGACGGCATCATGTTGGGCGCCATCGGGGTCAGCGGGGCCAAGTCGAACGAGGACGAAGAGGTCGCGGCGGCCGGTCTCGCCGCGGCGGGATTTTAGTCTTGTGGCGAGCGCGAAGCGGCGGAGCGTGATCCGCTCGGGTGGGGACCAGGGATGGTAGAAGCGTTCAAGCTGAAAGAGGACGACGCGGTGCGCGTGGATGCGAAGCCGCTGCGGGAGGCGACGACAGCACTGTTCGTGAAACTCGGCGTGTCCGAGGACGACGCGGTCCTGGCGGCGGACGTGCTGGTGACGGCGGACCTGCGCGGCGTTGACAGCCATGGCGTGTCGAACATGCTCAAGACATATCTCGATCGCTATGGGGACGGGACACAGAACGCGAACCCTAACTGGCGCGTGGTAAAAGAGCGCGCGTCAATCGCCAACATCGACGGGGATCTGGGGTTGGGGATCATCGTGGCGCCGAAGGCTATGGAGATCGCGGTGGCCAAGGCCCGTGAGACGGGCGTTGGGGTGGTGACGGTGACGAACTGCGGTCACCTGGGCATGGCGGCGTACCACGCGATGCTGGCGCTACCCCACGACATGATCGGCGTGTGCATGACGGCGGCGGGCGCACAGGTGTTGCCGACGTTCGGTCGCGAGCCCCGGCTGGGCACGAACCCGTATGCGATCGCTGCGCCCGCGGGGGTTGAGCCAGCGTGGGTGTTTGACATGGCGACGAGCATCGTGCCGGTGAACAAGGTGCGGAACGCCTACCGTATGGGGTCGACGCTGCCGCCGGGCCATATCGCCGACGCCGAGGGTAGGCCGATCATGGAGCCGGTGCCCGCGCCGAAGGATTTCAATCTGCTGCCCCTGGGCGGGACGCGCGAACAGGGCTCGCATAAGGGTTACGGACTGGCGAGCGCTGTGGAGATCCTGTGCTCGATCATGTCGGGCGGCGGTTGGGCGACGACCAACCCGCGCTGGCGGTTCCGCCACTATCTGGCCGCGTACGACCCGGAGGCATTCGGCGAGCTGGCTGAGTTCAAGGCGAACATGGACGGGTACATCCAGGACCTGAGAAGCACACCGCCGGCGCCGGGACACGATCGCGTGCTGGTCGCCGGAGATCCGGAACGCGAGATGTTCGAAGAACGCACGGTGAAGGGCATCCCGCTGCATAGAGAAGTCGTCGACTGGTTCAAGGCGACGTGCGCGGAATTCGACGTATTCTGCGGGATATAGCACTCGCAAACAAATAACAAAGAGGGAGAGAAGCATGTTTGTTGTTCGGAGGATCCACCACGCGAAACCGGGAACGTCACGCAAGTTAGCGGCGGTGCTGGCGAAGATTGGGGAGATGTACCTGGAGTCGGGCGACCGTAAGCCCTCACGCATCTACACCAGCGGCGGGTCGGTCCCGGGGCCGCTGAACACGGTGTATATGGAGTGGCTGGAAGAGGCGCTCATGTCGCCGTACCGGCCGGACCTGGCCAAGCCAGAGCCGGAGAACGACTTGTTCGCGCAGTTGAGGGAGTTCGAGGCGTCATCGTCGGAGATTGAGTTTTACGAGTTGTTTAGCGGGGAGTAGTTCGCTCTCTGCGCGGGACAGTACAGGACAGAAGAAAGGGCCTCCTGGTTGGGAGGCCCTTTCGCGTTCCAAAGAGCTCGATTTACGAGTAAAGGGCGATGATGCGCTCGCCGAACTCGGGAATCTGTTCTTCGATGAGGTCGAGCGGGAACTGGACGTGGAAGGTGTCCACTCCGGCCGCGTGGTGCTTGTCGATGATGTCGAGTACCTGGTTGACGGTGCCCATGAGCCCGCCGGACGCGCCGAGCGTCGATGGCATCACGGACGCGGGATCAGCGTCGCCGACGTATGCGGTGCAGTTGACGACGCGCCTAATCAAGCTAACGTCGCGCCCTGCGGCATCGGCGCCGCGATCGACGCCCTCCTGGAGCTGGGCGTAAGCCTCGGGGGACTCAGGCCAGCCGCCGTTTTTGAGCCAGCCGTCGGCCATGGACCCGGCGACCTGCAGCGTGCGGGGCTTGCCAGCGCCGATGAGGATGGGGATCGCGCCGTTGACGGGCTTGGGGTCGAGCTGCGCGTCGTCCACGCTGTAGCGTTTGCCCTCGTAGCTGAAGTGGTCCGTCGACCACATGCCGCGCAGGATGTTGATGGTATCCACCAGGCCATCGACCCGCTCTCCAGGTGTGCCCCAGGTCATGCCGTACGTGGTGGCGTGGGCCTCTTGGGCGCCAGCACCGAGGGTCATGAGCAGGCGGTCGCCGCCGGTGATGACATCGAGCGCGCTTGCCATCTTGGCCAGCAGCGCGGGATAGCGGTAGGGGACGTTGAGGGTCGAGTGCGTCACTCGGATGCGCTCGGTTCGCATGGCGACGGCCGTGGCCATGGTCCAGCCTTCCAGGTTGGTTTCAGGCGGGCGGTCGCTGAAGGACACGATCTCGAAGCCGGCGGATTCCGCCAGCCGGGCGATTTCGACGGTGCGCTCGAAGCTCATGCCGCGCGGGTTGAGGCCGAATCGGATCGGGTTGCTGCTGACGGACATGTGGTGTCCTCGCTTTCGGTTCTTAGGGTGGGAAGTGGGTTGAGGATAGGCAGCGCCTTTTGGAGTGTCAAACAGGCGTGTCAAACACCGAGTTGGGATACGCTAGCAGCATGATCAGGGTCACCGACACGATCGCCATCGCCGAGTCGGAGTTGATGTTTCGGTTCCTGCCGGCGCAGGGCCCCGGTGGTCAGCATGTGAACAAGGTGGCGACGTCCGCGCAGTTGACGTTCAACGCCACCGGCTCGCCGTCGCTTTCCGAACCGGTCGTGCGCCGTCTGCGCAGCGTGGCGGGCCGCCGCATGACAGCGGCGGGCGTGGTGATCATTCACGCGCAACGCTACCGCAGCCACGAGCGCAATAAA
>Ga0315339_1003395_pt1 | contig 11222 bp, 11 predicted proteins | sample ASW17metaG_FD_204514 | JGI IMG/M metagenome (GOLD analysis project Ga0315339, IMG submission 204514) | Ammonia-oxidizing marine archaeal communities from Pacific Ocean, United States - ASW #17 | ecosystem: Environmental > Aquatic > Marine > Oceanic | place: USA: California | collected 2016-12-05
AGAAGGGGTAGTGTGAATCCTTTCTTCATGACAGTTTCCCTAGTAATTTTTATTCTACTGGTTTAAGGCCATCGGTGATAATTAACGCTGAGCTAAAGAGTCAACAGATCCCCCAGTGAGTTCTCGCTATCCTCAGGCTATTTTCCCCTTCAGGACAGCCTCTGTCGAGAGCACAATGTATTATGCACGCTGGATAGCGTTTAGAGGCTGGTGAACGACCCTGCAAGTTCGTCAGCGAGAGGGATCACTTCATGGTTTGGCGAATGACTGCGGTAATAGCCACCGCACTGCTGGGTAGCGTCGCCGAGGGCAGAGGGGTCAGTCCCTATTTGCCGCTCAACCAATCGCCGGAAATCGAGCGCCAGATCGAGAAGCTCCTGTTATTGGCAGACAAGCCCATCATGAAACGCCCGATAGCCGCCGCCACGGTGTGGGATGCGCTGCCGGCGGCATGTGATCAGGATCGCGCCCTCTGTGGGCAAGTCAGGGCGTACCTGTCCGCTTACATGCGAGATTCCGGTATCACCCATGCCAGTCTCGCAGGCGCTGTAACGTCAGGCAAACGAACATCGCTTCCTAATCGTCACGGGATGAACACGGATAGAGCGTTCGAAGCCTCGGCGTTGGCGTATTGGCAACCCAGTGATTATTTTATTTTGAGTGCCGGCGTGCTGGGTTACGAGGACGAGATTACGCCCACTGGGAGCATAGTCAGCATCGGATATGAGTATGCCCAGCTCGATATTGGGTACCGCGACCACTGGTTTTCGCCAATGACCGACAGCGCCATGTTAGTCAGTGTGCAAGCGGAGACGATGCCATCTATTACCTTGTCTAACTTCACACCGCTCACCCGTTGGGGATTTCACTATGAAGTCTTCGCAGCAGAAATGAGCGCGTCAGACAGGATTGCCTTCGAGGGGCGTTTCACATCTGGGAACCCGAGGCTCGTCGGCCTAAACCTGTCCATTGAGCCCGTCACTGGATGGTCGCTAGGTGTTAACCGGCTCATGCAGCTCGGGGGCGGTGAGCGCGCCACCTCCTCCGAGGATTTCTTTGGTGCACTGTTTCGGCCTTCGAAACTTGACAACACAGGTAGTGACGAGGAAATCGGTAATCAGCTCGTAGCCATCACATCCCGTTTTTTGAGTCAGGGTGCCGTGCCGTTTTCCGTGTATTTTGAGTATGCTGCCGAGGATACATCCTTTGCTGATAATTTCCGTCTTGGCAACGTTGGTCTTTCTGGCGGCATCTATTTCCCGGCATTGTGGCAGGATTTCGAGCTGACCGTAGAGGTCAGTGAATGGCAAAATGGCTGGTACACCCACCACATATACCAGGATGGGTTACGTCATCAGCATAACGTAATCGGCCACTGGGGGGGCGATTGGCGAGAACTGGGCGATAGCATCGGCGGTCAGAGTGTGATGGCCCAAATCGGCTGGCCATCGACTTTCGGTGGGCAGCTGGAGACCACCTATCGAACCCTGGAGAATGAATTTTACAGTACCCCCGACTACGAGCGCGCACACGCCTTAGAAGTCCTTTACAGTCGCAATTGGAGTAACCTTCTTGTGGGCGGTGAGCTTCACCTGGGTCGCGACGTATTTGGGAAGTCGTATTCACGAGTCAGTGCATTTATTCGTTTCTAAGACCAACCTGCCATGAGAACAGTGATTATTGCGGTGAGTTTGATGGCGGCGCCTGCGAGTGCAGAAGTCTTCATAGACATCGGCGGCAGTGTCAGCCAGATCGACTCCAAGATCGCCAATCGGAGTGATACGGTGAGCCGTACTGAAGCGGGTGTACACCTTGGTCTAGGTGCGAGACGTAGCGTCGGTGAGCGCAGCGACTTAAGCGTCCGGATCGAGATGGACATGTTGGGTTCCGATCTACTGTTAGCGTTTCGTGCTCTCGACTACCGTTATCACATTTCAAACCGTTTCGCTTTGTCTGCTTTCCTTGGCGCCGCACGCCTAGACCTCGCAACGCCAGCCTACGGTTACTACCTGGGTGGTGGTGGACAGTGGAAGGATTTTATATCGGGTTGGGATCTGAGCTTGGATTTTCGCTTGGGCGATAAAGTTGCCCGAGATAACGTATTACCCACCGATCCCCAAGGTGGGATTGACGACAACTTCCATGATATCTACGGCGTTAGCATCTCCATGAGTTACCGCTTCTGATCCATAATGGTGGCGATAGTTTCGCGGACGTAGTGATGCTGGTCAAAAGCGCCTACACGTTCTATTCCCGCTGAGATCAATCTTCGACGTGCGCCCTTGTCAGCCAGGAGCGTCAGCACGTTAGCTGCAAATTCGTTGCTATCAGGTTTCTCGATCAGCCAGGGAGCATAGTCGCTTGGCAGACATTCCGATGCACCGACCCGACGCGATGTCAGCACTGGGATACCTAAGGCCTGTGCCTCGGAAATCACCATGCCAAAGGCCTCGAAACGAGCTGCGTAGAGAAAAATATCAAGCGCGGCCAACCACAACTCGGGTTTGCCACTCTTGGGGCGGTAGTGGACCCGGCCAGTTGCAGCTAGCGGATGGGCAGTGGCCCAATCGGGCAGGCGCTTCGAACCGACAACCAAGAAGTTCACGTCAGGTCTGACCTGAGCGATCTGCTCGGCGCTCGAAAGAAACGTGTCGAGTCCGCGCGTATGGAAATCACCTGACGTCACGAATCCCACTAGAGGGGTGCAGTCGTCGAGTTTAAGAGTATGACGCGCCGTGCGACGAAGCATCGCTGTCTTACTCGCTTCGAATTTTCCAGACTGAAAACCCGGATAGTGAACAAGTATTCTCTCGGCATCCATCTCGAAGTGCCTTATGAGGGCGGCTCTTATCAGCTGGGAGTTGGCTACGATTGGCGTGGTGGGCGTCAAAGCTTTAAAGAACGCAGCCTCCCGGGCGACTTTCTCGGACCAGCCGTCTCGCGTCTGGTCGAGCTCACTCTCCAAACTGTGTACAAACACCAAATCGGCGCGGGGTAGTTGCATCTCATGGTCCACTACTACGTGGTTCGACAAGCCGTTCAACGCCTGTATGCCAGATTGAGATAATGGCCTGACTGGCCAACCGGTTCGAAGAAAGAATTTCAGGCTCCCACGCTGGCAGGCAATATGGACTTTTACCCCCGCGGACCTGAGCCCGTTAGCCTGCATGCGAACGAGCTGGCCCGCTCCACTTCTGACGTCAAGCCTGCGTCTGTACAGCAGTACCTTCACCTGGCCAGGAATCCATTGACTACATTCATAACTTGATCGACGTGTCGGTCAAACTGTCGCTCTGCTAAAACATGTTCGCTTGCGGAACGGCTGATCCGTTCATAGGATTCGGCATCGGAAAAGAGCTTCCGCACCGCTTCAGCCAGTACGGTTGGGTCGGCCGCTTTGGGCGTGCACAGCACGTCTTCCACTGGGTCATAGACGCACTCGGGAATACCATCTGATGCGCCGGCTAGCTCAGCGTACTCGGTCAGCGCAAGCGTCGGGGTTATGCAGTGCCCGCTGACCCCATCTTTAACCGCTTCCGGCAGACCATCAACGGCGGCAACAATTGCAGGACAACCATGCACTCCGGCCTCGATAGCGACTAATCCGAAGGCCTCCGTTAGCGGCGCATGCACTAGGCAGTCAATACTCCGGTAGAAGGGTTCCATGTCTCGAACGGCACCATGAAACTGGGTCACGGACCCGATACCTAAATTCTGCCCCAGCGCTCGCAAGCGCTCGCCTTCAACTCCGGCGCCCGCTATATGCAATTCGACGTCTACTGACTGCTGTTTCAACATTGCCGTAGCATGGAGTACCAATGCTATGCCCTTGACCGGCATCAGTCTCGCTGCAACACCTAGGCGGATTGCACGATTCGAAGGATACTGCTTTTGGATCGGCTCTCGGGGGGTCAAGCTAGGTCTCAAGGCGTTGAGACAGATTCGTGTTTCTCCTGAGTATCCCCACAATAGCTTCATCACGCGCGCTGATGCGTTGGAATTCACGATCGCCAATGGAATTCTATGGAAATACCGTTCGCGCTCAGCTTCGCGTCCTGGGTGCCAAGCGGATCCATGCTCCCAATGGATGCAGTTCTCCTCGCCCATGGCGTCTAAGACGAAATGGGCTCTGGCGGTACGATTCCAGATCAACAGAATGTCGGTCTCGGCATGGCTCAACGCTCGACCGCAGTGCCAGGATCGTATCCACTCAGGTTTCGATGGCAACTTGATGCCCCAGCGATATTTTCCAAGGATGGTATGCGTGTGGCTTGCTGATAAATCGTCCTGCAAGGAAGGATGCATGGTCTTCTTTGGATTCAGCCAACTCTGCGTCCATTCCGGATAGCGCATAACAGCTCGTTGTACGAACTCGCTGTAGTGCAGTTCGACTCCGGCCGGCCCTTGCAGGCTGACGAAATGCATCAATCCAGGCACGTCGGCACCCTCGTTATTAACTTAAGACGATCTTCGATCACGAACCCTTAGGCGGTCACACTATTAATGTATCGTTCTCTAGCCATTCTCCAGCGCGAATACGAGGCGATTGCTGAACGATAATGGGTAGTGCCTATTTCTCCTATAAGGCTGAGTACGCTGATACGATTACGGAGCAATGTTAGACCAATCGAACAAGCTGCGCATGATTCACCGATGTTGGAGCTACCGGTTTAAATCGGAGGTCCCTTCTATCAGATTAGTGCTCGGCGCGGATCTGAAAGGTCGAACGCTTTTGGATATTGGCGCAAATCGAGGCGTATATTCGATATACATGTCTCGAGCTGCCGGGGTGAGCGGCAAGCTCGTATCGTTTGAACCTCAGCCGGAGCTCGCTGAGCATTTACGATCTGTTAAGAGAAAATTTAGACTGAAAAACATGACGATCGAAGGCGTGGGATTGTCTTCCGAGCGGAGAGTTCTTAGATTGCGCCGGACGAAAGTTGGCTCGGGCGGAGCAAGCTTTCACCATAAGCCTGGAATCGGTATGGACGAGATTGACGTTCCGGTTGTCACGCTTGACGAATATGTGAACGAAACTGACTTGGGCCCTGTACATTTCATTAAATGCGATGCTGAGAATCACGAGTTTGACGTGTTCAGGGGTGCAAAGAAGACTCTGCAGCGAGATTTCCCAATTCTCTTGTTCGAATGCAATCACGACATAGCAGAATCTGGAGAATTGTTTAGCTATTTATGCGGCCTTGGATATGACGGGTATTTCTTTTATGTAAGTCAAGCCGATCACGCTCGGTACCGGTTCAAGGGCCGCGGAAAATACGTGCATTTCTCAGAATTCGCCGACTACGCATACGTTCGGCCAGCCCTGAGGCTTCGCAACTACGTCTTTCTCAAGCGCGGTACCAGTCCCGAGTCAGTGGACAGTATCCAGCCAGCTCTAGAGGTTTAGGCGCCAGATACTGATGTTCAATACGGCAGCAAATGATACCCAAGCGGCGTAGGGGACGAGCAGCAGTCCGGCGGGGCGGTAGGTTCGAAAAAAAGCGATAAGGGTGGCGATAATTGCAGCGAGCAACACGACGATCTCCAGAGCGGCAAGGTCGGGTCGTTGCAGACCGAAGAAGAGCCACGACCACATTGAGTTCAGTCCTAGTTGCGTGAGCCATAAAATTATTGGCCATCCCAGCACGTGCAGCCGACGCCAAACCAGCCAGGCCGAAATAGCTATCGTCACGTAAAGAATTGACCAGATTGGAGAAAAGACCCAATTTGGCGGGTTCCATGACGGTTTATTGAGGCTTTCGTACCACGCACCGGGCATGAACTGAGCGCCAACGGCTGCAGCGGCTAATGTGAGTGTCAGAAAGAAAATGAGGTAGAGGGTCGATCGCATGGGAGTCATATTTTTTTCTAACTAACAGATTTAAAGAGACATTTCTCGCAAATCGTTCAGTGCCTCTGGCCGGTATTTTTCGATAAGGGCAAACAGAATTGCTGCCGTTTCCACGTCTGAACCTCCGGACCAGTTAGATGGTCGGAAATGAGACTGAAATGCGCGCAAGACGAATCTAGTTTGTGGATCGTTCTCTCCACTGGGTTCGATCTGGTATCCATAGGCGTTAAGCGCATGTTGAAGTAGCGTTAGTTCTGGAGGCTGAGTTTCGAATTCTCCCAGGTACTTTGCGACGGTATCATCGTCGTACCAAGCGCCGATACCGTGCTCGTGGAGTTCGCGCCACGGAAACTTCGGCCCCGGATCCGCTCTGCGATCGGGAGCGATGTCGGCGTGCCCGACGATGTCTACGGGATCCATGCCAGGGTAGCGATCGAGTATATCGCGCAGAAGCTCAATCACGAGAGCTAACTGTTCGGGGTCATAATCTGGAAATTCACACTGTTGGTTTTCCGGCGTTTTTGTGTCGAGGTGAGGGTCGATAGAGGTGCAGCGCCCCTGATTTACGATTTCTACGCCGATGGAACGGGTGTTAAGTGACACCACACCGTGCCAGTAGCTCTCCCCCGCGTGCCAGGCACTACGCTGCTCCTCGACCAGTCGGTGTATTCGCAGTCGTCGTCTCGGGTAGGTCGGATCGCCATTCTCGGGCACGAGATAATGTACGCTGACTGGGACTTCAGTGCGCTGAGTTAGCACATGCATAGATTCAGAAAAATTCCCACCGGTGAAATGAATCACTAGATGATCAACGCGGCTGCTGTGTATCTCTGCCGGCGCATTGACCATGTGCAGCGAACTACAGGCTGCCAGCGCATGCAGAATCGTTATCGTAAGCCCGGTTCTCAGTCCGTCAATGACTCTGGAGCTGCTTAGCGAGGAGATGACACAGTTATTGGAGGCTTCGACCAAAGCTTTTTCGGGTGAAGTTATAGGATCAACTCGATTTATGACGATCAGCGTGGGTGTCGAACGCTAGCTTCTCACGTTCCTCAATCTCCGCTCGCATCGCATGCTGGCGTTCGCGGCTGATTGGATACCCAATCAATATAATCACCACGCATGCGTAAGCCAGCGCCGGCAGTCCGACAATCAGGATTCGTAAGTTGCGAATCGCTTCGGTGCTGTTATTCGCTCCAATCTCGGGGTCGAACCCGACGGCACCGAGCACAGTTAGCGCTAGGAACAAAGTAAAACCAGCTGCGATCTTGCTCGAAAGCTGCAAGAGAGAATAGTAGAGCGCCATTCGCTCCGATCCGCTTTGGACGTGATCGTGGTCGCATACATCGGCCATCATTGCGCGCGGGAGGAACTCTAGTGCGGAAGAATTCGCACCGACGAGCAGGAACGCGGCTGCAGCCAGGACAACGTTTCCTTCAGGTAAGAAGAGAAGGAGTATAAGTGTCGCTGCACCGGTGGCCATAGATACCTGCATGGCCCCGTGCTTATGCCAGTTTTGAGACAGCCAGATCCAGATTGGCAAAAACAATAGTCCGCCGACGATAAGGCAAACTAGTAGGAATCCTAGCCAGTCCTGTAAGCCCAGAGCGTACGTGACGAAAAAGACGAACAAGGCTTGCAGCAGCACCCAGGAGAAGCCGAGCGTGGCGTTTGCGATTAGCACTCGTAGCAACGGCATGTTGCTGAATACCAGGGTGGCACCTCGTCGGAATCCGATATGTGGCCGATTCGGCGTTTTTCGTTCAGGCAGGCTCGCGATACAGATCACTGAGGTCAGTGGAAGCAATACGATCATGAACCAGCCGATCGCGGACGTTTTTTCAATAAAGGTCGGTGTTGCTACGCGTTCCATGATGGCTGGAACTAACGCAATCATGATTCCGCCCACCATCGCCATGAGCTGCAAGAGTCCTGTAATGCGAGAGCGGCGGTCGTAGTCGCGAGACAATTCCAATGCCCATGACGTATGACTAATGGTCCAGGCAGACCAGCCAACGTAAAGGACGCTTAGCCAAACGAATAGATAAAATAACGAGGCGGACTCAGGTGGGTTGTAAAGCATCACGATGGCTAGCATTAGCATCGGCGTTGATAATGCCAGCCATGGTCGGCGACGACCCCAGCGCGTGGTGTAGCTGTCCATAAGAAGGCCCCAGCTTGGAGCAGCGATAAAGTCCACGAATTTCGCTAATAGAAAAACGGTGCCAACCGCTGCGATCCCCAGTTGCTGGTGCTCGGTATACAGCGGGGGCAGGAACACGAAGACCGCTGTCACAAGTGTGTTGAGGCCCAACGCGGGCAGGGAGAAGCCGACCATTCTCGGCAACGTCGACGTAATGTCAGCTGGCGCAGAAATATTGTCGTTATCGTTCTGCATCGGCTCGTTTATCGTTATCTTATGAAAGTCAACTGAAGCTAATCGCGGTCCCGCAACGCACCTTACCTGACGGGCTCCAAGAAGTTAAACTTGGTTTTACTTTGTAGAGCTTGAGCGAAATCTCAGGCACGAACAAGATCAAGACAGAATCCGAACTCACTTAGGAGGTAATGAGTCGTGACGACTCCACGAATTTCCGGTCTCGATCCGCAGACCACGACGGGACGAGTTGGTGAAATATTTTCCGAATCAATCCGGCAGTTTGGCACTGTCAGCAACTTCTCTAGGATTATGGCGCTTGCGCCCGGCGCGCTCGAATCGTGGATGACGGCTAATCGCGGTATCCGAATGCGTTACCTTGATGAGGATGAGGAGTTCCTCAAGGTTGAGCAAGCTGTGATCATCCGAACTTCGAGCCAGAACGAATCCGAATATTGTCTGCTGCACAATATAGATCTAGGCGCAGAGGCAGGGTTGACGAAGGAGCAGATCGCCCTCATACAGACAGTAGATTTCGAGGAAGCTGAGTGTCTCGATGAGCGAACTAAGGCCGCGATCGTGTGGGTCGACGCCGTTACCGGACTGACGGCCAGCGAAGATGACGCTGCGTTTCAGCGAATTAAGTCGCATTTTAATGAGCAACAGATCGTAGAACTTACGGTCCTTTGCTGTATGTGGAATTTCTCGAACCGATTTACTGAAGCCTTCCATATTCCGCCTGAACCTCCAGAGAAGAGACTGCGATTCCGTCCCCTTCCGGCCGAGGCTGAGTAACGATTTTTGATGAATTAAAGTCGGCACGCCGGGAGGAGCGTAAAGACCTATGACAGACAATCTTCACTTCGATCACGAACCGGTTAGCGCGTGCTTTCCCGAGCTCAAGAAAGTCACTCTCGAACGAGAAGCGCGATATACCGAGGACCCGAATGCCGCAGCACCGCAAGGGCCGCAGTCGACCGTTGAGGTCGCGGTTCGATCAGTTGGAGAACTCAACGAACTTGCCCGAAGCCTCAAGTCAGGCCGTAGCTGGGTAATTAGCGAGCCACCGCATGTCGGAGGATTGGCCAACGCGCCAACACCGCTCGAATATCTGTTGAGCGGCGCATTGGGGTGTTTTGCAGCGGTTTTCGCATTCTATGCCGCCAAATGGGACGTCAAGTACGACACATTCGAGGCATCGGCTAAGGCGGATCTCGATGTCAGGGGGCATATGATTGAGGATGCACCGCCCTCTGGATTTCAGCGAGTCACGATCCAAGTGGAAGTGGGTGCTTCAGAGCAACCGGACCGCGAAGCGCTGGAACGCGTGCTCGAGGCCACGATGCAAGGTTGCCCGGGAATATCGACGCTCAGGAATCCGGTGTCTCTCGAAGCTGAGTTGAACGTAAGTGCGCTATGAGGGGATGAATCCTTATAGGGTGAATTTGGATCGAAACCGAAGCCATATCTCCTCGGAAGAATGTAATGCCAATCATAGTTAAAGGCGTAGAAGTCGCAGCTCAGAAGATCAGTGTTGGAGTAACGAAGCAGTCGCTACTGTCGTCGGAGAATACCGGCTCGGATAATGTTTTACTCGATCTTTTGACGTTAGAGAAAGAGATGGCGTTCGATTTGGGGCTCAACGATGGCACGTTCGGTTGGCTCCAGGTTCTCGACGGTGCGGGTTCGCTAGCTGACTATGACCGGGACCTAGAACCCAACGGTGTGACCTACCTGCCTTTGGGTTATGCCGGTACGTTCAGCGCTACTACAAATGGCACCCGTTTGCTGATGGCAACGGTCCCCGAGGCAATTCGGTTCGATCCCAATGTTGCCGATACGCCATTAGAGCTACGGACTACAGACTGGTCGCATGAACCGGTATTGCAATCCGAGCATGACGCGCGCACTCGTATTTATATGGCGACCCGGACTTTGACAGGCACGAGCGCGTATAGAGGCGAGATGATTCGTTACCCATCGGGTACCCAGGCGCCGGCCCATCACCATGAAGGAGCCGAGCATTTTCAGTATGTACTAAAGGGCAACTGTACCGCGTTACTCGGGGGTGAGACGTGCACGCTAAGTGCCGGCGATGTGCTCTACAACTATGAAATGGAAGTTCATTCCTTCATCAACGATGGCGATGAGGAGTTCGTTTTCGTCGAGTTTTTTATACCCGGGAGCTGTAAAACGATTTGGGCTCCGGGCGCGAATCCGTGCGCCTGGCTGCCTACTGGCGCTGATATTATGGGTCGGTCGCCGTCACGCGACATTTCCTACCACGTGCACGGCGAGGACAAGGGGATCTAACCGTCGTACCCAGGCAGGTAGCGAGTCAGAAAGACTAGTTTCAAATAATTGCTTTCGTACTGCTGTCCAGTAGTGTCAAGTGTAGGTGCTCTGGCCATTTTGAGTGCTATTAGGCAGTGACAGGGTGTTTGAACGTACTGTCCTTCCCGTTAGCAATGTGCAGCCGAGATTAGTACTATCTCGAAAATCGGCACTTGAACGAAAACAGACTCGCGGGGAGCAGTTTATGATCGGACGCACATCCAGGCTCGCAGCCATCGCTACGTTTTTGGTGACTGCGCTGTTTTCCGGCGCGCAGAGCTATGCGCAATCACAGTCGCTCAAGATCGGCATTATCGGCACGGGGAATATCGGCGGCGCGCTCGCGCGGCATTGGGTCGACGCCGGCCATGAGGTTTTCGTCTCCTCGCGTCACCCCGAGGAGCTTCAAGGGCTCGCAGACGAGCTTGGGCCGCGGGCGCACGCGGGTACGCCCGCGGAGGCTGCGGATTTTGGCGAGGTCGTGCTCGTCTCCGTACCGTACTCGGCAATGCCTCAGGTTGGCGCCGAGCTAAGCGCAGCGCTCGCCGGTAAAGTCGTCCTCGATACGAGCAACCCCGTCGCACGGCGCGATGGTGCGATCGCGGACCTCGTGCTGCAGCAAGGCAGCGGGGTTGCGACGGCATCATTCTTGCCAGGTGC
>Ga0315339_1003396_pt1 | contig 11216 bp, 8 predicted proteins | sample ASW17metaG_FD_204514 | JGI IMG/M metagenome (GOLD analysis project Ga0315339, IMG submission 204514) | Ammonia-oxidizing marine archaeal communities from Pacific Ocean, United States - ASW #17 | ecosystem: Environmental > Aquatic > Marine > Oceanic | place: USA: California | collected 2016-12-05
GACGCCGGTGTTTGGCTACAAATCCCACATCAGCATTGACCGTCGGTTCGGCTTCATTCGCGAGAGCGCGGTGACATCTGCAGCGGCCCCCGACGGGCGGATGTTGAGGCAGTTGTTATCGGACGAAAACACCTCGATGGAGGTTTGGGCCCCTTCTCGGGACATTGCTGCGCAATACCCTGCCAGGCAATGGACACCGCCTACCGCTCACAAAGCAACGAGAAATGGCTGGCCAAGAACGACTTCATCAGCAGCATCCACCGCCGCAAACCAAACGGTAAACCCCTCTCAGCGATGCAAGCATCGCCTGCCGGGCAATGTATGCCGAAACGCACCCGCGCAGCCAACTTCAAGAAATCCTCCGTCCGCGCCCGGGTCGAGCATGTCTTCGCCCATCAGAAAAACCGTTTCGGTCTGTTCATCAGGACAATCGGTTTGGCCCGCGCCGAAGCCAAACTCACCCTCGCCAATCTCGCCTACAACTTCGACCGCCTGGTCTTCCATGAGCGACAAAACGTCATGGGATGACTCCGTCCAAAAGGGCTCAAACCGGCCCCGGATCATACCGATGCGGCCATAACACCGACGCCCGAATGTCTGACACGTCCCAATGCGCCAAATTCATAGGGTTATTGCGGGGGTCCAGCTAAGGCGCTTGCTCGATAGCGTTCTCCTTTCGTCAGTACGGCCCATGCGATCTGCGCCGGTTTGTTCGCGATGGCCATGGTGGCCATGTTGGGGTGCGCCCGTTACGCCATGTCTTCTAACATCACATCTGCCGCTTTTTCCGCGATCATGTAGACGGCGCTGACAAGGAAATAGCCCGGAATGCGCGGAAAAACCGAGGCGTCTGCAATGCGAAGGCCCTGAATTCCATGCACGCGGAACCGGCTATCGATGACGCCGCCCTGATCCAGTGGTTTCATCGCACAGGTGCCGCAGGCGTGGTGGCCCCAGGCGTGATCTTTGACGAATTTTCGCAGCGCCTCATCGCTGGAGACCGTGCGGCCCGGTGCGGCCTCTCGTTCGATCTGGTTGTCCATGGTGTCGGCAATCTTGCGCGCAAATTTGACGCCGGTGACGACGGCGTTCAGATCATCTTGCCAGCCTTCGTTTCCCTCTTCAAAATAGTGAAATTGCACATCAGGGTCTACTGCCGGGTCGGCAGAGCGCAGGCGCAATGTGCCGGCGGTGTTGCTGGTATAGGCCTTCAGGATCGCCCAAGTCATGTAGTTTGGCGCACGGGTGCGTTCTGAATAGCCGCGGTAGTAGCCTTGAAAATCGACCAGAACCGAGAAAAGAAAAAGATCGGGCACGGCCAGGTCTGGCTTGGATTTCAGTTCTACCGCAAATATCGACCCGTTGCTTTTGTAGGTGCCGCGCCGCCAGCGTTTCCAGTGGCGATAATGTTTGTCGGTGGTCGAATATCGGACGCCTTTCAGGGCCGACCAGGGTTTGATCATCTCGTTGGCAACGCCGACCTCATAGCGGTCTTGCAGGTTTTCACCGACGCCGGGCAGGTCATGGACGGTGTCGATGCCCATTGCCGTTAGGTGATCGGCCGGGCCGAGACCTGACAGCATCATCAATTGTGGCGTGCGGTAGGTGCCGGCGCAAAGCACGATCTCTGGGGCTTCGGCGCGGTGGGTTTTGCCATCCTTTTGGTAGATCACGGCGCGGGCGCGGTCATCTATGACCTCTACGTTTTGCGCATCGGCCCCCAGTTCCAAGTGCAGTCGGGTGTTTGGCTTGTTCTTCGCCGCCAGCAGACGTTCGCGCGCGCCGACCCGCGCATGGCGTTTGGTCGACATCGGCGGGATTTTCACGCCCGAGGCATGCGCGTTCCACAGCCGTCGTTCATTTGGGTCGATGTTGGTGGTTTCAAAATCGACGGCGTTTCCCGGAAAGGCATCTGCGGCGGCCCCGATGGAATAAAAGATATCGCGGCGCAGCGCCCGGTCGCGCAGAACCTGCCTGGGCATGGCATATTCGGTCTGCATCCAGCCCCACCAGCCATGGCCGGTCGGGTTCCAGCCGGTCAATTTTTCAAGCCAGCGCCACAGAAAAAACCGGTGGCGGCAACGTTCTATCCGCTCCCAGTATTTTTGCATCTTTGACGCCGCCCAAGTGGCATCACCGGTGATCTGCGCGATGTGGTTCCAATCGCGGTCATTGGGTTTGATGATGATCATCGCGTGATGCGCGGTGCAGCCGCCAAGCCCCTTAACCCGCGGATACAGCACGCCGTCATGTTCGGTGCTATATTTCCAGTCGTTTTTTTGTTGGGCAGTGTCCTTGTAATGTCGCACCCACAGGTCGCCGCGCATGCCGGGGTTTTCCGAGGCAAAGGCGTTGAACGCAGGCACTTGATAGTCGGCTTGCAGGTCACGTTCGCCCAGGATCTGGTTTTTGGGGTCCATCGGGTCTTGGCCAGCCTCTAGAACCAGCACCGATTTCCCAGCCTCTGCCAAACGGGCCGCCAACACTCCGCCGCCGGCACCAGAGCCGACGACGATCACGTCATACTGCGGGTTAACCACCTGTTTCCCCTAGAACCGTTTTAGCCAGGCAATCAGCGCCTCGCGGTCGGTATCGTTCAGGTCGGAGCCAAAGTTGTGGCCCTTGTTGACCACATAGTCGGGGCATTTGGACAGACCAATCAGAGAATCCACCAGACCGGTTTCCTTGACGACATTTTCGGCATGCACCTGCAGCGCAGGGTCGGCCAGTTGATCGGGCGAACATTGCCCGCCAAGCTGTTTCACCGCGCTCAGGATGCTTGGCCCCGCCTTGGCCATTTTCCAGCCATGCGCCAGCAAGGATGTATCTTCGTCATTGTCAGGCAGTATCTTGGTGTTCAGAAGGGCGTTGATCGGAAAGTCCGCCGGGAATGGCCCGACCTCGACCGCACCGCCAGGTTTGATGGCCCAAGGCGCGATCCAGTTGAGCAGGCCGGAAAAGCGCTGAATGATCTTGGGCGAATAGCCCTTGGGCACGATCAGGCAGGCCGGGGCAGAGGTGCGGTACAAATAGCCAGGCACAGGTTCGTCGGTCATCGTATCCATGCGGCGGGTTTCAGGCGACAGCATCTTGCGGATCGAATAGTCGAAATTGGCCACGCGGTTTTCGACGCAGGGCATATAGGGGTTGTTGGGGTCAGACGACGGGCAAGAGGCCGAAGTCGCATAGGCGTATTCGCCGTCTGTTTCAGCACCCTCTGTTGCTGGCGCGGCTGCGTCCACGGGCGCGTAGAAATCTGGCCCATAGTAATGTTTGTCATATCCGACCGCGTTGTTCAGCATATAGGGCGCGCTGGTCCACAGGCTGACCAAAGACGCGGGGCGCAGGTATCCGCGCCCGTTGCCAAGCGCCTGAAAACTGGATTTGCCGCCAGAGACCGGGTGTTCGACCGTGACTTCGCCCACGGTCGGCAGGTTTTTGTAGGTGGTCGAGGTGAAGTTGTCCCAGATGTCGCCCTCTAGGCCGTTGGTGGCCGTGGGGCTACAGGCGTTGACACCCAGCAGGTCCATCGGCACGCGGCGTTCGGTTGACAGGTAGTTGCCGTGAAGGAAATCGTCGGCCTTCACCATGCTGGTCATCTGGGTTTTGAAGCTATCAGATTGCGCCCAATCCCAATAGCGGCCCCAGCATTCAAGGTAATCCGGGCCGGCACCACCACCGGCGCAGACGCCCTCGTCAACGCCAAAGGCGGCGTCTGGTTTGGGCTGTTTTTCGATATCGGAATGGCAGGCGGCGCAGTTTTCGGCGAATACCTCTTGGCCGCGTTCAACGGTGTCGGGTGTGTCAGCCGCCAGCATCTCGGGCCCGCCGGGCGCGTCCGCAAGTTTATCGGCGCGGGTGGTCACCAGAAAGAAGATCGCAAGATCGACCGACTGCTGTTCGGTTGCCTGCCAATAGACAGAGTTTTTCTGCGCATCTGCGATCTTGATTGGCGAGATCTGCTGACCACCAAGGAAGGGGCGGAAATGCAGCAGCCATTCTTCGCTGAACAACCCGATGTTCAGATAGACGCGATTCAATGCGCCAAGCGCGCCAACGCTGTCGGCCCCATCCTTGAGCACCCGCATAGAGGCACCCTCGCCTGTGGCTGGATCATACAGCGAAGCAAGCGCCTTGGTGGCGGGGAAATCCTGAAACTGGACGTTGTTCTTTTCGCCGCCCTCAAGGGTTTCGATGCCCGTGACAGCCGATTGCAGCAGCCGGGCGCGGGTTTCATAGACCGCATTCATCGTGCGCGGGTTGTTCATATAGTCGGTGGACACCAGCGAGGTATCAAGCGTGCCCATCGGGTTGGTGTGGAACAGTTGGAACAGGAAGTTACGCTCGTTCTTGGCTGGGGTGCCAACGTCGGGGCGGGGTTCGGTATCCCAGAAAAACACGCGATCGACCCAGTAATATTGCGCGCCGGGGTTTGATGTCATCTCGGCGAATGTCGGCTCTTCGACGTTTTGCGGCGGGTTGATCGGGTTCGGGCCGACGTGGCAGAACGCGCAGGACATGCCGACGCGATAGGGGCGCACAAGGTCGGCGTCGTTGTAGTAATCTTCATTGCTGTAGAATTTCACCGGGTCCCAGTTTTCGGCTGCTTCGGCGTCAAAATCGGGGTTCGGGAACAGGCGCAGGCCCATAACGCCGGTGGGTTCGCCATAGTACGACCCGACCGGCAGCTTGCCATCGGCGTCCAGCGAGGCCTTGAATTCATAGCTGTCCAGATCGCTGGTCGAGACGATAGATTCGCCCCGCGCGCCGACTTTGGCACCGGGATAGCCGGTTTCAGGGTCAGCGTTGGCAAAGGGGTCGGGGGCGCAATCATCCGTACGCTTGTCGAGCCACAGGCCAAAGCGGCTGGGGTCGGGGCCGGTGGCCTGTTCAAAGCAAGGCTCGTTGATCAGACCGACCCAGCGAAAGCGGTTGAACCGGCCATAGGCGGAACTGCCGTCGGGGTCATCGGCATTTTGATAGCTGGACGCAAGTTTCAACAAGTCAAACGCGCCGATGGTATTCAGCGCGGCGAATTCCCAGAACCGGTCATTGCCGCCGGTCCAGACCATCCACATGTTCTGGCCGCGAATGGCGGCTTGGCGCACGGCCTCTGGTTCCAGCCCGACATCGCCCGCGACTTGCAGGATTTCCATCGGATAGTCGGCACCATCGGCGGGTTTGACCAGCAGGCCCTTGTCGGCATCGACGAAATATTCGTCGTCAGCACCACGCAGATCGGCGACGGTCAGCCCGGCGACCTTGGCCTCATCATCGACGTTGCCGAACTGATCAGAGGGCGGCAGAATGAAGGCTCGGATCGCGAAGAACGCGACGATGGCCACCACGACGGTCAGGCCTAGGCCGACATATATGGCCCATTTCAGAACGCGTCCGAACAGTTTCACAAGATAAGACATCGCCATGATAAACCTCCGCTCAAAGCGTTTTCAGATACGCCAACAGTGCATTTTTATCGGCCGTCCCAAGGTCGGTGCCCCAGGTGTGGCCGCTGTTTGAATTGCCGGTAACCGTGGTGTCGTAGGGCACCATGGTCCGATAGGGATCGCCGCCCTCGCTGCTGACAAATCCGCCGTTTTTGGTATCGACCAAGTCCGATCCGCGCCAGAATTGTGCCGGGCGTTTGGCCGGAGGTGTCAAAAGGGCGGTCAGATTGGGGATGCTGCCATTGTGCAGATACGGCGCGCGCAGCCACAGGCCGGTCAGGTCGGTTGCGAGATAGCCGTTGGTTTTCTGGAAATAGTCCAGATCCCAATCATGGCCGTTTTGGTAGGTGGCGAACTGTTGCAGCGCATCCTTTGACCAGCTTTCCATTCGATTGCGGTCGGTTCCGACCTCTGCAATTGACACCGGAAGGCGATAGCGCGCGCCGGATGGGTCGTGACAGATGGCGCAGGTGTCGGCAAAGATTTCGGCACCGCGCACCAAGTTGCCAGGGGCGACATAATAGGGATCAACAGGGGTTAGTGTCGGTAAGAACGGAGAGGGCGGAGGCGTGGCGACGCTGACGAAATCCTCGATCTTTGCGAGGTTTCCATCGACGCCAGGCTGCGTGTCGTAGGTCATGCCGCTGGTGATCGCCTGCGTCAGCACAGTCTCGTGCAGGTCGGTCGACAGGCCGTCCCAATGCAGGGCAAAGCGGCGTTGATTGGTGGCGGTGGTGGTGTTCAGCCTCCAAAGCGGCATGATATCGGCGCTGCCGTTGGTGCCGTCATCATGCAGGCCCAGATTGTTCAGCTTGGCCATGTTCAGCATATCAACCCGGCCCGGCCCCCAATCGGGGCGCGACCCTGCCCAGGAAAACGCGGTGGCTTGGTTTTGCAATTGCACGCGCGTGGCGGGGATCAGGATGTGGCGGTAGAGCATCCGCTCCCACAATGGCATCGCATAGCGGGACTTAATGGCGGCCATGATGACGGATGGCGTGAAGCGGTCGCTTTTGCCGACGGCGATCAGGAACCGCTGATAGCCCATCGCATCGACGCGGGTACCCGCGCCGCCACTGACGATAACCTCGGCGTCATATTTGTTCAGCCGGTACGTGCCCTGATGGCAAAACGCGCAATTGGTTGAAACGCGCGAGATCACCCCGACGGTTTTCTGCGAAAACCCAACCGGCAGCGGTTCGCCCGCACGCCAGGCCACGCCAACGGCGGACAATCCGCGCTGATCGGCGGGCAACAGGTCGGCGAACACATTCGGCAGCACACGCCAGATCCAATATGGCAGGCCTTGGGTGTCTTCATTGCCGATAGAGCCGTGGTTGAACGTCCAGTTCGGGTCGTTGGAGTTCGCTTCGGTGCCCTCGCGCAGCAGTACCAGCCACGCACCCAAGAGCAGAACAACTATGGCGGTGAATCCAATCAGATATCTGCGTGTGCCGCGTGCAGTCATGTGTCAGCCCGCCCCGTTGCAATGGCTTGTTCCAGCCCGACAACTTTTATCAGGCAGGACAGCGAAAGAATTGTGATAGAGCCGTCGATGAAGGCCCCGACCAGGAAGCCGGCGGGTGCGCCGTAGATCACAACGGCGAACAGGAAAAACATCGTGCCAAAGCTGCGCGCCGGGATCACATGCAGCCATGCGAGGATGCGAAACCGGTCGAGATCCAGCACCATCGGCGCGTAAAACACTGTCAACATTACCCACAGGCCGCCAGCATAGCGCGGCCAGATCATCTGTTCGCCGACCGGGATATTGAGCTGCGTCATAAGCCATTCGGGCCAAAGCAGCATCGGAACGGCAAAACCAAGGTTGAACAGAATGCCGATGATGACGACCACCGAATGGCGGAATTTCCAGCGGGTAAGGGAGCGCGATGAATATATCATAGGGTTTTCATGTATTCTACGATGGCATCTTTATCGGCAGGGGGCAGGTCAGTGCCGTATTCCGGGCCTTCGTGCCCAGTGTTGTGGTTGCCCAGAACGTTGGTGTCGTAAAAGAATTTGCCGCCGCCAACCTCGTCAGATCGGTATCCGACACGGTTCAGGTCAAGCTCTCGACTGCCGCGATACCATTCGGTGGGGCGGTCAGAGGTTTTGTTCATCAGATCGCGCAGGGTCGGAACCGACCCGTTGTGCAGATAGGGAGAGCGTGCCCAGATGCCGTCCAGCGGGTGGTTGGCATAGCCCGAGGTTTTCTTGAACTTTTTGAATTGCCAGGGGTATCCGGCGTAAAGTGAGTTTTGCGCGGCGGCAAATCCCTGCGTGTAAGATGACCAGCGGCCGGGGTCGGTTCCGATATCCTGTAGGTCAACGACCTGTCCCAGATAGGGGTGGCGAGTGGTGTTGTAGTCATAGCTATCGTCGGTGCCTGTGCCGTGGCAGGCGGCGCAATATTCGTCATATAGCGGCTTGCCCTGTGCGGCGAGGTTGGCGTCGATATCGCCGGGAAACTTGGGCGCAGGCAGCGTATCAATCCAGTCGCGCACGCGGGCCAGGGCGTCATGATCGACCGAAACGGGCGAGACACCGGCACCAAGCGCGGCAGACAGATTGCGTTCGCGGACAGAACTGTTGTTGCCATCCCAATGCAGGTTCATCCCCGCGCGGGGGGCTTGCATCCAGATTGATGGATAGTCGGACGAACCGTTCAGGGCGACGTCAGAAATGAACTCTGGCCCCATCGGAAAATTGAATTGCAGCACCTTGTAGCTGTTAAATGTATCGACGCGGCCCGGTCCAAAGGGTTCCTGTCGCAGGACAAAGGTCAAATCATCTGCAAGCGCCTGCAATCCGGCTTGGACCTGCCGGAAAACCACCGTGCGGTAAAGCAGGCGCTCAAGAAAATTTAGATGTCCGGGCACCTCGTCGCTGTTGATCGCTGCGATCAGCCGGTCGGCGGTAAAGCCCGGGTCTTTGCCAACCTCGATGAAAAAGGTGATCAGGTCGTAGAGCAACAGGTCGTTAGAGGCTCCGCCGGCAATATAGTGCAATTCATCATCGCCGGGCAGCGTATAGGTGCCCATGTGGCAGACCGAGCAGTTCAGCCAGGCGCGCTCGACGCCGGTAACAACACGCCGGGAAAACCCGATTGGCAGCGGTTGACCGGGTTCGGTGTTCAGCCCCAGCGCGGCCCAACCAGCACCGCCGAGTTTGTCTTTATACATCACCGGCAGGGCCTGAAGGATCGGCGTTGGCAGGCCGGTCACGCCCTCTGACCCGATGGAGCCATACTTAAAATGCTCTTCGGGGTCGTCATAGGCGATCACATACTCGGACCGGCCGACAAAGTAATACAGCAGCAAGACCAGTACCAGCGCGATGACGATCCAGGCCCAAATGCTGCGCCGTCGTTCATAGGCCTCGACCGGTGTAAGTTTGTTATAGTCAATTGCCATTCAAAATCTCCCGTATAAAATGTTTTCGGGCAGGGGCTTAGGTAAAGGTCGGCGGATAATAGACCGACATTACCTCTTTGATCATTTCATCGTATTTCTCTTCGAAACTGTCGCCCTCAAAGCGGCTAAGTTCATAACAACCCAGCGGGTTTTCCAGATCGTTGATCAGGCATTTGTTGCAATAGGTGCATTCCTTGCCCGGCGCTGGGCCGTTCGAGGTTTTCAGAATTTCGGGCAGGTTGTTGTTGGCAATCAATGGTCTGCCGATTGACACCGCGTCGGCAGCCCCACTGCGGATCGCACCAGCGATGCGGTCGGCGTGCTGCCAGCCGCCGGTGACCATGACCGTGACGGTCGGGTCAATCTGTTGCACGACTTTGCGGATTGCGGCCGAGTAATCCTCATTGATACCTTCAACCTTTTTTCCGCGCCGCCACAGCCAATAGCGGCGAAACAGGAAGGCCCCGATGGGGTTCTTGAAGATGCGATAGTTCATCCCGGCGCGGACGCCCTGGCTGATCATACCGTCATACCAACGCACCAGATCGCGCATTGGCAGATCGCCCGGCGGGTTCATCGGATGCGGAAATGTTGACCCGGCAGAGACGTGAAAACCGTCAACGCCCTTGCCGTCATCCATCAGCAGTCGCACGATCTTCAGCGTTTCGTCCAGCGTATTGCCGGGCGGTTGCCAAGGATACAGCCAACTGTTGTGATCGACCGCGTTGATCTTCATCTGCAGGTGAAAGTCATAACCAACCTCGGCCCGGATCGCGCGGATGATTTCCAGCACGAAACGGCTGCGGGCCTCCCAGTTGCCACCGTATTCGTCGTCGCGGTCGTTGATCCCAGAGCTCAGGAATTGCGTGATCAGATAGCCATTGGCCCCGTGCAACTCGATGCCATCTAGCCCAGCCTCGCGCGCACGGCGGGCGGCTTGGGCAAATGCATCGACGATTTCCTTGATCTCTGGCTTGGTGGCGGCGTGGCAGAGGATGCCGTGGAACCAGTCTTTTTTGTCGGTCGAACTTGCGACAGTGCGAAAGACGTTTTCAACGCCACCAAGGTCTTGTTGACGGCCCGAATGGCTAAGTTGCATGAAAAAGCGACAGTCGTGTTCATGCGCGGCCTCGCCGATCTTGCGCCAGAACGGGATTTTGTCGTCGTGATCCATCATCGCATAGCGGGTCAGGATGCGGCCCTTGTTCATCACCGGCGTGTAGGATGAAATGATGCCACCCGCGCCGCCCTTGGCAAATTTCGTCTCCCAGTTGATGCGGGCATTGCCGCCCTGACCGTTATAATCGTCAAACATCCCAGACAGATTAGACCGGAAAATGCGGTTCTTGGCCTCGAGGTTTCGAAACTTTAACGGGTCAAAGATCAGCGCAGCGTTGTCTTCGTGGATATGGCTTTTGTCGGGGGACGGGCTTTGGTCTAACAAATTGACTCTCCTGTCACGAAATGGAGCATTGAAAACATTGTATAAATAGAAACCGGACGACCGGTTGAAAACATGATCACCTAAAAGGATAATCCCCCAGTCACGATTCTCGCAAGGGTTTTTCGCACCCTTGGGTTGAATGGCACCGTCTGGCCGATGTTATGTCCACTCGTCCGGCAGGGTCGGCGTGGATTTGCCTTTTTCCATGGCGCGCAGGTAATGTTCCAACTGATGACTGCCCTCTGATTGCTGTTCGCGTGGGCTGATCCAATGCGACTTGCCGACGTGGCGGAAGCCCAGAAACGGGAACGGCAGGTTGCAGACTGCATCGTCATAGCGACAGATATTCAGGATGCGGTGTTCGCCCTTGAAGCGGGTGCGCCCGCGCAGGGGACGCGGAGAGGCAAAGCAAATCGCCGGAATACCCAGCGAAACGCCGATGATTTGCGCTGATGCCGCGCCCAGCGAATGGCCGATCACGCGTTTCGCGCCGGCTCCTTTGGCAAACGGATAGATGGCGCTGGCGTGTTTCAGGAACCCGGAATGCCAGGCACGGCCGCTGTCGCCCTTACCAACGTTAAAGTTGAAATCGCGCCAATCGCTGATTTCATTGGTGCCGGGAACAACAAGCGTGCCGTCTTTCAGCATGAATGCCTGAGCGCCCTGATGGTTGATTTCCGAAGCTTGTAATGCGCCCAGTTTGCCGTCGTAAGCACGCTGGATAAGATCGGCGGCAACGGTCAGTTTCATGGGTTTGTTCCTTTTGAGGTCAAAGTCAGAGCTAAAATAACTTTGAACAAGTTAACACAGATGACGCGTTCCCAAAAAGTCATGGATACCCCCGGATTTCAGCCCGTTAATCGAGGGAAGATATCCCGACAGATACAAAACGGGCCGCAATTTGGAGTG